>BBPE01002311.1_pt1 | contig 17521 bp, 7 predicted proteins | sample 1344301 | NCBI WGS metagenome assembly BBPE01 (sample SAMD00019089, study PRJDB2971) | groundwater metagenome | isolation source: The Cedars highly-alkaline
CGGCAACAGCATACGCAGAAAGTGCCGACTCGGAAGAAGGGATAGTATATCTGGATGCCGAAATTCAGGTGATTGACGGCCAGCCGATGATAGTTGTTAAAACCGACATTGAATACGCGGGGACAGAGGACGGTGATGTGTATCTCTTGATACCACTGAGCCTATCTGATACTATAGAAATGATGATTGATGGCAAATCCCTGGCCGTTGAAGTTGATGGCACCTACCTTCTGCTCCCGGTTGAGGATGGTATTGAGAGGGTATGTATTAGCGAATTTGACGTTGAGATTGTTGATGGGCGACTGGTACTTGTGCATGAGACAAACCCCATATGGAAAGTTGCTATCGCTGCCGTCAAGATTGGTGCCGGCACTGCTTTCGGCGCTTGGGATGCACATAGGGATGGTCGATGTGCATGGGCGGGGGCGGCTACGGGCGCAGCTGTAGGTGCTGCTAGTACTGTTGCTATGGCGAAAACGGCGGGTACTTGGGTGGCGACGGCTATAAGGGTGGGTTATGGTGGACATATTGCGGCTAAACTAGCATCACCTGGATTTTAGTACCTTAAGGATTCAAAACCGCAGGCATAAAAGATTTCTAGAGACCCTGTAGGCGGGGTTATCCATTACGCCCCGCGAAAACCCGAAGACAATCGTGGGGCGTAATAAAACTGGAGGAGTGGATATGACAAATTCCCCTGATGGTCAAAGTCTTTCGTCATTGCAAAAAATCAAGGGTGCACTTTTGGAGGAACTTAAAAGTACTAATTGGATGGCAGAGATCAGGTATTTTCTCATAATAACACTCAGTGTCTTACTTCTGACAATCCTTATCATCAAAATTTTCGACGGCGATCCTGATTTGGTTGGAATGGCAGTCGCAGTAGGCGTCAGCCTTTGGGTGCTCAATAGGGGATTTACAACTCGGTTCTTACGTGAGGATAAGAAGAATTACCGGTCTATCATATGGTGTATCTGGCCTGAGCGCTATTATCCCTTCGATGAAGCTCAAGAAAGGGAGTATAAAACTTACGTGCAAGATCTTGTGAGAAAGCACGGGCTAAATTTAAAGGAGCATATTGTGCTTTCGATGATCCAGGCTTTATATGCATTTACCATCGTGCCTGCTTTCGTGTTTTGGGCTGCATACGATATTGCTTTAGAAGAAGGTGTAAGCGAGGTCGCTAGACTTATAGGGTTTGGTATTTTTGAAGTGTCGATCATGACTTTGCTATCAGTAATGGGTTGGGTTTTAGCCTGGTCGCACGATCTCTGGCGCATCTATGTCACCGCCGAAATGGAAAGATCCTGGAAATGCAAATTGTTGTACCGGCTTAGAAGAATCAGGCACCTAGTTTCAGGGAAAAATGCGGAACATCCTCCCGGAGAGGATATAATAAAACCAGACTAGGAGGAGTTGACATGGGTAGAAATTAAGGCAGACGCTTGAGTGCTAGTGGTAAACTTAGTCCCTTAGATCTAAACTCTTGCGCAAAATGGAAAACTTTTTTGGTTCCGGCTTGTCCGGGTTAGGTTAATGTTCCCAAAAGGTGTCAACGTTTGGCGGACTTTGCCAGGTAGTCATAAAACAGATGTTCAATTCCAGATAACAATTTATTTTGTTCACCCCTGCCTACTGTAACAGGGGTAAGGCCTACTTAACCTCGTAGACTTTAAGAACCTCGTCACCGTAGTGATTTATGACTTTGATGGCAATCTTGCCGGTTTTGGGTAACTCAAAAGGGTGGCTGATGGTGGAGTAGAGTGAAGACCAAGCAGCCTCATCAATCTCGGCTCTAAGCGCTCTCTTCAGTTTTTCATAGGGTTCGTCAGCGCCAGTGAAGTAGGCATGCCGGACGAAGAAGCTTTCCTCGTTATAATCAGTATCTATGAACCAGCAGGCTATGTCGCTGGTGGAACTGCTGCGAATCTGCCCGGTAGTGGGGTCATACACATCAACCCCCTTAATCTCAACGACTATCCTACTGTCTTTCTGTTTCCTGATGTCAACATCCGGCTCACCGAAAACCATAAAGAGATTCCCGGCGCCGGTCTTCTTCAGGAGTTCGTCACCCATCGTAAGGTCAGGGTTCATTCGAGTTGGCAGGACAGTCAGCTTACCGTAGCGTTTGGCTTCCTCCGAGACATGGGCATCAAAGGCGAACCCACAGACAAGGAGTAGATCAAATCCGACACCCTTGACCGCCTCCTTGGCGGCATTTTTTACCAGCTCAGAGTCTACTGTTCCGTGCTCCGGACCAATACAGACCGCAACGCGGCGAGCAGTCTCGTCATTCTCGGTGTACTCACCCTCCGCATGGATGTGCTCGCCGGCGTATGGCTCAAGCCAATCGAACTTAAGGCGCTCGTTCTTGATGGTGTTCTGCACCCCAGCCTTTTTCAGGTTTTCCAGAATCATCATCTCAAACTGCCCTGCCCCAGCATCTTTTTTGGCTTCTATCTCAGTAGCCGGTCGTTCATCCTCCATGGCAATCACCCGATGCGGCGAGAGGCTCTCCACCGTGAAGGGACCGGTAACACGGATGCGTTTATTATCCTCGTAGGGCTGGTCGTAAAGGATCTCGGTTTCGGTATAGCGGGCGATAGCCTTGTCAATCTCCTCACGTGTCATGCCTTCTTTGATGTCAGGATTATTGGCAATGGACTTGAGGGTTACATGAGGCACCTGTTTGTAAACGAACCCCTTGCGAATGTCTCTGAAAATCCCCCCGCTTTCAGCGTCTCCCTTTCCCAAAGGGGGATTGAGGGGGATTCGTCCGGTGAGTTCGGCTTCCTTCTTGATTCCTTCGGGCGAGTCAGCCAGCAGATAATAAGGGAACCTGGCAGACATCAAACGGGTGCGTGCCAGAGCCAACGCCACCCGGCTGGTATCAATGGTTATCCAGCGGCGTCCCCACTGCTCAGCAACATAAGCCGTTGTGCCACTGCCACAGGTGGGGTCTAAAACCAGGTCACCGGGGTCAGTGGTCATGAGCAGACAGCGTTCAATGACTTTGGTTGCAGTTTGAACTACGAAGATTTTGTCTTCAGTAAAACTACCTGTTGCTGTATCATCCCATAGGTTCGAGATAGGTGTCACAGGATAGTCGCTTATAAAACGAGCAAAGTTTGGGAAACTAGCCGAAAGCATTATTCTGCGCGCGCTAGCTAGTCGCTGAAGACCTTCAACTGTTGTTGCCCAATGAGTCCCAGGGCGTGGTCTATAGACGCGACTTTCAAATTTGAAATCCTGCTCTGAACCAGTTACACCTTGAGAGCACATATCGCTTAGACGAAATAGTCTTGCACTTGATGGTACAAGATTTCTATCCGCTTTTTCTTGGGATGTTAGTCTTCTACGAGTACCATCTTCTAATTCGACCCACTGATACACATCGTATCCACGACCCGCAACCTTGTCTTTATACAATTGGTGGTATTTTAGTTCATTCATGTTTTTTCCGTACCAGAGAAGCAGATCGCATACATTTGACAAATATTTAGGTGCGAAGCCGCTGGTTTTTGCAAAAGGTATGATCGACACGAAATTCTCCCTTCCAAAAACTTCATCCATCAGGCATCTCACCAGGTGCACATTCTCATCACCAATCTGGACAAAGACGCTGCCTGTCTCGGTAAGCAAATCTCTTGCCACTACCAGACGGTCACGTAAGTAAGCAAGATAGGAGTGAATACCCAGCTTCCAGGTATCTCGGAATGCCTTGACTTGCTCCGGCTGGCGGGTGGCGTCCTCGGATTTGCCGTCTTTTACATCGCGCTTGCGGGTGCTTACCTGCCAGTTGGAGCCAAACTTGATGCCGTAGGGCGGGTCAATGTAAATCATCTGTACCTTGCCCTTTAGCCCTTCTTTCTCTGCCAATGAGGTCATCACTAAAAGCGAATCCCCCAGAATCATCCGATTAGCCCAGTTCTGCTCATGCTGGTAGAACTCAATCATATCCTCAAACTGGATGCCGTTGAAGTCGGCGAACATATCCAGTTGCGATTCAGGCTTTTCTTTCTTTGCCTGAGCGCGTAAATCCTCAATAATGTATTTAGGCTGAATCTTTTCCTGAATATAGACTGGGACAGCAGGAACTTCCAGGTCTGTGGAATCCTGCTCGTCTTTGCCTTTCCACACCAACTGGGGGTCTAAAGAAGGGTCTCGTGGGTAGCAGATAGTCTTGGGCTTCGCCTCGTCCTCAGCCACGAAGTCCTGCAATTCCTTAGTGGGGATATTGGCACGCCGGTCCTTGTGCCGGAGTGCTTCTATGTCTACAGATTTTAATTTCTCACCCTTTGCCATTGATTACCCCTCCTTAGGTATCTGTTGGGCCAAACAATTGCTTCAGCCTGTTCTTGATTAGCTCTTCGCGTTTCTTAACAAAAGCCTCGAAGTTCTGGAATTCCCATAGTTCCGGCTCATTAGGGATAAGATGACGCTGCCTAAAACTGGGGTCCCTAGTGGTAATCCATTTATCAAACGGCTGGTCAGATTTTTCTTGATTCTCGTGTGGTAGCAACAGTTCCAAGTTTCCGATCCTATCCTTAAGTATTACGGAGTACTTATTCCAGACGTCATCGCTATACCCAGCCTGCTTCATGGTCTGACAGCCAAACATCTGCTGAGGGAAGATGTGATCTTGATGAAAAACTGTTGTACCCCAGCTATTATCGTCATATAACAGAGATAGAGCCAAAAACGTCAGCTTCTTGCTATAGGTAATAGAAAGGAAATTGTCCACTGCGAAAGTGTCAAAAAGTGAGGTACGGCCAGCTTTTCCGATTTCCTTATTCAGGGCCTCTATTGGGAAAAGTGGTTTTGCTGAGTTGTCGTTGAGGACACGCCTCAGCTCGGTAAGTAGACTATCGGACGAACCGCCGAACACGTTATTGAGCAAGGACATCGTTACCCAGCGGCGAATCGCAGTCCTGTTTCTGACTTCATCAGGTGTATCGCCGTATATCTTAACTTGTGGATGCTGAAATAGGTAGTAAATCAGCGGTATGAGCGCATTGGCACTCGTCAGAGTGTTTCTATCGATACCAAAATGGTTTATTAAGTTGACTGCTTTCTCAATCGCTTGCTTGATTCCTGTCCATTTGCTTTCAATAAACGACAGATTCTTGTCGGTGAAATTATTCACCTTGTATGCCACGGGCAGGTCCGATAACACAAGGCATGATTTCATTACGAAATCTTTTATAAGGTCATTCTTACGGGTAAGATCATTGTTGATTCTATCAACAAACTGGTGGATCTCATCTCTGGCGTTTACTCCACTCCATTTCGATGTAATCATTGACAGCAAGAGGTCCGATTTACTGAGTTTTGTTCCGCCTTCATTGGCACGCACAAAGATGTCTAGTGCTCGGTCATAGTTCTGGTCACTCTCGGCATAGTAGTTAATAAAATCGTCCTTCCAAACTGCCCGGTAGAGGCGCTCTAGATTGCGCTCAAATACATTCATCTGCCCTCTGGTCACAGTGTCGGGTAACTTGTCCCTCTCTTCTTGTCTGAACTGATAGAATCTATCCTCGCTATCGAAGTCCAGTATTCGGCCAACATCGAACCAACACTCGCTTTGAGAATTGGTTGGCTTTTGTTCGGTAAATTTGAACCCATAGTAAATCCCAACTTCCCCATCCTCTTCACTTGTTATGGGGTCTTTTAGAAGATTCAGGTACAGTCTCTGCTTGACCCATGCGCTTGGATCGTATTTTCTTCGATATTTCACTTTAATGGTATAAGTACCCCTCAGCGCGACTAAGAGAGAAGACAATCGTTGCTGGCCGTCTAAGACAAGTGTTATATCGTTCACACCGTGTGTGCTCGCCGGTTCATTGTGTTTGCCGGCATCGGAAGCATGTTCAATAAACTTATAGACCTGCCAGTTATCCTTGTTTTCTGGGGCAAGTTCCCAAAAAAGGAAAGAGCCTATGGGGTAGCCGCGCATGATAGAATCAAAGAGTGAGATGATCTTATCCGTGTCCCACACGAATTCTCGTTGTATCGCAGGGAGGAAATGCTGAGTATTCAGTTTCTTAATTATGGTAGCTATGGTATCTGATTTGTAAGACATGTCTATCTATCCCTCACTTGGTTTGCTGCCATGTTTCGCAGTGTGGCTCGAATGGTGTTCTTGGCATCCCAGGGGTCAGATATTTCCAGGAACGCCCAGCGCCCGAAGTCGCCGTGATTATTGACGGCAGTCACCCATAGATTACGGGCTGTAGACACCTTGGATGCCTTGTCTTTTCTCTTCTCGCCGGTGACCTCAACAATCAGGTTCAGTAGGTCATCGGCTCCATCCCGAATGCGTACCAGAAAGTCGGGAGTGTAATTCTTATCCTCGCCGTTGAGCGTGTAGGGAATGGTGAAGCCAAGATTGTGGTTCTTGACGTAGCAGACCACCTCGTCCATCTCCTCCAGAGCCTGAGCCATCTTTTGCTCCCAGGACTCAGTATCAGCTACCACATGAGAGATATGGCATTTAGCCGGGTCTGTGGGATAGACCGAGCGCGTGGTATCAAAATCTACATATCGGGTAGAGCCTACATAATCATACGGTCTCAGGATGGGCTTCAAGTATTTAGGTCCTGCCTCGGAAGCGACGATGGCATTGTAAATTCGGTCGGCAGCATCATGTGCCAACTCCCTGAGAAGTAACATCTGAATGAAAGTGTTATCCTTTAAGGTAACACACTCGGCTAGCCAGCGTTTAGTAATGGTGAGCAATTGAGGAAATAGCCACTGCTTCACATTATTGTCATCGTCGCGGAAATATTCCTCCAGAATAAGCTTGGCTAGTAGAAACACAACTTCTTGCTCGCGGTGTTCACATAAGCCATAGAGTGTGTGCAGGCTGGTCTCTCCAATAATAGGAGCATTTTCGGTTTTGGTGGGAACATCGGATGTGGAGATTGCCATTTTCGAGTCCTCTGTGAAGTGGGCAGTCAAGCGTTCCTCAGGAAGATCATAACGGTAGCCCACCAGACGAGGAAATGTAATCTCACAGGCAATTCGCTCTTCCAGAGCTCGCACACGGGTAGGCATTGGTCCAGGCTTAGGATCGGTGTCAGAGCCAGAGCAGGGGATAAAGGAAAATGGCACACCATACACTTCGGCGTATTCCGGGTCAAAGCGATCTTGTTCGTTGGCAACATAGCTCATACGGCGCAAACCGCGTCCTACCACCTGCTCACAGAGCAGTTGCGTTCCGAAAGCACGCACACCCATGATGTGGGTAACAGTATTAGCATCCCATCCCTCGGTGAGCATGGAAACAGATACCACACACCTGACATTTTCACCTAGCCTTCCTGGCTTGCCCACGGTATTCATCACTTCGCGCAAGAGGTCTTCGTCAGTCAGTTTGCCAACATCACGGCTGGGGAAACGGATGCGATATTCGGCCTTAAACTCCTCAATAGCAAGGGCAGCGATTTTCTTAAATTCCTTGCTCATAGCCTCACCAGACTCAAGTTGTTCACTGTCAATAAGGATAGTGTTCGGCCGAGGGAGCCAATGACCATTGCCGTCGTCATTTCGGAAGATGGAGAGCTCGCCGGGAGCAACAACGGTAGAGCCATCTGGCAAGGACTTCTCCCAGCCAGAAATGTAATCATAGACCAGCTTGGAGACATTGGTATTATTGCAAACAACTATGAAAACCGGTGAGGTCAGACCTTTGGCCCGGGCTTCGGTGTTCTCTTCCCACTGGCGATAATATTTCTCGTAGTTACCGTAGAGACTATGGAGAGCCCCTTCCAATTCCACGGGGAGTTTTGGTTCCCCACCGCTTTCGTCCTTCGTACCGCGTCCTTTCTTAGGTAAATGCTCACGGATACGCAGCCAGATATTGCGGTAAGTGGGTTGTTCCCCTTGCATGGAATCGTCGGCGACAGGCACCCGGGGCACCTTTACGATGCCGCACTCTATGGCGTCTATAAGCGAGAAATCGGAGACTACCCAGGGAAAGAGAGTAGCTTCAGGATAGCCTGACCCCCGTAGGAAGAATGGCGTAGCCGAGAGATCGTAGATTGCCCTGATGCCGATTTTCTTCTTTACTGCCTCCAATCCGGATATCCAGACACGAGCTTCCTCTTCACGCTTTTCGGCTTCTTTTCGTTCGTCGCCTACTAGCTTGATCTCCTCGCCGCCAACTCGTCGGCGGTAGCAGTGGTGGGCTTCGTCATTGATTACAATAATGTTCTTCTTGTTCCCCAGTTCCCGGCAGACACGACGCACCATCTGTGCTGGAGTCTCAAATAACGAGTTAGTTTCACCATGTTGAAGGATATTCTTCGTAAGTCTGCCAGCACTGACGAGTTCACGTAGCTTAAAGGCATGAAAATTAGTTATTATTATCTTAGCCTTGCCGAGTTCTGGCATCCACTCAGTCGGAAGTATATCCCGTTGTTGATAATAATTCTGCGGGTCATTGGGCAGTAAAACACGCAGGCGGTCACGGATAGTAATCCCCGGTGTGACGATTAGGAAAGTATCAGTAAAGCGAGCATCTTGTGTGTTGGCCAGCTTATTCAATACATGCCACGCAATCAGCATAGCCATGACTACAGTCTTACCACTACCGGTAGCCATCTTGAAAGCTATGCGAAAAAGTGCAGGATTGGCATCCTCATTGACGCCCCGCAGTTCGTTCTCAATCCACGAGTCGCCATACCTATTAGCAACCTCGGTAATGTAGATAGCAGTTTCCACTGCTTCAATTTGGCAGAAAAACAGCTTACGTTCCCGCTCTGGATTACGCCAATAGTCTAATAGACGGCGGCTCGTCTTTGTGATTCCTTGATAATCGCCCCGTCTCCACAGAGATACCCTTTCACGGACTCGATTAATAAAGATGTTTTCCTCGATGCGATCCTTGGTCCACTCCGTATCGAATACCAGTTGAGTAGCCTTTCCCTTTTTCTTCGGTTTAGCGATTGGAATGAAATATGAGCTCACTCTCCGGGCTTCGACGATATCATTGGTAATGCCCTCATCAGAAAAACGGAAATGCTGTTTCGGCTCCTCAAAAGGGGAATTAAGTATTGGATTCTCAATTATGACCTGTGCCATCTATCTTGTTCCTTTGCCATGCTTGTTCCCCACGCCCTGCGCTATCTTAACAGATTAAATAGATTATACACCATACAAAGCAGAAATACCTCCCGCAACATTCTTCAGTCCTTTCGTGATCTACAAAAAGGGGTGCTATTGGTGTAAAATAAGTTTGCTTAAATACAAGATCGCAACTTTCCATAATAGTTGCCAAATGAGAGACCATGCATGATAGTCTTACACGCACTGTGGGATAATATCGCTTCTGGTAAATTCCACCTCTGGGCAGAATCTTCCACCCTACCTGCCGTTGCCCCCAAACATCGAGGGCGGCAATCTAAAAAGCCGCGACCGCATCCCTTCGCACTAGCCATTGATCCGCTAAAGGAAGCAGTCGGCAGCCTTTCCGTGACTGGAGAGAGCGCAACTTCGGCAGTTCTGCCGATCCTTCTGCCGTCTGCCCGAAAGGGGCCGCTAGCTTCCCTAGAGATAATCCGGGGGGAGAGTATCGAAGATACGGGCGAAATCACGCTAACTCCCTGGGATATCAATACCCTGACTCTCGACCCGGGTGATGCTCTGGATTTCCTGATCTCCCTGCCAGGTGAGCCGTCTCCTGGGGTCGCCTTCGGCAGCTCCCTGTGTTTCTGGGTCGAAGTGGCTAAGTTCTCGCTTGAGCTAATTACTAGGCAATGCTTTATGCCGACAATTAGCGAGGGCAAAGGGTTTTTTCGGGCCGCCTGGTGTGTGGTTATCAATGAAGAAGACTCCGAACGAGTTCAGCTACTATCAAACTCCATGCCCCCGAGTTGTCGAGCATTCCTGCCTCAAGAAGGGGGGAAAGCACCGTCACCATCCGATCTGCTTTCAAGTTTTATCAATCGAACCGTTGATGCCTTTGTCCGGAGAAGCCTCTCCTCAATATCAATTCTCCCACCTCGCCGCGGTCGTCGGGTTGTTTCCCTATCGGAGCAATGGCTGCAGGCCCTCTCATCTGATGATCCTCGACTTGAGGCATCTACTGAGGAGGCAGGCTCTTTTTTGCAGGAAATAGAACCCTGGCTCAGCCAGATTCAGCCTACATCTTCGGATACACCGTTTCGCACCTGTTTCAGGCTTGATTCACCAGGTGACGATGCGCAATCGTGGGAAGTCAGTTTTCATCTCCAGGCCAGTGATGATCGAAGCTTGTTGGTTCCGGCAAAGAAGGTTTGGGGCGCAAGGTCAGGTGTTATTACCTTCCTGAAGCGCAGGTTTGAAAATCCGCAGGAACGGCTGCTTGCTGACCTTGGCAGGGCTTCACGAGTATTCCCGGCTATTGATGAGAGTCTGAAAAGAGCATGCCCCGTGGGAGTGAGTTTGGTCACCGAGCAAGCCTACTCCTTCCTGCGCCAGTCTGCTCCGCTCCTGGAACAGAGTGGATTCGGCGTTCTCCTCCCGCCGTGGTGGCAAAAACCGTCGGCCCGCCTCAGTGCTAAGTTGAGATTGAAGCCAAAAGCAGAGGCCAAAGTCGGCTCAGGGCTTATGGGACTGGACAGCATTGTGGCCTACGATTGGAAAGTCGCCCTGGGTGACGAAACTCTCTCGGCGGCAGAGTTCGAGAAACTTGCCAGCCTGAAGGTGCCCCTGGTCAAGGTAAGGGGGCAGTGGGTAGAGCTTAGACCGGAGGAAATTGAAGCAGCTATCGCCTTCTTTCAGAAGAGGCATGACGACGGCGAGATGGGATTGGGCGAGGCGCTTCGGATCGGGCTGGGGCAGGAAGTTTCCGAGGTAGGGTTGCCGGTGATGGGATTGGAAGCTGCGGGATGGGTAGGAGAGTGCCTGGACAGATTCTCTGAAGGCGCTAAGATTGCCGAGGTTGAGCCACCTCAAAGCTTTAACGGCCAGATGCGCCCTTACCAGATCAAAGGACTTTCCTGGCTCGTTTTCCTTAAGCAGTTTGGGTTCGGAGCTTGTTTGGCAGATGACATGGGACTGGGGAAAACCATCGAGTTCATTGCCTTCATGCTCCACGAGCGCGTTGGTCGGCGAAAGGAGTCGTGGCCCGGCCCGACGCTGCTGATTTGCCCGATGTCGGTTGTCGGTAATTGGAAAAAGGAGGTTGAGCGATTTGGGCCACTGCTCCAGGTCATGGTGCACCACGGTGCTGACAGGCTCTCGGGGAAGGAGTTTGAAAAGGCAATCAAAAAGCACGACCTTGTCATCAGCACCTATGCTCTGGCGCACCGAGATGAAGAACTCTTCTCCAAGATTCATTGGGAGTGTGTTGTCCTGGATGAGGCCCAAAATATCAAAAATCCCTCTGCCAAACAGACGCAGGCAATTAGAAAGCTCACTGCCAGTCACCGGGTCACACTGACCGGCACACCGGTGGAAAACCGTCTGTCTGAGCTCTGGTCAATTATGGATTTTCTTAATCCCGGATACCTTAAATCGGCCCAGGATTTCCATCGCAAATTCGTCATCCCGATCGAGAAATACCGCAATCATTCACGCGCTGAAATGCTCAAACGTTTGATTCAGCCATTTGTATTACGTCGAATAAAAACAGACCCGACGATTATCAAGGATCTGCCCGAAAAGATGGAGATGAAGGTCTTCTGCAACCTTAGCCAGGAGCAGGCAACGCTCTACGAGGCAGTAGTCAAGGAGATGTTGGAGAAGATTGAAGACTCCGAGGGAATCGAGCGCAAGGGACTGGTGCTATCTACGCTGTTGAGACTCAAGCAGGTCTGTAATCACCCGGCACATTTTCTCCAGGATGGGAGCAAGATGCCGGGACGCTCCGGCAAGCTTATCCGCTTGGAGGAGATGCTGGAAGAACTCCTGGCCGAAGGCGACAAGGCATTGATTTTCACCCAGTTTGCCGAGATGGGCACGATGCTCCGCAATCATCTTCGGCAGACCTTCGGATGTGAGACGCTCTTCCTCTACGGCGGCACGACTAAGAAACAGCGCGATGCCATGATTCAGCGCTTTCAAGACGATCACAAGGGGCCACCTCTCTTTATTCTCTCCCTTAAGGCAGGTGGATTGGGCATCAATCTGACGGCCGCTAATCACGTTTTCCACTTTGATCGCTGGTGGAACCCGGCAGTGGAGAATCAGGCAACCGACCGGGCTTTCCGTATCGGACAAAAGAAGAATGTCCAGGTACATAAGTTCGTTTGTCTCGGCACGCTGGAAGAGCGCATTGACGAGATGATCGAGCGGAAGAAAGAGCTGGCAGAAAGCATCGTCGGCACCGGTGAGGCCTGGCTTACCGAGATGTCAACCGAGCAACTCAAGGAGATATTCGCTTTGAGCCGCGAGGCTGTGAGAGAGGAGTAATATGGGTCGCTGGAGCGATTGGCGTTACTACGAGTCTGCCCGGCCAAAGGCGGTAAAGGATGGCATCAAGACCAAAAGCCAGCGGGGAGAAATCGGCGAGACCTGGTGGTCCAAACGATGGATCGGGGTAATGGAGTCTTTTGATATGGGGGCAAGGTTAACTCGCGGTCGTGCCTATGCTCGCAAAGGGCAGGTAGTCTCCATTGATGTCGAAAAGGGCATTGTTTCTGCCAAGGTTCAGGGCACACGAGCAAGGCCATACTCGATCAAGATTGAGCTCAAACCGCTTACGGAGAAGAATTGGGATAAGGTAACGGACGCCATGGCGGCCCAGGCTGTATTTGCGGCGAAGTTGCTTTCCGGCGAAATGCCACAGAATATCGAGGAGGCCTTTGGCGAAGCGAGAGTCTCCCTTTTCCCAACCTCAAAGGAGGAACTCGTCACCAGCTGCTCCTGCCCCGATTGGGCCAACCCCTGTAAGCACATCGCCGCCGTCTATTACCTGTTAGCGGAAAGGTTTGACCAGGACCCCTTTCTGATTTTCAAACTGCGTGGTCGAGCCAGGGAAGAGATTATCGAGGTGCTTCGGGAGAAGCGGGGCCAAACGCTGCCGGAAGAGGAGGCCTCGCGGATTATCGAAGCTGACTTTTCCCGGGAGAGTGGCGCCATCCCTCTTGAAGAATGCTTGGATACCTTTTGGCAGGCAGGAGAAGCATTGAATTCCTTTACCGTGAACCCAATGCCCCCAGAAGTTGACCATGCTATCTTGAAGAGGCTGGGAGATGCGCCTTTCATGATTGGGAAACACAACCTCGCCGCTTTATTAGCCAAAGCCTACACTGTAGCCAGCAGCGCTGCATTACAAAAGGCATCGGGGGAATCGCAAGAAGAATAATAAGCACAGTTTCCGAATGTAGTGCGTTCTCGTCACACACCACGGCGGTCACTCGCTGTCGCAAGCCCCAAGTAAACGCCTCCCAAATTTCCGCCCGCAGAGCTCACCGGTGAAGGGGGCCTATCGGGATTGCCACCAGCAAGCCCTGCATAGCTTCGCCTCGTAGCTTTTCCTGCCTCCGCATTCAGGGCAGATGGGTTGACCAGCATGCTTGCGACGCTGCCTTTCAAGCCCTAGACACGCTATTAGCTGCCTTACCCTCTCTTTGGTAACCCCTAGCCTATTACCATATTCCTGAAGCGTGAGATCAGGAGATGCTTCAAAGATTTGCAGGAGTTTTTCCTTTGTAGTAGTCCTCGGGCCTCTCTGCATCTCACAGTTCTCCCTTATTTGACATTCTCGCTCTCCCTTTTCTCTCTCCGGAGTTCCTTTCCGCTCCAGCCAAAAATACACCCAAGGCTGCAGAACGGCATGGCCTTGCCCTGCTTAATGGATACTCCTTCATTGTCGTGCTGATCTGGCTCCCTGAGCCAGAACTCCGCGAAGGGTCTAATCTCCCTGCCACAAACTTCGCATCTGCGTCTCATCTCTTGGATCCAATCCCTCCAGCTCTTCTCGCCATTTCCCCACCTTTTTGCACCGCTCCAGGGGTAATAACCCGGAAGGTGGGCCTTTGAATACAGAATTCTAGCTAACGAGTAGAGCGAAAAAGTTACTTAGAGCCGGCCCCTTGCGAAGCTATCCCGACTCATGACTTGCCAATTCGATATACCTTCGTTCCACACCCCGGGCATTCACCTTGAGTCGCCGGACGCCCGTTCTTCATTGTTATGGCTTTCGGGTTCTTGATATCCACCTTTTCTCTACACTTGACACAATAGGCCTGCATCTCGTCCTCCTTCGGCATGAATTTTGACTAAAGACTAACACAAAAGTGGCAATGAGTCAATTTCACTTAGAATTATGAGTCCCCTGCTCTACCACTGAGCTACGCTGCCATGTTCTGCTCAAAATATAGCACCTTGAGGTTATGGTGTCAAGTCCACGCTGAGGGGCGCAACTTTACATAACATCGCAGGATAGGAATTTCAAAGATTCCTATCCTGGGGGGTTTCAGGGGGAGAATACCCCTGATGCTCATGCCCTTTGATTTTGGGGGTAGGCTGTGATAGTATATAGATTGTCCGGCACATCGGGGTGTGGCGCAGCCTGGTAGCGCACCTGCATGGGGTGCAGGGGGTCGGAGGTTCAAATCCTCTCACCCCGATTTTTGTTGGAAGGACTATCATTTCCTAAAACAGGGCTAGTCGCCTGCGGCTAGCCCTTCTGGTGTGAGTAAAGATGAATCTCTCCGGGCTGCGGGCGCTGATGCGGGACGTCCCCGCTTACCAGCAGATCATCCAGGGTGCCGGGAGGCAAAAGACGGTAGTCCTTGAGGCCGCCACACCTTTTCTCTTGGCCTGCCTCTATCACGATCTCGGTGTGCCACTGCTGATCATCGCTCCCGGAGCGGAGAGAGCAAAGAGACTGCACGAGGAGATATCAAAATGGTGTCATCCCGATGTCCCGGTTCATCTCTTTGCCGAAATCGATATCCTGCCCTACGAGCGTCTCTCACCTGATACCTCGACCCTCCAGCAGAGATTGCAGGTACTGTCCATACTAAGCCAATGGAATAGGTTGCCTAGCTTTCCTCCTCTGGTCGTAGCCTCGGCTCATGCCGTGGCCCAGAAGACCATAGCACCTGGTGATTTCGTCTCCGCCTGTCAGGTGGTGAAAAGGGGAATGCACATCGACCTGAATCGCCTCATCGCCCGGTTGGCAGAGATAGGGTACGAAGTCGGCGAGATAGTAGAGACCCCCGGAACCATCAGCAAGCGGGGCGGTATCGTGGATATATTCTCACCAAGCAACGACCTTCCCGCCCGCATCGAGTTCCTCGGCGACGAAGTGGAAAGCATCCGATGGTTCGACCCCAGCACCCAGCGCTCGGTGGGACACACCGATTCGGTAGCAATTGTGCCCGCCCGGGAGTTTCTACTGCCTGAGAGGGAATCTCTGGAAAAATCATTTGGGGACAGCGCCATAACCGATTACCTCCCAGGCGAGTCGCTGGTTGTTCTCGATGACCCCGAAGGGATTGAGAGAGGGGACTGGCCTGAGATACGGGAGAGGCTAGGGAGGATTAAGCAGCTACTCTCGATCGAGAGATGGGGGGATGAGAAGGGCTTCGGCGCAGCCCCTGGCTACGGAGGGCAAATCTCCCGTTTTCTGGAAGACACAAAGGCTGCTCTCCGGGATGCCAGGCGGATCGTGGTCGTTTCCCAGCAGTCCGACAGGCTTTCCGAGCTTCTTCGGGAGGAGGATATCGTGACCTGCCCCCAGGCACAGCTCGATCAACTGCCACCATTGGGTTCGCTGACCCTGGTTCATGGCTCGTTGGCCGAGGGTTGGAGCTGTGACGGAACCCTGTTGCTCACCGATGCCGAGCTCTTTGGATTCGTGAAGAAGCGTCGACCGGCGCCGAAGCGCCGTGCCGAGCAGAAGGTCTTCCTTGCCGACCTATCCCTTGGCGACTACGTGGTTCATATCGATCATGGCATCGCCAGGTTTACGGGGATGACCCGGATCGCCTCGGATGGCACGGAGCGCGAGTATCTTATTCTGGAGTATGCCGAAGGTGGACGGCTGTATCTCCCCTCCGACCGGGTGGACCGGATAGCCCGCTATATCGGCTCCGGCGGTTATCTCCCTTCCATCAGCCGGCTGGGCACCCAAGAATGGGCTCGCACCAAACAGCGGGCTAAAAAGGCAACTGCTGAGCTCGCTCAGGAGCTGCTGGCCATTTATGCTTCACGGGAGGTTTCCTCTGGAATTGGATTCTCGCCGGATACCGTATGGCAACAGGAGCTTGAAGCCTCCTTCCCATACGTGGAGACCCCCGATCAATTGGAAACTATCCGTGACGTAAAAAAGGATATGGAGATGCCCAAGCCAATGGATCGGCTGGTGTGCGGCGATGTAGGCTACGGCAAGACCGAGGTTGCACTCCGGGCTGCCTTCAAGGCGGTGATGGATGGTATGCAGGTGGCTGTCCTGGTGCCGACCACGGTACTCGCCCAACAGCACGGCATCACTTTTGCCGAGAGGCTGGCCGCCTTTCCGGTAAAGATCGAAGTGCTGAGCCGCTTTCGTTCTCCCAGGGAGCAACAGGATGTGCTGGCGAGATTGGCAAGCGGCACTGTGGACATCTGCATCGGGACGCACCGTCTGCTGCAGAGGGACGTGATATTTAAGGATTTGGGGTTGGTCATCATAGATGAGGAACAGAAATTCGGGGTGGCGCACAAAGAACGACTGAAACAACTGCGAAGTGAAGTCGATGTCCTCACGCTGAGTGCTACTCCCATTCCGCGCACCCTCCATATGTCGCTCATCGGGGTTCGCGACATGAGCACCATGGAGACCCCCCCTGAGGCGCGCCTGCCCGTAAAAACCTATGTCGCTGAGTATAACGACGAGCTGATTCGAAGTGCGGTACTGAGGGAGCTGGACCGCAATGGACAGGTCTTCTTGGTGCACAACCGGGTGCAGAGCATCGCCTTTGTTGCCCGCCGGCTGAGGGATTTGGTGCCCGAGGCTAAGATTGCCGTCGCCCACGGGCAAATGCCCGAGGAGATGCTGGAATCGGTGATGGCCGATTTTGTCGCCGGCAAGGTGGATGTGCTGGTTTGCACCGTGATCATCGAGTCGGGGCTGGACTTACCCAATGTCAATACTTTGATAGTCAATGACTCCGACAATCTTGGTTTGACCCAACTGTATCATCTGCGGGGCAGGGTGGGGCGGGGAGACGTCCGGGCATACGCCTATTTTCTGTATGAAAGGGGCAAGCGGCTGACCGAGCCGGCCCGGAAACGCCTCAAGACCATCTTTGATGCCACCGAGCTTGGCGCTGGGTTCCGGATCGCCATGAAGGACCTCGAAATCCGCGGGGCGGGCAATATCCTGGGGCCGGAGCAGAGCGGCCACATTGGGGCGGTGGGGTTCCACCTGTACTGCCGATTGCTGTCCGAGGCAGTGGAGGAAGTGAAAGCCGGGGAGAAAAAGCATTCTCCGCGGTCGAATCTCACCGTCGATCTACCGATTACGGCCCATATCCCCGAGGAATACGTGCCCTCCCTCAGCACTCGCCTGGCTTTCTACCAGAGGCTGGCGAATCTTGATTCC
>BBPE01000827.1_pt1 | contig 17450 bp, 16 predicted proteins | sample 1344301 | NCBI WGS metagenome assembly BBPE01 (sample SAMD00019089, study PRJDB2971) | groundwater metagenome | isolation source: The Cedars highly-alkaline
CGATCTTCACGAAGGGCGTGATGGGCTATCGGACGCCCAGCATCGATTCGATCGGCGAACAGGGCATGCTGTTCACCGACTATTACGCCGAGCAGAGCTGCACGGCCGGGCGGGCGAGCTTCATCACCGGCCAGTGCGGGCTTCGCACGGGCCTGACCAAGGTGGGGATGCCGGGCGCCAGGCAGGGGATGCAGCCCACGATCCCGACCATTGCAACGGTGCTGAAGGCTCAGGGCTATGCGACCGGCCAGTTCGGCAAGAACCATCTGGGCGATCTCGACGAGCATCTGCCCACCAGCCACGGCTTCGACGAGTTTTTCGGCAATCTCTACCACTTGAACGCCGAGGAAGAGCCGGAGCATCGCGACTATCCCGATCCGAGGGACTTTCCGGATTTCCGCAAGCAGTTCGGCCCGCGCGGCGCAGCCCATCGTCGGCGAGTTTATCCAGAGCTTCGCCGAGTTCCCGCCGGCGCAGAAGGCCGGGACATTCAATCTCGATGCCGTGATGGAGAAGCTGGAGTATGGCGCGTCAGGCGCTGCCTGATACCAAGCCTCGATGCGCAAGACATATCGCGTTCGGCCTGTCGGCCGGCGCGCGGTCGGGCTGGCGGCGAGCATTCATTCCAGATCGGATATCGGCACGAGCGCCCACAGCACGTCGCTGCGCGCGGTGAGCGACAGGAACCGCGGCTGCCCGATCAGGCACTTGTAGCCGCCCCAGAAGCCGGAATGGACCATGTGGACGGCACGCGCATCGGGATGACCGGACGGAAAACAGATCTCGGCTGCGCCCCTGGCGATGGCGAACAGTCCGCCGCGCACCTCTGCACCGCGGACGAACGCGGTGCCCCGGCCCTTGGTGCGGATGATGGCCGCATCGAGCAGGCCCTCCTGCAGGTCGGCTGGGCAGCTGGACAGCCAGCCCCTGTTCCGCAACAGGGTCTGCGCTTCCTGCACCATCCGGGGCCTTCCCTGGATCAGCGATGCGCGGTCCGGCACGCCATCAGGCTTTCGGAACGTCCAGCGCATCCAGCCACTGCGCGATTCGCGCCTTGTTCACGCCCAGGTCGCTCTTGCCGAAACGGGAGCGCGAGAGGATCACCAGCGCCGATCGCCCTTCGCCCACCGGAACCGCCCGCACCGACACATAGTCGGGGTAGCCGACAAGCGCCGTGCGCTGGACATAGGTGACGAAGCCCTGGCCGTCGGCGGTGCCGGCCAGCCGCCCGGTGCGCGGCTGGGCCATCGCCATCCGGTCGAAGGCCTGCATCAGCGCGGCCGGCGCAACCGCGTAGACGGGCGACAGCATTTCCCCGGGCCCGGGCGTGGCGCCCGGGGCAAGCACGCGGAAGCTGTTGGGGGTTTGTGGCGTCGGCGCCGTCACCGGGTCGACATGCCAGGTGGCAGGATCGAGCGGTGCCACCCGCACATAGATCATCGCACCGGCCGAAAGCAGGAGAACACCCAGCAGAAGCCAACCCAGGATGCGCCGCATTGCCCGTTCCCCGACCGAATATGCGCAACAGACCGCAAAGCACGGCCCGGTTCAACCCCCGCGGCGAAAGACCGACCAGGCAAACAGGGTTCGCTGCACGACCGTCAGGCCGCAAAGGGCCGCGAAGACCCAGGCAAACAGCGCGAACTGGGCCGGGAACAGGCACATCAGCAGGAAGATGAGGATGGTTTCGCCGCCCTCGGCGAACCCGGTTGAGTAGAAGAAACTCTTGGCACCGTGGGCCGATGTTTCGAGGCCCTGTTCCGCTGCCACGGCCGCAAGGGCGAGGAAACTGACGCCGGTGAGCGCGAAAGCGGCAAGGAGGACCATCGCGGGCTTCAGGTTGGCCGGATCCGAGAAGCCGAAGGCCAGCGGCACACAGACATAAAAGAGGAAGTCGCCGACGATATCGAGATAGCCGCCAAAAGGGGTAGCGGCGGTGGCGCGGGCGACCGCGCCGTCGAGGCCGTCGAGGAGGCGGCCCAAAAGGACGAGGGCGATCGCAACCGCGAACTGCTGGGCCAGAATGGCGGCAGCGGCGCCCAGGCCGACGAGCATGCCGAGCAGGGTCAGCTGGTTTGCGATGAGGCCCATCCGGGCAAGGCGCTGCCCGGCGCGGTTGAGCGGGGGATCGATCAGGGGACGGAGGCGCGCATCGAACATCAGGCCGAGGTCACCAGCCCGATCATTGCGCCGATCATCAAGGTGGCGCCGTTGCCGGCGATCCAGCTGCGCATCCCCAAGGCGGCAACCTCGGCGCGGCGGGCCGGCGCAAGGGTGCCGATGGTGGAGACGATGAGGCCGACGCTGGCGAGGTTGGCGACACCGCACAGCGCGTAGGTGGTGATGAGGACGGCGCGCGGCGAGAGCGTGCCGGGGGCAAGCGCTGCCAGTTCGAGATAGGCGACATATTCGTTGAGGATCGCCTTGGTGCCCATCAGCGCACCGGCCTGACCGGCTTCGGCCCACGGGACACCGACGGCCCACATGAGAGGTGCGAAGATCCAGCCGAACAGGCGCTTGAGCGTGAGGGGCGCGCTGTCGACCATCGGGAGCAGGGACAGGGCATCGTCGGCCAGCGCAACCAGGGCGAAGACGACGATGATGATGCCCAGAACCGCGAGAAAGAGCTGCACGCCGTCCATGGTGCCGCGCACCACCGCGTCCATGCTGCTGGTGGTGCCGAGGTCGACGTCGGCAAGCGACGCGTCGGTCGCGTTTGCGCCGGGTTCCATGAGGCGGGCGATCAGGATCGCGGCCGGGAGCGACAGGAGGGAGGCGGAGATCATGTGGCCGACGGCATCGGGCACGACTTCGGCGATGGTTGTCGCGTAGAGGACGAGGAGGGCGCCCGAAATGTTGGACATGGCGAGCACCATCAGCGCGAACAGCTCGGACCGGCTGATGCGATCGAACCAGGCGCGGGTGACGAGCGGCTGTTCGACGACGCCGAGGAACAGGCTGGCGCCGCCTGCGAGGCCGACGACGCCCGATACGCCGAGCGTGCGGCGCAGCGCCCACGACAGGCCGCGGACGAGGGCCTTCAGAATGCCCCAGTGCCAGAGCAGCGAGGTGAGCGCGGAGAACACGATGATGAGGGGAAGGATCTGGAAGGCGATGATGAGGGGCGGGGCCTCGCCCGGTTTCAGGACAAAGGGAATGGGGCCGCCGCCGGTGTAGCCGAACATGTAGGCCGAGCCCTTGAGCGTGGCGCGCTCGATTGCGGCGACCGCCTTGTTGGCGAGGCCGACGACCTGCCACACGATCGGCACGCGGACAATGACAAGGGCAAGCGCGAGCTGGAGGAGGAGCGCTCCGCCGACGAACCGCCAGGGGACGGATGCCTTGCGGTCGGCGGAGAGGGCCCAGGCTGCAACAAGGACGAGCGCGATGCCGATGAGGCCCTGGAACTGCATCAGCCGCGGCGCCAGGCGTGGTAGCGTTCGACCCACTTCAGCAGGCCCTGCGGCGCGGTCTTGCGGCGCCATTCGCCTGCCGTGAGCTTCGCGCCTTCGGCCAGCGTGGGATAGGCGTGGATAGTGGCCATGTAGCTCTTGAGCCCGAGCTTGTGGCGCATGGCGAGCGTGACGGGGGCGATGAGTTCGCCGGCGTTGTGGCCGACGATGGTTGCGCCGACGATGCGGTCCTTGCCCTTTTGGGTGATGAGCTGGACGAAGCCTTGGGTTGCGCTTTCGGCCAATGCGCGGTCGAGGCGGACCATGGGCAGGCTGGTGACATCGACCGACAGGCCCTTTTCGGCGGCTTCGGATGTGGTGAGGCCGACGCGCGCGACTTCGGGGTCGGTGTAGGTGGCGGCGGGCATGACAGTGTAATCAACCCGGAAGCGGCGGAAGGTGCCAAAGAGCGCGTTGACGGCCGCGTGCCAGGCCTGGTGCGAGGCGGCGTGGGTGAGCTGGTAGGGGCCGGCTGCGTCGCCTACGGCATAGATGTTGGGGTGGAGGGTTTCCAGCCAGTCGTTGGTTTCGATGACCTTGCCTGCGGGGATGCCGAGCGCTTCGAGGCCGAAGCCTTCGGTGCGGGCGGTTCGGCCGACCGCGACAAGGAGGGCGTCGTGCTGGATGACGGCCTCTTCGCCCGGGCCGCTGATGCGAACGGCCCATGCGTCGGCCTGTTGCACAACCTCGGTTGCGCAGTGGCCGAGGCGCAGGTCCACGCCGTCTGCCATAAGCGATGCGGCGACGATTGCTGCGGCTTCGGGTTCCTCGCGCGCGAGAAGGCGGGGCGCGGCCTCGACGAGCGTGACCCGGGAACCGAGGCGCTGGAAGGCCTGGGCGAGTTCGCAGCCGATCGGACCGCCGCCGAGCACTGTCAGCCGTGGGGGTGGGGCGGGGAGCCGTGCCATTGCGTCCCACAGCGTCTGGCTGGTGAGGTGGGGGGCTTGCGCCAGGCCCGGGATGGGGGGGATGATGGGCCTTGCACCGGTGGCGAGTGCGATGGCGCGGGTGGTGAGGCGTTCGGTGCCGTTTTCGTCGCGGATCTCGACGGTCCACGGGTTGATGAGCGTTGCATGGCCGATCCGCGCGTCGACGCCGAGCGTGCGGTAGCGTTCGACGCTGTCGTGCGGCTCGATTGCCGAGATAACGGAGCGGATACGCGCCATGACGGCGGGGAAATCGACTGTCGGGTCCTGCGAGCCGATGCCCAGCGCGGCTGCGGTGCGGATTTCGGCTGCGCGCCTGGCGCTGGCCAGCAGGGCCTTGGAGGGGACGCAGCCGGTGTTCAGGCAATCGCCGCCCATGGCATGGGATTCGACGAGTGTGACCTTCGCCTTCACGGCGGCTGCGATGTAGGCGGTCACGAGGCCGGCAGCGCCGCCGCCGATGACGACGAGGTTGCAGTCGTAGTGCTTGGGCCGCGCCCAACCGGACTGGATGCGTCGGCGCTGGAGCCAACCGACGAGAGCTTTGGCAACCCAGGGGAAGAGGCCCAGCGCGACGAAGGAGAAGAGGAGGCCGGGGGACAGGATTCCCGACAGGCCGTCGATCATGGCGAGTTCGGTGCCGGCGTTCACATAGAGGATTGTGCCGGCCAGCATGCCGACCTGGCTGACGAGCGCGAAGGTGAGGGTCGGCACGCGGGTGAGGCCCATCAGCAGGTTTATGAGGAAGAACGGGAAGATGGGCACGAGGCGGAGCGTGAAGAGGTAGAAGGCGCCGTCCTTTTCGAGGCCGCGGTTGATTGCGGCCAGCCGGTCGCCGAAGCGGGCCTCGACGGGCGTGCGGAACAGGTAGCGGGCGGCAAGGAAAGCAAATGTGGCGCCGAGCGTGGAGGCGAAGGAGACGAGGATGGTGCCGGTGATCAGGCCGAACAGGGCACCGGCTGCCAGCGTGAGGATTGCAGCGCCCGGAAGGGACAGCCCGGTGACGGCCACGTAGAGCGCGAAGAACGCCGCCAGCACCTGCACGGGCTGCGCGGCATACAGGGCCTGGAACTCGGCCTGCCTGGCCTTCAGTGCTTCCAGCGTCAGCATATCGCCAAGGCCTGCCCGCCAGGCAAGGACGGCGGCAACGACGAGCGCCAGCAGCAGCAGAAGCTTCTTCATGCAATCCCTTCGAGCGAGCGGACAGACGCCCTTGTGTCAGCCCCCGCTGCGGCCGCCAAGGGCAAGCCACCTGATGAAACCCGGGATGGCCGCCAAACGGAACCCGGCCCGACGCTCCCTCAAGCGCCGGGCCGGGCCTCTTCTCTCACGGGCTGTCGTCGGATGCTGCCGTTCAGGCAGCGAACTGGTTCATCGTGTTGTGTTCGCCGCCTGCCTTCAGCGCGGCTTCCTTGGCGAAATACTCCTTGTGGTCGTCGCCGATGTCGGAGCCCGACATGTTCTGGTGCTTCACGCAGGCGATCCCCTCGCGGATTTCCTTGCGCTGGACGTTCTTCACATAGCCCAGCATGCCCTGTTGGCCGAAATATTCGCGCGCCAGATTGTCGGTGCTGACGGCGGCAGTGTGATAGGTGGGCAGGGTGATAAGGTGGTGGAATATGCCGGCACGAGCTGCGGCGTCGCGCTGGAAGGTGCGGATCTTCTCGTCGGCAACGGCGGCCAGTTCGCTGTCGTCATAGTCCATGCTCATCAGCTTGGCGCGATCATAGGCGGACACGTCCTTGCCTTGCTCCGCCCAGGCGTCGAACACCTGTTGCCGGAAATTGAGCGTCCAGTTGAAGCTGGGAGAGTTGTTGTAGACCAGCTTGGCGTTGGGGATCACCTCGCGGATGCGATCCACCATGCCGGCGATCTGGGCGATGTGCGGCTTTTCCGTCTCGATCCAGAGCAGGTCCGCGCCGTTCTGCAACGAGGTGATGCAGTCGAGCACGCAGCGGTCCTCGCCGGAGCCTGCGCGGAACTGGAACAGGTTGGACGGCAGGCGCTTGGGGCGCACCAGCTTGCCGCCGCGATTGATGAGCACGTCGCCGGGGTTGCCGGCGTCAGCCACGTCCTCGCAGTCGAGGAAGCTGTTGTACTGGTCTCCGAGGTCGCCGGGCGTTCTGGTGTAGGCGATCTGCTTGGTGAGACCTGCGCCGAGCGAATCCGTGCGGGCGACGATCAGCCCCTCGTCCACGCCGAGTTCCATGAAGGCGTAGCGGCAGGCGCGGATCTTCGCGAGAAAATCCTCGTGCGGGACGGTGACCTTGCCGTCCTGGTGGCCGCACTGCTTCTCGTCGGAGACCTGATTTTCGATCTGGAGGGCGCAGGCGCCGGCCTCGATCATCTTCTTCGCCAGCAGGTAGGTGGCTTCCGCGTTTCCGAAGCCGGCGTCGATGTCGGCGATGATCGGGACCACATGGGTTTCGAAATTGTCGATCGTCTTCTGCACCTGCGCGGCCTTCACCGCGTCACCGGCCTTGCGGGCAGCGTCGAGGTCGCGGAACAGCAGGCCGAGTTCGCGGGCATCGGCCTGCTTCAGGAAGGTGTAGAGCTCTTCGATGACGGCGGGCACGCTGGTCTTTTCGTGCATGGACTGGTCGGGCAGGGGGCCGAATTCGCTGCGGAGGGCTGCGACCATCCAGCCGGAGAGATAGAGGTAGCGCTTCTGCGTGGTTCCGAAATGCTTCTTGATCGCGATCAGCTTCTGCTGGCCGATGAAGCCGTGCCAGCATCCGAGCGACTGGGTGTATTGCGCCGGATCCGCATCATAGGCTGCCATGTCCGCACGCATGATGCCTGCCGTGTAGCGGGCGATGTCGAGCCCGGTACGGAACCGGTTCTGCAGGCGCATGCGGGCGATGGATTCGGCGTCGATCCCGTTCCAGTGGCTGTTGGGGGCGATTGCCTTGCCGGCTTCCGAGATGACATCCTGGTAGGTCACGGTTAACTCTCCATCCGAAAATTCTGCGTGGTGCAGCGCACTTAGGCGCGCGGTTCGCAGGTGCGGAATGGCTTTCGACGTGCCCTTGTAAAACTTTACAGCTTTAGCTTGTAAAGTTGTCATGGTATGACAGGCAGATGGCAGACACTCGCCCGCTCTATCTCGGCCTGCGCTTGCGGCGGTTGCGCCGGGAGCTTGGCCTCACCCAGCAGGCCATGGCCGGCGACCTCGGCATATCGCCGTCCTATGTTGCCCTGCTCGAGCGCGACCAGCGGCCGATGACGGCCGACCTGCTCCTTCGCCTGGTGCGAAGCTACAAGCTCGACCTCTCGGATATCGCAAGCGAGGATCGCGAGGCCTACACCCGGCGGCTCGAAGGTGTGCTGCGCGACCCGCTGTTTGCTGATATCGATCTTCCCGCGCTCGAAATCGCGGATCTCGCCAACAGCTTCCCGGGGGTCAGCGAAGCACTGTTGCGGCTGCATGGGGCCTATGTCCGCGAGCAGAGGGCCCTGGCGGAGCGCAACGCGGGGAGTGGCGAGGGCATAGCCGACCCGGTCGGTGAGGCGCGGCGCTGGATTGCCGCGCAGCGCAACTATTTCGCGGCGATCGACCTGCGCGCGGAGGCGCTTGCTGCCGAAATCGCTGCTGCCGGGGGCGCATCCCAGTGGCTGGCCCAGAAGCGCAAGGTAAGGGTGCGGTTCCTGCCGCCCGACGTGATGATGAACCTGGTTCGGCGCTTTGACCGGCACCACGACCAGCTGTTGATCGACGACACGCTGGATGGCGCGAGCCGGGCTTACCAGATCGCGCTGCACATCGCCTATACCGGGCTCGGACCAGAGATCGACGGGGTGATCGAGAGCGCCAGTTTCGTCAGCCGCACCACTGCCATTCTGGTGCGCCGCGCGCTTGCGGGCTATGGGGCCGCGGCCCTGATGATGCCCTACGATCGCTTTGCCCGCGCGGTCGAACAGCGGCGCTACGATGTCGAGGCGCTGAGCCGCCAGTTCGGAACCAGCTTCGAACAGACGGCCCACAGGCTCACGACACTCAACCGCCCGGGCCAGTCGCGCGTGCCCTTCTTCTTCATCAGGCTCGACCAGGCAGGCAATGTCTCCAAGCGGCTCGACGGGGCCGGCTTCCCGTTTGCAGCGCACGGCGGCGGCTGCCCGCTGTGGAATGTGCATTCCGTGTTCCTGACGCCCGGACAGATCATGCCGCAGTGGCTCGAACTGCCCGACGGGCAGCGCTTCTTCTCGATCGCGCGGACGGTGGCAGCCGGCGGCGGGCGGCACGATCGCCCCCGCATCTACCGGGCCGTTGCGCTGGCCTGCGCTGCCGAACATGCGTCGATGCTCTGCTATGTGGAAGAAGGGGTGGCCACGCAGCCGACGCCCATCGGCGTGACGTGCCGGCTTTGCAATCGCGCCACCTGCACTGCGCGCTCGGCCCCGCCCATCGGACGCGAGGTTCTGCTCGACGACAGCCAGCGGTCAGCCGAACCTTTTACGTTCGGCGGGAGCTAGCCCCGTCGTCAGTGGAGGGTGATTATGCCGTCGACAGCCCGCCATTCCGCGGGCTTGACGAGCTTGCTGTGCGCGACATGGATCGAGTGAAGCGTTGCCTCGATCTCGCGGCGCCAGTGGTCCAGGAAATGCGCCAGCTCGGGGAAGGCCGGGGCGATGTCCAGGGTCTGCCAGACGAACTGCTGGAGCAGGTTCGGATGGTCGGGCATCCAGTAGCTGATCTCGGCCGTCAGCAGGCCGTACCCGGCCATCTGGCGGCGGAACGCATCGTCGACACTCTTCATGCACGGTCCTCCCTGGTCGTCAGGCTCCCCGATTTGGGCAAGGCATCATTTCATTTCGGTTGCAACTTGGCAACCAGTTGAATCCCGATGGATTTCTGGCAGCACTGCCACATAGTGAGTGCCAGATCCGGCAGCCGTCCGTCGGCTGCGTGGAACCTTTGCCGGCACGTTCGGTTCTGATGGTCGGCCCGGCCCGACCCGGGTGCGGAATGGAGAAACCTCGATGAAGACATTCACTCTTGCCGCCCTTGCCGGCGTTTCGGCCCTGCTGGCTGCATGCAACCAATCGCCCGCCGAGCGGAATGCGGACCAGACCGAGGAAACCGGACAGGCGCAGGCCGACGCGATCCGCGAGGATGCCGAGCAGCGCGCCGACTCGCTGGAAAATCAGGCCGCAACAACGGACACCACGATCGTGGGCGATCCGCCGGCCGCCGACGCGCTGGAGAACCAGGCCGAGGCCGTGCGCGAAAAGGGCGAGCAGGCCGCCGACCGCGTGGAGGATGCAACCGAGCAGTCGGCCGAAGCCCAGCGCAAGCAGAAATAGCGGTCAGCGCGCCGCGCGGACCATGTCGACGAGATCGGGGAGGCCCCGGCCCAGTGCCACGGCCTCCCGTTCCCGTCCGGCGAGTTTCATGCCGAACATCCGCCAGTCGCCGAGGAAGCTCCACCAGGGCTTCACCCAGGTGGCCGGCTTGTTGTGCTCGAATCGGAAGTGGCCGAACCATGCGCAGGCATAGCCAAAGACGATTCCGGCCGGCAGCAGCCACCAGCTTCCCGTGAACGCTAAGGCCAGCAGCGCGAGGATGCCGCCCGTCGAGCCGATATAATGCACCATCCGGTTGCGCGGATCCTGGTGCGCAGCCATGTAATAGGGCCAGAACTCGGCAAAGCTCTGCGGGATCGGGGGCTGGTTCGTCGTCATCGCGCCAGCCTAGCCGATCAGCATCGGATGATGAAGTCCGCGATCCGGTCAAAGGCCCGATCGAGCGTATCCTGCCCGGGCGTCAGGCTGATCCGGACATGCCCCCGCCCGCCGGGGCCAAAGCCGCTGCCCGGGACAACAGCAACCTTCGCCTCGTCGAGGAGGCGCCTTGCCAGCCGCTGGTCGTCCGGTTCGACCCCGCGGCAATCGAGCATCACGAACATGCCGCCGACCGGCATGGCGGCGCTCAGGCCGTCGATTGCATTGGCACGCGCAACTGCACGGGCTGCACGGTCGCGGAAGGCGAGGCGGTACGGGGCGAGCTCGGGCTTGGGCAGCCCCAGGGCGACAACCGCTGCGTCCTGGATGAACTGGCTGACGCCGAACAGGGCAGCCGCGCTCCAGTCTCCCAGCGCGGCAACCAGCGCTTCGGGGGCGAGCGCCCAGCCCACCCGATAGCCGGTCATGGCGTGGCTCTTGGACAGGCTGTTGATCGAGACGGTGCGGCCGGCCGGCCCCTGCTGCCAGGCGCGCACATCCTGTCCGTCGAAGCGGAAATGGGCATAGACCTCATCGACGACCAGCCAGAGGTGGTGGCGCTCGGCAAGTGCGGCGAGCGCATGATAATCGGACTGTGTGAGCGCGGTTCCACCGGGATTTGCCGGGCTGTTGAGGAAGATGCAGCGGGTGCACGGCGTGATGGCTGCGGCGATGGCCGCGACATCCGTGGTCAGGTCGTCGCGGGCCGGCACCAGCACGGCGGTCGCGCCGGTTGCGGCGACGACGCCGGGATAGGTTGCGTAATAGGGGTCGGACAGGATGACCTCGTCGCCTTCGCCAACCAGCAGGGTGAGGACGGCGAGGACGGCATGCTGGGCGCCGGGCATCACCATCACATTGGCAGGCGCACAGCCTTCGGACGCCGCGATCGCGGTCCTGAGGGCCGGCTCGCCGTGGAGCGGGGTGTAGTGTGTCCGGCCGGCGCTGAGCGCCGCCTTCGTTGCCTCCACGATGCGCGGATGTGGCGGGCAGACAGGGTCGCCAAGTGTGAGCAGCAGGATCTCCTCGCCGCCTGCAACCCGGCGCAGCGCTTCGTCGGCGATCGCCCAGCTGCTTGCCTGGCCGACCGCATGCAGCCGGTGCGCCCGGGACGACAACGCAAGCCCGCCCGCGCGGATGCGAGCTTCAGCCTGCATCGGCAAGCTCTGCCTCGGCGTCGCCCGGCGTGGTGTTGCCGTCTGGCTCCGCCGGGGCGGTGCCCGAGACGAGGAGCCGGTTGCCGACGCGGACCGGGCGGGAAAAGCCGATGCTTGCCTCGAAGGGCGAACCGGAGGAATGGGTGGTGCGGCTGGGCGGCGTCGGCATGAACGCGCCCTTAGCCCCAGTCCTGCCCGGAGGAAAGCGACCGATGCCGAATGCCGATCTCGTCTTCAAGGTGGCCAACTGGATCGTGCTTGCAGGCTGGCTGGCGCTTGCCCTGTCGCCGCTCCGCCGCGAGGGGCTGGTGCTTGTCGGCCGCCTTGCAGCCGCATCGGTGGCGGCAATCTATGTGATCCTGCTGGTGCGCGGGGTGTCGATGGGGCCGGGGTTGCCCGAGGGCGCAGGGTTTTCGACGCTGGACGGCGTTGTCGCTTTGCTGTCGCGGCGCGAAGCCATTCTGGGGGGCTGGGTGCATTTCCTGGCGTTCGATCTGTTCGTCGGCAGCTGGATGGCGGAGGATGCGCCGAAGGCGGGCGTTCCGCACTGGATGCTGGTGCCGCTGCTTGGGCTGACCTTGATGGCGGGGCCGGCCGGGCTGTTGCTGTATCTGCTGGCGGCTGCGGCCTTCAGGCTGGCGAAGCGTCGCTGAGAGGTCCACGGCTGTCGCACCACACCGCGCGAGCTGGACGCCGGTGAATGTGCATCGGCGTGAAGCTGGAGCGGGTGAAGGGAATCGAACCCTCGTCGTAAGCTTGGGAAGCTTCTGCTCTGCCATTGAGCTACACCCGCGCCGGTGCGCGAGGGCATTGCCATGGGCAGGGGCGGCCGGTCAACCGCGCGTGTGGCGGGCATCGCGACCGCTTGACTGTCATGTTCGTGACGCAGCGGCGATGTGGCTGCGCGCCCGGACATGTTGCTCGAAAGCAGCATCAAGCCAGAAAATTGTCGCACAGCGTGTCTTAACGGAATGGACACCAGCATGACCCGGGACTGCAACACGGCCTGTGCACGGCCCGTGAAACAGACCCGTCGTAAAGGCTGCCACATGCACATCCATACCGTCGCTGCCCTGTTCCTGTCGTCGGCCATGATACTGCCGGCCTATGCTTCGACCATCACCGGGTCTGTGGCGGATTCGACCGGCGTACGACCGCTTCAGGGCGCCGAAGTGCGCATTCCGTCGCTCGGGCGGGTGACCAATGCGGATGCGGCGGGCCGTTTCCGCTTCACCGGCATTCCGGCGGGCACCCATGAGGTGATCGTGACCTTTGCGGGCGCCGGACGCGAAAGCCAGTCGGTCAGCGTCGCGACCGAGGGCACGGTGCAGATGAGCTTTGCGCTGGCACCGGCCGGAACCGACATCGAGACGATCCTTGTGATGGGCCAGCAGGCCAACCTGCTTTCGTCGCTGCAGCGGCAACGCAGTTCGGACACGGTGACAACCGTGCTGACGCGGGATGCCATCGGCCAGTTTCCCGATCAGAATGTGGCGGAGTCGCTGCGCCGCGCGCCCGGCGTGAACATCCTGAACGACCAGGGGGAAGGCCGTTTCGTCGCCATCCGCGGGCTTGATCCGAACCTGAATGCGGCCTCCATCAACGGCGCCCGGGTGCCCGCGCCGGAATCCGACGTGCGGTCGGTGGCTCTGGACGTGATCCCGAGCGAACTGATCGAATCGATCGAGGTGAAGAAGTCGCTGACCCCCGACATGGATGCCGACACGATCGGCGGATCGATCGAGATCAACACGACATCGGCGTTCGACCGGGAAAAGGGATTCGTGACCGCAAGCATCGAGGGCAGCTACAACGAGCTCGACGGCAGCGTGACACCGAAGGCCTCGGTCGACTTCTCGACCCGCCTGTCGGAGAATTTCGGGATCGCAGCCGGATTCAGCTTTTACCGACGGGAATTCGAGACCGAGAATATCGAGGCGGACGGCTGGGAGACCGGCGACAATGGCATCGTCTATGCCGAGGATGTGGAATATCGTGACTATGATGTGACCCGCGAGCGGATCGGGGCGACACTGAGCCTGGATTTCCGCGCGTCGGACTCCACCAAGCTGTATGCCCGGGGGCTGTTCAGCCAGTTTTCCGACCTGGAGTTCCGCCGCAGGCTGGTGTTCAATTTCGGCGATTTCGCCGACGAAGGCGGCCCGACCGGTGGTAGCGGAAAGCTGGCGAATTTCAGCTCGGAAACGACGGAAATCGGGGTTGAGCGGGACCACAAGGACCGCTTCGAGAAACAGCGCATCCAAAGCTATGTGCTGGGCGGCGAGACAGTTTCGAACGGCTGGACGCTGACCTATATCGGTTCGTACGCGCAGGCGGACGAGCAGGAGCGCGGCTCGGTCGACCCGGTGATCTTCAGCCGCGGGTTCGAGGATGACGAGCTGGACCTGACGTTCGACTATTCGCGGTTCCGGCAGCCGAGCTTTGCGATCAATTCCGGTGCCGAACTGTTCACGGACCCGAGCGAATATGCGTTCGACGAACTGGAGCGGACCACGCTTTCCGACAGCCGCGACACGGAGTGGGCACTGAAAGGCGATGTCGCAAGGGAAATCGGGCTCAAGGATGGCAGCTTCACCGTTCAGGGCGGAATGAAGGCGCGCTGGCGCAAGAAGCGTTTCAATACCGATATTGACATCTTCGACGGGTTCGACGGCGACCTGACGCTGGCCGACGTGGCCGGCCGGCAGAATTATGGCCTGGCCAATATCGAACCTGTGGTCGGCCAGCGCGAATGGCGCGACTGGCTGAAGACCAACGGCTATGGCGACTTCGAACGGAACGATGTGGGCTCGACCGTCGTATCAAATGCCGAGGACTATCGTGCGCGGGAAGACATCCTCGCCGCCTATGTGCTGGGCCGGTTCGAGAATGATTGGGCACGGTTGATCGGCGGCGTCCGTGTGGAGCGGACGCGGGCCCGCACCGAGGGCAACCTTGTTACCCTGGAGGAAACGACCGACGCAAATGGCGATGATGTCGAGATCGTGACGGTGTCGCCGCTGTCGTTCGCACGAAGCTATACCGACTGGCTTCCCAGCCTGAACCTGCGCGCGGAGGCCGGCAAGGACATCATCCTGAGGGCCGGCGTCTACCGGTCGGTGGTGCGTCCGAATTTCGGCCAGTTCGCGCCGCGCTTCCTGCTTGAGGACGGTGAGGCGGAGTTCGGCAACCCCGGGCTGGACCCCTATCGTGCCTGGAACCTCGACCTTGCGGCCGAATGGTATTTCGCGCCCAAGGCGGCCTTGCAGGCAGGCCTGTTTGCCAAGACGATCAGCGGCTATATCGTGAACGCCGAGTTCGAGGAGGGCGAGTTCAACGGGGTCGCGTATGAGCAGGCGATCATTCCCGTGAACGCCGACCGGGGACAGATTTTCGGCGTTGAACTGGCCTACAACCATGCCTTTACCCGGCTGCCTGCACCGTTCGACGGGCTGTTGGTGAACCTGAACTATACGTTCACCGATGCCCGGGTGGACGTGCTGGGCCGGAATGTGCCGCTGCCGGCTGCCAGCCGGCACAATTTCAATGCCGTGGCAGGCTATGAGAAAAACGGCATCAGCTTCCGGGTCGCCGGCACGTTCCGCGACCGTTTCCTGGACGAACTGGGGAGCGACGATGAAACCGATCGCTATGTCCAGCCGCATTTCCAGGTGGACATGTCGGCCCGATACCGGATCGCACCGAACTTCCAGCTGTTCGCCGACCTCATCAACGTGAACAATGCCAAGTTCACGGCCTTTCAGCGCGGGCCAGAAGGCGACCGACTGCTGCAGTTCGAGGAATATCGGATGACCGTGAAGTGCGGGGTGAGGGCAAACTTCTGATGCAATGGCTGTTGCTTGCAGGCTGCGCGCTGCTTGCCGCCTGCGGAAAGCCCGCTGCCGATGCCTCCGGGCAGGGCGCGCCGGCAGCCGATGGAACCACCGAGCGGACTGTGGTGGTGCAAGCTGCTGTCGAAACAATGGTGGCGGACAACCCGACGGTGGACGCGGACGACCCCGTGCTGTGGCGCGACCCTTCGGATCCGGCCCGCGCGCTGTGGATCGGGACCGACAAGTCGATCGGGCTTTATGTGCATGGCCTCGACGGACAGGTGCGGCAATTCTTTCGGGACGGCCCGCTGAACAATGTGGACCAGCGAAGCTTTTCGGCTGGCGGCAAGCCGATGGTGCTGGTGGCGGCTGCGGAGCGCGAACGGTTCGGAATCATGACCTGGTTGCTGGACCCGGCGACGCTGAGGGTTTCGCGCTGGGGCTTCCTGCCGACCGACCGGGCATTCGGCGAGCCCTATGGCTTTTGCATGGGGCAGTTCGGCGGCCGGACCTTCCTTGTCTCCAACAACAAGCAGGGTGCCGTGCAGGCGCTGGTGGTGACGGAAGGACCGGATGGCAAGCCGGGCATGACGCTTGCCCACAGCTGGAAGCTGGGGAGCCAGACCGAGGGGTGCGTGGTCGACGATGCGACCGGCGACCTTTATGTCGGCGAGGAGGATGTCGGCATCTGGCGCCTGAGCCTTGCAGACCCCGCTGCAGCAGCAGTCTCGATCGCGAAGGTCGACGGCAGGAGGCTGGTTGCGGATGTCGAGGGGCTGACAATCATGCGCGACCAAGGCCGCAGCTTCCTGATTGCCTCCAGCCAGGGCGACAGCGCCTATGCGGTGTGGGAGCAGATGGACGGCGGGCATCGCTGGATCGGCCGCTTCCGGATCGGAGGCGGTTCGATCGATCCGGTCACCCAGACCGACGGCCTCGATGGCTGGTCGGGGCCGATCGGCAGCTTTCCGGAAGGCGTCATCGCAGTCCACGACCATTGCGATGGCGAAGGCCCGAACGACCCGCCACAGGCCGTCTGTGACAGCGACACGAAGCAGCAGAACTACAAGCTGGTCGGGTGGCGCGAGGTGAAGGCGGCGCTGGGTATCCGGTAGCCCCCGGGGCTGCGATTGCGGCAGGCGGATGCAGCGGCGCATCGCGCGGGTTGCAGGCCGGTGGGGAGTGAGGGAGCGCAGACCGCGTATCTGAAGATACCCGACAAGCGAACCGAGCGTTCCCACGGGCCTTGGAACACTGCCCTTCGGGTGGTATCAGAAAGGCGAAATGGGGGCGTCGCGCGCCTTGCGCGGGCTTTTGCAGAAGAAGCAGCGCCTGTGGCGCGGTGGCCGTCTGGCCGGGGGGCAGAGCCCTGCCTGCAACGTCTCTCCTGCCCATTTCGTTTCTTTGACCCACGACGAATTCACTTCCTGTCGAGTTCAGACCCTAGGGCTGGACCCCGAACACAAGATCGGCAGCGCCGGCTTCCGGTTCACAGCCGGTGGCAGGCTTCATCGGAATGGCCGAGACGCTGTCGGGGACGCCGAGCGCTGTCAGCTGGTGGGCGACGCCATGGCCATCGGCGATATGTCCCCAGCCCATGATGGCACCGACCCGCGCCCCGGGTTGAGCCCTCAGAATGCGCACGATCGACTCGGCCATCGCCCTGTCCCAGACAGTCTGGGCCTCTACAAAGCGGGCGAGGGCTTCGGGCGAGGCCTCCCGCATGTGCTGGCGAAAACTGTCCTCCAGACGGGTGGCATAGACGGGAGCGGGAGGGGCCGGGCGGCTGATCGGCGCCTTCCCGTCTGCCGCCGCCGCAGCAAACCCCTGACGCCCGACCTTGCGGACGAATGCGCGGTCCACATTGAGCGCCTGCATCGGGATGCGCCGGGCCCGCGCCAACTCGAAAACCGGTCGATAGGCAGTGAAATCATGGCCCCAGCGCTCATTCCAGCGACTGGCTTCCAGGAATTGCGCCTCATCGAGCTCGCCGGCAACCCAGCGATCCAGCGCAGGCTGCGCCTCGCGGGGGAGCTGCTCGAGGCCGATTGCCAGTGGGCCGCGATCGGCCAGGGCAGCGAGCATGTCACGCTGCCAGAGGTGGTGCGCGGGTGTCGCATGCTGCTCCCCCAGCAGAAGCACACGCCCGCTTGCGGCCTTGGCCAGCGCGTCTGCCGGTTGCAGCGGTCGCCCCTCTCGGTCCATCCAGCCGCCCGCTGCGGGGCAGGCTGCAACTGCCGGCGCAGCTGCACAGATCATGACGAGAAGGGAAACAAGGCCTGAGCGCATGACCGCTTCTATTCCGCGACGGGCGGGCGGGGAAGTGGCTGCGTGTGCAGCCCGGATTCCAGCCATCCCGGC
>BBPE01001076.1_pt1 | contig 17442 bp, 13 predicted proteins | sample 1344301 | NCBI WGS metagenome assembly BBPE01 (sample SAMD00019089, study PRJDB2971) | groundwater metagenome | isolation source: The Cedars highly-alkaline
TTTGGCCGTTGAAAACGATCGGGGTGTCGTTGTTGACGCGCAGCTGCATGATCACGTCGCCGTCGGGGGTAATTTGCGGCGTGACGACCAGCTTGAGCGAGGCGTCGATGAACTCGATCGTGGTGTTGCCATCGGCGTCGCGGCGCAGGAAGGGGATTTTGCGCCCGTCTTCAATGGTGGCCTCGCGCTGGTCGGCCGTGACCACGCGTGGGCTGGCGATGGTCTTGAGGCGCCGGTCGGATTCGCTGGCCTCGATTTCTAGGTTCAACAGCCGCGTCACGCTGGGATTGAAGAGCGAGAAGGCAAACGTGCCAGAACCGATGGTGGGTGTGGGGATGTTGGTCACGTTGGAGTTGCCAGCCCCTGTAGCGCCGAGCGAGCCAAAACCAAGCGTGGTCTGCAACTCGTTGCCGCGGTGACGCGCCAACATCACCGGGTCGGCGATGCGCCCGCCAAAGCGCACCCCAAGGTTGCGGCCAAAGCTGTCTTCGGCCTCCACGATGCGCGCCTCGATCAGCACCTGGCGCATCGGCACATCCAAGGTCTGGATCAGGGTCTGAATTTCTTCGAGCTTGGATGCAATGTCGGTGACAAACAACTGGTTCGTGCGCGGCTCGGCAAACACCGAACCCTGGCTGCTCAGAATGCGCACCTCGTTCTCGCCCGAGCCCACCGCAGTCGTCAGGTGCTCGGCCACCTCTTGGGCACGGGCAAAGTTGAGCCTGAAACTCTGGGTGCGCACCGGCTCCAAGCCACGGATGGCCTGCGCGGCTTCGAGCACTTCGCGCTCTTTGGCCAAGATTTCGGTTCGGGGCGCAATCCAGATCACGTTGCCGGTGCTTCGCATGCCCAGATTCTTGGCCTGCAACACGATGTCAAGGGCCTGATCCCACGGCACATCGCGCAAGCGCATGGTGAGGCTGCCCGTCACGGTATCGGAGGTGATGATGTTGAAGTTGCTGAAATCTGCAATCACTTGCAGCAGCGCACGCACTTCAATGTTCTGGAAGTTGAGCGAAATTTTATCGCCCGTGAAAGTGCGATCACGCGCAGCCGGGTCGGCAGCTTGGCGCACTTCGCGCACTTCGAGCACAAACTGGTTATCGGTCTGAAATGCGCTGTGCTCCCAGTTGCCAGTGGGTTCGACCAGCAAGCGCACGCGGTCGCCCACTTGGGTGGCGGTGACGGTTTGCACCGGCGTGCCAAAGTCGCTCACGTCGAGGCGGCGGCGCAGGCCTTCGGGCAGCGAGCTTTGCTGAAACTCCACCACCAAGTTGCGCCCCTGCTGGCGGATATCGACCCCGGTCTGGCTGCTGGGCAATTCCACCAGCACGCGGCCGCTGTTTTGCTCGCCACGGCGAAAATCGATGTCGGTCAGCGGCTGCGCGCGCGCAGGGGCTGCCTGTGCAAAGGCCGCCCCCAGCGCACCTCCGGCAACCGGCGCCGCCTGCACGCCCGGCTGCAACTGCACCAGCAAGGTGTTGCCTTCGATGCGCATCTCGTACCCAACGGCTTGGTTGAGATTGAGCACGATGCGGGTGCGGTCCCCCGCCTGCACCACGTTGGCGGAGCGCACATTGCCCTGATTGACCGCAAACAGATTCTGGCCGGTGGCGTTGCTCGCTCCCGCAATGTCGAGCGCGATGCGCGCCGGTGCCTGCATGCTAAAGCCGGCCGGCAGCTGGCGCAGCGGTTCGCTGGTCTGGATGCGTATGAGCTCGGCGCCTCCTTGTGGCGCCACCGTCAACGATTGGATGGCCAATTGCGCCTGCGCCCAACCCGCCAGCACAAAGGTGCTGGCAAGCAAGGCGCAACGGGCCAAGCGCGACAAGGTGCGTAGGGTTGGGGTGGTATGTGGGGTCGGATTCATTGGCCGGTGCCTTCCTGCAACTGCAATGTGGTGGTGCGCTCGACCCATTCACCGATCGGGTCTTGCGCGATTTCGCGCAGGGTGATCTGGGTTTCGCTGATGGCGGTGATGCGGCCATAGTTTTGCCCCAAGTGGTTGCCGCGCCGCACCTGGTGGATCAGGCCCTCGGATCGGACCAGCGCCACCGTCTCGTTGCCGCGCCGCAACAAGCCCACCATGGTGATGGTGTCGAGCGGCACCGCCTCCAGCGGCTCTTTGCGACGGCGCAATTCGGCCGCCAGCAAACCTGAAACCATGGGCGAAGCGGCCTCGGCGCGCAGCAGCACCGTGAGCTTGTCGGCGCTGAAGGGCGAGACCGCACCTAGGCCTTGGTAGGCTTGCGGAACATGGGGCTGCGGCGCTTGCACCGGCGGCACGCGGGGTTGCGCGGCCGCCCGCTGCTGCTCCATCCAGCCCGACAGATCGTCGCCACCATCGGCGCAGGCCGTCAGCGCCAAGGCCGCTGCCAGCAGCAGGCCCCATGTAGGAATTGCGGATCGGTTCATCGCTGCCCCCGGGCTGCCTGCTGCTGTTGTTGCTGCTCGCGCTGACGCTGCAACACCTCCTCGGGATCGAGGTAGCGAAAGGTTTTGGCGGTGGTGTCCAAGGTCAGCATGTCGGGCCGGTTGGCGGCCGGTGCGAGGGACAGGTTATTGAGCGTCACGATGCGCGACAAATGCGCCACGTCGGAGACAAACATGCCGATGTCGTGGTAGCTGCCGCTCACGCGCACCGCGATTGGCAGCTCGGCGTAGTGGTCGCGCAGCTCGACCTGGCCGGGCCGAAACAGCTCAAACTGCAAGCCGCGCCCGATGCCGGCCTGGTTGATGTCAGACAACAAGGCGTCCATCTCGGCCCGGCTGGGCAACTGACGCTCGAGTTGAGTGACGTACTGGCGCACCTGTTCGAGTTGCGCCCGCAGTGCGTCCAGATTGACCGCCTGCGCCACCTTGCTCGTAAACTCGGTGCGCAACTGCGACTCGCGCTGGCGCTCGGTCTCTAATTGGGTGCGCATGCCACTGAGCACCGCATACCACAGGCCCACCAGCACCGCCAGCGCCACCACCAGCAACAGCAGTTGGCGCGGCAAAGCGGGCCAGCGCGAGGGGTCGTTGGGGTCGAGCCCACTGAACTGGGCCCGCGCATCTTGCTGCCAACGGGCAAAGTCAAACGATGCGGCGGATTTGGTTTTTTTAGACATGATCGACTCAAGCCCCGAATGTACTGGCACTCAAACCCGACCACCCGCTGCGGGCGCCGCCGGCTGCGCTGCGGGCTGGGCTGGCGCCGGGCCTTGCGGGTTGGGTTGCGGGTTGGGCGCAAGGGTCACGCGCATGGAAAAGTTGAATACGCGGCGCTGATCGCGCGGCCCCAGCGTCAACGTCGCGGCGGTGATCTCGACCAGATGCGGCTGCGTCAGCCACGGGCTGCGATGGCCAAGGTTGCGCAGCAGCTCCGACACCCGCTCTTGCGACTGCGCCACGCCGGTGAGCGTGATGGCCTTGTCTTCTTGGCGCAGCGCCGTCAGGTGCACCCCCTCGGGCAATTGACGCACCATTTCGTCGAGCAAATGCACCGGCAGGTTGCGCCCGGCTTGCAAACTCTCGACCGCCGCCTGACGCGACTTGAGGGCGTCGAGTTCTTGCGTCAGGTGCACCCCCTCGGGCAACTGGCGCACCATTTCGTCGAGCAAATGCACCGGCAGGTTGCGCCCGGCTTGCAAGCTCTCGACCGCCGCCTGACGCGACTTGAGGGCGTCGAGCTCTTGCTGCAAGGTGGCGACATCGCGGATCTGCAGGTCGAGCTTTTGAATCTCGGCTTGAAGGAACTGGTTGCGCCCCTGCTGGGCCTCGATCTGCACCTGGTAAAAACCATAGACCAGCGCCGCCGCCACCAGCCCCACCCCCACTGCGAGCCCGAGGTTGAGGAAAAACCGCTCGCGCTTTTGCTTGCGAGCGAGTTCGCGGTGTGGCAATAAATTGATGGCAATCATAGGGAGTACCTGCGCATGGCCAAGCCGGTCGCAACCAAGAACGAGGTGCCGCTGTCGAGCCCCTTGATCGACGCCACCGAGGCCGACATGACCATGCCCTCAAAGGGGTTGACGACCTTGCACGGGAAGGAGGTCTGATTCATCACCGCCACCTCCAAGCCCGGCAGAGCAGCCGCCCCACCCGAGAGCAACACATGATCGACCTTGTTGTGCGGGGTGCTGGTAAAAAAGAACTGCAAGGCGCGACCGATGTCTTGCCCCAGATGGCTCAAGTAGGGCGCAAGAACGGCCTCGCGGTAGTCAGGCCCCAGTGTGCCGGATCTTTTCTTGTTTTCAGCCTCTTCGAGTGAAAGCGAATAATGGCGCGCCACCAAGGCCGTCAACTGGCTGCCACCAAAATTTTGGTCGCGCTCATAGATCATTTCCTCGTTGCGGATCACCTGCAAGGCCGAGTTTTTGGAGCCCAGCTCGAACAAGGCAATGAGCATGTTGCGGCCACGGTTGGGCAGCGCCTCGATGACGCGTGCCGCCGCCAACCGAGAGGCGAAGGACTCCACATCCAGCACCACCGGCTGCAAACCGGCGGCTTCGGCCAAACCCTGCCGGTCCGAGACCTTCTCTTTGCGCGAGGCCACCAGCAACACCTCGACAAAATCGGGCAGATTGGGCGCCGGGCCGACGACGCAAAAATCGAGGCTCACTTCGGCCAACGGAAATGGGATGTACTGCGCCGCCTCGGACTCGACTTGCAGTTCGAGCTCGGCCTCACTCAAGCCCGCAGGCAAGTTGATTTTCTTGGTGATCACCGCCGAACTGGGCAAGGCCAAGGCGACGTTGCGGGTTTTGCTGCCTGTTTTTTTGACCAAGCGCTTGAGGGCACCGGACAGCTCATCGAACTGCTCGATGTTGCCGTCCTTGATCCAACCCGGCTCCAACGGCTCCATGGCGCAGTGCAGCAGCTCCCACTGACCCGAGTGGTCGCGTTGCAACTCGACCAGCTTGAGTGAAGTCGTGCTGACGTCGATGCCCAGCATAGGCGCCGGTTCCCGACGAAGTAGCGTTGCTAGAGAGACCAAATTACCCCCACGTGCAGTTGAAGTTGGATGCAAGAAACTTGCACGTATCAATCCTATCAGCAAGACGCCGCGTTAGGCGGCCCGCAGGGGGCGGCCGATGAAAAAATATGGTGTGATTTCATCCCCCAAGGTTGGCAAGTTTACAAACTTTCACAGACTCCTGCGCGGTCAGCCACACGACCGGCGCTATTTTTTTATAATCGTTGCGCTGCTGCAAAGGAATTCATGCCCGCCTCTTCGCCTCGCGACCCTGCGACCGACACCAGTCGGGCCGCTTCTGCCGGCTCCAAGCCACGCAACTTGGCGCGCCGCCTCCAGTCGATCGCCACCACCGCCTTCATCGCTGCGGCGGTGGCCGCGCTGTCGGGCGTTTTGGTGCTGGGCGTTGCCATTGCCTTGGCCTACCCCAAGCTGCCCGATGTCACCAGCCTGAGCGACTACCGCCCCAACCTGCCCTTGCGCGTCTATGCCAGGGGGGGGGAACTGATCGGGGAGTTTGGCGAGGAGCGGCGCAACCTCATACCCTACGCCGATATCCCGCCGCTGATGATCCACGCCGTGCTGGCGATCGAAGACGAGCGCTTCTTTGAGCACGGTGGGGTGGATTTTCGTGGGGTGGCGCGCGCCGCGCTGGCCAACGTGTTCGACCCACTCAGCCAAGGCGCCTCGACCATCACCATGCAGGTGGCGCGCAACATGTTCCTGACCAAGGACCGCACCTTTTTGCGCAAGTTCTACGAGGTGCTGCTGACCTTTAAGCTCGAGCGCCTGCTGAGCAAGGAAGAGATCTTGGAAATCTACATGAACCAGATTTTCCTTGGGCACCGCTCCTTTGGCTTTGCGGCGGCCGCGCAAACCTACTTCGGCAAGTCCCTCGACCAGCTCACGGTGGCCGAAGCCGCCATGCTGGCGGGCCTGCCCAAGGCGCCTTCGGCCTTCAACCCGATCAGCAACCCGCGCCGTGCCCGCATTCGTCAGCTGCACATCATCGATCAGATGTTGGCCAACGGCTTTATCAACGCCGAACAGGCGCAAGCGGCGCGCGTGGAGCCGCTGCAACTGCGCCGCATCGACCCAGAGCAGTTCATCAACGCCACCCACGTGGCCGAAATGGTGCGCCAGCAGGTTTTTGCCCAATACGGGCAGGCGGCCTACGAACGCGGCCTGCGCGTTCACACCACCATCGACGCCGATCAGCAACGCGCAGCGGTGCGCGCCGTGCGCCAAGGCGTGATCAATTTTGAGCGGCGCCAGCACTACCGCGGCCCCGAGCGCTTCATCGAACTCCCTGCCGATGCCGCTGCCCGCGAAGGCGCCATCGACGCTGCGCTCACCGCCATCCCCGACGACAACGGTTTTTTTACCGCTGTGGTGCTCGAAGCCAGCGCACGCCGCGTGCTGCTCAGCCGCGGCGAGGCAGAACCGATCGAGATCACCGGCACAGGCCTGGACTCGGTGCGCTCGGGGCTGGCTGCGAATGCACCGCCCCACCTGGCCTTGCGCCCGGGTGCCGTGGTGCGGCTGGTGCGCGACGCCCAGCAGCGCTGGGCCATCACCCAAAAACCCGTGGTCGAAGCCGCTTTTGTGGCCATGGACCCGCGCAACGGGGAAATCCGGGCCTTGGTTGGCGGCTTTGATTTTGAGCGCAACCAGTTCAACCGCGTCGTCCAGGCACAGCGCCAGGCCGGCTCCAGCATCAAGCCCTTTATTTACTCGGCGGCGCTGGAGCACGGCGTCATGGCCTCGACCTTGGTCAACGACGCGCCCTTGTTTTTTGGCGCAGCCATCACCGGGGGCCGGGCTTGGGAGCCGCGCAACTACGACGGCCAGTTCGAAGGCCCCATGACCGTGCGCACCGCCTTGGCACGCTCGCGCAACATACCCTCCATCAGCGTGCTCAAGGCGGTTGGCCCCAGCAACGCCCAGCAGTGGCTGACCCGCTTTGGCTTTGAGGCCGAAAAGCATCCGCCTTTTCTGGCCATGGCGCTGGGCGCCGGCAGCGTCACACCGCTGCAATTGGCCAGCGCCTACGGCGTGTTTGCCAACGGTGGCTTTTACACCCCGCCGCAACTCATCACGCGCATCACCGACCACCAAGGCCGGGTGCTGATGCAAGCGACTCCGCAGTCGCTGGCCACCGCGCAGCGTGTGATCCCTGAGCGCAATGCCTTTGTCATGACCCAACTGATGGGCGAAATCACCCGCAGCGGCACGGCGGCACGGGTGCAATCCACCCTGCGCCGCCCCGACCTCTACGGCAAAACCGGCACCACCAACGACGCGGTTGACGTTTGGTTTGCTGGCTTTCACCCCACCTTGTCGGCGGTGGCTTGGATGGGGCACGACAACCCGCGCAACCTGGGCCGCAACGCCACCGGCGGATCGCTGGCGCTGCCGATTTGGATCGACTTCATGCGTGAGGCACTGGCCGGCGTACCGGTGCAACAGCCCAGCGCTCCTGCTGGGTTGATGGTGGCTGGGGGGGAGTGGTACTACGAGGAATTTGCCCCGGGGCAAGGCGTGGCCACGCTGGGCATGGCCACCGAAGAAGTCACCACAGACGGATCCATTGAAGTGGCCCCGCCCATGGCTGCCGAGGACCGACGCAACATCCTAGACCTGTTTACGCGCCCGAACTAAAGCGCAGCCCGGCCCGTGCTTGCGCGCTGGCCTCTTGCGAAAGGCGCTCAAAAAATTCGCCCGCCCCCTTGGTGTCGAGCCAGTGTTGGCCGTCGAAGCGGTAGTGGGTGCCGCCGCTGCGCGCCGCCATCCAAACCTCGTGCAGCGGTTTTTGCAGGTTGATGACGATCTGGCTGCCGTCACGAAACACCAGCGTCACCATCGAGCCGACGCGCTGGTTGTCGATGTCCACCTCGGATTCGTCGTTGATGCGGTCGCAGCAGCGCTCGACCGCTTGCAGCAGCGCCTCGGCGCGATTCAAATACTCGGTATCGTTCATTACAATTGAGCCATGCATAATTCAGTCGGCATTGTAGGCTTGAAGCCACTTTCCCGCGCAGGGGTGACACCACCTGCCGCACGGGTTTCACGTGGGGCCGAAAAAGCTGGCGTGCGTCTGCTGGGTCTGGCGGTTTGCCTGTTGATGGTCTCGCTGAGCCTGGCGGGATGCGGACAAAAAGGCCCGCTTTTCCTGCCCAGTGCAAGCGTTGCGGCCACCAGCTCCTAAGCGCTGCAGCCAAAGCGCACCCACTTTCATACTCGAAACCCCTCATGCCCGCTTCCTGCCCTGCGGCACCCTTGGTGCCGGGATCTCCTTTTTTTCACTATGCCGACGGCCATCTGATGGCCGAAGGCCTTGCGCTTGCCGATTTGGCGAGGCAGCACGGCACCCCGCTGTTCGTCTACTCCCAAGCCGCCCTGCTCGATGCGCTGGCGGCCTACCAGCGCGGCTTGGCCGGGCGCGATACGCTGATCTGCTATGCCATGAAGGCCAATTCCACCTTGGGCTTGCTGCAAACCTTGGTCCAAGCCGGTTGCGGCTTGGATATCGTTTCGGGTGGCGAACTGGTGCGCGCGCTGCGCAGCGGTGTGGACCCTGGCCATATCGTTTTTTCTGGCGTAGGCAAAAGCCGGCTTGAGATGCGCCAGGCGCTGCAAGCGGGCATCGGCTGCTTCAACGTGGAGAGCCTGGCCGAGCTCGAGGTCTTGAACCACGAAGCGCTGGCGCTGGGGCGGCAGGCCCCGGTCAGCCTGCGCGTGAACCCGGATGTGGATGCGCGCACCCACCCCTACATTTCTACTGGCCTCAAGGCCAATAAATTTGGCATCGCGCACGAGCAGGCGCTGGCCGCCTACCGCCGCGCCGCCGCGTTGCCGGGGCTGCGTGTGCTGGGGATAGACTGCCACATCGGCTCCCAGATCACCGACAGCGCGCCCTACCTCGACGCGCTGGAGCGGGTGCTCGACCTGGTGCAGGCGCTGGAGCAAGAAGGCATTGCGCTGGAGCACATCGACTTGGGCGGTGGCTTAGGGATCACCTACCTAGACGAAACCCCGCCGGCCGCCGACCGTCTGCTGGCCCAGGTGCTGCAACGCCTCGATGCGCGTGGCTGCCGGCACCGGCTGCTGCTCGAACCCGGGCGCTCGCTGGTGGGCAACGCCGGGGTCTGCCTGACCGAGGTGCTGTACCAAAAGCCGGGGGCCGAGAAGAACTTTTTGATCATCGATGCGGCCATGAACGACCTGCCGCGCCCGGCCCTGTACCAAGCCTACCACGCCATCGTGCCGCTGCAACTGGACACCGACGCCACACCCGTGCAATACGAGGTGGTGGGCCCGGTGTGCGAGAGCGGCGACTGGATCGGGCGCGAGCGCACGCTGGCGGTGCGCACAGGCGACTGGCTGGCGGTGTGCTCGGCCGGTGCCTATTGCATGAGCATGGCCAGCAACTACAACAGCCGCGGCCGCGCCGCCGAGGTGCTGGTGGCGGGCCAAAGCGCCCAACTCATACGCCAGCGCGAAAACCCCGACGACTCCCTAGGCTTGGAGCCGCCGCTGGGGTTTTGAAGGCCGGCGCTTACAGCGCTCCGTAGCTGTGCAGGCCGCTCAAGAAGATGTTGACCCCGAGGAAGGTGAAGGTTGTCACCGCCAAGCCACCAATCGCCCACCAAGCCGCCACGGTGCCGCGCAGGCCGTTGACCAGCCGCATGTGCAGCCAAGCGGCGTAGGTGAGCCACGAAATCAGCGACCAGGTTTCTTTGGGGTCCCAGCTCCAGTAGGCACCCCAGGCTTCGGCTGCCCACAGCGCACCCAGGATGGTGGCGATGGTAAAGAACACCAGCCCGATGGCGATGTTCTTGTACATGATGTCGTCTAGCACTTCGAGCGAGGGCATTTTGTCGACGATGCGGTCGCGCAAAGAGATGATGGCACCCACGATCAGGATCGCCACCCCCACGTACACCGCCCAAAAGTCGCTCATGCCCGCAGCGGCGGCGTAGTTGACCTCGCCAGGTGCCACCGTATAGACGCCAAACAGGAAGGGCTCAAGAAAAAACAGCAGGGCCAGCAGCCAGACCGGGGTCAGCGTGTACCAGCGCAGGGTGAAGGTGCTTTGCTTGAGCAGGTAGGCAAAAGCCAGCATGGCGGCGATGGTCCAGGTGCCGTAACTCACAAAGTTGGTCGGCACGTGCAGCTTCATCCACCAGCTTTGCAGCGCCGGGATCAGGGGCTGGATTTCGTGCGCTTCGCGCGTGACCATGTACCAGAGCAGAAACACCACCGAGGCGCTCACCACCAGCATCGAGAAAGCGCCGATGCGCCGCGTGTTGTAGCGGTCTTCGTAGTAGAGGATGTAGAGCGTGGTCATCCAGCCGAACATGATGAACACTTCATACAGGTTGCTGAACGGGATGTAGCCTAGGCCGGAGTTGTGCAGATAGGTTTCGTACCAGCGCACAAAGAAAGCCACCAGCCCCATGGTCACAGCGGCCCAAGCCAGTTTGGCCCCCACGGTCTCGAAACCGGGCCCCGACTTGCTGCGCGTCAGCATGCCGACCCAGTAAAAAAAGGTGCTCAGCAGGATCAGCAGCGACATGTGCAGCACCGCGGTCTGGCTGGCCAGCAGGTACTTGAGCAGGAACACCTCCTCGGCCCGCATGTAGTTGCCCACCCCATCGACTTGGTACAACCAGACGCCGGTGAGCGAAAGGATAGCCACCACCACACTCAGGTAGCTGATCGGGCGCCAGAACCAGGCCAAGGCGATCCAAGTCGGGGTTGTGATGAGCAGCACAAAGATCTCGTATTGATCCAAATGCTCTTGAAACAGGAAATAGTTGTAGGTCATGCCCACCAACACCATGGCGGCAAAGACCCAGTCCCACGCGCTGCGTGCCGCCCAGAAACTGGGCTTCATGCGCATCGAGGAATCGGACTTTTTAAGGTCGATGGTGTGCGTGGTAGCGTTCATGCGTTCGCCTTTGGGGGTTGGAGGAGCAGGTGTTGCCGCAGCAACACGAAGTCGCGGTCGTTATCGGAAATTTTGCGGTTGGACGACATTGCCATCGTGGCATCCACACCATCGCCATCGGGCTTGGGGGCCAGCCAGACCCAGACCCGGCGCTCGCGCACATAGAGCATGGCGATCATGCCCAAGGTCAGCAGCAGGCAGCCAAAATAGACGATGTTGCGCCCCGGTGCGCGCGCCACTTGGAACACGCTGGCCTCGACCTGCTCAAAGTCGCTCATCATGAAGGTCAAGGGGGCCGGGTAAAAGAAGGAGTCGCTCAGGCTGAGCACCGACTGCGTCATGAAGGCCGCCGTGCGCTCGTTGCGCGGGGCCGGTGCCAAGCCCGCCTGTTCGCGGCTGAGCTGGTAGAGTTCGAACAGGCCGCCGTTGAGGATGCGCAGCAGCACATCACCGGCGCGCTCGCGCTCGGCCTCGGGCACATTGACTTCCATGAAGGCCGACACCGCCTGCAAGCCCGCCAGCACCGGCATGTCGCGCTGCGGCAGGTTGGCGATTTCAGGGTCTTGGCCGGCGAACAGGTCGAGCGCGCGTTGCGCCGACATGGTCAGCGCCTGCTGCAACTCGGGGCGCTGGCCGGCAGCGGCCTCGGCCACATAACGGCGCACCGCTTCGCTGCGCATGGCGGGGTCGGCCAGCGCGGCGCGCAGGCGCAGGAAGCCATCCACCTGGTCTTGGTCATCGACCGGAATGCGCAGGTAGCGGAAATCTTCGGCTTGGGTTTCGCGCACCCCGAGCACGAACACGCGCTGGCCATCGAGCTCGACCGGGAGCATGAAATTGTGGAACTCGCGCGCCTGCCCGGCCGCGTCGCGCAGCTTGTAGGTGACGCTGGGGCCAACGTTGCGCAAGTCGAACTCGCCCACGGTGCGGTGCGCCGAACCGAGGCGACGCTGGATTTCGTTGCCCAAGTTGAAACCGCCGCCACCCGCTTGCGCTGCCATCGCACCGGGGGTGTTGGTAAAATTCTCGACGTTGTAGAGGTTGAAGTCGGTGAACTCGAGGGTGAAGGTCTCGCCGCCACGGGTCAAGGTGGTGGACTGACCGATGCGCCCCGAAATATCAAACGGCGCCGCGCCATCGCCCATCGCCAAGCCACGCAGGCGCACCAACGAGCCGCCGTCGTCGTAACTGGCCTGGAAGATGGTGACGCCCCGGTGATAAGCCGGGTGATTGACCATCACCCGCTTGGGGATGACCTCGCCGGTGTAGAGGTCGTGGATCAGGATTTCGCTGGCGAACAGCTTGGGCTGACCGTTTGCATGGTATTCGACGATGAAGTCGAGCAGCTCGATGCGAAACGGCAATTCTTGCAACAGCACCCCACCCGGCTGCGGCAGGATGGCGGTGCCGGTGACGGCCCCTTCGGTGACCAAGATGCTGCCACGAAAGCTCGGATTCCAGTCGCTCAGGCGGTGCTCATCGGGCACCTCGGAAATCAGGCCGCCGCCTTCGAATACGGTCTTGCCCAGAAACAGGGTCTGCATCTGCACCATCAGGCGCCCGTCGAGCAGCGCACCGGCGCAGATCACGACGATGGCCGAGTGGGTGAGGATGTAGCCAAGCTTGTTCCAAGCGCCGGCCTTGGCCGCCACCATCCAACCTTTACCAGTGGGGGTTTCGCGGCTCTGCAGGCGCACCTTCCAGCCCGATGCCAGCAGCGTCTGACCGATGCGCTGCGCCGCCGCCTCAGACCCTTCGGCGAGCACAGCCTGCGCCCGCAACGGGAAGGCCTTTAGGCTTTGTTCGCGGATGTTTTCTTTGAACTGGCGGATGTCGGCCAGCATCTTGGGCGAGGTGCGCAGCACGCACAGGGTGGTGCTGAGCACCAAAAAAGCCAGCATGAGCGCAAACCACCAGGCGCTGAACACCGTGTACAGGCCCATGACCTCAAAGACACGGTACCAGAACGGACCAAACTGGTTGATGTAGCTGTTGATGTCCTCGTTTTGAAGAATCACGGTGCCGATCACCGAGGCGATGCTGATGATGGTCAACAAGGCGATGGCAAAGCGCATCGAAGACAGCAGCTCAACCAACTGTCGCACCGCCTCAGAGCCGCGCTGAAGCTGAATACCTGCGGTAGAAACACTCATCTGTTGTGCGCCAATTGTGTGATGTGACAAAGATCGGCTTTTGGAGCGCCCGACCGCCGACAAGTTCCAAAACTTGCTGAGATTGTCTGGTGACTATAAGTGGCCGCTAATATTTTTAGCAATAGCCACTGGACTTAGAGGGGTCTCAGGCGCACCGCTGCAGGGCTCAACGCAAGCCGGCGATGAAATCGGCCACGGCCTCGATCTCGCGGTCGGTCATGTGGCGGGCGATGCGGTGCATTTCGGGGCTGTTGCCTCGGGCACCGGTGCGGAACTGGCGCATCTGCTCGGCGGTGTATTTGGCGTGCTGCCCCGCCAAGCGCGGATACAGGGCCGGCATACCGCGCCCGCCGGGGCCGTGGCAGGCCATGCAGGAAGCGATGTTGCGATCGGCCAAGCCACCGCGCCAAATGCGCTCACCGGCGCGCACCAGCTCGGGGTCGCGGGCGTAGTTGGGAGCCGGCGTCTGGACGGCCAGCCAGTGCGAAACGTCGATCTTGTCTTGGTCGGTCATGGCCGCCGCAAAACCGGACATGATGGCGTTTTGGCGCTTGCCCGATTTGTAATCGCGCAACTGCTTGATCAGGTACTCGGGCAACTGACCGGCCAGCGAGGGGTTCTCGGGCATGGTCGAGTTGCCCAGTGCGCCATGGCAAGCCATGCACATCTGCATATAAACCTGTTCCCCGCGCGCCTTGTTGGGCACCATGTCGGTGCGGGTGGTTTGAGCGTGTGCAAGCTGCGAGAAGGCGGCCAGTGCAAGGGCACCGATGAGCGTGGCGATGGATTTCATGTCAAGTGCGAAGGACTGAGGAATCAAAGGCGAGGCCGAAACCGCACCCGCCGTGTGCGGGGCAGTGAAAAACTGTGGTGATTCTACAATGCGGTCTTAAACTTGACCAAATAACCCCGGGGCCCACTCTTTGACCGATTCCACCGACCCCGCTCAGGCCGCCATGGCCTGGCTGCACACGGCACGCTTCTTGACCGAGGCGCCGCAGTTGCAGCACTTGCCCGACCTCGATCTGCCCGAAATCGCCTTCGTGGGCCGCTCCAACGCCGGCAAATCGACCTGCATCAACACCCTGACGCAGCAAAAACGCCTGGCCTATGCCTCCAAAACCCCGGGGCGCACGCAGAGCATCAACCTGTTTGCCCTCGGCCGCCAGAACCAGACCGACGCCATCTTGGCCGATCTGCCCGGCTACGGTTACGCGGCGGTGCCGCAGCAAGCCAAGCGGCGCTGGCAGGAAGTGATGGCCAACTACCTCGTGAGCCGCCCCAACCTGCGCGGCGTGGTGCTGCTGTGCGACCCGCGCTTGGGGCTGACCGAGCTCGATGACGCGCTGCTGGAGCTGATCCGGCCCCGGGTGCAGCAGGGCTTGCACTTCCTGCTGCTGCTGACCAAGGCCGACAAGCTCAACCGCCAAGAGGCCAGCAAGGCCTTGTCGATTGCGCGCCTGAACAGCGCCGGTGGCACGGCGCTGCTGTTTTCGGCGCTCAAGCGCCAGGGCATAGAGGACGTGGCCCTCATCTTGCGCCGCTGGGCCTACCCCGAGGAGGCCGTGCCGGAACCCGCTGTGCCCGCCGAACCCTCACCGCGCGGCCCCTTGTAGCGCGCATAGCCCCACAGGTACTGCGCCGGGCAATGCCCGATCACCGCCTGCATGGCCAGGTTGATCTGCGCCGCGGCGGCTTGGGGCTCGGGTGCCAGCGGCGCCCCCACCAGCTCCCGCCACGGGCGCACGCGCAGCACATAGCCCCTACCCCACGGCAAGCGCTCGCCCCAGATCAGCAGCACCTGGGTGCCCGACACCTGCGCCAGCCGCGCCGCCAGCGTCATGGTGTAGGCGCTGCGGCCAAAAAACGGCGCCCACACCCCCATGCCGGCGGGCGGCACCTGGTCGGGCAGCAAACCCACCGTCTGCCCCTGCTTGAGCGCCCGGAGCAACTGGCGCACCCCGCTCAGGTCGGTGGGTGCGGTGCACATGCCGAGGCGCACCCGCGCCGCTTGCAGCACCGGGTGCAAGGCGGCCATGCGCGGCGGCCGGTACAGGGCGGTGATCGGTTGTGGCGGGGTGCCATCGGGCTGGGCTTGTGCGCCAAAACGCTGCGCATAGGCCTGCGCCGTGAGCTCGAAGCAGCCCAGGTGCGGCGTGAGCAGCAGCAAGCCGTGGCGCTGGCGCAACACCGCCTCGATGTGCTCGGCCCCATCCCAGCGCAGCGGCACCGGTGCGCCAAACCAGATGCGCGGCAGCTCAGCCATCTGCTGCCCGGCCGCGCCCACCGAGGCCCAGCGCGCCCCCCGCCCGAGCTGCGCCTGCGCCGTGTGCTCGCGCCAGCGCTGGCGGTAGGTGGGGCCCAGCAGCCAGATCAGCCAGCCCAGGCCCCAGCCCAAGGCGTGCAACAGCGGCAGCGGCAGCCGCCCCATGAGCTTGAAAAAGGTCAACATCTTCGGATTACAATGCCGGTCCATCGCCGAGTTACTGAACAACTTGCGGGCGATTCATAAATCCTGCTAAAGCGTTCGCCGCAGCACTCCAAGCGCCGGGCGAAACGCCCTAGCGCAACCCTTGGAGTGTAGGCAACAAATGTCGAACGATTTTCTTTTTACCTCCGAATCGGTTTCCGAAGGCCACCCGGACAAGGTCGCGGATCAGATCTCGGACGCGATCCTGGACGCGATCTTTGAGCAAGACCCGCGCTCGCGCGTGGCCGCCGAAACGCTGACCAACACCGGGCTGGTGGTGCTGGCCGGCGAGATCACCACCAACGCGCATGTCGATTACATCCAGACCGCGCGCGACACCATCCGGCGCATCGGCTACGACAACACCGAATACGGCATCGACTACAAGGGCTGCGCCGTCATGGTCTGCTACGACAAGCAGAGCAACGACATTGCCCAAGGCGTGGACCACGCCAGCGACGACTACCTCAACACCGGCGCCGGCGACCAGGGCCTGATGTTTGGCTACGCCTGCGACGAAACGCCGGTGCTCATGCCCGCGCCGATCTACTACGCGCACCGCATCGTGGAGCGCCAGGCGCAGCTGCGCAAAGACGGCCGCCTGCCCTTCTTGCGCCCCGACGCCAAGAGCCAGGTCACGATGCGCTACGTCGATGGCCGCCCGCACAGCATCGACACCGTCGTGCTATCGAGCCAGCATGCGCCCGAGATGAGCGACGGCAAACACATGCTGCCCGCCTTCATCGAAGCCTGCGTAGAAGAAATCATCAAACCGGTGCTGCCGCGCGAGTGGCTGCAAAACACCCGCTACCTGATCAACCCGACCGGGCGCTTCGTGATTGGCGGCCCGCAAGGCGACTGCGGCCTGACCGGGCGCAAGATCATCGTGGACACCTACGGCGGCGCCTGCCCGCACGGCGGCGGTGCCTTCAGCGGCAAGGACCCGACCAAGGTCGATCGCTCGGCCGCCTACGCGGCGCGCTACGTGGCCAAAAACATCGTCGCCGCCGGGCTGGCGCGCCAGTGCCAAATCCAAGTGGCCTACGCCATCGGGGTGGCACGGCCCATGAACGTGACCGTCTATACCGAAGGCACCGGCGTGCTGCCAGACGACAAGCTGGCCCACATCATCAACGAGGTGTTCGACCTGCGCCCACGCGGCATCATCCAAATGCTGGACTTGCTGCGCCCGATTTACACCAAAACCGCCGCCTACGGCCACTTCGGCCGCGACGAGCCCGAGTTCACCTGGGAGCGCACCGACAAGGTGCAGGTGCTGCGCGAGCTGGCGGGGTTGAAGTAAGCGCGCTGCCGCCTGCCGTCAGGCAAAGCACTCCGCCTGCGCCAGCAACGCGGCGGCGGCGTCTTTGGCGGCCAGCAGCGGCTGTGGCACACCGGCTTGGGCCAGCGGCCAGGCTATGCCCAGCGCCGGGTCGCTCCAGTTTAGGCAGCGCTCGTGCGCGGGGCTGTAGTAGTCGGTGGTTTTGTAGAGGAATTCGGCCGACTCGGTGAGGGTGAGAAAGCCGTGCGCAAAACCCGGCGGCACCCAGAGCTGGCGGTGGTTGCTGGCCGACAGCTCCACCCCATCCCAGCGGCCAAAGGTGGGCGAGCTGCGGCGGATATCGACCACCACGTCGAACACGGCGCCGTGGCTGACGCGCACCAGCTTGCCCTGGGCCTTGGGCGGCATTTGGTAGTGCAGGCCGCGCAACACGCCCTGGGCAGAGCGACTGTGGTTGTCTTGCACAAACTGCAACCCGGCCAGGCCGGTGGCGGCCTCGAAGTCGCGCTGGTTGAAGCTCTCGTAAAAGAAGCCGCGCGCATCGCCAAAGACCTTGGGGGTGAGCACGAGCACGCCGGGCAAGGCGGTGGGGGTGACGGTGTAGGGCATGGGGGCGGGCGGTTTTAA
>BBPE01003241.1_pt1 | contig 17305 bp, 22 predicted proteins | sample 1344301 | NCBI WGS metagenome assembly BBPE01 (sample SAMD00019089, study PRJDB2971) | groundwater metagenome | isolation source: The Cedars highly-alkaline
GTAACAATGAATCATGATGAACGACGTCAAATATACCTTGAAATACAGGAAATCGTTGCTGAAGAATCTCCGGTGGTTCCTATTTTTGGGGAGGTAATGATCAACGCTGTCAGAGATGACATAAGAGGATACAAGCTCCACCCTTGGTTTGTCGTCAACTGGGAAGATATCTATGTGGCGAGTGAGCAGTAATTTCATTTAGGATAATATCATGAACTGGTCTGACGAATGGCGAAAACTGGTGCTGGGGTCATCGCTCAGAAGGGGCGGTGACCCTTTTACTTCAAGGGAATTCGTCGAATGGTATGACCTGCAGCTTGCACATAATGGTTATCCCGGGATCATGTTGGACAAAATCCGAAGCCATCTAAATAAGAATTCAACGGTACTGGATATCGGCGCCGGTACGGGCGCCTTTGCCATTCCCCTCACTCAAGAGGTTAAAGAGGTCACGGTGGTGGAGCCATCGGCCGAGATGCTCACCCATCTGCGTCGCAAAATGGACACGCCTAACCTCCGCATCATCAACCAGCGCTGGGAAGATGTTGACCTCGAGGAAATCGGCCAGCATGACATGATAATAGCCGCCCATTCGCTCTACGATATTACCGACATTGAGACCGCACTGAAAAAGATGATATCAGCAACGAAAAAACACCTTTACATCATTATGGGAGCTGGCAAGTCAAGTTTTTATACTGATATCTGGCGGCGCTTCAAAGAGGGAGAATATCATCCTCCGCCCAGTTTCATTCACCTCTATAATGTCCTCTATGAGCTGGGAATATCTGCTAATGTAGAAATGATAAAAACTCCCCGGGACCAGGTTTATCTGAGCATTGAACAGGCAGCAAAGCACTGGATAATTCGACTTGATCTACCACCCGAAAAGAAAGATGAGTTGCGGGCATATTTACTGAATTGCCTGAAGGAAAAAGATGGAATGCTATATCTGAAAGAGGAAGGACAGAGTGCGGTTATATGTGTTGAAGTAGGTGATACCAATTGCTAACCTATATCCTCCGCAGAATCTGCCTGATGGTTTTTATCTTATTGGGCGTATCCATCATCACCTTTTCCCTGATGCATTTTGTGCCTGGCGATCCAGCAGAGGTAATCGCCATCGAAAGATATGGAGAGGAGGTTACAGCAGAGACGATTGAACATGTAAGAAGGGAATTGGAACTCGATCAACCGATTTACATCCAGTATTTTCGCTGGCTAATCAATGTTCTTCATGGCGACCTTGGATATTCTCATCGTACCGACCGGCCGGTTTTAGATGAAATCATGGCCAGATTGCCCGCCACAGTAGAGCTTGCCCTAGCGGGTATGCTGGTATCTCTTATCATAGCGATTCCAGTTGGGATCATCTCGGCAACCAAGCAATACTCAATAGTTGACAATGTTTCCATGTTTGGTGCTCTCTTAGGGGTTTCCATGCCCAATTTCTGGCTTGGACTGTTGCTCATATTGTTTTTTTCGGTGCATCTCGGCTGGCTTCCGGTCTTTGGTCGGGGAGGAATAGAACACCTCATATTGCCAGCCATAACCCTTGGAACGGGCATGGCCGCAATCACGACCAGATTGATGAGATCAAGCATGCTCGAGGTGCTCAGGCAGGATTATATCAGGACAGCGAGGGCAAAGGGCTTGAGCGAAAAAGTGGTTATCAACAAACACGCATTGAAAAACGCACTGATCCCAGTGGTTACGGTTGTGGGCTTGCAGTTCGGCTTTCTTTTAGAGGGTGCAGTTATAGTCGAGGTGATATTTGCCTGGCCAGGAGTGGGCAGGTTATTAGTAGATTCGATATTTGCCCGAGACTTTCCCGTGATACAGGGATGCATTTTGTTCATTGCAGTAATGTTTGTACTCGTCAATCTATTGGTTGACATTTCTTATGCCTATTTAGATCCAAAAATACGTTACGAGGCAAGATAATGCACGATATCGTAATAAAAATTATAGAAAGCAAGCTGCCATTCATCGAGGTTTTCAGGAGACTTAAAAAGCATCGCCTAGCAGTAATTGGTGCAGCAATTATTCTTACGCTATTCTTCGTCGCTGTATTTGCACCTTTCATCGCTCCCCATGATCCGATTGAGCAAAATTTGGAGAACCGTTTACTGTCACCGAACACAGAACATCCATTAGGAGCTGATAATCTTGGCCGCTGTATTTTAAGCAGGCTTATTTATGGCACAAGAGTTTCGCTGCAAATCGGTATTATGGTCGTTGGCATCACAGTGATCATCGGTGTCTCACTGGGATTGATTGCTGGTTATCTGGGCGGTCTGATCGATGAGATGATCATGCGAAGTGTTGATATCCTGCTTGCTTTTCCCGGCATTATATTGGCGTTGGCGATCGCAGGTATATTGGGCCCATCTCTCTTCAACGTCATGCTGGCATTGGCAGTCGTTGGTTGGACCAGTTATGCCCGGGTGGTCCGGGGGTCGGTGCTGTCGGTGAAAGAAAAGGAGTTTGTTGAGGCGGCAAGGGCGCTTGGCGCTAGTGATGCACGTATCATGTTCCGTCATATTCTGCCAAACGTCATGGCGCCGGTGATCGTGATGGCAACGCTTGGCATGGCTCATGTGATTTTAGCTGCTGCAGCATTGAGTTTCTTGGGGCTGGGAGCACAGCCACCCACCCCTGAGTGGGGTTCGATGCTAAACGCCGGTCGTGCCTTCATGCGAACAGCACCACACCTGACAATCTTTCCAGGGCTGGTCATAATGGTGACTGTCCTGGCGTTCAATTTCCTGGGTGATGGGCTCAGAGATACTCTAGACCCGCGGCTGAAGGGGATGATAAGATGACCGAGCCGCTGTTGAGCATACATGACCTGGGGGCTCATTTTTTTACTGAAGATGGGGTGGTGAGGGCTGTGGATGGAGTATCTCTAACAATAGGTAGAAGAGAGACCGTCGGGTTGGTCGGCGAATCTGGGTGTGGGAAATCCGTTACAGCACTTTCGATTATGAGATTAATTCCAAATCCAGGCAGAATCGTTGATGGGGAGATCTTGTTTGAAAATGAGAACCTCCTCGAGAAAAGCGAAGATGAAATGCGAAAAATCAGGGGCAATAAAATCTCAATGATCTTTCAAGAGCCTATGAGCTCATTAAATCCCGTCCTGACGGTCGGAGAGCAAATAGCAGAGGCCATCAGATTGCATCAAGGGCTGAGCAGCTCGAACGCAAAAAGAAAAGCAGTTGAGATGATGAAATTGGTGGGAATCCCCTCGCCTTCGACAAGAGTGAACGAATATCCGCATCAACTGAGTGGTGGCATGCGGCAACGCGTTATGATCGCTATGGCTCTCTCTTGTAATCCTTCCCTGCTTATTGCTGACGAGCCGACCACGGCGCTTGATGTTACCATACAGGCACAGATCTTGGAGCTGATGAAAAACCTGATAAAGGATTTTGGCTCTTCTTTGCTGTTAATCACACATGACTTTGGAGTTATAGCTGAAGTATGCGACAAAGTTGCAGTCATGTATGCGGGGAGCATTGTTGAATGTGCTCATACCAAAGCGCTCTTTAAAAATCCCAAGCATCCTTATGCACGCGGATTGCTTGACTTAATCCCCAGAATAGACGTTGGTGCTGAGCAGTTTGAGATCATTGACGGAACCGTTCCCAATCTAGCCAATCCACCTACGGGCTGCAAGTTTCATCCTAGATGTCCACATGTCAGAGAGATTTGTAGCAAACAAAAACCCCAACTCGTTGAAGTCGAGTCAGAGCATTTTGTGAGTTGTTTGATGTACTAAAAAGGTGTGCCATGATGCGGGATATACTGCTAGAAACTAAGGGTTTGAAAAAATATTTTTTGACAGAGGGACTGTTTTCAAGAAAAGGTGAGGTGGTGCACGCAGTCGATGGTATAAGCTTTTGTATCAAAAGAGGGGAAACGTTTGGCTTGGTTGGTGAATCTGGTTGTGGAAAGTCGACGATCGGAAAACTCGTTTTGCGTCTTTTGGAGCCTACAGCTGGCAAAGTTTACTTTGAGGGTCATGACATATTCGAGCTGGATAAAAAGGAGATGCAAAGGCTGAGGCATAAAATGCAGGTGATTTTTCAAGATCCGTTTGCCTCGCTCAACCCACGAATGACCGTTGGAGACATAATCAGTGAGCCACTGGAGATACACAATCTGGTTAGTAAATCTGAAAGGGAAGAGAGGATCTTAAAGTTGATGGAGTTGGTTGGCTTAAGCTCCGAGCATGCTACAAGATACCCACATGAGTTTAGTGGTGGACAAAGGCAGAGGATCGGAATTGCCAGGGCGCTTGCCGTAGACCCCGTATTCATCGTTGCAGACGAGCCTGTGTCATCTCTAGATATATCTATACGGGCGCAAATACTCAATTTAATGCAGGATTTACAGAAAAATCTCGGGCTCACTTATCTGTTTATAGCACATGACTTGGGTATGATCAAACACTTAAGTGACCGAGTCGCTGTGATGTACTTGGGCAAGATCGTTGAGATGGGCACGACCGGAAGCATATTTAACGATCCTCAACATCCATACACACAAACCCTACTCTCGGCGATCACAATTCCTGACCCGGAAGTCAAGCGAAAACGGATCATCCTAAAAGGAGAGATGCCAAGTCCAATTGTCCCCCCTACTGGCTGTAGATTTCATACTAGGTGTCCCTGTAGGACTGATAAGTGTGATGAGATAGAGCCAAAACTTATCGATATCGGAAATGAGCACTTTGTGAGCTGCCATTTGGCGTAAAGCATTTCAAAAGGCAGTAGGAAGCAAAGTATTATTTATTGCTACGAACTATACACGAAGGTAACAAGGTGAGCTTATGCAGAAGGAACTGATGAGGATTGGCGTATCACTTCCAGCAAATTTGTTGGGTAGATTCGATGAGATCATAGCACAGAGAGGATATTCCTCCCGCTCAGAGGGGATAAGAGACGCGATTCGAAGCTACATCGTGGACTACGAGTGGATGAGCAGAGAGGAGGGTGAGAAGGTCGGCGTGATAACGCTCATCTACGACCATCATAAGCGCGGATTGGGTAATACGCTCACGGACTTGCAACACAAATTCTTGAAGTTGATCGAGTCATCGCTTCACGTTCATATAGACCATGAGAATTGTATGGAAGTCGTACTGGTCAAGGGTGATGCAAAAGACGTTAAAATCCTCGTGGAAAAAATAATGGCGCTTAAAGGAGTGAAGCACGTGAAATTGACGATTACTTCGCTGGGCGAGGGGCTTTAGACACTCTGGCATGGTTTGACCCATTTTCGTTCAAATCGTCACGGTAGTGTAGAAAAATCGGTTGATGACCGTAAACCTCTTGGTATGATCAACCTAAGACTCTACAGAACCTTCTTCACCCATAATACATAAGTCATCTAAATAGATTATTAATAGAAAAGAAGATATCTGAATCCGTAAAGTCAAACTTGATTGCTTCATCCACACAGGGTGGAGGGGAGCAAATCTGTGCTCACGGATCCATGAGATAGAAAACAAAGTAGAGGGATGAATTATGACGGTCAAGATTCGGGAAAAACAGGGCGATAAAAAAATCAGGTGAAGAGAAGAAGATGTCCCGTAAAATTAGGGTGCTGGAGAAGGAACTTGAAGAGAAGACAAAGTTAGCTGATGCATATTTAGACCAGTTGAAATATTTACAAGCAGACTTTGAGAATTATAAAAAGTCGGTAGAAAAAGAAAAACTGGAATTCGTGAAATTCGCCAACGAAAAGTTAATAAAAGAGTTGCTGATTAGTATTGATGATTTTGAAAGAGCGATAGATTCAGTAAAGGATAAAGAAGAGTTAAGAGGGGTGGGACTAATATATAAAAATATTTTAAAGATATTAGGGGGGCATGGATTGAAAAGGATCGAATGTTTGGGTAAAAAATTTGACCCATACTACCATGAAGCCGTCCTGAAAGAAAAGTCTGATAAAGAAGATGGCACCATCATAGATGAGCTTCAAAAAGGATATCTACTGCATTCAAATGTTTTGAGGTACGCAAAAGTGAAGGTAGCAGACAATCAGTGTAAAAATGATTTAAAGAAATAGTGTTGGGGGATTGTTAAAAATGACCAAACAAAATACAGAAAAGATTATTGGTATCGATTTGGGGACTTCGAATTCCCAAGCAGCGGTAATGATGGGTGGAAAGCCAGTTATAATTCCCTCGGCAGAAGGCGTCACCATGTATGGCAAGGCATTCCCATCTGTCGTTGCTTTAACAAAAGATGGGCAGTTACTGGTCGGAGAACCGGCAAAAAGACAGGCCATTTCAAACCCGGAAGGAACGATAACCAACGCAAAGCGAAAAATGGGTACTGACTACAAATATAAAGTACATGGCAAAGAATATAGCCCCCAGCAGGTCTCTGCTTTCATTCTCCAGAAGATTAAAAGAGATAGTGAGGCATTCTTAGGAGAGCCCGTACAGAAAGCTGTGATAACGGTTCCAGCTTATTTTGATGACAATCAAAGAGCTGCGACTAAAGATGCTGGAAAAATCGCTGGTCTGGATGTCGTGAGGTTGGTCAATGAGCCAACCGCCGCCTCTATGGCATATGGACTGGGCAAGGTAGGAGAGCATAAAATATTAGTTTTTGATTTCGGCGGCGGAACGCTGGACGTAACCATAATGGAATTCGGTGATGGAGTATTTACGGTTCTGTCAACATCAGGAGATACACAACTTGGCGGAACAGATATGGATGCCGTTTTAGTTGATTATATTGCGGAGGAGTTCAAAAAGCAAGAAGGTGTTGATTTAAAGAAAGATAAAATGGCTTTGCAGAGGGTCAAAGAGGCGGCAGAGAAGGCAAAGATCGAACTCTCAACTGTTCTTGAAACAGATATTAATTTGCCATATATAACTGCTGATTCTTCAGGACCTAAACATTTGACGATGAAGCTTGGCAGGGCCACAATGGAAAAATTAGTTGAGCCCATAATAGATAAATGTAAACATTCGATTGAACTGGCAATAAAAGATTCCAAATTATCAAAGGATGATATAGAGAATATCGTTTTAGTTGGCGGCCCTACGAGAATGCCCCGCGTTCGGAAATTTGTCGAAGATTTCATGGGAAGAAAAGTCGAAGGGGGGGTAGACCCAATGGAATGTGTTGCATCTGGCGCTGCAATACAAGGCGCAATCCTTGCAGGGGATATTAAGGATTTGGTTTTGTTGGATGTAACTCCACTTACCTTGGGCATAGAAACTCTGGGCGGTATGGCAACGCCACTGATCGAGAGAAATACTACAATCCCGGTCAAGAAAACCCAGATATTCACAACGGCGGCCGACTCGCAAACAGCTGTTACCATCAATGTCCTGCAAGGAGAGAGGCCGATGGCGCAGAACAATACAAGTCTGGGTAATTTCAATTTGGTTGGAATACTTCTCGCACCGAGAGGGATACCGCAAATAGAGGTAGCCTTTGACATCGATGCTAACGGCATTTTAAACGTATCGGCTAAAGATTTGGGTACCAAAAAAGAGCAGAAGATAACAATTACCGCTTCGACAAAACTCTCAAAAGAAGAAGTAGAGAGAATGGTCAAAGAGGCAAAAGAGCATGATGAAGAGGATAAAAAGAGAAAAAGAGAAGTTGAGATAAGAAACAATGCCGACTCTTTACTTTATACAACCGAGAAAACGTTATCAGAGATAGGAGATAAGCTGGGCAAAGAACAAAAAGAGAAAATTGACGAGGGGATGAAATCTCTTAAAGATGCCTTATCCGAGGGGGACATACAAAAAATAAAAAGCAAAACGGATAATTTGGCAAAGACCATTCAGGACGCTGGTGCGTCCATATATCAACAAACACGACAGCAAGCCGATGTCCATGGGGAAGAGGACGAAAAACACAAGGATGAAAAGGTCATCGACGCAGAATTCAAAGTAGAAAACGAGCGAACATAGGTCTGCTCAGTTTTTTGTATATTTCGCCAGATGGTGCCGTAAATCTTCGATTTAGGACAACTTGAGAGACTGGAATATGGAAAAAAATGACTATTACGAAGTTTTAGGCATAAGCAAGAACGCATCACAAGAAGAGATAAAAAGGGCATTCAAGCAGTTGGCAAGGAAGCACCACCCAGATATTGCGGGCAAAGATAATGAGGAGAAATTCAAGAAGATAAACGAGGCATTTCAGGTTTTGAGTGACCCACAAAAAAGAGCGCAATACGATCGGTTCGGTCATACTGCTTTTAGACCGGAAGATTTTGCTGACTTTCGCGGATTTAATTTTGCTGATTTATTCAGAGACTCTGGATTGGGAGATATTTTTGATGCTTTTTCAGGCTTTAGTCGTAGGAGCGGCAGGAGTAGAGCGAGAAGGGGGGCTGATTTGAGATATGATATGGAAATTACCTTAGAGGATGCCTTTTCTGGCACGACGAAAAAAATAGATGTCCCTGTATTTGTCGCATGCGAGACTTGTGGAGGTACCGGAGCAAAACCCGGCTTTCTCAAAGAATGCCCTGAATGCAATGGTACGGGCGAGATTAAGAGAGTGCAACGGTCTGTTTTTGGGCAAATGGTAAATATCGCCACCTGTGGCAACTGTGGAGGATATGGAAAAGTCATAGAAAAAGCCTGTGATAGTTGTAGAGGGAATGGAAGGGTTAAAAAAATAAAAAAAGTAGAGATTAAAATTCCAAAAGGGGTTGACAATAATCAGTATTTAAGAATTGCAGGGCAAGGAGAATCTGGTTATAATGGCGGTGCGCCGGGGGATTTGTATGTTACCATCCATATAAAGCCACATAAAATATTTGAGAGAAGGGGAAGCGATTTATTATCTGAATCGACGATTAATTTAGCACAGGCGATTTTTGGCGACGAGATCGAAGTTACGACGATGTCCACCAAAGCGAAAATCAAGGTGCCTGCTGGAACGCAGAGCCATACTGTTTTTAGACTGGGAGGACAAGGAATGCCTGATTTGCATATCCATAGGAGAGGAGACCAATTAGTAAAAGTCGTCGTTAAGATACCGGAAAAATTGAGCAAAAGACAAAAGGAATTATTGAAAGAATTTGTAAAGGAAGGCGGGGAGGAGGTAAAGAGAGATAAAGGACTTATAGACATGGTGAAAGACTTTATTTAATTGTTGTCATTTCGACCTATATTGATTTTGGGGATAGAGCCATATAATGGAAGCAAGTTTAAATAATAGGAAGATTAAAGTATAAAATGGTAATAGAAATGAAAGTGGAAATTAAGAAAATTGATTCCCAGGGTAGAATCGTATTGCCTGTTTCGTGGAGACGAAGGAAGGGTAACGAGATGGTCATCATAGAGGGGGAAAAGAAAATTGAGGTATTTCCAAGAGATGCAGATTTGACAAAATATGTTGATTCAGTAGAGGTAGAGGTAGATAACTTTGAAGATTATCACAAAATGAGGAAAGAACTGAGGAAGAGATGAGGTTCATTGATGCAAATGTTTTCATCTATGCAGTATTAAAACCCAAGAGAGAACTGAGTGAAAGGGAGTGGGAAGTAAAAAATGCTTCAAAAGAGATATTCAAGCGGATAAACGAGGGAGAAGAAGTTATAACAACGGTAGTGCACTTAAGTGAGGTTGCAAATGTGTTAGAGGATGCCGCAAATCTCAGCTTTGCGATCTCTTTCTTGAAGGATATATTGCTCAAGAGAAATGTTAATGTCGATATGGTAAGTGACAGGAGTTATATGGAAAGCGTTTTACTGGCAGATGAGATGGGAGTTGGTATTAACGATGCCCTTGCTTATCTTTTAATGAAAAAGAAGAGAATAGAGGAAATTTATACATTTGATAAACATTTTGAAAACCTAGATATAAGGATAATCAATTGACTATAATCTTTATTTAATCAGCATTATTTGACTTATCTTTAAAATACAATTTTTTTCGATAGAAACTCAGCGGATGCGAAACCCTGCTGCACATCGGCTCTTTTCCAACGCAGTTCCCATACGTCGCCATCGTGGCGCATGACGGTGCAGTATACGCAGACCCGACGATATGCTGGACCTGATACCTGGTTCTTTCCTCATCGAAATCCAGTGAAGCGCGATATGTTTCCACGATATCGTCCGCGCCCATCCCGATATTCGCCAGAAATGACGTCAGTGCGAATCTTGCAGAGTGCGCGAGATTCTGTCCAGTTTGTATCGCCATTAGCAGGTGCCTGATGCACGGCGGAAAGCAGTTCGAGTCTACCTCGGCGAACTCCCCTATTTTAAATTCGGATTTTCGCTTCTCCAGGTGCAGCTTTATCTCCATAATCTGTGAGGATAATGCCTTGCAAATGCCTTCTGGTACATCAAGCGGAAGCGTGTCCTGAATGTTGTTTCGCACCGCCTCCTGAATCAAACGTGCAAACTCCCCCTTATTCGCCACCACATAGCCATCATCAAGGCGTCGATTTACCAGCTTCCATTTTGGGTCGCGCATCCTGCTGGCAAACGGCAGATAATGTGTGAAGTGAATTTTGAAATCACGTCCATGAACTACATGTTCTATTCCAAACTCCTCGCCCAATTCCCCTAAAAATTGTAAGGTCTCCTGCTTCATCTGGGCGTGCGCTGCCTCCGCCTCAGCCAGCGCATATTTTCGTATAAGGTAGTGGTCATCGATGCATGAGATGAGAATTCTGGCAAGTGGATATGAAAAAAGCTCTATCTCTGCCAGGACGCCGTCTCCAAACGATTTTCGTATCTCGCCTTCGATGGACTGGATTGCTCTTTCTTTTCCCCTATCGATGACCGCCTTCCCAAATTCGCCTCCATCCAGCAAACTCTCTAACGATTTATTCGAGCGTTCGACGTATCTGGATGCGCTGGAGGTAAAGGGGTAATGCGCAAATTTCAGCTCCATAAGCCCATATCAATCCGATTCGATGCGCGGAGCAAGTAGATATCCAACCTTGCCCTTGCCATCAGCTATCTCAAAGTCGATTTTAATCGGATAGTCCTTGCCAAGGTGAATCGTCACCTCGTTCACCTTGCTTACCACCTTGGCAATATCACTCAGGAAATCAAGTGAGAACAATGACCTGGCTGGACCAGATGAGGTCAAATCGATTAATTCGTCCTTTGTCCGCTGGAGTCTAACCTGATCGGTATCGCCTCGAGCTTCCATAAAAAAGATGTCCCCATCCACGCCTAGCGCCATGTGGTCACTCACTTTTTCCGCTGCCTTAACCGCCAAACGCATATCTTTTCCGTTTAACACCACCTTTGCGGGAAGGTCCAGATTTGGTGTTTTAGGCTCCTTCCGCATCGAAGAGGGGTCAAGCAACGAAAGCATATACGCGAGTCCGCCCATCCTGATCATCAGCTTATGTGTTTCCGTATTCAATTCAAGCTCTATCTTGTCCGATTTGTCCGCCATGCCAAGTATGTCAACGAGTTTTAACATATCCAGACATATCTCGCCATCTGTGCATTCATATGACTCAAATGCATCTGCGTCCAACTCAAGAGTTATCATCGCAACGTTCGCTGAATCGACCGCTCTGGTGCTGATTCCATCTTTATCGAGTTTAAATCTCGCTTCATCTACTAGCGTAGAGATAGCTTCCATTGAGTCCTTTAATATATCCGCATTGATCGTAGCTCTAAACATTTTTACACCCTTTTTCGATTATAATCTAACATCTTATAATCATTTTGATAACAGACCGAACGATCGATCCTTAATTGTATTCTCTCCAAGTTTTGCCGCATTTGGTGCACCTGAAAAATCGAACTTCACCCTCATCTGCAGAGCGCAATTGGCGAAGCCACCAATATGCCCTGTTGTTGCCGCATTCCTGGCAACGCATATTTATGGTGGGCAGTCCAAGGTCTTCACTACCCTCTATGATGGATAAATCCCTCTCTATCCTTCTCTTTTTCAAGATTAGATTCGTCCCTTCACGCTCCTTGATGTAACCGCACTTCCGACACTTCATACCATTGTCGAATGGCAACATCATGCTGCCGCACTCAGGACAAAATTCCATTGATATCCTCCATAGCATCGTTGACCATTTGCTCATGGTCAAAGGCCAGTTCTGGCAATCTGGAAACGTCGAATAGCTCGACATCTCCTGCATCTGAATCTGGAGCAATCGTGCCTGACGCCCTTACAAGATAGCACAGCGAGATGACATGGCCACGTGGGTCTCTATCTGGGTCCGAATACACTCCCACCAGTTTTACGATGCGAATATCCAACCCAGTCTCCTCCTTTATCTCCCTGATCAGCGCCTGTTCCACAGTTTCACCTCTCTCGACAAAACCCCCGGGGAGTGCATAATACCCCTCAAATGGCGGATTCTTTCGCTTGATTAAGACGATATTATTATCCATCAGTATTATCGCATCAACTGTAAGTGTTCTGTCAGCCATCAAGTATAGTAACTAGTTGGTTTATTAGAAATGTTTATCGCCCATTATCCTATAATCATAAAAGATGATTATTCAAAATGTATTATGGATATCCCTTGGATTACTCCTCGTCGCGTCGATAGTACGCAAAAGAAAGTTTTCGTTCTTGATAGGTGCTCTCGGATGGATGTTTTTTGCCATACACTGGGCGCTGGAGCCGCAACATTACCTCGACATAGGAGATGTATTTAATGCTGTGTTGACGTTCCTCGTCTCCATTTTTTGCATATTTATAGCATTTTTCAACATTCAGGCATATAGTGGCAGGAAGTTGGACAGGGAGCTGGACGTGTTGCATACGATAACGTTTGCCACTGTGATTGGCGGGACCTTTTATTTCCTATTCTCCGAGATTCCGATATTGAACAGCTTGTTGATAGAAGCCGTGGCCGGTCATACGGTCTTCTGGTTGAACTTCCTAGGGGTTCCTGCAGTTCAATATCAGCGGTACTTTATTGGCATTTATCCAGATATCCCACTTGTGAAAATGGTCCTTGCGTGCACGGGAATAGAGAGCATGGCGCTGTTCGCCGGGGTGACCCTTGGAATTGGGGCATCCATTGGACGCAAATTCAAGGCATTTGTGGTCTCGGTGCCTGTTATATATGCATTGAACATATTCAGAAACATGTTCGTCGTGGTGGCGATCGGATATCATTGGTTTGGAATGGATAGTTATCACATAGCACACAACGTGCTCGCAAAAATTGGGTCGACCATCGCACTGTTCCTCATAGCATACGCAGTCATCCGCATCCTACCAGAGCTGACGGACGTAATCACGGGTGTTGTGCAAATGTTCAGAGACATTCGAGGCGTTAGTTAATGTTAGCAAGAGGTTCGGCCAATTGGATTCTGGTACCCCTGAGCATGGGGGTTGTCGCCATATTATTTGAGTCGTATGTGGTTGCGGCTGCTTTCATATGTTTGGCGGCCTTCTTCGTGGTCTTTTTCAGGGATCCTGAGCGCGCTCCTCGCGGAGATGGCATGGTCTCCCCCGCAGACGGAGTGGTGATGCATGCCGATAAAAAAGTAGGCATATTTATGAATATTTACGATGTCCATGTCAACAGGGCACCCCTATCAGGGGTCGTGAAGAGGATTGAATATCGAAAAGGGGGGTGTGTCCCGGCATTTCATAAAGATTCCGATAGAAATGAGCAGAATAATATCACGATAGAGACTGAATACGGTGACGTGAAAGTAACTCAAATTGCAGGCATTCTTGCAAGAAGAATTGTTTGTTATGTGAACGAAGGGGACATGGTAGAGAGGGGGCAAAGAATTGGCATGATCCGATTTGGGTCGCGGGTCGATGTGACAATTCCCGATGAATTTGTTGTCAGCGTGAGCCCTGGCGATCGTGTGAAGGCAGGGGAATCGATGATAGCGAGGAGACCAAAATGAATGGGAGTAGATTGGGGAACATAGCGCATATGATCAGACTACCTGACATGGTGACGATCGCAAATGCGCTACTTGGATTTACAGCTATCTTGATGGTGGCGATTGGGGAGCTGAGCAATGCCGCAATATTGATTTTGGTCGCTGCGCTGGCAGATGGTCTGGATGGTGCGCTCGCTAGAAGGGGCGAACCCAGTGTATTCGGTCTGAATCTTGACTCACTTGCGGACTCGATCTCGTTCGGCATGGCTCCTGCTGTGATGGGTTACTTTTTGATTGGAAGTTTTCCCATCGCTTTTATTCTGCCTGCGATGTACCTGATGTGCGGAATCCTGCGGCTGGCGAGATTCAACGTGTCTCGGGATGATGAATTTGTGGGACTGCCAATCACTGCGGCAGGCGTCTGCGTTGCATTGTTGGCCCTTGTCGCCGTCGATTCCCTGATTTTAGTTGGTGCATATATGATTTTATCGGTGCTGATGGTCAGCAGAATCGGTTACCCAAAGGTCCGAAACTTTAAAATTCTGATACCAGTTGGAATAGTTGTCATCATTGGCATCATCCTCGGTTATATAATTGGGTTAGGGGTCGTATCCTGCTTCAGCTGGCCCTTGCTCGTAATAATCGGCGGGTATCTCATCAGCCCATTAATAAAGGAGGTTTACCATGTCTTCAGATAGGGAGAGGGCATTACTGGAGGTTGGCATCAAATTGGGCGCATTATACCATCAATACATAGGGGCGCCTCTAAATCCTGATACGTTAAGCGGTCTGGAGCGCACAATCGAAGAGAGCGTCTCTCTCCAGCCATATGTGCAAGACGTCCGGGTGTCGATAGATGCGGAAATGGTGCGGAAAAATCTTAACGAATTTGAATATTGCGAATTAGAGGGTAAAATGCTCGATGTTAGAGTCGAGGTGCAATATAAATCTGCAAGAGTTGTGGGGCGAATAAGATATGACAAAGAGCGCGATTACCCGATGATGTTTGTGGAAGAGTGAGATAAGGAAAAGATCGACAAAGCGAATTTCGTATATAAGGAGTTATACGCAATGCCGTGCCAAAAATATTATAGGTCAAAGATAGATATAACATTTAAAAGGGCATCAATATGAACACAAAAAAATTACCGTTCCTGCAGTCCCAAATATTGGAACATATATGCCTCAAGATATCTGATAAGGCAGAACCCAATATTAATGAACTATCGGAATTAACTGGTTATCCCACAGATAGTAAAATTTTACTAAACGCAATCCATTCACTAATCGAAAAGGGCTTCATTGAAGATGGGGGCAATTTTAATTTTAAGGTTCCACAGAGTAGAAAATCTTTTTTCGAAGAAACGATACAAAGGATTAAAAATCAAGAAACTAAATATAATGAAGATTTGATTAATCAGATTGATAAAAAGACTTCCTGGCAATTACCACTTTTTCAGGAGTACCATTCTATAAGCGATTTAAACCGAGATGGTGTCGTCCATCATTGGTATGATTATTTGGAGGATTTCCCATATACTCTTTTAGAGGACAGTATTAAAAAGTATGGTTTAAAAAAAGGAGATTTGGTTTTAGACCCTTTTTGTGGAAGTGGAACTACTTTGGTTTCAAGCAATTTATTTCAGCTAAATGCAATCGGTATAGACGCTAATCCTTTAATGTGTCTTGTTTCTGATGTCAAAACAACTTGGGATATAGACACTAAAAGACACTTATAAAGAAAAAAATAAGAAATTTATTAAGTTATCACAGAATCTTGAAAACTATAGTTTTAAGAATGAGTTCTTAAATAAGATGCCAAAAAGGGAATTGAATCAATGGATGAGTCTGAGAATGCAAAAGGAAGTTTCTTTAATGAAGGATTTAATAAATGAAATTGAGGATGAAAAAATACATAAATTGTTTATGGTGATGTTAGGAAAGGCGGCTTTCGATGCTTCATATGTCGCTTTGTGTCCTGGAACAACATTTTATCCTCATAGACAAAAAGAATCATTTTTTGATGTCTTCTGTAAAAAGATAATTCAAGTTTATGATGATTTGAAACTCGTCCAAAAGTTTGATGCATATGGTAAAACCAAAGTATTTAATAAATCTGCAACAGAATCGAGCTCTTTTATCGAGCCAAATTCTATTGATTTTATCATAACATCCCCCACCTTATCCGAATGATCTTGAATATACAAGACAGACTCGATTGGAGTTGTATCTCTTAGATTTTGTAAAGAATATGGATGATGTCCAAAAGCTAAAAAAGACAATGATAAAAGGAAGTACAAAGTTAATTTATAAGGAAGATAACTGGAATGAATACGTAAAGAAGTTCAAAGCAGTTCAGGAAGTAGCAAAACAAATAGGAGAAGCGTTATCAGATAAAAATTGGGGATTTGATTATCCAAGAATGGTAAGAGAATATTTCGGAGGAATGTATATCTGCCTGGAGGAATTTTATAAAGTTATGAAAAAGGGCAGCTATAATTTGCAGGTTGTAGGAGATCAAACATATAAGAATATTATTATCCCTGTGGGTGAAATCTTTGTCGAGATGGCTAAAGATATAGGCTATTCCGATGCGCATATTGAGTTATTTAGAACGAGAAGGAGCACAACGCATGATATACCACTACCAGCAGAAATATTTGGCTATCCTGTCCAAAATAAATCAAAAGAGGCAAAACAAGTAAGAAAAAGGCATCTATGCCCATTTAGCAATAAAGATAGATGCTCCAAACAGAGTCGCTTATTGACCTATCCTATGGGAATTTGTTCTACTTGGTGGCCAAACAATAGTCCTATAGCTATTTGCCCAAAGAGACTTTTACAAGATAAGACCATTTTTATTAATGCCGCAAATCATGTTTTTGGGGATACAGATAATGTTTTATTATTTTCAGAAGTAAAACTTAAAAGAATAGGCACTTTTGATTTTGTTCTGGTGAAACATAAGCCAATTAGTGATGAGATAGAAGATTTTATGCAGGATAAGGATATAACAAAAAATTCCTATGCCTTTGGCATGAATACTTACAATACAATTAAACTGTCATTTATCCAGATGCTAAACAAAGGGCAAGTTTTCGAAGTCTGGAATAAAAAGATTATCTGGGCGGTTCAAAAATATGTTTATAAAAATATGGTAGGCAGATTCGGACTACAAGGCATGAAACTTAACAAAAGTGATGCGAATTTATTTTTCATCTATGATATTGACTATCATCCCAATCCTGATAAATATCAACTTACAGTAGAGGATATCAAGTCTTCGACAATAGAGGACCTAATGAAAGCATTTCGAGGAGCAGATTTGCCCAAAATAGATGACTTCATGAAAGTATTACATCAGAAATTACGATTAAATCTGGGGATAAAGATATGAATCATTTAAATACGGCACGGCACATGCGTATAACACAGCATAAAAGACTTCGCTACACCCGCCCTCTAA
>BBPE01000310.1_pt1 | contig 17293 bp, 19 predicted proteins | sample 1344301 | NCBI WGS metagenome assembly BBPE01 (sample SAMD00019089, study PRJDB2971) | groundwater metagenome | isolation source: The Cedars highly-alkaline
AGAAGTAGTTATTTGTCCGCCCTTTGTCTATCTGTCCGCGCTAAAAGCTAATGGGGCGCAGGATTGTTTTTGGGAGAACAAGGGCGCTTATACCGGCGAAATTTCTCCTTTAATGCTCAAAGATATTGGGGTGAAATATGTCCTTATTGGCCATTCTGAGAGAAGAGCAAGGGGAGAAACCTTTGAAATGATAAATAAAAAAATAAAAGCAGTATTGAAGGTTGGGCTAAAACCGATTTTGTGCATTGATAAACTTTCTCAAATTCCTAAAGACATTCAAGGAAATTATATCTTGGCTTATGAACCTGTTTTTGCCATAGGGACTGGTAAACCCTGTAGCGTTGAAAGGTCCAAGAAGATGAGAAAGAACGCAGATAATAATTTTGTTTTATACGGCGGCAGTGTTAATTCTCAAAATGCTAAAGATTATATTGAAAAAGCTGGATTTCAAGGGCTTTTAATCGGCGGCGCTTCGTTAAATTCCAAAGAATTTCTAAGAATAATCAAAAATGTCGCAATCTAATGGAAAAACTTTTTCAAGGATATTTTTATAATCCAACCAAGGGAAATTTGAAAATTGACCAAGTCCTTGAGGAATTGTTCAATTATATGTCTGAAAAACCAGAGAAATTTTATGATATTATTGTTGGCTGCGATTCATCTTCTGGCGAAGAGCCTCATTTTCCGGTGGCAATAGTTATTTTAAGAAAACAAGAGGGTGGCCGATTTTTTCTTAAAAAAATTAACTATAAGGACAGAAAATTTTACAATTGGAAAACCAGGGTCTTGGAAGAAGTTTTTCTCTCTTGTAAGGCAGCCCTGTTTTTGAAGGAAAATTTAGGGAAAAGAATTCAGAAACTGCCTAATTCTTGTTATCAATTTCGCTATATTCATGCTGATGTTGGCGAAAATGGCCAGACAAAAGATATGATCAGGGAAGTAGTCGGTCTGATTCGGGGCAATGGTTTTGAGCCAAAAATAAAACCAGAAGCTTATGCGGCTTCAACCGTGGCAGACCGTTTTGCCTAGAAGTCTAGTAGTTTCATAAACAACGCACGACCCATCAATGAGTCGTGCGTTGTTTTAATGGGTAATAGAAATAACTAAAACGGGAATTTTTTGTTCATCTTAGCGTAAATAAGATAGCCAGCAACACCAATTACTATTACTATTATCCCTATGTAAATAGGTTCCATGGTTTTTTTAGCGAATTAAAATTATCTGGTTTCGACCTTTTATTTCTCTTTCCAATTTTTTTGAGAGAATTTCTGATTTTCATTGTTGTTATTCCCCTAAAAAGGGGCTTAATTATCCGCAGAATTTGCAAAGAGCTCTTTTTTATATTCAATCTTTTATTCAATAGAGCGGCTTCAAGTATTAACCTGTCCATTGTTCCCAAAAGAAAAGATGTGGTAATTTTCAGGTTATTTTTGGCAAATATTCCCCTAAGAAAAGTTTGAAATTGATAATCAATTTTGGTCCTCAATTTGACAATATAGTTTGCAATTTCTGAATCCTGTTTCGGTGTTTTTAAGACTAAATAGTTGATCAGATTCTTTTCTTTTGTTCCGAATTTAAGATAGCTCTTAACTAATTGAGAAATGGTTTGTTCCGGGGATTTGGCATTGAATGTTTGTCTATTTATAATTTCAATTAGGCTCTGAAATGATTTTTCAAGAACTTCTAAATAAAGTTGCTTTTTGTTCCTAAAATGATAATACAAGGCAGCTTTGGTAATGTTCAATCTTTTAGCAATATCTTCCATTGAGACGCCCAAAAATCCAAACTCAGAAAAAAGATCAGAAGCAACTTTTAAAATTCTTTGTTTTGATTTAGTCATAATTTACTTACCGTTCAGTAAGTCTTGGTTTATGATATGTTAATTAAATATATCTGTCAAGAGCAACGGCTATATTTGCAAAAAGCAAGGAGTTATGATATTATAAAACAATATGATTTCCAGAGTACTTCGTCGGGAATTCTTAGATTTTTTTGAGAAAAAGGGGCATAAAGTTGTTCCGTCAAGTTCGCTTTTGCCCCTTGATACGAGCGTTTTGCTAACAACAGCCGGAATGCAGCAATTTACTCCCTATCTTTCCAATACCAAAAATGTTTTAGAAGATTTTGGGACCAGACATTTAACTTCAATTCAGAAATGTTTTAGAACTCTTGATATTGAAGAAGTGGGAGATGATACTCATCATACTTTTTTTGAAATGCTTGGAAATTGGTCAATTGGTCTTGACCAAGATAAGGGTTATTTTAAGCAAGGCGCCATAGAAATAGCCCTTGATTTTTTGGGCAACATCCTTGGTTTGGAAAAAAATAAGTTTTGGTTCACGATTTTCAAAGGAGAAGCAGGCATTCCTAAAGACAAAGAATCTTTGGAAATTTGGCAGGAACAGGGGATTTCTCAAGAAAGAATTATTGAATTTGGAATAAAAGATAATTTTTGGGGCCCAACAGCTGATACAGGACCTTGCGGCCCTTGTTCTGAAATCCATTACGACCGGGGTCCTCAATATGGGTGCGGAAATCAGGACTGCGGGCCAAACTGCGAAAGATGCAAGCGGTTTGTTGAGCTTTGGAATTTGGTCTTTATGGAGTATAATAAAAAAAAAGATGGTTGTTTTAGTAAGTTGCCGCAGAGCAATGTTGATACAGGTATTGGCTTTGAAAGGTTATTAGCAGTTTTAGAAAACAAACCATCGGCTTATGAGACAGATTTATTTTTGCCTGTTATTCAAAAAATTGAAGTCTTAAGCGCTAAAAATTACAACAGCCAAAAACCAAATTTTCGGATTATCTCTGACCATATCAGAGGAGCGGTTTTCCTAGCCGCTGAAGGAATTTTTCCTTCCAATACAAACCAGGGCTATATTTTGCGAAGAATTTTAAGGAGGGCAATGAGAATTGGAAAATTAATAAACCTGCCAAGAAATTTTTTAATTCCTTTGTCTCAAGAAACCATTAAAATTTATCAGGAATTTTATCCGGAACATAAAACAAAACAAGCCGATATTTTGTCTATAATCCAAAAAGAAGAAACCAAATTTGAAAAGACATTAGAACAAGGATTAAAAGAATTTGAAAAGCTTGCCTGCAAGGGAGAGATTGACGGCTCAATGGCTTTTCATCTTTATAATACTTATGGCTTTCCTTTGGAGATGACAGAAGAAATGGCAGTAGAAAAAAAATTAAAAGTTGATAAAAAAAGTTTTGAACAAGCTTTTATAAAACATCAGGAAATCTCCCGGATGGGAGCAACCAAAAAATTTGGCGGGACCGGAGCAGAACAAATAAAAGACGAGGAACAAAAAATAGCGGTTATTAAATTGCATACTGCCACGCATTTGCTTTATTATGCCTTGCGAGAAGCGCTTAAAGATAATGTAAGGCAAATGGGGTGTGATATTAATTCAGAGAGATTAAGATTTGATTTTTCTCATTCTGTCAAACTGACACAAGATGAAATCAAAAAGGTTGAGCAGATAGTTAATCAAAGAATTAAACAGGATTTAGAGGTTGAAAAACAAGAGATGGAATGCGGAGAGGCGATAAAATCAGGCGCTTTAGCTTTTTTTAGAGAAAAGTATCCGGAAAGAGTATTTGTTTATACTATAAGAGATAAAAAAAATAAAGATTGGGTATCAAAAGAGATTTGCGCCGGCCCTCATGTAAAAAGGACTTCTGAATTGGGTTGTTTCAAAATTATTAAAGAACAGTCTTCTAGCGCAGGCATAAGAAGAATAAAAGCAATTTTAATATGACTAAAAAAGTAATTGACATTTTTCCCCCTTGTGCGTCAAATCGCGAACAAATTTTAGAACCCGGTGTCCGAGATCGCAAAAAGGGTTTGAAACCCTTCAAAGAAGCCAATATCTTAGAAGATTTAGAAAAAAAAACAGCTAAACCAAGGCAGGGGTTTAATAAAAAATGGCTAATTTTAGGATTATCAGTTTTAGTTTTGCTTGGAGCCCTTGCTTTTTTTACTCTGCCTAAGGCAGTAATAGAAGTTTGGCCAAAAACAGAAATTCAGACTTTTAACACAGAATTAAAAATTGATATTGGCATAGAAGGACTTGATTTTGAGAATAAAGTTTCCAAACCTGAAGAGGTTTGGAAGACTTCGTTTCCAAATCCATCGCGGATTTGGAATACTTCGTTTCCAAACCCCTTCGTGGTTTGGAAGACTAAGGTTATTCCCGGCCAAATTTTTAGAGAAAAAAGAACGGTTGCTGATGTCTTTCCTGCTTCTGCCAAGGTTCTAAAACAGGGAAAAGCTGAAGGAATAATAAGGGTTTTTAACAAACACTCATTTTCTTCTCATTCTTTTATCCCTAGAACTCGTTTTATATCAGCTGAAGGGAAAGTGTTCCGAACGCCGACCAGAATAACTATTCCGGGCAAAAGTCGTGAAAGAGGAAAAATAATACCCGGACATATTGATGTTAGGGTAGTTGCCGATGTCCCGGGAGAGGGGCATAATATTGGGACTTCTACTTTCTCTATTCCGGGATTAGTCGGAACCCCGCTTTTTGTTAATTTTTACGCTGAATCTTTTGAATCAATGACAGGCGGTTTTTCCAGAGAAATGATTCAGGTGACGGAACAAGATTTAGAGAAAGCAAAAAACATTTTGAGCGAAAGAGCGAAAAAAGAAAGCCAAGCTTTTTTTGAAAATAAAATAAAAACCAAAGAGCAAATGGGGTTTGTTTTCTTTGACCAGGCAATTCAGACCGAAATTATTGAAACCTTTTCTTTGGCTAAGCCGGGAATGGAAATGGAAAATTTTAATTTTCAGGTTAAAGTTGAGTCAAAAACTTTAATTTTCAAAGAACAAAACTTAAAAGATTTTGCCATAGAATTTATTAAGACCCAAATTCCTGAAACCAAACAAATTCATCAGCCGAGTTTAAGAATAGATTATTCTTTAACAGACTTTGATTTGGACCAGGGTAAAATGAGTCTTGCCTTGGAAGCTGCCGCAAAAATTTATCCTTACATTAATATTCTGATTTTAGAAAATACGGTTAAGGGAAAGTCGTTGTATGAAACTAAAGATTTTTTGGAAGCAAAGCCAGATATTATTAGAGCCAGTCCAAAGTTTTGGCCATTCTGGGTGGATAGAGCGCCTGAAGATTTAGACAAAATTGAAATTAAATTAAGGTTTGAACTTGACTAATTTATAATTTCTGTTATTCTATTAAAGATACTCCTAGATGAATTTACGCAAAGAAAAAATAAGAAAATCTGGAATTGTTTTAGAGGCATTGCCCAGTACTCATTTTCGGGTAAAGACAGAAGACGGAGAAGAGCTTCTCTGTTATTTGGCTGGCAAATTAAGAATATATCGGATTAAAATTTTGCCCGGAGATAAAGTGACAATAGAAACAACTCCTTATGACAAAAAAAGAGGCAGGATTGTTTATCGCGGGAAATAACGCGCCCCTTAATGTATCTCTAAAATGAAAGTCCGGTCATCAATAAAAAAAATTTGTAAAGATTGCAAAACTGTCCGGCGCAAGGGCCGCGTTTTTGTAATATGCAAAAATCCTAAACATAAACAAAGACAAGGATAAAGATTATTGTTCCAAATCTGACAAGATTTGGAAAATTTATGCCGAGAATTGCCGGGACAAATATCCCTGAAAATAAACAAATAATTATTGCATTGACTTATATTTATGGCATTGGTCGTTCTTTGAGCAGGAAAATTTTAGACGAGGCAAAGATTGATTTTTCCCTTAAGGCGGTAGAATTAACTCCGCAACAAATTTCCCAACTTAAAGAAGTTATTGAAAAGAAATATAAGATTGAAGGAGAATTGCGGCGGGAACGGATGAAGGATATTAAAAGATTAAAAGATATAAGCGCTTGGCGGGGGATTCGTCACATTAAAAGATTGCCTGCAAGAGGACAAAGAACAAAGACCAATAGTAGAACAATAAGAGGAAATATTAGAAGAACTATCGGGTCGGGAAAGAGAGCTGCGCCGGCCCCGAAATAATATGGGTAAAAAACGAATTATCGCTCAAACCGAAGAAGAATTGTTAAAAGAAAGAGGCAGGGAAGCCCTCCAATCCCCAAATGAACTTGGAAAAGTAGAGGCAAAGATTAAAGGAGAAGCCGAACAAGCCGCTAAAAAAGTTAAAAAGGCAAGGGTTTGCATTTCTTCTTCTTATAATAATACTATTATTAGTTTAACTGATGTTCAGGGAAATGTTTTGGCTTGGATGAGCGCTGGCAGTGTTGGTTTTAAGGGAGCCAAAAAAGCCACTCCGTTCGCTGCTTCTAAGGTAGCCGAGGCGATATCGCAAACAATTAAGAAAATTGGAATTACTAAAGTAGTTATTTTAGTAAAAGGAATTGGCAGTGGTCGGGAATCAGCTATTAGGTCTTTGGTGGCTCGAGGAATAGACATCATTTCAATTAAAGACATTACCCCTATTCCCCATAATGGATGTCGGCCGGTCAAAGCGAGAAGGGTATAAAAAAATAACTATATGTCGAAAAAAACAACTTCTAATGTGGCTAAATGTAAGATTTGTCGTCGGCTTAACGCAAAACTTTTTTTGAAAGGCACCAAATGTCTTTTGCCGAAATGTTTAATGAACAAAAAACCTTATCCGCCCGGGCAGAAGAGAAAAAGACGGGCCAAGACTCTCTCTGAATATGGCAGAGGATTAAAAGAAAAACAAAAATTAAAGAATTGGTATAACTTAAAAGAAAAACAGTTTCGGAATTATGTAGAAAAAGTTTTAAACCGCAAGGGAAAGGTTGAAAATGCCGATGCTATGTTGATTAAAATTCTGGAAAGTCGTTTGGATAATGTAGTTTTTAGAATGGGGTTTGCCTCTTCAAGACCTCTTGCCCGACAGATTATTTCCCATCGTCATATTTCAGTAAACGATAGGCTGATTAATATTTCTAGTTATTTAGTAAAAAAAGAAGACAGAATTAGTCTTAAATTAAGATCTTCTCAAAATCTAACTTCTGCGTTAAAAAAACATAAGACTCCATCATGGCTTAAATTAGATATTAAGAAAATGGCAGGCAAGGTAATTGGCGAACCGGATTTAGCAGAAGCTTTGCCGCCAGTCGAAATTTCTTTGATATTTGAGCATTATTCACGTTAGCGCGACACCTTTTATATGATTTCTTTACCCAAACAGCCAAAAATTATTAAAAAACAAGGAAATAAGGCTATTTTTGAGATTGAAGCCCTGTATCCGGGATATGGCGTAACTATCGGTAATAGTTTGCGTCGAGTTTTACTTTCTTCTCTGTCAGGATTTGCAATAACCCAGGCGAAAATTAAAGGAGTTTCTCATGAGTTTTCAACTATTCCAGGGGTTTTAGAGGATGTTATTTTAATTGTCTTAAATTTGAAACAATTACGGTTTAAGCTCTTTGTTGATGAACCACAGAAAGCATTTTTAAAAGTAAAAGGCGAGAGAGAGGTGAAGGGCTCTGATTTTGTTTTTTCCAGCCAAACAGAATTAGTAAATAAGGACTGCTATATTGCGAGCCTAACTGACAAGTCAGCGGAATTGGAAATTGAGATTCAAATTGAAAAGGGAATAGGTTATTTTTCCAGAGAAGTAAGAAAAAAATCTTTTATTCAGAGACGGGAAAAATTAGAAGCAGGAGTTATTCCGGTTGACGCTATCTTTACCCCAATAAAAAGTGTTAGTTATCAGGTTGAAAATATGAGGGTGGGAGAAAGGACTGATTATGACAGGTTATTTTTAGAAATTGAAACAGACGGAATTATTTCTCCGGAACAAGCTTTTAGTCAGGCAGCAGAGATTTTAATAAACCATTTTTCATTAATTGCCGATGCTTTTCACTTAGAAACTCCGGTTCCCAAAAAAATAACAACGAAAAAACCGGCGCCAACAAAAAAAACGAAACGCAAGAAAACAGAACATGAAAAAAAGAAAAAAAGGACGAAAACTAAGTAGGGAAAAAGACCAAAGAAAAGCGCTTTTAAGAACTCTTGCTTTTTCTCTTTTGATAAAAGAGAAAATTAAAACCACTGAAACTAAGGCAAGGGTCGTTGCCGGGTTTGTTGAAAAACAAATCACTCGGGCTAAAAACAACAGCATTTTTTCTAGGAGATTTTTAGCAAAATTTTTTCCTAAAAAAACAGTAAAAAAATTAATAGAAGAAATTGCGCCGAGGTATAAAGAGAGAAAAGGAGGATACACCAGAATTATTAAATTAGGGCCCAGGAAGTCTGACGGAGCCAAGATGGCGATGATAGAGTTGGTTCAATAACTAAATTAAATTATGCAAAGAAATACACATACAATTGATGCGACCAAAAAAGTGTTGGGTAGATTGGCTGCTGAGATTGCTGTCCTTTTGCGAGGCAAGCTTCGGCCTGATTTTGCGCCCAATAAAGATATGGCTGATTATGTGATTATAAAAAACATTACCAAGATAATAATCACAGGCAAAAAAATAGAGCAAAAAAAATACTTCAGGCACTCGGGTTATCTTGGCAGCTCAAAAGAGATACCCCTTAAAATTCTGCACGAGAAAAATCCGGCAGAGGTTCTTAAAAAAGCGGTTTTTGGAATGCTGCCTAAAAATAAATTAAGAGCAAAACAAATTAAAAGATTAAAAATAGAAAGATAGTATGAAAAAAAAGGGGATTTTAAAAACCAAGGATAAAAAAAAACCAACAAAGTATTTTGAAGCAGTAGGCAGAAGAAAAACAGCGGTTGCCAGAGTCCGACTCTTTGAAGGTCTTGGTTTTGAAAATTTGGTCAATGATAAGCCCTTGAAAAGTTATTTCCCTTGTTTTGAGCTTCAGCAAACAGCCCTTTCTTCTCTTGAGAAAATAAATTGTTTGGATAAATTTTATATTCTCGTTAAGGCGAAAGGGGGCGGTTTGAATGCTCAAGCTGAAGCAGTAAGACATGGATTGGCTAAGGCTTTGACTATTTTTAATCTTGATTTCAGAAAAACATTAAAAAAAGCCGGCTATCTAACCAGAGACCCCAGAATGAGAGAAAGGAAAAAATTTGGTCTAAAGCGCGCCCGACGAGCGCCCCAGTGGTCAAAAAGATAAGTATAAGGAAGCTATTATGCTAAAAGAACTTATTGATAAATTTTATTTAGACAGGCAAAAAGATAAAGAACAACAACATTTTTATATTACTGACGCCGGTAAATGTCCTCGGGCGATATTTTTCAAGTTTAAAAACGTCCCCAGGAAAGAAATGGAGGCGAGGATTTTGAGAATGTTTGAACATGGTGATTATATCCACCAGTTGATTATGAGACCTTTATTGAGTATCAGGGGAATTCATATTGTTGCCTCAGAAATAGCTATTCCGCCCCAGGAATTGATTTCTGGGAGGGCAGACGCCATAGTAAGCGACAGCAAAGAAATGTACCTTCTTGACATTAAGAGTATGAACAGTATGATTTTTAAGAGCTTAGAACAGGCAAAAGAAGAAAATATTGACCAGATTCAGCTCTACCTGCATTATTTTAAAATTTCCAAAGGCATTCTTCTTTATGTTAATAAAGACACTCAGGAATTAAAAGAGTTTATAATACCTTATGACAAAAGCCGAGCCCAAGTCCTTTTAGATAATTTAAATCAACTTAAAATTAAAATTGATTCCAATATTGTGCCAGACAAAATTTTGGATTTAGTAGATAATTGGCAATGCCGATATTGCCAATTTAAAGAAATTTGTTCTTTGGTTGGGGAAGGAGAAGTTCCCTGGGAGGATTGCAAGGAGAAAATAAAAATTAGTCGTTAAAACCTTGTCAACGGCAGGATTTTTTTCATTTCCTGAACATCTTTAAATCCCCAGAAGGGCTTGCCTTCAACAACAATAATAGGCAAGCCATATTCTTGAATTAAAGGCTTTGTGTCAGGTTTAAGTTCAGATTCTTGTTCAGAATTTGGAAGACCGTTAAGCTCAAGAGCGGATTTGGGAGGCAATGGCTTAATAGCAGCCAAAGCCATAAGATCAAGATTGTAATCAAAAGAATATATCCTTAATAAAGGATATTGTTCTCGCAAAAAAGACAAAACCGCGCTCTGTTTTTCACAATCAGGGCAATATTTAGTATTCGCGAAAAAATAAAGAATATGAACTAACCCAAGATTGCACCTCTCACAAAGTTGCTGCGAAAAATGGTGGTGCCTAATTTGAAGAAGAGAATAGTATTTTTTTAGATGAAGCACTTCAGGATGATTATGGCCTAAATTATTTGCCATAAATTCCAGCTTTTCGCCAATAAGATGAAGTTCGTGAGTTAAAATATCGTCGCCAATATCAGCGCAGAGAATATCCTTAAAATGATCAAGCTGGGTTTCCATAGCTAAAACTTGTATTTGAAATTTTTGTTTCATAGTGTTTATTTCTGAAAATCTTTTATTGTTAAGATAGTCGCTTGCAAAAAAACCAATGCTAAAAATTATTGCCGTGAAACAAAAAGTTAAAATGTATTTTTGAGTATTGATTGGTTTTCTGTTTACCATTTATTTTTTTTATTAAAGACAATATCCTGAATGGCGCTTAACCACCAGATAAAATAGAGCGGACTATAAAATAGAACAAAGAACAGGAAATCTTTTCCGATTTTAGATTTGGTAAACGATAATTTTTTTCCAAGCAAAACAATACTGAAAGAAATTCCAAAAAGCAGAACAGAAAGAAGGACATATAATTGAGTATTAATAAAAAACCAGTCAAACCTAAAAACAAATTGGTTAAGGTTAAACCCAACTGCCTGCCAGACAATAAATCTATGAATTGCGTATTGGGTAAATTGAAAAATAGCATAAAAACTAACAAATAGAAAAATCAAGACAGATAAAAATATGCTTGGAAAAACAAAGAACCCTAAATCTCCATATGTTCTGTTGAACATTAGAGAACGGTAATCCCAGGCATTTCGGGATAATCCGGAATACCATCTTTTTCTCTGTTGAAATAATTTTTTGAATGATGACGGGCCAACAGTATAAACACAGGCATTCGGAGCATTGGCAATTTCATAGTTTTTACTCTGGATTCGGAAAGCTATTTCTAAATCTTCGGTGTTGTGTCCGTGGCGAAATGGCCCTAATTTGTCAAAGGCCCTTTTTCTGAAAATGGTAAAAGGGCCAGGGGCGACCGTGATGCTGTTGAGCAAGGCAAAGACCTTTCGCAGGAAAATGCCAAAAATATATTCTATTTTTTGAATTCGCTGAAGCGCGCCTTTTGCCTGGTGAATTTTGACAGAGGAAGTGCATGCCATAATTTTGGGATTGTTAAAATATGGCATAATAAGCCCTAATGCTTGAGAGATTACAAAAGAATCAGCGTCTAAACAGCCGACAAATTCAGCTTTGGTTTTTGATAAGCCGTAATTTAAGGCAGTGTATTTACCTTTATTTGGTTTATGAAAAACCTTGACCTGTGTATATTTTTCTAATGTCTTTGCTCTTTCAAGAGTCTTATCAGATGAACCGTCATCAATAACAAGTATTTCTAATCTGTTTCTTGGGTAATCTAATTTAAGCAAAGAATGGACAGTTTTAACAATTGTTTTTTCCTCGTTAAAGCAAGGAACAATAATGCAGACATTAGGATGATTTTTTCTTAATTTCGGTTTATAAATTCGGTTTTTGCATTCCCACAATACCAAAAGAGACAATATGCTTATATAAAGAAAAAAGAAAATTGAGGAATAAATAATAATATTTCCAATAACCATCTTTTATAGTATTACAAAATTTCTGCGTCAAGTCAAGGAAAATGTTTGAAATATTGAAAATTAATTCTCAAAGGCCAGAAAAGTGTTTCATTCAAAAAGCGGTCAAAATTATAAAAAAAGGAGGCTTGGTCGCTTTTCCGACTGAAACTGTTTATGGTTTGGGCGCCAATGCTTTAGATAAAAACGCGGTCAGGAAAATTTTCAAAGTCAAAGGACGACCCCTGGATAATCCGATAATAGTACACATAGCCAAGATTGAAGATTTAAATTTACTGGCGAGAAATATTCCAAAAGATGTAAAAATTTTAGTTCAAAAATTCTGGCCAGGCCCCTTAACTTTTGTTCTTTTTAAAAAGAACGCAGTGCCGGATGAAGTAACAGCCGGACTAAAAGTGGTCGCTATCAGAATGCCTAAAAACAAAATTGCTTTGGAAATGATAAAAAAAGCAGGCTTTCCAATTGCCGCTCCTTCAGCTAATTTAGCCGGTAGGCCCAGTCCAACTTTTGCCCGGCATGTTTTTGAAGATTTTGGAAGTAAAATTGACTTAATTTTAGATGGTGGCAGAACTAAAATTGGAGTAGAATCAACAGTAGTGGATTTAACGGTCAAACCTTTTCAAATTTTAAGGCCAGGCGGAATTTCTTTTGAAGAATTAAAGAAAGTTTTACCTGATCTTCGGCTTCACCCCAGTTTGTTGGACGGAACATTCAAAGGAAAAAGCAAAAGCCCGGGAATGAAATATCGTCATTATGCCCCAAAAGCTTGTTTAATTTTAGTTAACCTTATTAGAGATTCTAAAAAATGGGACAAAGTACAAAAAGGGCGTATCTCTAACGGGGTTGAAGGGAAGGAGCAAGTATTAAGAATTCAAAACTTAATTAAAAAATATCAAAAACAAAATAAAAAAGTGGGGGTATTATCTTCATTTGAAACAAAAAGATTTTATCAACAAGCTGATTTGGTTTTGATTTCTGGCTCAAGGAAAAATTTAGAACAAATAGCTCAAAACTTATTTAAAATTCTTCGAGAATTTGACAAACAAAAAGTGGATATTATTTTAGCTGAAGGAGTGCCCGAGAAAGGAATCGGTTTTGCCATTATGCACCGGCTCAAAAAAGCCAGCCAAGGCTAGGAGTGTTTTCCAAAAACTATGGAAAAAGAAAAACTGATAGTTGACTAAAAACTTTAAAGTATTAAACTATACTAATGAGTAAAAAAAGAATCATAACGAATTTGAAAACGAATTCGGAAACGAATTTGGAAGACTCTGGAAAAGGAAGTTCTATTGATAAGGTTAAAAAAATTAAAATTAAAGTCATTGGTATTGGCGGAGGAGCGGGAATGATTGTTTCAGAAATTGCTTCTGAAATCAAACAAAGTTGTTTTGTGGCGGCTAATACTGATGCTCAAGCTCTGAAAACAATTTCTAAAAAGGTAAGCTGTTTTCAATTTGGACAGGCCATTACCAACGGACTAGGAACAGGTATGAATCCTGAAAAGGGAAGAGAGGCGGCTCAAAATGAAAAAGAGAGAATAAAAAAACTTTGCCTTGGCCAAGATATTTGTATTATTGTCGCTTGTTTGGGCGGCGGGGTCGGTTCCGGCGCCGCTCCGGTTTTTGCCAAAATTTCTAAAAATTTAGGCAATCTTACTTATGGCATTTTCACCCTGCCCTTTAAGTTCGAAGGGGAGAAAAAAATGGAAATTAGCCGAGATGCCTTATCTAACGCAAAAAAACATCTAAACGCGATGACTATTATTCCGAACGAGAGAGTTTTTCAGGTCATTGACAAAGAAACGTCTTTGAAACAATCTTTCTCTTTTATTAATAAAAATTTAGCGGAAAGTTTAAAGGGATTAATTGAGATTATCTATAATCCGGGATTAATTAACATTGATTTTGCCGATATTCAGACGATTTTTGAAGGACAGGGAAGGCTTGTTTATTTGAATACTGTTGAAAGTTCAAAAACGCAAACGGATAAAGATTTAATAGCAAGGCTTTTAAGTTCTCCTTTATACTCCTACAAAATTAAGGGAGCAAAAGGAGTTTTGTTTAATATTGCCGGAGAAAAAAATCTTTATCTTGCCGATGTTAATCAGATATCAAAAGCCATTTCTGAATTAGTTAATCCGGAAGCTAAAATTATTTTCGGAATTTCCCAGAAACGGAAACCTTCTAAGGGTATCAAGGTATTTTTATTAGCAATTGGTTGTTTAGAAAAGTTCATTTCCAAGTCCGTTTCCAAGTCCGTTTCAAAATCCCTTCAAGACTTGGAAAACAGGGAAGATGGGCACCAAAAAAAGAAAAAGAGAAAAAGAGAAAAAATAAATTTTCCAAATCTTGTCAGATTTGGAACAATAAAGCAAAAAAAGAAGACTGCGTTTCCGAATTCGTTTCCAAATCCCAAAGGGATTTGGAACACTCCCAAAGGGATTCGGAAGACTAAAGTTTCTAAATCCGCGATGGATTTGGAAGACTGCGTTTCCAAACCCCTTCGTGGTTTGGAAGACTCCGTTTCCAAACCCCTTCGTGGTTTGGAAGACTCCCAAAGGGATTTGGAAACGAATGTGAATTTGGAAACGAAAATTGAAATTAAGCCAAAAGAAAAACTAAGAAAGAGCGGGCTTCAGATTAAAAAAGAAGCCCAAGACATTGAAGGAGAAATGCTGGAAAAAGAAAAATTTTGGGAAACACCAGCCTTTTTACGGCGAAAAAAGATTTAGAAGTTTTAATGTTTGAATTAAAAAATAAAATTGCTTTAATTACTGGCAGCCAACAAGGAATTGGCAGAGAAATTGCTCTTGTTTTGGCTAGGGCTGGCGCAAGAGTAGTAGTTACTGATATTGATAAGGGGGAGTGTGAAAAAGTAGCCGCAGAAATAAAAAAAGCCAAAGGAAAAGCAAATGCTAAAAAATTAGATGTTACCAATTATCAGGAATTTGAAAAAAGGGTTCAGGAAACAATAAAAGAGCAGGGGAGATTAGATATTTTGGTTAACAATGCCGGTATTTACATCCAAAAAGACCTAAACAAGATGACTTTGGAAGAAATTGACAAAATAATAAAGGTAAATTTTTACGGCGCTGTTTACGGATGCCGGGCAATTCTTCCTCATTTGAAAAAAAGAAAACAAGGTCGGATTATTAATATTGCTTCTACGGCCGGTTTTGCGAGCGAATCTCCTTTGAGCGCGGTCTATTCTGCCACCAAAGGAGCCTTGATAGATTTTACCAGGCAGATGGCTTTGGATTTAGCGCCTTATAGAATTAATGTTAATGCCATTGCTCCGGGAAAAACCGAAACCAAAATGCTTGAATCTCGTTTAGAAGCCAATAAAGGAAAAAAGCAAAAAATGTTAGCTGAAATTCCTTTGGCTAAATTCGGCTTGCCAAAGGACACTGCTTTTGCCTGTCTTTATCTGGTATCTGATGAAGCAAACCATATTACCGGCCATACTTTGGTAGTTGACGGAGGCTGGTTAATAAAATATTTTTTATGATTAAAATCGCTTTTTTTGAAATAAAATCTCTGGAAAAAAAATACCTTCAAGCAAAGATAGAAGAAATTTGCCAGAAATTATCTAAAAAAATTGATTTGAAGTTTTTTGCAAAACCCATTACTTTGAAAACAGCAAGTCAAATCCAGGGGACAAAAATCCTGGCTGGTTTTATCTATTCTAAAATTAACAAGGAAATTCTAAAGAGACTGCCAAAGCTTGAGTTTGTAACCACAATGTCTACTGGATTTGACCATATTGATTTGGAGGCTTGCGTCAAACAAAAAATAAGGGTTTCTAATGTGCCAACATACGGGGATAATACTGTTGCCGAGCATACTTTTGCTTTAATCTTGGCTTTGGCTAGAAATCTGCCCCTGGCAATAGAAAAAATAAGAAGAGCGGATTTTACTCTTGAAAATCTAAAAGGATTTGACTTGGAAGGAAAAACAATCGGCATTATTGGAATGGGCCGAATTGGTTCTCGGGTAGTTAGAATCGCCAATGGCTTTGGAATGAAAGTTTTAGTTTATGACATCAGAAAAGATTTTAAGACGATTAGAAAATTAAAATTAAAACTGAAATATGTTAACTTGGATTATCTTCTTGGCCATTCCGATATTATCAGTCTTCATACGGTACTCAATCCTAAAACTCATCATTTAATTAATGAAAATAATATTAGAAAAATTAAAAAAGGAGCGCTATTAATTAATACTGCCAGAGGAGGGTTAATAAAGACCGAGGCTTTAGTTTTAGCGCTAAAAAAAGAAATCTTGGCAGGGGTTGGATTAGATGTTTTGGAAGAAGAAGCTTTTCTTAAAGAAGAAAAAGAACTTTTAACTAAGCAATTTCAGCAAAAATATAACTTAAAAACAATTCTTCAAAATCATTTTTTGCGCGAACATCCAAAGGTTATTATTACTCCTCATATTGCTTTTTATTCTGAGGAAGCTCTGAAAAGGATTTTAGATACAACGATTGCTAATATTTCAAGTTTTCTTGAAGGAAGACACATTAATTCTGTCTATTGACTCGCTGTATAAGGGGTCAAACCCCGACATCCCATATAATTTTTATGATAGACAACAAGACATACGATTTAATCATAATTGGTGGGGGCCCAGCGGGTATTACTGCGGGAATTTACGGGGCAAGACAAAGATTAAATACCTTGGTAATTACTAAAAGCTTTGGCGGACAGGTCGCCAGGAAAGCGGTTGCTATTGAGAATTATCCTGGTTTTGAGAAAATTTCCGGAATGGAGCTGATAAAAAGATTTGAAAAGCACTTGAGGCGCGTGATAGCGCGCAGTGATGGCCATAAAATTGACATAGAAAGAGACGAGGTAGTAAAATTAAAAAAACTTAAACAAGGATTTTTAGTTTTGACCAAAAGCAGGCAAAAATTTCAGGCAAAAGCAGTAATTATCGCTTCCGGAGCTGACCCTAAACCATTGGAAGTTCCCGGAGAAAAAAAATTCATAGGCAGGGGAGTTTCTTATTGTGTTCAGTGCGATGGGCCCTTATTTTCAAATAAAACCGTGGCTGTACTTGGCAGTGGAAATGCCGGTTTTGAGACAGCTATTTCTTTGAGTAAATTGGTTAAAAAAATTTATATTTTAGAATATGCTTCAGAAGTTATTGCTGATAAGGAAAATCAAGAAAGAGTAAAAAAAATCAACAAAGTTGAAATAATAGCAAATGCTGTTCTAAAACAAATTAAAGGCAATCAATTTGTCAATTCAATAATTTATCAGGATAGAAAAACTAAAAAAGATATAACTCTTTATGTTGAAGGGGTTTTTGTTGAAATCGGCTCTATTCCTGCGACCAATTTTATAAGAGATTTAGTGGGTCTTAATAAAAAGGGCGAGATTAAAATTAATTCAAAAACTTGTATGACTAAAACTGCTGGCATTTTCGCTGCTGGCGATGTAAGCGAGATAAAAGATAAACAAATTATTATTGCCGCTGGCCAAGGCGCCAAAGCCGCTTTAAGCGCTTATGAATATCTGGAAAAATTCCAAAATTAAAGAGATAAAAGCAAGAGAGATTTT
>BBPE01000415.1_pt3 | contig 17145 bp, 15 predicted proteins | sample 1344301 | NCBI WGS metagenome assembly BBPE01 (sample SAMD00019089, study PRJDB2971) | groundwater metagenome | isolation source: The Cedars highly-alkaline
CCGCGCACGCCAACGAAGCCTTCGCGCGGATTCCCGGCGCATGGGCCAGCCGCGGCAGTGGCCAGGAGCAGCTTTTCGCGCTGCGCTCGCCGGTGCTGACCGGGCCGGGTGCTTGCGGCGCGTTTCTGGTCATCGACGATGGTGTGCCGACGCGTCCAGCGGGGTTTTGCAACGTCAATCAGCTTTTTGATTTGAACCTCGCGCAGGCGGCGCGGCTGGAAGTGCTGCGCGGACCCGGCAGTGCGGTACACGGCAGCAACGCCCTGCACGGCGTTGTGGCGCTGAAGCCGCGCCTGCCCGGCGACGGTGGCAGCTTTCGCACCGAACTCGGTAGCGAGCGCTTCCGACGCACGCTTGTCGCGCTGGACGCTGCCGCATGGCGGCTCGACGTGAATGCCGTCGACACCGAAAGTTTCCGCGCCGATGAGAGCCATCAGCAGCAGCAGGCCGCGCTGCAGTGGCTTCCTTTCGGCAGCGACGCGACACGGCTGGCGCTGCGCCTGAACCGACTCCGCCAGGAAACCGCCGGCTTCGTTTTCGGTGAAGGCGCTTGGCGCGACGAGCGGCGCTTTGGCAACGTCAATCCCGAGGCCTTCCGCGACGCTGACAGCCTGCGCTTGGTGCTGCACCATACGCGCCCGCTGGGCATTGGCGAGCTGCAACTGCGCCCCTACGCGCGCGACGAGTCGCAGTTTTTCTTGCAGCACTTCAACTTGGGCCAGCCCACCGAGGAAAGCAGCAGCCGCAGTGTCGGCCTTCAATCGCTGTGGGCCTTGGACGGCCTGCGCCTCGGGCTCGATGTCGAGAACGTCGAAGGCGAGCTGCGGCAAGTCCAGGCGCGCGCCCTGCGTACCGGTACGCCGGCGCAGAACGCGCAACGTCCCGCAGGCCGCCACTACGACTATGCCGTTGATGCGCGACAGGCGGCACTCTTCGCCGAGAAGCAGTGGCGCTTTGGTGCCGACAGCATCACCGCTGGGGCGCGCATCGAGCGGATGCGCTATGTCTACGACAACCGCATGGGCGATGGAAACACCCGCGAGGACGGCACGATTTGCGACTTCGGTGGGTGTCTGTACTTGCGTCCGGCCGACCGCGCCGACACCTTCACCGCACAAGCCCTGCAACTGGGCTGGATGCGCGAGCTTGAGGCGGGTTGGTCGGTGGGTGCGCGTATGGCGCGCGCGTTCCGCTTTCCGCAGGCCACCGAGCTATACCGATTGCAACGCGGGCAGTCGGTGCAGGGCATCGAGCCGGAACAGGCTGACAGCATCGAAGCCAGATTGCGCTTCGGCCACCGCACGCTGCGCGCTGAGTTGGTGGGCTACGCGATGCACAAACGCGATGTGCTGTTGCGCGATGCCAGCGGGCTCAGCGTTCCCGCTGCGGCCACGCGTCACCGTGGGCTCGAACTCAGCGCGGCGTGGAATCCCGATGGCGGCACTCGGGTCGAAAGCCAGCTTGCCTGGAGCGTGCAGCGCTACGCCTTCGACCGTTTGCTTCCTGCGGGTGAGACGATCCGTCGCGGTGCACGCATCGACACCGCACCGGAATGGCTGGGCGGCCTGCGCATCGGGCGTAGCTTGGGCGAGCGCCTCGACTTCGAGCTCGAAGCCGTCTGGCAAGGCGCTTATTTCACCGATGCCGCCAATACCCGGCGCTACGACGGGCATGTGCTGTGGCATCTGCGTACCGGCATCGACCTGGGCCGAGCCTGGAGCGCAAGCCTGCGCCTGATGAACCTATTCGACCGCCGCTATGCCGAACGCGTGGACTTCGCTTTCGGAAGCGAGCGCAGCATCCCAGGAGCAGGCCGCAGCGTATTGCTTGGCTTGGAGCGCCGCTTTGAGTAAACGGGCCTCGACCGCAGCGGAACGCTAACGCACCTCGAAAGCCCGGACGCCGGCGCTTTCGCCCGCCAACACCAGTTCGACTTCGTAGCGTCCCGGCGGCCACGGTGTCGCGGGTGTATGGCTGAATGTGTGTACCGCCGGCCCGCTGGCAACGATCTGGCGCTGGTCGCTCGCGAGCCCCACACCGCTGGCATCACGCCAATGCGCGATGAGCGTCGCGGCCGTGGCGTCGCCGACGGTGACGAGGCTCACATGCACGGTGTCGCTCGGCCGCACACGCTCGGTCGTTGCGCGTACCCGGCCATCGGCGTCGAGCGCGGTACCCAGCTCGAGTGCCACGGCCTCGAGGCTGCCGGCATCGGCGAACTGAACCGGCTCGGCGGATAGGCTGGCTTCGGCAGCGGCTGCCGCAGGTGCCTCGGCTGCGACAGACGCATCGACTGCGGCCGGTGCGTCGGCTTCGCCGCTGCACGCGGACAGCGCCAATGCGAGTACCACGCCCAGTGCGGCGGCGGCACTGGCGCGGGTTCGCTGCAATCGAGGGTAAGCAAGCATGAGCGGCTCCAGAAGCAGGCGGCTACTGCCGCGAGAGTCGCAGATTGTCCGGCATCGCCGCACCCGGCAAGGCCCGGAACGGATTGATGTCGAGCCCGCCGCGACGGGTGAAGCGCGCATACACCGCGAGCTTCGTAGGGGCACAGTGCGCGCGCAGGTCGAGGAAGATGCGTTCGACGCAGGCTTCATGGAAATCGCTATGGGTGCGGAAGCTCACCAAGTAGCGCAGCAACGCGGCACGGTCGATGCGCGGACCGGCGTAAGCGATTTGCAGGCTGGCCCAGTCGGGCTGGCCGGTGACCGGGCAGTTCGAGCGAAACAGGTGCGAAACCAGGGTTTCTTCGACCGGCTCGGTGTCATCTGCCTTCAGCAATTCGGGCGCGGGCGGCCCGTAGTGCTCGATAGTGATGGCGACACCGTCGATGAGATCGCCGGGTAGCACGCTCACCGGAAAGGCCTGTGGCGAAGTCGGCGCGATCAGACTCACCGCCACCGGCGCACCGGCGGCCGCGCTCAAATCGGCGATCAGCGCAGCCCGCAAGGCGTCGCTACTGGCCATTCGTTCCGAGGCAAACGAATTCAAGTACAGCTTGAAGCTCTTGGATTCGATGAGATGCGGCGAGCTCGCCGGAACCCGTACTTCAGCCAGCGCCACCTGCGGTTTGCCGCGCGGGTCAAGCCAACTCAGTTCGTAGGCATTCCAAAGATCGACGCCGACGAAGGGCAGAGCCTCGTCGAGGCCAAGCGCCGCACGCGCTTCACTACGCGGAATGGGAAACAGAAGGGAGGCGTCATAAGCCGACGGAAAGGTGACGCTGCGGCCCAACGTCGAGGTGGCGGGAGTATTCATGGGACGCGCATTATCGCCGGATGCGGAGCACTCGCGCTGCGCCTCCTCGGGAAACCCCATCTGACCGCCATGCGCCCCGCCGATCTCGCCCACACGCTCCGCTCGTTCATCGCCATCACCGAGGTGGATGACGGGCGCGCCTTCGCCGAGCACATCTTCCAGCGCAAGTTCCGCCAGAGCGCCCCCGACTTTGAACACCACATCGTGGCTTTCTACCGGCATCGCGACGAGCATCTGGTGCCGCTGTCCTACGTTCACTTCACCCAGCACGACCCCAGCCTGATGCTTGCCGGCGGCGGCTGCACCGACGGCCGCGGCTTCGCGCTGATGAACGAGGAGCAGCGCGCCCTCGTCCACGCTGCGGGCGGCTTGCTGGCGCACACACAACTGCATGGCTTCGCCAAGTTCGCCGAACGCTGCGAGGCTTTCGGCGGATATTGCGGCGACGCGCGCGCGGCGGCGGTTCACGCCAGCGTCGGCTACGAGCCCACGCCCTACGAGCACCTGATCGTGAAGTGGCACAAACCCCTGTCCGAGCCGCGACGCAGCGCCATCATCGAAACACTGCGGGCGATCGGGCCGTTCTAAAACCGCAAGCCACGTCGTCAAACCCTCGGCACGACCCATGCCAGCTCAGGTTTCGACCACTCCAGTGGCCAGCAGCCGGGCCAGACCCTCAGGGCTGCGCCAATGCCAGCGGCAGACGTAACGCGGAAGCTGCCAACACAACGCGTCTGGGGTGATCGGCGCAGGCGTCGTGTCAAAGGCTGCTTGCAAGCCCAGCGCCGCGCCACGCCGCGGCAGCCAAACGTCGCGCAGGAAAGGCGGCACATGACCGAAAGGATAGGCGAACAGTGTCGGTGCCGCGCCGAGCTCGGCGGCGAGGAAGGCTTGTGCCTGGGTGATTTCGTAGTCGGCCTTGGGCTCATCGTCCACGGCGAAAAAATCGCCACGCGGCAAAGCGAGGTGCGGCAACGGCGGCAGGGTTGGATGATTGTGGTCCCAGCTATGGTTGCCGATCCGCATCCGCCCGCTAGCCTGCGCGGCCCGCCACCAGCCGCTGTCGAGGTCGCCGGCACCGAACAGGCATTCGCGGTCCATCACCGCGCGCGCCTCCGGCGAGGCGATGACGAAGCTGGTGAGCTGCGCTTCAGCGCGCTCCGTCGGTGCTTCCGCGATCCAGTCCTCAAGCACTCCGAGCAGCGAGGCTTGCGGCCCATGCACCCCGTACACGCGCCCGCGCAGCGCATCGAAGACGCTGCCGTCATCGCAGCTCAGGGCCACCGCGCCGGCCAGCGTCTCCCAGGCGCGATGGTTCACCAGCGCATCGACCACCCACTGCAGCGGCAGCACGCGGCGGCCACTCGCGGCGATCACGCGAAGGTCTTCGCGCAGGGCAACGTGGTCGTTCTGCGCGTAGCCCGGCCCCTCCACCAAGCCGGCGTGGTAGGTCAGAACAGGAATGCCGAAGCTCATGGCCGATGCGCCCGCGCCAAATATTCCTCGCTGCGCATCTCGATCAGCCGCGAAACGCAGCGCTCGAACTCGACCCGCAGCTTGAAGCCCCGGTACAGACCCTGGGGCTGCGCGGCCGCCGTGGCGACCAGATTGACATTGCGGTCGTAGATCTCATCGACGAGATGAATGAAGCGCCGCGCCGAGTCGGTCGATTCGTCATTGAATGCCGGCACGCCACTGAGCAGCAGGGTGTGGTGCTCACTGGCAATCTCGATGTAGTCGACGGCCGAGCGTGGCCCCTCGCAAAGTGCCTCGAAGTCGAACCACGCCACCCCTTCACCCAAGGCTCGGGCCGGGATGTCGCGCCCATGGACGATGAGCGGGCCGGGCCGACAGAAACCGAGACCGTTCAGCACGCGGAAGTACTCGGCCAATTGCGCTTCGCCTGCCGCATCGATGGGAACATGCCAGATGTCGGCGAGCTTGAGCTGGCGCAGTCGGAAGTCGGTTTCGCTGCCCAGTCGGTGGACCACGCAATGCTGCTCGATCAGCGCGATGGCTGGCAGAAAGCGCGCGCGCTGCAAACCGTTGGCGTACAGGCCGCTAGGCGCGATGTTCGAGGTGGTCACCAGGGTGACGCCGCGATCAAAAAGCTGTTCCAGCAGGCGCGAGAGGATCATCGCGTCGGCGATGTCGTTGACGAAGAACTCGTCGAGCACCAGCAAGGGCGAGGCGTCCGCGTACTGCGCTGCCACGACGCTCAAGGTATCGGAAGTGTCATTCAAGGCCTTCATGCGGGCGTGTACGTCCTGCATGAAGCGGTGGTAGTGCAGGCGTGTCGGCGCTAGCTCGGCGCAGGCATCCAGCAGCAGGTCGCAGAGCAAGGTCTTGCCGCGACCCACGCCACCCCACAGGTACAGGCCGCGCACGCCAGCGTGGCCGGCCAAACGCAAGCCGAGCTTCTTCAGGAATCCGGCACGGCGGCGTTCGAGTAGATCACGCGCCACCCGATCCAACTCGACCAAGGCCGCGAGCTGTCCCGCGTCTTGCATCCAGCGCCCCTCGGCCACGCCGTCGAGGTAGCGCTTTGAAGGTCGCGCCGACACGCCGGCTCAGCTCGCGCTACACAGTGGCGGTAGTTGCTTGCGCACACCGTTCTTGATCGCGCCGCGCAGGTCGACCAGCCGTCCATGAAAGAAGTGCCCGGCATCGGCCATGCGCACCAGGGTCGGCGCATTCTCGGCGGCTTCGGCCCAAGCGAAGACTTGCGCCGGATCGATCACGTCGTCGGCCTCGCCCTGAACCACCAGCCAGGGGCAATCGGGTGCCGGCACGCCGATGAAATCGCGGAAACCCACTGGCGGCGCAATGGCGATCATCTGCCGCACCGGCAATTGGCGTGCTGCGCGCAAGGCAACCCAGCTTCCGAACGAAAACCCGGCCAGCCACAGCGCGTCATCGGGGCGCTGCGCCCGCAGCCACTGGGCTACCGCGAGGTAGTCGAGGGTTTCGCCGCGGCCGTTGTCGTACACGCCTTCCGAAGCACCCACACCACGGAAGTTGAAGCGCAGCGAGGCCACACCGCTCTCGGCCAAGGCGCGGGCGATGGTCGTGACCACTTTGTTGTGCATCGTCCCGCCATCGGGCGGATGCGGGTGGCCGATGACCGCGACCGCGCGGCGCACGTCCGCAGGCTTCGGCAACTCGACGGCGGCTTCAAGCGCACCAGCAGGGCCCGCGAGGATCAGCGGGCCGGAAGCGGTGGGGAAGGCGGGCGCGATGCTCATGCAAAGCGAAGCTTAGCAGTGGCGCGCAAGCGGCATTCCAAATCACAAGGATATTGCGATCAGTAGCGGATCATGGTCGGAACTGCGCCACGGGCCGGCCTCGCGGCCCAGCGGCCCGTCGTAGCCGAAAGCTTGCGGCTCGTCGGCGTTGACATGCCATTTTGCAGCACCGCGCAGCGCCTTCGCCATCGATGGACTGAGCAGGGCGTGGTCGAGGCGGCCGGATTGGCCATCGAAGACGAAGCTGTAGCTACCCTCACCGGCCAGCGGGTCGATCCAGCCGCGTTCGCGCAGCAGGCGCATCGGGTCTTCCATGCTATAGGCGTTGAAGTCGCCAATCAGCAGCGTGTGATCGCTGCCGCTCTGGGTTGGGTCGGTTCCGATCCACTCATGCAACGCCTCGACGCTGGCGAGGCGCTGGGCGTTGAAGCAGCCTTGCCCGTCGCCTTGGTCGCGGTTGGCACCCTCGGCCTCGTCGCAACCGCCCTTGCTCTTGAAGTGCAGGCTGACCACGGTGAAGACCGGGCCGCCGGGTGTTCGGAAGCTCTGCGCCAAGGGCGGTCGGCTGCCGCGCGCGAAGGGGCCGCCGCGCCGCAGCGCCGGTGTACCGACGGCCGCGACGCGGTCGGCGCGGTACAGCAGACCCACGGCGATGGCGTCGGTGCCGGGGCGTTCGGCGGGCACCACCACCGCCCAGCTAGCGCCAGGCTGCGCGGTGTTCAGCGCGGCGGCCAACTCCTGCGCGGCGGATTCCGGGCCGTAACCGTCGTTTTCCAGTTCCTGGACGGCGATGATGGTCGGGTCGAGCGCGGAAATCACCGCAACATGCTTGGCCAACTGCCGTGCGTAGGCGTCGTAGTCCCGAGCGCCGCGCTCGGTGGGGAAGCCGCCGCCCTGGCCGTCACCATTGAACAAGTTCAGCAGATTCATCCCGACGATGCGCAGCGCCCCGTCCACCGGCGGAACGGGCGGGCGCGGGGCGAAATCGAGCCGCGCAGGTGCCGTGACGGCCAGCAAACGGTAGGCGCTGGAGCGCTGGTCAACCACGGCTTCGAGACCGGCCAGAGTGCTGCCGACGCGCAGGGTCACCTCGCCGCCCAGCACTACCGGCAACCACGGAATATCCGCGCGATTCTGGGCGTTGCTGGCATCGTCCAGCACGATGCGGCGGGCGGCATTGGCTGCGCGCAGTGCCAGTGCTGGTTCGCCGGGCAGCGCCTGCTCGGTGGGCGCAAACACGCGGCCGCCGAAAGCGAGATCCGCTTCGCCGAAACGCAGCAGGTTGTCGTTGGCAATCACCGTCAGCTCGGCATCCACGCGCACGCGCATGCCCTCCAGCGCCTCCCACGAGGCGGGCGGCGCGGTGAGCACCACGGGTGCCGGTAACGATGCCGTGCCGCGCACTTCGATGCGAGCGTCGGCGAGCGTGGTCATCATCGCGCCATCGCCGGATTCCACCACCAAACCTTCCGCGAGGATGTGCTCGCCAACCTCGAGCACGGCCTGGTCGGCGGCGGGCATCACGAACAGGGCTTCGGCCGTCGCCGCATCGGCGTCCGCTGAAAGGTTTTGGACGAAAACACCATCCTCGATGCGCAGAGTGACGACGCCTTCGATACGCGCCCGTTCACCCTCGTGCGGGCTGCGCTCGCCGGCACCCTGCACGGCGGCGATGCCTTCAATGGAAATCGGCTCGACCGCGTCTTGGCAGCCCACCAAGGCCAAAGCCAGCACAACGCCGAGGGCGCAGCGGGACGCCATGACGTGGACAACGGAGTGCAGGGCCATGATGGGGTTCTTCCTTGCGCGGCGGCAGCGTCCGTAGGCGGCGTCGAGTGCGACGGGCCAGACGGCAAAGAGCCGACGCGGTTACTGGTACTTCTGGATCATGTAGTCGACCGAAGCGGCCATCTGTTCGTCGGTGAGGCGAGCATTGCCGCCGCGCGCCGGCATAAAGCCAGCCGCGCCCTGAAAACCCTCGATGGCGTGGCGCAGCAGCACCTCGCGACCCTGCGCGAGACGAGGCGCCCAAGCGGCGGCGGTGGGTGCCGGGGCACCACCGGCACCGACGGCGTGGCAGGCCGCGCACAGGTTCTGATAGATGACACTGCCATCGAGCGTGCCACCGAATGGCGCTCCGTCGGCGGCGGCGGCGACGGCCACCGCCTGCGCGGCGGCGGCCGCAGCGGCGGCACCGGTTTCGCCGGAAAAAACGGCACCGAGGGGTCGAATGCGCTCGACCGTTCGCGCCTCGGCGACCGGGTTGGGCTCGATCACTCTTTGGCTGTTGATGTACAGCGCGACCAAGATCAGCACCAGCATGATGCCGAACAGCACCGCGATGACGAGCGAGAAACGCTTCATGAAGACGGAATCGTGATTGCGCACGGGAACACCTGTTCGGGCGCGTAGGCCTCGGGAATGGCCAAGTATATCGAGCCTCGGCGCGACCGCGAAGCCCGTGGCTACATCGCGCGAGTGCCACGTCACTCCGCAAAGTCATTATTTCTTTACAAATCATCCTGTATAGTTTTGCCTCCATGACCCGACCTCCCAAAGCCCGCCAGAAGGTGCTCGATGCCGCCCGCCGGATCGTCGAGACACGCGGTGCCGGCCATCTCACCTTTGAGGCCCTGGCCGAGGAAAGCGGCATCACCCGCGGTGGCATCACCTACCACTTCCCGAGCAAGGACGATCTGCTCAAGGCCATGATCGAAGCCGATATCGCCGACTGGAACAGCGCCTCGGCGAGTCTCGACAGCAGCGCCGATCAGCTCGGCCCGAAGGTCTGCCGGTTGATCGGTCATGTGCGCTCCTCGCTCGCCGAAGGCGACCACGCTGACAAGCGCTACGTCGCCGGGATGCTCAGCGCGGCGATGGTCGACACCAACCTGCTCGACCCCGTGCGGTGCCACCTCGCCAGCGAGTTCGCCGGATGGCAGTGGGACGATGCCGATCTTGAGCGCTACCTGCTGCTACTGGCCGCCGACGGGCTGTTCTGGGCCAGCACCTTCGATATCAGCCCCCTTCCCGCCGCCGTGCGGCCACGCTTGGCCGCCTTGATCGAGGCCAAGCTTCGCGCTCTGGCCGTCACCTCGCCTGCTCCTCCCTCTGCCGAGACCTGACCCATGGCTCCATGCTCGCGCCCCGCCACTGTCCGAGGCGATATCCGCCCCTTCGCTCTGCTACCTCGTTTCGCACTGGTTGGCACGCTCGCCCTCGCCTTGGTCGCCTGCACTGGCGATGGCGGCTTTGGTGCCATGCAGATGCCTCCCACCGAAGTGAATATCGCGACCGTGGTGGCGAAGCCCGTTACGCAGTGGGACGAATTCACCGGCCGCATCGAGACGGTCGAAAGCGTCGATGTGCGGCCGCGGGTCGGGGGTTTTCTTACCGGCCTGCACTTCGATGAAGGCGGCATGGTGGCGCAGGGCGACTTGCTGTTCAGCATCGACGACCGCGAATACCGCGCCGCACTGGCCAGTGCTCGCGCCGATCTTGCCCGCGCCGAGGCGCGTTTGGCGCTGGCCGGCACCGAACTCCAGCGCAGCACCGAACTGATTGCCACCCAAGCCGTCAGCATGGGCGAGCTGGAGGGCCGTCGAAACGAAGCCGCGCAGGCCGAGGCCGACGTGCTGGCCGCGAAAGCACGGCTGGCAACGGCCGAGCTGCATTTGTCGTTCACCCGTGTCACGGCACCCATTGCCGGCCGCGTGGGCATGGCCCGTGTGCGCAGCGGCAACCTCGTCGCTGCCGGCGACCCGGTACTGACCACCATCGTCGCGCTCGATCCGGTGTTCGTGAGCTTTCAGATCGATGAACGCGCCTACCTGCGCTACCAAGCAATGGCGCGCGCAGGCAAGCATCCCAGCTCGCGCAACGCCGAGAATCCGGTACGAGTGGCTTTGGCCGACGAAGTCGGATTCCCGCACACCGGCCGCATGGTGTTTGTGGACAACGCCGTCGACCCGGCTACCGGCACCATTCTCGCCCGCGCCGAACTGGCCAACCCGGACGGTGCTTTGACCCCCGGCCTGTTCGCTCGCGTGCAATTGCTGGGTGCTGGCCAGCGCGATGCCCTGCTGATCCATCCGCAGGCGGTCATGACCGATCAAGACCGCCGTTATGTGTTCGTGGCCGCCAGCATGACGCCCACGGCGGAGCAGGGTGGCGGCGAGCCCTACCTCGGTGCCCTGCGCCGCGACGTGGTGCTGGGGCCCACCATCGACGGCCTCGTCGTGGTCGAATCCGGCCTCGATGCCGGCGACCGCGTCGTCGTCAACGGCATGCGCCGAATCTTCTTCCCCGGCGCTCCGATCATTCCGATCGATGTGCCCATGGACGCCCCCAACACCGTGGTCGAGGGCTGATTCATGGCCCCCGGATACGCCAACTTTTCGCGCACCTTCATCGATCGCCCCATCCTTGCCGCGGTTCTCTCGATCGTCATTTTCGTCGCTGGCTTGATCGCCATCCCCAATCTACCGATCACCGAGTACCCGGAAGTCGTGCCGCCGACCGTGCAGGTCACTGCCATCTTCCCCGGCGCGAACCCGAAGATCATCGCCAACACCGTTGCCGCTCCGCTGGAGGAGGCGATCAACGGCGTCGAAAACATGATCTACATGAAATCGGCCTCGGCGTCGGACGGCACCGTGGTGCTGTCGGTCACGTTCGCCCTCGGCACCGACATCGACACCGCCGCTATGCAGGTGCAGAACCGCGTGGCGCAGGCGCTTCCTCGCCTTCCCGAAGCCGTGCGCGCGCTGGGCGTCACCACGGCCAAAGTCTCGCCCAACATCACGATGGTGGTACACCTCATCTCGCCGGATGGCCGCTACGACGGCCTGTACCTGTCGAACTTCGCCAACCTCAACGTGCGCGATGAACTGGCGCGACTGCCCGGTGTCGGCAGCGCCCAGGCCTTTGGTGCCGGCGTCTACGCCATGCGCATCTGGGTCGATCCCGACCAAGCCGCCAGCCGCGGGCTGACCGCACTCGACATCGTTGGAGCCATTCGCGAGCAGAACATCCAGGTGTCTGCCGGTGCCATCGGTGTCTCGCCGCAGCCGAGTGGCAGTTCGGTGCAGTTGCTGGTCAATGCCCGAGGGCGTCTGGAAACGCCCGAGCAGTTCGGAGCCATCGTCCTGAAGAACGATGCCGACGGTGCAATCACAAGACTGCGCGATGTCGCCCGCGTCGAATTGGGTGCCAACACCTATGCGCTGAACAGCCTCATCAACAACGAAGAAGCCGCCGCGGTCGCCATCTTCGAAGCACCCGGCGCCAATTCCATTGCGCTGTCCGACGCGGTGCGCGCGACCATGGCCGAACTCAAGAAAGATTTTCCCGAAGGGGTCGATTACGCCATCGCCTTCGACCCGACGGTGTTCGTCCGCGCCTCGATCGACTCGGTCATCAAGACGCTGCTCGAAGCCGTGTTGCTGGTGGTGGTCGTCGTCGTGGTGTTCCTGCAAACCTGGCGCGCCTCGATCATCCCGCTGCTGGCGGTACCGGTGTCGATCGTCGGCACCTTTGCCGTTCTGTTCGTACTTGGCTACTCGATCAATGTGCTGACGCTGTTCGGCTTGGTACTGGCGATCGGCATCGTGGTGGACGACGCCATCGTCGTCGTCGAGAACGTCGAGCGTCATATCGAAAATGGACTGTCACCGCGTGACGCTGCCCACAAGGCGATGGGTGAAGTGTCCGGCCCGATCGTCGCCATCTCGCTGGTGCTGGCCGCGGTGTTCGTGCCGCTCGCCTTCATCGATGGCGTGACCGGGCAGTTCTACCGACAGTTCGCGGTGACCATCGCTACTGCGGTGCTGATCTCGGGTATCAACTCGCTCACCCTGAGCCCGGCGCTTGCGGCCGCTCTGCTCAAGCCGCATGGTGCCAAGAAGGATGCTCTGACGCGCGCCATCGACCGCCTGTTCGGGCGTTTTTTCCACTGGTTCAACGCCAAGTTCAAGCGCGGCTCCGACCGCTATTCGAGCCGCATCGGTGGCACCGTCGCCCGAGCACCGCGCTTGCTCATGGTCTACGCCGTACTGGTGGGCGTGACGGTACTCGGCTTCACCCAAGTGCCCGGTGGATTCATTCCAACGCAAGACAAGCAGTACTTGTTCGCTGGCGTGCAACTGCCGGAAGGTGCCACCCTCGAGCGCACCGAAGCGGCGATGAAGCGAATGGGCGAGATCGCGCTGGCCACGCCCGGCGTGGCCAATGTGGTGCAGTTCCCAGGCCTGAACGCCGTGCACTTCGTCGGTACACCGAACGTCGGCGTGATGTTTATCGGCCTCGATCCACCGGGCGACCTGCCGAAACCGGCCGCTGCCATCGCGGGTGAACTGACGGCACAGTTCGGCGTCATCCAAGACGGCATGGCTTTCGCGTTCATGCCACCGCCAGTGAACGGCTTCGGCAACGCCGCCGGCATCGAAGCCTACGTGCAGGACCGCCAGCGCATCGGCTTCGGCGAGCTCAACACCGCGACGCAAGCCTTCGTCGGCGCCATCAGCCAAGTGCCCGGCTTCGGCCCAGGCTCGGCGTTCTCGTCTTTCCAGGCCAACGTGCCGCAGCTCGATGCCGTGGTCGACCGCGACAAGATCAAGGAAAGCGGTCTGGCGCTGACCGACGTGTTCGACACACTGCAAATCTACCTCGGCAGCGCCTACGTCAACGACTTCAATATGTTTGGACGTACCTACCAGGTGTTCGTACAGGCCGATGCACCCTTCCGCGACGACGTCGGTGACGTCGCGCGCTTGATGGTGCGCAATGACCAAGGCCAAATGGTGCCGCTCGGCAGCGTGGTCGAGATGGTGCCGAGCTTCGGCCCCGACCCGGTCATCCGCTACAACGGCTATCCGGCTGCCGATGTCAGTGCCAGCCCTTTCGATCCGTCGGCGGTCAGCAGTAGCGATGCGGTGCGGATTGCCAGCGAAGTGGCCGCGCAGGTGCTGCCGCGTGGCATGACGCTGGAGTTCACCGGCCTCACCTATCAACAGGTCAATCAGAGCCTTGCACATCTCTTGGTGCTTCCGCTGAGCGTATTGCTCGTGTATCTGGTGCTCGCGGCGCTGTACGAAAGCTGGTCGCTGCCTTTGGCGGTAATTTTGATCGTGCCGATGTGCTTGCTCTCGGCAATCGGCAGCATCTGGACACTGAATATGATCAACGGCCTGTGGTTTGGCGCGCAGATCGGGCTGGGATGGATCAACCCAATGACCGCGGCTCCGCCAACCATCATCGACATGAACGTGTTCACCCAGATCGGTCTGGTGGTGCTGATGGGCTTGGCTTGCAAAAACGCCATCTTGATTGTCGAGTTCGCCATCGACCTCGAACGCCAGGGCCGCAGCATCGTCGAAGCTGCTGTCGAAGCCTGCCGACTGCGCCTGCGGCCGATCCTGATGACCAGTTTCGCCTTCACCGCCGGCGTTTTGCCGCTGGTGTTCGCCAGCGGCGCCGGTGCGGAAGTGCGCCACGTCATGGGCGTGACCGTGTTCTTCGGCATGCTCGGCGTGACGTTCTTCGGCTTGTTCTTCACTCCCGTTTTCTATGTCGTCATCCGCAAGTGGGTGGAGCGGCAGAAGGCGCGCCGGGCCGCCACACTCGCTGAAGAGAACGCCCATGCATAAGCTTCACTCCAGAGCACTCATCGCGGCCGTCGCGACCGCACTGCTCAGCGCTTGCACGCTTGGCCCGGGGCATGTGCGTCCCGATGTCGCCCTACCCTCGGGCTTCGATCAGGCCAGCAGCGAGCAGACGGCCTCGGCACCCGGCACTGCGGTGTGGCAGGCCTTCGATGACCCGGCCCTGGCGGCTTTGATCGCGCGCGCGCTCGCGGCCAATACGAGCATCGCCCAGGCCGAAGCGCGGCTCGCCGAAGCCCGTGCGCTGTCCGGCATGACACCCTTCGCGCGCTTTCCGACCGTGACCGCGGGCAGTGACGCCAGTCGCAGCCGCGCCAGCGATGCCGATCCCTTCGTGCCACCGGGTCTGGGCCGCATCGAGACCTACCGGGCCGGCTTCGACGCGAGTTGGGAGCTCGACCTGTTCGGCGGCTTGCGCAATCCGAGTCGCGCCGCGCGGGCACGCCTTGAAGCGTATGCGCAAGACCTCGCCAGCCTGCGCTTGAGCATGGTGGCCGAGACCGCGCAGACCTACTTCGCGCTGCGTGGTGCGCAACACCGCCTCGCACTGGCCGAAGAAAACCTCGCCTCGGCCGACGAGGTCCTTCGGGTGATCGAACAACTGTTCAAGAATGGCCGCCAGAGCGGTGTCGATTTCGCCCGCGCCCGCGCGCAACGCGCCAGTCTTGCCGCCAATTTGCCGCAGCGCGAGGCCGAACAGGTGGCGCAGGAGCAGCGCCTCGCGGTGCTGACCGCGCAGCCGGTTGCCGCCGTGCGCACACAAATGGGCACTACGACAGCATTTCCCGAGCTGCCCGCCCTAGTGACCGTCGGCACGCCAGAGGACTGGCTGCGCCGCCGCCCGGACATCGCCGCCGCCGAGCGTCGGCTGGCCGCCTCGCGCAACGACGTGGGCGCGGAGATTGCGCAATTCTTCCCGCGCTTGGTGCTCAACGCCGCTTTCGGCTGGACCGGACAGGCCGCTGGTGCCCTTGGCGATGCCAGCGCTGAACGCTGGCAGTGGGGGCCCGCCTTGAGCTGGCGCTTCCTCGATGTGGGTCGCGTGCGGCAGACGGTGAAAGCCGCCGAAGCGCGCGCAGCCGGCACTGAAAACCGATACCGCGAAGTGGTGTTGCATGCGCTCGAGGAAATCGAAAACGCGCTCGCCAACTATCGCGCCAGCAACCGTGCCGTCAGCGAACTCGGAGACGCCGTCACAGCCGCGAGCGAAGCCTCACGCCTTTCGCGTCTGCGCTTCGAGGCCGGTGCCGACGACGCACTGGCCCTGCTGCAAACCGAGCAGACCCGCATCGAACTCGAGGATGCCTTTGTGCAAGCCCAGACGGCGCGCAGCACCGCGCTCGCGGCTCTGTACAAAGCGGTTGCGGGCGATTTTGCGGAGGTAGCAACGCCGTAATCGGTCTAGCGCCACTCGACCACTCAGGGTCGTGCTTTTGAATGTGGCCTGCCACTTAGGATCAGCAATCGCATGGCAATCCCTCCCCACTAGAATGTCGGCTTCTCGCCCTTGGAGCATCGACCATGCCGCAGCGCACGCCCCTCACTCGCTTTTTGATTGAAGCCGAACGCGCCGGGCAGATCACGCCCGAGCTGCGCCTGTTGATCGAAGTGGTGTCACGCGCCTGCAAAAGCATCAGTTACGCCATCAGCAAGGGGGCACTGGGCGGCGTGCTCGGCGACGCCGGTGCCTTGAATGTGCAGGGCGAGGCACAGAAAAAGCTCGACGTGCTCAGCAATGAAATCCTGCTCGAAGCCAATGCTTGGGGTGGGCATCTGGCCGGCATCGCCTCGGAGGAAATGGAAGAGCCGCATCCGATCCCCGATGCTTATCCAAAGGGCAATTTCCTGTTGCTGTTCGACCCGCTCGACGGCAGTTCGAACATCGACGTCAACGTCAGTGTCGGCACCATCTTCTCGGTGCTGCGCTGCCCGGATGGCGTCACCACGCCGGCGACCGAACATTTCTTACAGCCGGGCTCGGCGCAGGTGTGCGCGGGCTACACGGTTTATGGCCCAAGTACGGTACTGGTGCTCACGGTGGGCTTTGGCACTCACACCTTCACCCTCGACCGCGAGACCGGCAGCTTCATCCTGACTCAGCGCAACATCCGCATCCCTGCCGAAACGCAGGAGTTCGCGATCAACGCCAGCAACGCGCGGCACTGGGACGCTCCGGTGAAGCGCTACATCGACGATCTGCTCGCCGGAAGCGCCGGGCCGCGCGGCAAGGATTTCAACATGCGTTGGGTCGCGAGCATGGTGGCCGATGTTCATCGCATCATGACGCGCGGCGGTAGCTTCCTGTATCCGGCCGACGCGAAATGCCGCGACAAAGGCGGCCGTTTACGTCTGTTGTATGAAGCCAGCCCGATGGCTTTTCTCATCGAGCAAGCGGGTGGTGCTGCCAGCACCGGAACACAACGCATGCTCGACGTGATGCCGACCAGTCTGCATATGCGGGTGCCGGTCGTCCTTGGCTCGAAGGACGAAGTGGCCGAGTACGAGCGCTACGTGTGGGAAAATTGATCGATGCGCGCCGACCAGAACACCGATACGCATTCCAGCGGAGACGCCAGCGACCTTGGTGCATCGACCGATTTCATCGAAAAGGACGTAAACCGATGCAGAATCCTGAGTTGTTGATACTGGCCCTGAATACGGCGGTTGTCCTCGTTGCTTACTTGATAATCTACCCGCGGTTTTGCGGCACAGACATCATTGCGATTGCGAAGAATGACCTCATCGCGACGGTGATTGTCCTGATTATCGCCGGCAGTGTGTTTTGGGGCAGCGGGCAAGAGTTCAGCTTGATTTTTTTCTCGGTCAACTGGTTTTGGTTCACCCTTCTGACCTACGCAGCGATCGAAATTCCCTTCATGCTTTGGTACTGCAAAAAATACCAGATCAGGCTCGATCAACTTTAACCCTCGCCATCCCCATCACGCGCGATGCCGTACTTGCGCAACTTTTCCACCAGCGTG
>BBPE01000322.1_pt1 | contig 17126 bp, 10 predicted proteins | sample 1344301 | NCBI WGS metagenome assembly BBPE01 (sample SAMD00019089, study PRJDB2971) | groundwater metagenome | isolation source: The Cedars highly-alkaline
GGGCCGTGCAGCCACAGCAGCTCGCCGCCCCAGGCGCTGGCGTCGTCGCCTAATCCGAAACCGTCCAGCGCCAGCCCCAGCACCGGTTCATCGAGCCCGTGCGCCGCCAGCACGGCCCCGATGTGGGCGCGGTGGTGCTGCACCGCCACGGCCGGCAGGCCGAGCTCGTCGGCCAATTCCAGCGCCAGCTGGCTGCTGTAAAAATCCGGGTGCAAATCGTGCGCCAGCGCCGCCACCGGCGCCCCGGCCAGGTGCGCGCGCTCGATCAATTCCAAGGCCGACTGGCGCAGCGCCGCACAGGCCGCCGGGTCGCTCAGGTCGCCGTGCGCGGCCGACCACTGCACTTGGCTGCCTTGGCACAGGCAGGCGCGGTTTTTCAGCCACGCCCCCAGCGCCAGCACGGTGGGGACGGTGCGGTGGCAGGGCGCGGCGGGCTGCGGGCTCATGGGATTTGGATCAGGCCACCGCCCCGGTGCGCAGCCGCGCCAGTTCGGCTTCGAGCATGGTCACCCGGTCGCGCAGCGCCTGTTCGGCTGCCGAGGGGCTGGCCGCAGCGTGTGCGTGCCCATGCTCGCCATGATCGTGCTCGTGCCCCAGCGCGTGCTCTATCCAGTGCAGCCAGTCTTCCATGCCCTGCCCGGTGCTGGCCGAGAGTTGCACAATTTCGATGCCCGGATTGACGCGCCGCGCCAGCTCGATGCAGCGCTCCACGTTGAAGGCCACATGCGGCAGCAGGTCGATCTTGTTGAGGATCATCAGTTGCGCGGCGGCAAACATATCGGGGTACTTGAGCGGCTTGTCCTCGCCTTCGGTGACGGACAAAATCGCCACCTTGGCGCGCTCGCCCAAGTCCCACATGGCCGGACAGACCAAGTTGCCGACGTTTTCGATGAACAGCAGGCTGGGGCCGTGGCTGTGGTCATGGCCGTGATCATCGTGGCTGTGGCTGTGGCTGTGGTCGTGGCCATGCGCATGCGGCGGCGCATGGCTGTGCAGTTGCGCAAACGCCGCCGCCACCATCGGGGCGTCGAGGTGGCAGCCCTTGCCGGTGTTGATCTGGATCGCCGGGGCGCCGGTGGCGCGGATGCGCTCGGCGTCGAAGCTGGTCTGCTGGTCGCCCTCGATCACCGACACCGGCAGCGCCGGGTGGCGTTGGCGCAGCGCGTCGATGGTGGCGCACAGCAAGGTGGTCTTGCCCGATCCGGGGCTGGAGACCAGGTTGAGCGCCAGCACCCCGTGCGCCGCGAAATGGGCCCGGTTCTGCTCTGCGATGCGCTGGTTGGCCCCCAGAATGTCTTGTTCGAGCTTGATGGCGCGCGCTTGGCTCATGCCCGGCACCGACACCTTGGCCGCCCCCGCGCCGTAGTGCAAATCGCCGCTGTGCGGGTCGATCTGCGGGCCTTCAGGCGAGGCGCTGCCGGAACTGGCGGCACCGGAACGGGCCGGCTCGGGGCCGGCAAGCCGGCTGCTTTGGCTGCATCCGCATACGACGCACATGGTTCAAATCTCCTAGGGTTGGGGCGGCTGGGTGGCCCGCGCCGGGTTCAAGTCCGGGCTTGGCTGGCAAGCCCGCGTGGCGCGTGGCCGCACCGCATCAATCATCGCTCACTTGCAGGTCGAGCACGCGCAGTTCCATGCCGCCCGTGGCTTGTATCTGATGGCTGTCACACAACGGGCAGGGCTGGCCGCGCTGGGCGATTGTCACGCTCTGGTTGCAGCCCAAGCACCAGCCCTGACCGGGGCTTTCGATGATCTCGATCTGCGCCCCATCAAGCCGGGTGCCGGGGGCGATGCAGGCCAGCGCAAAACGCAGCGCCTGCACCTCGACCCCAGCCAACTGGCCCACTTCGAGCCGCAATTGCAACACACGGCTAAAGTCCTCGCGCTGCGCCGTGTCATCGACCAGTTGCAGCACACCGGCGGCCAAGCTGGCTTCATGCATGGCGCAAGTCCCCTGGCTGCCCGTTCAGGCAGCGAGGTGGCCCAGCAGCAGCACCCCGCCACCGGCCAGCAAGGCACCACCCAAACCGGTCACGGCAAGCTTGCGGCTGCGCTCGGTCAGCCAGCGCTGCACGCCCAAGCCCACCAGCATGCCCGTTCCGTGCAAGGCGGCGGTCGCCACCATGATGCCCAGCCCATAGACCGCCAAGCCGGCACCGGGGGCTGCAAAACCGTGCGACAAGCCGTGCAGCAGCCCGGCCAGCAGCACCAGGCCCAACCCGGCGGCGGCCGGCAGACGTTGACGCGCAGCGGCCAGCAGCAACAACACCCCAAACAGCAGCACCGACAGCGCCAGCGCCCACCCCATGAAGGGCAGCATGAAGCCCGTCAGTCCGACCCAAGCCGCCAGCGGCAGCGCCAGCAAAAACAAGACGGGACCTTGCCACGCCTTGCCAGCGGGCAAGGCCAGCACCGACCACAGCCCCACCGCCAGCACAGCCAGCAGGTGATCGGCTGCAAACGGATGTGCCAGCCCCGCCGCCAGCGTATGACCTTCGTGAGCGCCGTGACCGGGGTGGGCCAGCGCAGCCCCCGCAGCCAGCAGGCCGCCCAGCAGTAGCAATGAGCGGACGAGATGTGCTTGCATGATTTCTGTCTCCTAAAAATGAACCCGCGCAGGCTGGGTTTGAAACGACACTGAAAAGCAAGCAAGCCGCAGGCCATTCTTTGGCGAACGGGTGTAAACCCTGGGCTGAGCCCTTGAGCCCCTTGATTTGTCAAGACTCGACCACACCCGCTGACAACGGCCAACGCCGGCGCCTGCGCGACCAAGGCAAGCACCGCTTGCACCTGCGGCATCCGAATGAAAGGAGTTTATCCACATTCATTCATAGACTTTTTGCAGCCCCAGCAGCCAGACCTGCCCGGCAGCCACCCCCCACATACCCGCCCCCGTGCGTTGGCACCCTCTGGGGCTGGGCCGCGCTACACTGCATCCACCACCTTCCTGCCACAACCGGACCCCCGGCCGCCGGGTTGCCCGCATGACCACCCACCCCTCCACCGACCTCGCCCGGCCCGCTTCGCATCTGGTTCTGTGCGCCAGCGCGAGGTTGGTGGTGGCGCTGCGCCAAGCTGCGGGCCGCCGCGCCACCGAGCAAGGCTTGCGGCATTGGCCCGCTCTCGACTGCCGCACCCCCGAGCAATGGCTGGCTGCGGTGCGCCAGGAATGGGCCTTGCGCGGGCTCTGCCCGCACCCCACGCTGGCGCGCCAGCCCCTGAGCCGGGTGCAGGAGCGCTGGCTGTGGGAGCGGCTGATTGGGCAGCGGCTCGGCCCCGAGGCGCCGTATCTGTTTGATTTGGCAGCACTGGCGCGCACCGCCCAAGAGGCGCTGGCGCTGCAACTGACTTGGGGCGTCGCCACCGGCACGGGCCCGCCGCCGGCCGAGCAGCAACAGTTTCAGCACTGGCGTGCCGACTTCGAGCGCTGGTGCCAGCAACACGGCTGGGCCACGCCAGAGCAGCTCGACGCCGCCACCGTGGCCTCCTTGGCTGCCGCCCAAGGCTTACAGCAATGGCCGCAGCAACTCAGCCTGGCCGGCTTCCACCGCCTCAACCCGCTCCAGCAGGCGCTGCTGGCGCGCATGGGCGAACTGGGGGTGGCGCTGCAGCCATGGGATGAGGAGCTGCCTGCGCCCCAGATCGAAACGGCAAGCTACCCCGACCCCAGCGCCGAAATCCAAGCCGCTGCGCAGTGGGCGCAACAGCGGTTGGCCGCCGACCCCCGCTGCCGCCTCGCCATCGTCGCGCCCGACCTGGGCGAGCTGCGCCAGCCCTTGCTCGATGCGCTGGAAGACGCGCTCTGCCCCGAGGCCCTGCACCCGGCGCGGGCGCAGCAGCCGCGCCCCTACAACGTTGCGCTCGGTTCGGCACTGGCCGAGCAGCCGCTGGTGGGTGCGGCGCTGCTGCTGCTGCAGCGCCTGTGCGCGGCCGACGAGCCGACCCAAGCCGACTGGAGCGCGCTGCTGCGCCACCCGCATTGGTTGCCGCCCGAGCAGGCCCCAACGCGGGCGCAATGGGAGGCGCGCATGCGCCGCACCCTGCCGCCACAGATAAGCTTGGCGCAGTTGCTCGAATGGGCCTTGCAGCCGCGCCAGCGCCCGCCCGAGGCGCCCGCCGACGCCTGGCTGCCCGCCCTGCGCCAACTGCAAACCCTGCGCAACGGCGCCTGTGCGGGCCAGCGGCTGCCCAGCGCCTGGTCGGCCAGCGTGCCCGACTGGCTGCGGCAATGCGGCTGGCTGCAAGGGCAGCGTTTGACGAGCCACGGCTTTCAGGCCCGCGAGGCGTTTTTTGAGGCCTTGCACGAGCTGGCCGCGCTCGACTCCTGCAGCGGCCCCCTGTCCTGGACGCAGTGGCTGAGTGCGTTGCGCGCGCTGTGCCACGAAACCATCTTCCAGCCCCAGACCGAAGGCGAGCCGCGCCTGCAAGTGCTGGGCCTGCTGGAAGCCAGCGGACAGCGCTTCGATGCGGTCTGGGTGCTGGGGCTGCACGCCGCGGCTTGGCCGCCCCCGGCACGGCCCAACCCTTTGCTCTCCATCCAAGCCCAGCGCCGCGCCGCCTGCCCCAACGCCAGCGCGGCCGAGCAAAGCGCCTTTGCGCAGCAGGTGCAACAGCGCCTGCTGCGCAGCAGCGCAACGCTTTGCCTCTCGTGGCCACGCACCCAGGGCGGCCACCCGTGCGAACCCAGCGCGTGGCTGCTGCAGGCCGCCGCGTCTGCAGCCAGCGGCTTGGCCCCGGCCAGCCGCGCGGCCCCGCTGGCCACGAACTGGGTCGATGGCGTGGTGCGCGACGGCGGCCCAGCGCAGCGGCTCGAGGCCCGGCTCGACGCCCGCGCGCCCGCGCTGGCGCCCGGCGAAACGGTGCGCGGCGGCAGCGCCTTGCTGCGTGCCCAAGCCCTCTGCCCGGCCTGGGCCTATTTTGAATTCCGACTGCACGCCCGCGGGCTCGAAGAACCCGTCGACGGCCTCGACGAGCGCGCGCGCGGCAGCTTGCTGCATCTGGCGCTGGCGCGCCTCTGGACCCATCTGCGCGACTCGCGCACCTTGCAGGCGCTGATGGCGCCCGAGCGCGCACAGGTGGTGGCGCAAGCCGTGGCCGAGGCCTTGCAGCAGCGCGCCGCCGACCCCGATCAACCCCCGCTGACGCCGCGCCGGCTGCGGCTGGAACAGATCCGCTTGCAGCGCCTGCTGCTGCAGTGGCTGGCGCTGGAGGCCCGGAGGCCCGCTGATTTTTCGGTGCTGGCCATTGAAGCCAAGCACGCGATCGACCTCGACGGCCTGGCGCTGCGGCTGCAGATCGACCGCGTCGACCGGCTCGACGACGGCCGCTTGCTGGTGATCGACTACAAAAGCGGCTCCGCCGTCGACACCCGCAGCTGGGCCGAGGCGCGCCTGACCGAGCCCCAACTGCCGCTCTACGCCACCTGGGGCGACCTGGGCGCTTTGCACGACTTGGGCGCCGCCCCGGCCACGGCCCACCCTGCAGGAGCGCGCCCCGACCCCGTGGCCGGTGCCCTGTTTGCCAAGGTGAGCCTGAAAAAGCCGGCCTGGGCCGGCTTGGTGGCCCAGGCCGCATTCAACCCCGGCGGCGCCACCGTGCTCGACAGCGCACGCGGGCGCAAACGCTACCCCGAGGCCGACTTCCCCGGCTGGGCCGAGGTGCTGCTGCACTGGCGCGAGCGCCTGCGCGAGTGCGCCGCCGAAATCCGCCGCGGTGAGGCCGCCGTGCGGGTGCCCGATGAACCCGCGCTGCGCCACTGCCGCGTGCTGGCGCTGCTGCGCCTGGACGAGCGGCGCCGACAATGGCTGGCGCTGCGCGCATCCAGCCCCACACCCGGCTGCACGCCCCCCGTCCAGCCTGCCAAGCCATGAGCCCCGCGCACGACCCGGTTGCGGCCAGCCCGCTGGCGGCCGACTTGCTGGCCCAAGACGAGCGCCAGCGCGAACAGGCCCTCGACCCCACGCGCAGCTTCATCATCCAGGCCCCGGCCGGGGCGGGCAAGACCGAGCTGCTGACGCAGCGCTTTCTGGCCTTGCTCGAAAAGGTGCAAGAGCCCGAACAAATCGAGGCCCTGACCTTCACCAACAAGGCCGCCGCCGAGATGCGCCAGCGCATCGTCGCGGCCTTGCAGCAAGGCCAGCACAACCAGCCGCCGCCCGAGCCGCACAAGCGCCGCACCTGGCAACTGGCACGCCAGGCGCTGGAGCGCGACCGCCGGCTGGGCTGGGGCTTGCTGGAACAACCGGCCCGGCTGCAAGTGGGCACCCTCGACGCGCTGTGCGCCCGGTTGGCGCGCCAAATGCCCCTGCTGTCGCGCTTTGGCGGCCAGCCCCGCGTGGCCGATGACCCCGGCCTGCACCACCAGCGCGCGGCTGCCCACACCCTGGCCCTGCTCGACGGCGAGCAGCCCCAGGCGGCGCTGCTCGAGCGCGTGCTGGCCCGCTTCGACAACGAACACGCGCGCCTGCGACTACAACTCCAGGCCATGCTGGCGCGGCGCGATGCGTGGCTGGCGCTGGGCGACGCGGCGCTGGCTTTCGACGCCGCCGAAGCGGCGCTGCGCGACCTGATCGACGACGAACTGCGCTCACTGGCGCAGCACCTGCCGCGCGCCTGGCAGCTCGCGCTGATGGCGCCGGCGCGCTATGCAGGAGCCCAAGCACTGGCCCAAGCCGACCGCGCCTCCACCCCAGCGGAGCACGCGGCAGCCGCACCAGCCGCCCCAGCGCCGCCCTTGGCCGCCCTGAGCGACTGGCACACGCCGCTGCAGGGCTGCTGCGCCGAATTGCCGCTCTGGCGTGGGCTGGCCGAGCTGCTGCTGACCCAAGAGGCCAAGGTGCGCTCCGCCAGCCGCGCCCCGTCTGGCTTGGGCTTCACCCTGGCCGAAGGCAAGGCCCTCACCGCCCCCTTGCTGGCGGCGCTGCAGGCGCTGCACGCCGACCCGGCGGCCGCGGCGGCGCTGGCGCGGGTGCGCCGCCTGCCCGAGCCGCACATTGCAGCGGCCGAGCGGGAGCAGATCGCCGACCTGCTCGAACTGCTCAAGTGCGCCGCAGCGCACCTGTGGCTGCTGTTTGGGCAGGCCGGCGAAGTGGACTTCGTGGCGATTGCGCTGCAAGCCCTGCAAGCCTTGGGCGAGAGCGAGGCCCCGAGCGAACTGCAACTGCAGCTCGACCACCGCGTGGCCCATCTGCTGATCGACGAATTTCAAGACACCAGCCCGCTCCAGCTCGAGCTGCTGCGCCGCCTGAGCGCCGGCTGGCAAGCGGGCGACGGGCGCACCCTGTTTTTGGTGGGTGACCCGATGCAGTCGATCTACCGCTTCCGGCGTGCCGAAGTCGGGCTGTTTTTGCAAGTGCGCGCCCAAGGCCTGGGTGCGCTGGCGCCTGAGCCGCTGCAGTTGTACCGCAACAACCGCTCGCTGCCGCCGCTGGTCGATTGGGTCAACCGCCATTTCGTGCACGTCTTTGGTGCGCTCGACGACCCGCGCCGGGGCGCGGTCGCGTTCGCCCCCGCCAGCCCCACCCGTCCAGACGGCGCCGGGGCCGGCGTATTTTGGCACCCCCAGATCGAGCACCCCACCCAGGCCGAGCCGGGGCTCGACGCCCTCGAACCCGAAGCCAACGGCGAGGAAATCGATCCCGACAGCGCCGTGCGCGAGGCGCAACAGGTGGTGCACCTGATACGCCAGCGCCTGCAGGCCCACCCCTCCGGCACGGTGGCGGTGCTGGTGCGGGCCCGCAAACACCTCGAGGCGCTGGTGCAGGCCCTGCGCCTGCAAGCGTCGCCGCTGCCGTTTCAGGCGGTCGAAGTCGAGGCGCTGGCGCAGCGCCAGCCGGTGCAAGACCTGCTCACCCTGACCCGCGCCCTGCACCACCTGGCGGATCGGGTGCATTGGCTGGCGCTGCTGCGCGCCCCGTGGTGTGGGCTGCTGCTGGCTGACTTGCACCGCCTGGTGGCCGACGCACCCCAGCAGACGGTCTGGGAGCTGATCAACCAACCCGAGCGCTGCGCGGGCCTGAGCGTCGACGGCCAGCAGCGGCTGGCGCACCTGCGCGAGGTGCTCACACTGGCCTTGGCCCACCAGGGGCAGCAGCGCCCGCGGCGCTGGGTCGAAGGGGTCTGGCAGGCGCTGGGCGGGCCGCAGTGCCTGGCCAGCCCGTCCGACCTGGCCGATGTGCGCGCCGCCCTCGAGGTGCTGGACCGCTGCACCCGCCACGGCCAGTTGGAGCTCGATCGCATCGCGGCCGAACTGAGCCGACTCTACGCGGCAGCCGACCCCGCCGGCGCCCAGGTGCAGCTGATGACGATCCACAAATCCAAGGGGCTGGAGTTCGACACCGTGATCCTGCCCGGCTTGCAGCGCCCCCCGCGCGCGCCAGAACGCAACTTGCTGCTGTGGGACGAGGTGCTCGACGACCACGGCCACGAGCGCCTGCTGCTGGCAGCCGATGCGGCTGCGGGTGCTGACGGCCCGACTCTGTACGACTACCTGCTCGACCTCGAACGCACCCGCGCCCGCAACGAAGCGCGCCGCTTGCTCTACGTGGCCACCACCCGGGCCCGCAGCCAATTGCATCTGCTGGGTTGCGTGCGCCCGGCCAGCCCGGCCGACACCTTGCGCGCGCCCCACAAAGACAGCCTGCTGGCGCTGCTGTGGCCGCAGGCTGAAGCCGAGTTTTTGCGCCATTGGCAGTCGGTTGCACCGGCCGCAAGCCCGGCCGCGCGCGCCAACGCCGCCGACCCGGTGCCGCCCTTGGCCGACTTCGTGCCCCAGTTGCAGCGCCTGCGCCAGCCCGGCTGGCCGGCGGCCTGGTCGCCCCATGCCATGCCCAGCACTGCGCCTGCACCCGCTGACAGCGCGCCGCCCGCCGATGCGGCCCCGCCCGCTGCCGCCGCAGCCGTCGGCACACTGGTGCACCGCTACCTAGAGCTGATCGCCCACGACGGGCTGGACGCTTGGCCTGTGACGCGCCTGCCCGCGCTGCATGCCGCCATGCAGCCCTGGTTGCGCGGCCAAGGCTTGGCCGAGGCGCAGGCCAGCGCCGCCGCCGCCGAGGTGCAGCAGCACCTGCACAACACCCTCAGCAGCGCCGACGGCCGCTGGCTGCTGGCGCCGCATCCGCACGCGGCCAGCGAATGCGCCATCGGCAGCGCCCCCACCGAAGCCACCAGCAGCCCCACGCTGCACCTGATCGACCGCACTTTCGTGCACGAAGGCACACGCTGGATCATCGACTACAAAACCACGGCCCACGAAAGCGCCGCCCTGCCACTTTGGCAGGCCCAATTGCAGCGCTACCGCGCCCTGTTCGACGACGGCCTGCCGGTGCAACTGGCGCTGTTTCTCACCCACAGCGGGCGCTTGCTGCCGCTGGCGGACGCAAAGCCCCCCACCCCATGAACCGCTCCATCGCCTACGCCCTGGCTTCGGCGCTGCTGTTTGGGGCCAGCACCCCGCTGGCCAAGCAGTTGCTCGACCAGGTGCCGCCGCTGCTGCTGGGCGGCCTGCTTTACCTCGGGGCCGGTCTCGGGCTGCTGCTGTACCGGCTGCTGCGCGACCGGGGCTGGCGACACCCCGGCCTGCACGGGCACGACTGGGGCTGGCTGGGTGCGGCCATCGCCGTCGGCGGCGTGGTCGGCACCGCCACACTCATGTTTGGCCTGCAGCTCAGCAGCGCCGCCAGCGCCTCGCTGCTGCTCAACTTGGAGGCGGTGTTCACCGCGCTGCTGGCCTGGCTGGTGTTTCGTGAGCACGCCAGTCGGCGCGTGGTCACCGGCATGCTGGCCATCGTGGCCGGGGGGCTGCTGCTGGCCTGGCCCACCGACCCGGCCGCTACCGCCACTTCCGCAGCTAGCGCCGCCTTGACGGGCACTGGAGCCGCCTTGATCGCCCCCAGCGCCTGGGCGGCAGCCAGCGCCGCTTGGCTGGGGCCGCTGCTGGTGGCGCTGGCCTGCCTGTGCTGGGCCATCGACAACAACCTGACGCGCAAAGTCGCCGCCGCCGACGCCCTGTTCATCGCCGGCAGCCGCGGGCTGGTGGCCGGGGTGGTGAGCAGCGGTGCGGCGCTGGCGCTGGGTGCCACCTGGCCCGCCACGGGCCCCGCGCTGGCGGCCATGTTGGTTGGCTTGCTGGGCTACGGCGTGAGCCTGGTGTTGTTCGTGCTGGCGCTGCGCGGGTTGGGCACGGCGCGCGCCAGCGCCTACTTCGCCACCGCCCCCTTCATCGGCGTGGCGCTCTCGCTGCTGCTGCTGGGCGAGGCCACCAGCTGGCTGTTCTGGCTCGCCGGCCTGCTCATGGCCGTGGGGGTCTGGCTGCACCTGGGCGAGCGCCACGCCCACCTGCACCCGCACGAGGCGCAAGAGCACGAACACTGGCACGCGCACGACGCGCACCACAGCCACACGCATGAGGGCGGCACGGGCACGGAAAGCCCCTTGGGGCACCGGCACTGGCACCGCCACGAGCCCCTCACGCACCGGCACCCGCACTACCCCGACACGCACCACCAGCACCGCCATTGAAGTGCAGCGGCGCGGGCAGCCATGCGGACGCACCGGTGTGCCGCCAAGGTGTGCCCAAAAATGCCTCAAGCACCCGCTGGCGCGGCTTGCGGGTTGCAGCAAATGCGGCCTGTGCTACATTGAGCCCGCACACCCGCTTACCCGCCTCGTGCTGGCCGCGCTGCGGCGCACTGGCCACTTGTTGCGATTTTTGTCGCCTGCGGGTTTGGCTAAGCGGCGCGGGCTAGCGGCCTTTGCGCCAAGATTTTTTGAGGGAATGGGCACCCATGCCTACATTGAACTGGATCGGCAAGGAAGCCGTCGTCAAACACCATAAAGAAGTGCCGTTCCGCCTGCTGGAGCCCGTGCCTGAGCTTTGCTGCGGCCCGGCTCAAGGACCAGATTCGGGCAACCTGATCGTGCAGGGCGACAACCTGCACGCGCTCAAAGCGCTGCTGCCGCGCTACGCGGGGCGGGTCAAGTGCATCTACATCGACCCGCCTTACAACACCGGCAACGAGGGCTGGGCCTACAACGACAACGTCAACAGCCCCGAAATTCGCCGCTGGCTGGGCGAGGTGGTGGGCAAGGAAGGCGAGACGCTGGACCGGCACGACCGCTGGCTGTGCATGATGTACCCGCGCCTGGTGTTGCTCAAGCAGTTTTTGCGCGAGGACGGGGCGATCTTTGTTTCCATCGACGACAACGAGGTGGCGGCGTTGCGGTTGTTGATGGACGAAATTTTCGGCGTTAATAATTTCATCGCTCAGTTCATATGGGAAAAAAGAAAGAACCGAGAAAATCGAAAAATCATTTCTATTCGGCACGATCATGTTATTGCCTATGCGATGAATGGCGAGCACATTGGCAAAGCATTTAAGCCACTCCCGATGAACACAGAAGCCTTGGCAAGGTACAAAAATCCAGACAACGATGTGAGAGGCCCTTGGAAATCTGACCCAGCTACAGCACAAGCTGGTCACGGTACAAAATCTCAGTTTTACGTCTTGACGGCTCCAAATGGAAAGCACCACAAACTTCCGAGTGGTCGATGCTGGGTTTACACGGAAAGCGTCATGCAAGAGATGATTGCCAGCACGAGAATTTCTTTCGGCGAGTCCGGGAATAATGTCCCGAGAATAAAAACCTTCCTGCATGAGAAACAGAGAGGTCTAACCCCTGAGACAATCCTCTTCGCAAATGAGGCATCAACCAACGAGGATGCCAAGAACGCCCTCAAAGAAATTTTTGGCGGGCATTCTCCATTTGAAACACCGAAACCGCCGGAACTAATTAAGCAGTTCCTCCAAATGTGCACGCGGGGTGACGACTTGATCCTCGACAGCTTCGCTGGCTCCGGCACCACCGGCCACGCGGTGCTCAAGCAAAACGCCGAGGACGGCGGCAGCCGCCGTTTCATCCTCGTGGAAATGGATGCAAACATCGCGCAAAACGTCACGCGCGAGCGCGTCCAGCGTGTCGCCCGCGGCTACACCAACGCCAAAGGGCAAGCAGTAGCAGGTCTGGGTGGAGGCTTCCAGTTTTGCCGCTTGTCGGCCGAGCCGCTGTTCGATGCCGGGGGCCAAATCCGCCACGATGTGGGCTTTGCGCAACTGGCCGAGTTTGTCTGGTTTGCCGAAACCGGTGCGGGCTGGAACGGCCACGCCGATTCGCCGCTGCTGGGCATTTTTGAGGGTCGCGCCATCTACTTGCTCTACAACGGCATCCTCAAAGACAAATCGGCCGCAGGGGGCAACGTGCTCACCGGCCCGGTGTTCGATCGGCTGCCCCAGTTCGCTGGCCCGAAAGTGATCTACGCCGCCGCCAACCGCATGGGGCCCCGTGCCGCCCGCGAAAGCGTGTGCTTCAAGCAAACCCCTTACGCGCTGGAGGTGTGAGCAATGCAAGTCTTGCCTCCTCGCGAAAGTACCCAAGACCCTGATTTGCTTGGGGCGCTTGCTGCTCTCAAACGCGCCGCCCACAATGCAACTTTGCAACAGACTGAAGATAGGAGTGCGAACATGAATCTGTCCGACACGATTTATGCCCATGCGCGGGGGCTACCCGCGGATCTGCAACGGGAAGCGCTGGATTTCATCGCTTATCTCGAACAGCGCTACCACATTACCCCCGCCACTCCCGCCACCTCTGGCCGACTGACGACCGAAGCGTTTATCGAGCGCATTGCCGGGAGCGTGGGTGATGATTTTCCAGATGATATCGACGATGCCGGACTGGCAAGCGATGCGCCCAGGGAGTCGCTTGGATGAAAGGCTTTTTGCTGGATACCAATGCCTGGATTGCCTTGCTCAAGAACCAGGCCGGGGTTGTCGCGGGTGTGCGCCGCGCCGGGCTGGATGCACTGTATCTGTGTTCACCCGTATGGTCTGAACTTTGGTTCGGTGCCTGCAAAAGTGAGCGGATAGCTGAAAATCAGGCGCGCATCCGGGAGCTGGTGGTTCATGTGCCCAGCCTGTCTTTCGATGATCGCGCGGCCGAACATTGCGGTGAAATTCGCGCAATACTGGCGCGGGCGGGGCAGCCGATCGGCCCCTACGATATGCAAATTGCCGCCATTGCGCGCGCGGCGGGTTTATGCTTGGTGACGCGCAATGTGTCCGAGTTCAGCCGTGTGCCAAACCTAACGGTTGAAAATTGGCAGGATGTTGCATGAGCAGCTTCACCCCCAAAACCTACCAGCAACAAGTGCTCGACAGCGTGCAGGCCTATTTCAAGGCTTGCCACGAACTGCCGTCGCCGTCGCTGGCCTTTGCCGCCACCACCGAGCGTCTGTGGGGCCGTGGCAGCGCCTACCACCCTTTGCAGGGTTTTCCGGCCGAGATGCCGTATTTTTGCCTGCGCGTGCCCACTGGCGGCGGCAAGACCTGGCTGGCAGCCAAGAGCGTGGCGCTGGTCAACACGCATCTGTTGCGAACCGAGCACAGCGTGATCCTGTGGCTGGTGCCGAGCAAGCCGATTCGTGAGCAGACCATCAAGGCCTTGCAAGACCGCAACCACCCGTACCACGCGGCACTGCGCGAGGCCGGGCCGATCACGGTGCTGGATCTGGAAGCCGCCAAGGGCCTCACCCGCGCCACGCTTGACACCTCGACTGCCGTCATCGTCGCCACCCGGCAGGCATTTCAGGTGGAAGAGGAGGAATGCCGCAAGGTGTATCAGTCCAGCGGCGCCCTGATGCACCACTTTGACAACCTTTCGCCCCGCCAGCGCGATGGGTTGCTGACCGAGGGCAGCGGGGCCGAGCGCACCACACCGTATTCGCTGGCCAACGTGCTGCGCCTGCGTCGGCCCTTTGTGGTGGTGGACGAGGCGCACAACAGCCGCACCGATCTGGCCTTCGATATGTTGGCGCGCTTGCGCCCCAGTGGCGTGTTGGAGCTTACCGCCACCCCCGATCTGGAGCGCACACCAAGCAACGTGCTGCACAGCGTGTCCGCCGCCGAGTTGAAGGCCGAGGAAATGATCAAGTTGCCGGTGCGGCTGGAAACCGAACCCAACTGGCAGCAGTGCCTGGCCGATGCCATTGGCCAGCGCGAGGCCTTGCAGCACTTGGCCGATGCCGAACGGCGTGCCGGGGCTGCGTACCTGCGGCCCCTGGTGTTGATCCAGTCGGAGCCGCGCCGCGCCGGCATCGAGACGCTGGATTTTGAGCGCGTGCGCAACGAGCTCATCACGAACCACGGCATCCCTGCCAGCGAAATCGTGCTGGCCACGGGCGAGGAAAGGGGGCTGGAGCAGATCGACGCGGATTACAAGTTGGGGCTGTCCGACCCGGCCTGCCCGGTGAAGTTCGTCATCACCCAAAAGGCGCTGGCCGAGGGCTGGGACTGCCCCTTTGCCTATATTTTGGTAAGCATGGCTGCGCTGTCGTCGGCCACCGCGGTGGAGCAGTTGCTCGGGCGCGTGCTGCGCCAGCCCGGTGCCAGCCTGCGCAGCGCCCGGGCGCTGAACCAGTCTTATGCCTTTGTGGTGTCGCGCAACTTTGCCGAGACGGCTGGCGCGCTGCGCGATCGGTTGGTGGCCGGTGCCGGATTCGAGCGGCGCGAAGTCGCCGAGTTCGTCACCGCCGCCAAGGCCGAGCAGGCGCGGCTGGACCTAGGTGGCCACGCCGGGCGCGTGATCGTTCGGCCTATTGCCATCACCTTGTCGGAAAAGCCCGACCTCAAGCGCGTGCCCAAAGCGGTGCGCGACAAGGTGAGCTGGGACGGCAAGCTCAACACGCTGACCCTGAGCGCACCACTGAGCGAGGACGAGGCCGAAGCCCTCCAGGCATCGGTCAGCTCGGAAAGCGCTGTGGCGGCGATCATGCAGGCCGCCGAAGAAAGCCGCAGCACGGCGATTGAGTTTTTCCAGACGCCCGCCGAATTGGGCCTGCGCCTGCGCGTGCCCGCTTTGGCCTTGCGCACCGGGGCCGAAAAAAATGGCGAATTGGCGCTGTTTGACGACCCCGAGGTGCTGGAGTACCCGTGGGACTTGTCGCCCTACGATGCCGCCCCGACGGCTGACGACCTTCAGGCATTGGGCGCGGCGCTGAAAGTCTCGGAAGGCGGCGAGATCGACATCGACGCGGGTGGCCATGTGGTGACGCGCTTCCTGCCCGAGTTGCAGCGCGATCTGGGTTTGGTCTATCAGCCCGAAAACTGGGACGCGGTTCGTATTGCCACCTGGCTGTGCCGCAACCTGCCTGAGCCGTCGCTGACCCACGCCAGCAAGCAGGCTTTTGTCGCAGCTTGGCTGGCCAACTTGCTGCGCCAAGGCGGTTTCACGCTGGCGCGCGCCAATCTGCAAAAATTCCTGATTCGCAATCTGCTGGAGGCGCGCATTCGTGATCTGCGCCAGCAGGCCGTGGCCAGGGCTTTCCAGCAGACGCTATTCGGTGCCGATGCGGCTGCGCGCGTGGCGGTGAGCGATGAATACGCCTTCGAGTTTCACGCCCAAGCCTACGCGCCGAGCCGCGACTACGACGGGCGCTTTGGGCACTTCGATTTCCGCCGGCACTACTACGGGCGCATGGGCGATTTCGACAGCGCCGAGGAATTTGAGTGCGCCTGCCAGTTGGACATCTGGGCGCAACAGGGCCGCATCCAGTTTTGGGTGCGCAACCTGGTGCGGCGCGAAGGCTGCTCATTCTTTCTACAAAAGGCCGATGGCCGCTTCTACCCGGATTTCCTGTGCCAGTTGCCCGGCCGCACCGACCAGCCCGGCGCGATTCTGGCCGTGGAATACAAGGGCGCCGATCGCTGGAACGGGGCAGAGGATGATCGCTTGATCGGCGGCCTGTGGGCCAACTTGTCGCAAGGGCGATGCCGGTTCGTGATGGTCAAGGACAAGCGCTGGGATTGGGTCGAAGCGCAGCTCTGAGCTGGCAAGCAATGCAGGCCCGTTTTGCAGCGCATCCTTGCTCCCCAAGCGCCCCAGCCACTCTGATGGACAATCCCCCCCATGACATGGATCACCTTAACCGGCCTTAGCCTCGCCTACGGCCACCTGCCGCTGCTCAATCGGGTGGATTTTTCGCTCCAAGCCGGCGAACGCGTCGGCCTGGTGGGGCGCAATGGCAGCGGCAAATCGTCGCTGCTCAAAATCATCGCTGGCCTGGAGCGGCCCGACGACGGGGCCGTGCAGCGCCAGAACGGGCTGCGGCTGGCCTATGTGCCCCAAGAACCCGATCTGGACCCCGAGGCCAGCGTGTTCGAGGCCGTGAGCGTGGGCTTGCAGCGGGTGCAGCAACTGGTGCAGCGCTACCTGGCGCACGAGCCGGGTTGCGACCTCGACGCGCTGCAAAGCGAGATCGAAACCCTGGACGGCTGGAACTGGGAGCAGCGCGTCGAGCAAACCCTGAGCCGGCTCGGGCTGCAAGCCGATGAGCGCGTTGGCAGCCTCTCTGGCGGGGTGCGCAAGCGCGTGGCACTGGCGCAGGCGCTGGTGGCCTTGCCCGATTTGCTGCTGCTCGATGAGCCGACCAACCACCTCGACCTCGACGCCATCGGCTGGCTGGCCGAGCTGTTGCGCGAGTTTCGCGGCACGCTGCTGCTGATCAGCCACGACCGCGACTTCCTAGACCGCGTCTGCACCCGCATAGTGGAGCTCGACCGCGGCCAACTGCACAGCTACGACGGCGCCTTCAGCGCCTTCGAGCGCCAGAAAGCGCAGCGGCTGGCGCAAGAGGCGCTGCTCAACGCCCGCGCCGACAAGCTGCTGGCGCAAGAGGAGCAGTGGATACGCAAAGGCGTGGAGGCGCGGCGCACGCGGGCCCAGGCGCGCATCGAGCGCTTGCACAGCCTGCGCGCCGAACACGCCCAGCGCCGCGCCGCCGTCGGGCAGGTGCGGCTGGACGTGAACAGCGGCCAAGGCAGCGGGCGCTTGGTGGCCGAGCTCGAGGGCGTGTGCAAAAGCTTTGGCGAGGGCCCCGAGCGCCGCTGCATCATCGACAACTTTTCTGCCACCATTTTGCGCGGCGACAAGGTCGGGCTGATCGGCCCCAACGGCGCCGGCAAAACCACCCTGCTCAAGCTGATTTTGGGCCAGCTCGCCCCCGACAGCGGCAGCGTGCGCAGCGGCAGCCGGATCGAAGTGGCCTACTTCGACCAGATGCGCGACGCGCT
>BBPE01004024.1_pt3 | contig 17081 bp, 19 predicted proteins | sample 1344301 | NCBI WGS metagenome assembly BBPE01 (sample SAMD00019089, study PRJDB2971) | groundwater metagenome | isolation source: The Cedars highly-alkaline
GGAGCGATATTCGCAATCCTCGGACTGCTTGCGGTAGCATATCTGGTGCTGAGACGCAAAGAAGAGTAAAACACACCACAAATTGAGAAGGGAGCAATCCCTTCTTCCCTAATTTTTTTATTTTTGACAAACTTTTCAGCGACAACTTTAAATTATGTGACAACAATGTTTTCACGTGGTCAAATGGCAGAAACCAAATACGTAGGATTTAGGATTTCAAAAAACTTTGTGGCAGAGCTTGATGAGCTGGGGAGAATAGAGAAGAAGAGTAAATCAGCGGTCATCAGAGAGGTCTTCGAGGTAGGAATCGAGGAGAAAAGAAAGGAACTGGCACTGGAGTTATATAAAAAAGAAAAAGCCTCTCTCGAGAGAGCGGCGAGACTCGCAAAGCTATCACTACCTGATTTCATCGATTTCATTGAAAGCAAAAAAGTACCCAGAGACATAGACGTTGAGAACATCAAAAAACTGCTTCTCGAAGAGCTCGGTGCAGAGGTCTGAGGGGATGAAAGCCTCCGCCGACGCATCCATCATCATCGATCTACCTAAAGACGAGAGCCTGATACTGCTCGCGAAGAAGAGATACTCGAAAATCTATGTTCCAACCGAGGTTTTCGATGAACATAGGAGGCCAAAAAAGCACGTTCAACGAATAAGTCTACTGATAGAGGAGGGTTTCATCGAGAAAGAAGAGCTGAACAGGACAGGCATGAAATACCTCAGTTCACTTCTCAGCAGAGGGAAGATGGGGAGGGGGGAGTGTGCGGCCATTGCATTGGCACTCCAGCTGGATTTACCTGAGATTTTATTGGATGATAAGCTCGCGATAAGCACTGCCTCAAAACTCGGGCTCAGATGCGTTCCCATTTGCTACCTGCCACTATGGGGATTGTTGAAGTCCCTTCGGGACTACAACTCTCCCAGATCTCCGATCTGGGACATCAAAAAGAGCATTGTAACCAGCGAGGGGGCAGAGAAAGTATTGAAAAAACTATTCTCACGTGACGACCCAAATCTCTTAGTCCTACTCGGCATCCTGCATGAACTCGAGCGATATACAAATCCCTAATTTGGGACAATTCGCAGACACACCAAGATGTTCCATCTGGGATGTCCCTTCTTCCCTAATTTTTTATTTTTCTTATTATCCTTAGCGGTCTAAGTTACGCTATCTCCAAAAGAAAATCCTTGAAATTGAAGCACTTGATATCCTCGATCGCCTTGAAATCTCGATCGTCTGAAATAATCGTTGTTATCTTGTTTTCCATCATACAGCTTACATGAAAAGCGTCCCTTGGATTTAGACCTTTTAATATCAGTTCAATTGCATTTAATGGGATAGAGATTGAGACAGGTAATATTATCAAATTCCGAGTTTTGTAGATGTCATTCACGGCATCCTTTATTAGATGCCTCTTATTTGCTTTGACCAGTGCCCACATCATTTCGTCAAATGTCAGAGACGATGTAGCAGTATTTAGTTTTCCTTCGACCATCTTTTGATATATCATCCTTGCATCTTCGCCAACTTCCGTTTTATCGAGCAACGAGAAAATGAAGAAGTTTGCATCAAGGTATACTGTTTCAGAATATCTCTTCATACAACCTATCCCCGTATTTTATCTCTTTTTTTACATCCATGCCCTCTTCTTCTGCAATCCTGCTCCACTTCGACAATATGTCTTTTTCTGCCGATTTGATTTGTATCCCATCATCTGCCAGCTCAATAATAATCCCTGAACCCTCGATCATGCCGAGATTGTCCCTTGCTATCTTTGGTATCACGATCTGGCCCCTTGAACCAACCTTCGATTTTATTACAATCATCATTCATACCGCCATTCTGAATTATATATGAATTAATATATGAATCTATGCTCAAAGCAATTAAAGTTTTGCTTAAAAAATTGATTGATTCTGGTTTTAGAATCGACATCACGGTTTACGACAGGGTTTTAGAGGAAGCAGAGCAAATGAGCAGAAACCGCTAATCTTTAAGTCACCCATAGTGTCCTTCTAATCCTACCCCTCTATACTGACCCTTTGGGTGCCGACAAACCCGCTGCACCCTTTGTAATCACATTCTTCTTCACCTACACTCGCTTTGGCTGTTTAACCAACTCAACCCCTTCTTGCATCAATTCCCTTGCCCTCTCCATCGTCTTCGACTCCGCAAATACCCTGATAATTGGCTCGGTCCCAGACGCCCTGACCAACACCCAGCCATCGTCATGCCATATCTTCACGCCATCTGTGGTATCCACGTTGCCCTTGACGACCTTTCCAAGCTCCTTCATCACAGCATCTTTATCAGGAACCGTTATCTTCCTTTTTATGTGGAAGTACTTGGGAATCTCGTCAGCCAGCTGCGATAGGGGTTTTCCATCACTGAGCATCTCAAGAATCTTTGCAGCTGCCATTGTGCCATCTCTGCCATGCAGGTGTTCCGGGAAAATCAGCCCTCCGTTTCCCTCGCCGCCGAATACGGCCCCTGTTTCAATCATCCTCCTCGCCACGTGTATGCTTCCGACAGGAGTCCACACGATCGTTCCGCCATTCTGCTCAACGACGTCGACGACGCATTGAGACGAGCTCACCGGTATTACCACAATGCCTTTTTTCCTTTCCAGCATTGTGTGCTTTGCAAATATCGCAAGGAGGACATCCTCGCTGACGAATGCGCCATTTTCATCCACGAAGACCGCCCTGTCGGCATCTCCATCCAGGGCTACGCCTAAATTCGCTCTGGTTTTTTTCACAAGAGATATCAACTCGCCGAGTGCGTCTTCTATCGGTTCAGGAGGGCGCCCCGGGAACGTCCCATCGGGCTGTGCATTCAGCTCAATCACCGTGCAACCCAATTCACGCAATAAAGAAGGAGTGACAACACATCCCGCACCACCACCAGGGTCTACGACGACTTTGAACTTCTCGCCCCGTATTTTATTCACATCGACGAGTTTTTTAACACCCCCCTTATAACCAGATATTCCGTCAGCCATGCTCAATTTGCCGATATTTTTCCACCCGGCCCTTCGAAATTCTCCTCGCTCATACGCCCTTTCTATCTCTTTCTCCACATTCCTGCTGAACTCGGTGCCATCGCCGTCTACAAATTTCAGGCCGTTATACTCGCGTGGGTTGTGGGATGCAGTTACGATAACTCCCGCATCTGCGAAATCCCTTACATAATACTGAATGACGGGGCTGGGCGCGATGTCGAGGTCGATGACACTGCATCCGGTAGACTGCAGGCCAGAAACTGCGGCATTTTTTAGCATCTCGCCGGAGATTCGCGTATCCCTCCCCACCGCCACCGTACTTTTTTCATCCATCAGTGTACCCAGACTCAGACACAATCTCAGGGCAACATCTGGCGTCAGCTCTTTGTTTGCAATGCCCCTTATTCCATTTGTTCCAAAGATTGGTCTCCAGTCCATTGTCGATACATAGGTAATTAATACGCTTGAACACTTATAGATAATCACACGGTACGGTCGTTACTATGTATGATGTCAAACAGGTCAGAAAGGATTTTCCACTGCTTGAGAAGGTGACATATCTGGATAGCGCATCCACTTCGCAGACTCCCTGCCAGGTGGTCAATGCGATGAATGAATATTTTTTCGAATACGCAGCGAACTACGGTCGTGGAGCATACAGTCTCGTAAGGAAGACGACGGAGCGATATGAAGGGGCGCGAAAGCAGGTCGCGGATTTTATCGGCGCAGAGGAGTCGCACATAATTTTCACGCGGAACACGACCGAGAGCATCAATATGGTGGCGCTAGGGCTTGAATGGTCAAAGGGCGACCATATCGTGACCACGATAATAGAACACCACTCCAACCTGCTCCCGTGGCTCAGGCTGAAGGAAAAGGGAGTCCGTGTGGGCATCGTCGAGTCGAATCGGCAGGGAATCGTGAACCCGGCGTCTATCGAGGATGCGGTCACAGAACGTACGAAATTTATTGCGATATGCCACGTTTCGAACGTCTTCGGGTCCATTCAGGATGTCGAAAAAATGGCAGAGATTGCCCATGAGAACGATGCGCTATTTTTGATAGATGGCGCGCAGTCTGTGGGGCACATGCCGATGGACGTCGGGAAACTGGACTGTGATTTCCTGGCATTTCCAGGCCACAAGGGACTGCTTGGACCGCAGGGTACCGGCGCATTATATGTGAAAGACCCAGCGCAACTCAAACCAGCATACGTAGGGGGTGGAACAGTGCGGTCGGTCACGAGGGATTCCTTTGAACTGGACGAGCCGCCATACTGCTTTGAATCCGGAACCCAAAATATCCCTGGCGTGATAGGACTTGGACGGGCCGTTGAATATGTGGAAGACGTCGGCATAACTGACATCGAGCGTCACGTGACATCGCTGGCGCAGGATGCAGCCGACCGCCTGAGAGCATTGCCAAACGTCGATGTGTATGGGCCGACTGAAAGGAGTGGTGTGGTCTCATTCAACATAAAATCGATAAACCACCATGACGTCTCGATGATACTCGATGATGCCAAAATTTGCACGAGAAGTGGACACCATTGCGCTGTGCCTGCACATCGGTTCCTTGGGGTAGATGGCACTGTACGGGCGTCCTTTGCGATGTATAACACCCTGGAAGAGGTGGACATGCTGATAGATGCTGTGGAATCCATCGCTATGGGGTTGCTCTAAGAGAGAAAGGAGCAAATTTAATATTCTAAGTCTGGTATTGTATACGAGAGTGAGAGTAAAATGGGAAATGGACAAATAAGATCGTGTTCTGCACACGGCTATTTTAGAGGAGGAGAATGCGAATGCGGCGAACCAGGACGCCTAATTTTGGATGAGGAGAGGACAGTGCGGCTTGGGAAGATGATTTCGGGAGCATTGCGGCACTTTCCAGATAAATTCGGTCTCGACATGGACCGACAGGGATGGGTGGACATAGAGCAGTTGGTCATCACACTCGAGGATAGGTACCAGTGGTTCCACAGGGAACATCTGTTTGCGCTGGTCGAATCCGATATAAAGCAAAGATATGAGATGAGGGATGGCAAAATTCGGGCGCTGTACGCCCATTCAGTGGAGGTGGACCTCGACCTGCCGCCAAATAAACTACCTGAACTTTATTATGGAGCGACCGAGGAGGAGGCTGACAGGATACTGGAGATTGGATTGAAACCCATTAAGCAGAGATACCTTCATCTGAGCACCAGCTTTGACGAGGCAATTCGAGTTGCAGAATACCGAACTCAACAACCAATAGTGATAATAATAGATGCACAGCGGGCACAGAAAGAGGGCATCAATATGATGAAGGTCAACGACCAAATCTGCCTGTCAGAGAGCATTCCACCTGCATTTCTGGATGTCATTTCTTAGTGATCCGAACCAGTTTATCCTCACGTACATCAAATTGCACGTCAAAAAACTGCCTGGTCACCCAGATATTCGTTTTCGTATGCGGGGTCAGGGTTCTCGTTGTAAAAGAGCATTCGCCATTAGCCAGCGCCATGTACGGTATCAACTGATCCGACAGATGTGCATCAATAGCTTCACCGCATTTAAGGCCAATCAAAAGCGATTTAGTCGCTTCTCTGCCGACTGCCTCTGCCGGCTTGCCCCTTTCTCCGATGGCGCATCCGCCAATTCCATCACACCACAGCGTGATGCCGCTGCCGGTAGATTCACCAGTAGTCGATGCCTCGATTGATATCTGTACATCATATCCTTCTTTAGTCAACACACTTCTTGCAGACTTGGCCTGCCTCACTGCGACATGCTCTGGCAGCCTTGAACAGTGTGAAATTCCCTTAATCTCGATTTCCCTGGGTGGTTCCAGTGCCACACCTTTCAGTTTAGTAGAGGGACGGATGACTGCTTTGACCATTCCCCCTCCGCGCGGATAATATCCTCTCTTGATGATATCAATTTGTGCGTCATATCCCATTTTAGCTATCGTAGGCAACATGACATGCCTCATATAATCAATAGACGGCGACCACCGTACGTCAGTGCCTCCTTTTATCTCCAGGCAAACAGGACCGTCGGCGTACATCGCCGCTGGCATCAGGCACTGCAAAAGAAGGGGAATGCTGCCGGCAGTCCCGATATCAAGCCTATACTCTCCGCTTTTTATTTCATTGGGAGCGAAGAATACTTCGGTCGATCCAAGCGCCAGTCCTTTGACCTCGGCATCCGTTAGTATTGCGACACCTCTCACTGCCTCAAGATGCTGGGCTGAAAGGCCAGGCGTCCGTCTGTTCGCCCTGATGTTCCTGATCGTGACCGCTTTTCCACATACAGATGAAAGCGCAATCGATGTCCTGAGAATCTGCCCTCCGCCCTCTCCATATGAACCATCTATTTCAATCATCTGACGGTATGCTCCCTATAAATCTCCATCTTTTTGCTGAAAATATCAGCTATGGATAATTGTCTTTAATATGGTCTCATCAGTGGGTCCGCCGGTGGCTATAATGGGAATGTCGGGAAACTCATCTCTAATCTGCCTAACTATTTTAGCGGTTTTAGCTGCCCCTGGAACATTTAAAATGGTCGCTCCTGCTTCTATTCGTTCCACCACAGCGTTTCTCCCCCCACTCTCTTCCGAAACCACGGTGACCGCCACCGGAATGTCTATAGTTTGGGCCAAACATTTTAAGGTCTCATTGGATATCAGGGCATTAACTACCACTCCTATAGCCCCTTGAAATTCGGCATCCAGTGCCAGGTTTATCACCCTTCTGTGTTGAGTTAGTCCGCCCCCCACGCCGCAAAAAACCGATACATCTGCAGCCATCATTATTGCATGGGTAATGCTGGGCTGAGGAGTGAAGGGATGGACCGCGATGATTGCATCGGCATTGGTGTTTTTTATTATCGCGATATCTGTGGTAAAAACTAAAGAACGGATAGTTTTGCCAAATATCTTTATCCCGCTTGCCTGCCCAATAACTTCTGGCACCTCTATGATGTCCCTTCTCAACATCCCTCTTATTTCGGGCGCTGGTATGTTCAATATGTATTCACTCCTAAAGACGATATCTATTCAACCGCTTTTGCTATCACTGGGGCGGCACTGACAATGCTCGCGCCGTTCTCGATGGTATCGGTGGCTATGAGCTCCTTTATACCTGCTTTGAACAACCTGATGAGCGCATTTCTAGCCAGCACTGGATGAACACATGCGACATATATATCGTTGGGTTTCTGCCTCCATAACAGTTCAATAGCTTCGACCATTGTCTCTCCAGTGGATATTATATCATCTACGATTACGACGTCCCTGTTCATTATATCTATATGTTTTGGTTTTATTTCCACATCTTCTCCATTCAGCCGTATCTTCTCTAATACGTCGTAATCGATGCCAAGTTTTGAAGCAGATGACCTGGCTAGCGCGCATGCACCATCATCCGGTGCGATGATGATCGGTCTATCGAGATCGAGGGACCTAATGTAGTCTCCTATTAATGGTGCCACATCCAGGTCATGTGCAGGTCCATTGAAGTGACCCAAGACCGATGGGTCATGGATATTGACCGTGAAAATTTCATCTGCATCGATCGTCCTTGCAATGGCGCGCGCACTGATCGGCTCGCCTGGGTGCGATGTCCTCTCCTGACGTGCATATCTAAAATATGGAATCACCACTCTAACCCGTTCAACCTCTTCACATGCGTCGACCAACTGCAGCAAGTAAATCAGGTCTCCATCGGAAACCGTGCTCTGAATGATCAGAACATCGTCGCCTATCTCATCCAACACCCTTACGCATGCCTCGCCATCGGGAAATCGCTTGTATTCAGCCAAAAGGATGTCGCAATCTAACTCTTTCGCAACCCTGGTTGCGAGCAACTGTGATGCAGGACCACTGATGATTTTCAAGTTATGCCTCCCTACGTTATGATTGTCTTGTCCTATTAATAATATTTGATATAACTCTATATTTATATAACATAAAGGGAGAATATACAGATGGCATAACAAATGAGCGACGACCTTTTAGGCGGACTGGAACTGAAGACGACCGACGATGTCGATGTGCCTGAACTTCTGATAGACCAGGTGATAGGCCAGGAACATGCTGTCGAGGTTATTAAGAAGGCGGCCAAACAGCGAAGGCACGTGATGCTGATTGGAACGCCTGGAACCGGTAAATCGATGTTAGCGAAGTCCATGGCCGAGCTCCTGCCAAAAGAGGAGTTGCAGGACATCCTGATATATCATAATCCAGAGGACTCGAACAATCCAAAGGCCGAGGTCGTCCCGGCCGGGGAAGGGAAACAGATAGTTCAAACTCACAAAATGGAGGCTCGGAAGAAGTCCCAGATGCGAAATATGTTTTTTATGATGCTCATCATGGGCATCGTGATATTTGCCTTCTTACAGGGACAATGGTTAATGGGCATTATTGCTGCTATTCTTTTGCTTATATTACTCAGACAAGTCATTCCAAGAGAGGATATGATGGTGCCGAAATTGCTGGTATCGAATGCTAAGAAGAACACAGGCCAATACATCGATGCTACTGGCGCACATGCTGGTGCCCTGCTCGGAGATGTGCGGCACGATCCATTCCAGAGCGGCGGGCTTGAAACTCCATCACACGATAGAGTGGAGGCAGGAGCGATTCACAAGGCGCACAAAGGCGTTCTCTTCATCGACGAAATCAACACCCTTCACATAGAATCCCAGCAGAGCCTGTTAACCGCCATGCAGGAGCACGAGTATCCAATTACAGGGCAGTCCGAGCGCAGCTCAGGGGCAATGGTCAAGACGGACCCGGTGTCGTGTGATTTTATCATGGTGGCTGCGGGCAATCTTGATTGCATCAAGGGAATGCATCCAGCACTGCGCTCCAGAATCAAAGGGTATGGCTATGACGTTTACATGCGCGATTCCATGGATGACACGCCAGAGAATCGATGCAAGCTAATCAGGTTCGTAGCACAGGAAGTTACGAAGGATGGAAAGATTCCCCACTTCACGGTGAACGCTGTCGAGGAGATAATCAAGGAAGCGAGACGTGGCAGTGGCAGAAAGGGGCACCTGACCCTTAAATTGCGTGACCTTGGCGGACTGATACGGATTGCCGGTGATATCGCTCGAGCAGAAGGTGCAGACCTCACTGAAGTTGAACATGTCCACAAAGCCAAGAAGATATCACGCTCGGTTGAACAGCAAGTGGCAGACCGACATATTGAGCAGATGGAAGATTATAAAGTATTCCGGAGTGAAGGCGCAGAGGTAGGGAGGGTTAATGGGCTTGCAATCATCGGTGGCGAATCCGGAGTGGTCCTTCCTATCGCCGTGGAAATAACACCGGCGCAGTCGAAGGAGGAGGGGAAGGTGATCGCGACTGGTCTGCTTCAAGATATTGCCAGAGAAGCAGTTCAGAACGTTTCAGCCTTCTTCAAAAAATTCTCAGGGCACGACATATCGAATAAGGACATACACATCCAGTTTATAGGGACATATGAAGGCGTGGAAGGCGACAGCGCATCGATATCGGTTGCTGCAGCGGTCATATCAGCGTTAGAAGGGGTTCCGATTGACCAGAGTGTGGCTATGACGGGGTCGCTATCAGTTAGGGGCGAGGTGCTTCCGGTGGGAGGAGTTACTTATAAGATCGAGGCGGCGGCGCAGTCAGGCATCAAAACAGTTTTAATCCCAAAGTCGAATGAAAACGATGTACTGCTCGAGGAACGCTATAAGGGCAAGATAAAAATAATCCCGGTCTCGACCATCAATGAAGTTCTTGGGCATGCCCTCATCGGTCGAAAGAGAAACAGCTTAATCAAGAAACTCCATAAATTCGCCTCCGATGCCAGGGTTGATATAGCACTACCAGAGAGGATAGTGCCACACTGATGGACGTGTTTTAATGGATGTAGAGCTTCACGATATCAAAGTCCTTGAGGCTTCCGGCACTTCCATCATCTTAGACAACGGAGCCATTGAGGAGATATCCGCCAATTTTTCGAAGAGGGCTGGCGTTCGGGTGCTGGTCGATGGTTCATGGGGCTTCACATCTACCGACGACATTAATGCTATTGATGATGCCCTGCGTTCCGCCATCGGCCTGGCGACGCAGGCGCACGAGAAGGCGCCGTGCACTTCATTTCCCATCACGTTGACGGGCCCCACCAACATTCGCCATATATCAAAGGTCAAAAAAGACCCAAGTGATGTCCCTGTTGAAGAAAAAGTTCAATTGTTAAAGGACATCGAACAGCAGATGAAACTTCCACAAATCGTCAGCACAAACGTATATTATTCAGAGTCGGAAGTACACATGCTTTATACTAACTCTGAAGGTTCTGAATGCGAATCCAAATTGACCAGATGTGGGTTTGGCATTACGGCTGTCGCCAAAGACGAGGACTTGCAGATGGGGTTCGACAGTCGATTCGGCGTTTGCGGTTATGAGATATTCGATCGATACGATGCACTATCACTGGCCAATGACGTTGCGACTGCTGCAGTTCAATTACTGAGTGCAAAAGCGTCTCCTGGGGGCCATCTGCCCGTGATACTCGACCCCAAGCTGGCTGGCGTATTCATACATGAGGCGCTGGGACATGCGGCAGAAGCGGACCTGGTGCTCGAGGGCAGCTCCATCCTCAAAGAAGAGATGGGAAGGCAAATCGCATCTGAATTGATATCCGTTCACGATGACCCGACGCTCCCAGAATTCGGATATTATCCATTCGATGATGAGGGCGTGTCGCCCACCAGAACGACGATCATCCGGGACGGCGTCCTCAATCATTACTTGCATTCAAGAGAAACCGCAGCCAGGCTTGGTTTTCCAAAATCTGGAAACGCCAGAGCACAGGGATGTGGAATTCCCATTGTCCGCATGAGCAATACGTTCATCGAGGAGGGCGATACATCATTTGATGAGATGGTTGAGGATATTCAATACGGCATATATTTAATCGGGTCAAGGGGCGGGCAGACGAATCCTGGCGAAGGCGTATTTCAATTCAACGCTGAAAAAGGCCACTTAATTGAAAATGGCTCTCTCACAATGCCACTGCGTAATGTCTCACTTTCTGGCAACACGCTCGAGATTTTGAAAAACGTGGTCGCGGTGGGCAACGATTTGAAATATCACTCGGGATTATGCGGCAAGAATGGCCAACTGATACCAGTAAGCGACGGCGCACCCCATATTAAGATATCTTCTGCAATGGTGGGTGGTTCTGTATGATATCACAGATAGAATCCATTGTAAAATGTGCCGAGCAAGCAGGCGCTGATGAAGTCGAGATTTTCCACGTTGATGGAAAAGTCATCTCCATCGACATCGAGAGGGACGAGATCAGCCTGGCAGAGAAATCGATTATACGGGGCGTGGGTATCAGGGCATCCGTCGACGGCGCAGTTGGTTTTTCGAGCACCAACGATTTTACGAAAGTCGAGGAGGTTATCGAGCATGCTGTAAAATATGCCACCATCAAATCACAGGATGTCAGTGATTGGGGGGGATTTCCATCCAACGGCAAATATCCAAAAGTAGACGGCGTATTTGACAAAAAACTCCATGACATCGGTCTTGACAGTTGCATCGATTATGCGGTCAAGATGATAGACGGCGCCAAATCAGTGGAACGGGCCATGCCTACCTCCGGAAACTTCGTATGTTCCTCCTCGACCAGAACGATTTACAACTCGAATGGAATTATGGTGCGTGAATCAGGAACCATTATCGAGGGGTCAATCGATTCGGTGGCACGTGATGGCGACATCTCAACAGCATCGGAATTCGATATATCGCGGAGCCTGGATATCGATTTTTATCAGATTGGTTTCAATGCATCGGACCTGGCCAATCGTTCTTTGAATGGCATCAGAATAGAATCCGGCGAGGTCCCTGTTCTACTCAGACCGACCGCCTTTGCAGAAATCATCGGCCATGCACTGGTTCCATCATTAGATGCAGACAACGTCCAGAAAGGGAGGTCGGCGCTGTGCGGAAGACTAAGCACTGCTATAGCTTCAGAGGAGCTTGACATTATCGATAACGGTTTGCTCGCCAAGGGAGTTGGGACCGCGATGATGGATGATGAAGGGACTCCTTCTCAAAAAATTGATATAATCGTCAATGGCATGCTCGAGACCTTCCTGTATGACTGTTATACTGCGGGTAAAGACGCTCGAAAGAGCACTGGCAACGGCGTCCGTCGCTCATACTCATCTGCACCAGCCGTTGGCATTCGCAATATGACCATCCAGTATCCGCCGACGGATATAATTTCTGAAACCTCCCATGGAATATTGATCAATTCGGTTATCGGGGCGCATACCGCGAACCCGGTGTCCGGCGACTTCTCGGTCGAGGCGAGAAACGCCTTTACGATAAGGGACGGCTCTATCTGCGAGCCTATCAAGTCCCTCATGTTATCTGGAAATGTGTTTGAACTGCTAAAGAACATAGATGGAGCAGGCTTTGATGTCCGTGCTGTTGGCAACATCATCACTCCTACCGTCAGAGTTTCAAACCAGCAGGTTGTAGGCTGAAAGGAAAGATTGAAGGGCATATAGCAAAGCTATGATAAGATGAGAGATAAATCGCAAGAGATATGAAGTTTAGTAAATGTTTTAAACTTACGAAGTATAAATCATGCAATAGGGGGTGTTGTTTATGGCGAAAAACAAAAAGAGGAGCTTAAAAAAGAGGATATACAACCCTGTAACTGGTAAGTACTATGCGCTCAGACAAAGAACCACGGAAACAGGGGAAAGAGGAGAGATAAGGGGGCTCTGGCAAGCACCTAAGGATAGAAAGAAAAAATCCCTGTTTGATATAATCCTTGGTAATTAGTATGAATTCGGTATTCTTAGACTCCAATGTTGTGGCAAATTGGATTTTGATAAAGGACTCAACTAATAAGTTTGAGGAATTAAAAAAAGATGAAATACTTAAAGAGAGATTGAGCAACATCAGCTACTCCCATATACTTGTGGAGGCTTTGTTAGGGACTGATGAATATTACTCCAAAGTATCAAACTTAGCTTTAGCAGAGGTTTTCTATGTTCTATATACTGAAATTTCATCGCTTAGGATGTATCGTTTAGGAATACCCATGACTCTATGGCCAAAGTTGAGAAAAAAGTATGCGAGTGAAGAAGATCTTTATCTTATTAAGGAGATAGTTTCAAAATACATTAAAGAACTTAAAAATAAAATAGGTATCGTCAATGATGAGATAGATGAGGAAGTTTATCCAAAGCTTGTTTTGGACTACCGGCTAAGGACTCATGACGCCGTATTGTTGACAACATCAATTTTAAACAAGTGCTCTTGGTATATAACCAACGATAAAGAGATTGTAGATCTTGATAAGGGCAGAAGAAAGCCAAAATTTTCAGAAAGATTTAAAATATCTCCAGAATTACCGCAAAATTTTCTGAGGGAATTGTAAGGTAGAGATTGTGCTTGGCAAACACAGGGCAAAATATATAGCCGCGAAGGAAACTTCGTCACTCGACTCAAAAATAGAGCTCGCTCATAAAATCCTCCAGAACTGCCATTTCTGTGAACGGCGCTGTGGCGTGAACCGACTGGCAAAGGAAATCGGATACTGCGGTGTCGATGCCGTATCGCGATATGCATCGGAATTCCTGCATTATGGCGAGGAGCCAGAACTGGTACCATCGCACACGATTTTTTTCACAGGATGCACGTTCTCCTGCGTATATTGTCAGAACTGGGATATAGCGCATAGAATCGCTCCCGAAGAGCCTGTTCTTCCGGAAAAGATGGCGGAACTTATCGCTATGAGGAAGTATCAGGGTGCGAGAAACGTGAATTTTGTAGGCGGAGACCCAACGCCGCACTTACATACCATACTGCAAATCATGAACAAATGCAATGTCAACACGCCCATGGTCTGGAACTCTAACATGTACTGCTCAAAAGAGGCGATGGAATTATTGTGCGGCGTGATAGATGTTTATTTAGCAGATTTTCGATATGGAAACGATGAATGTGCACAGAAATACTCAAATGTAAAAAACTACTGGGACATCGTCACACGAAACTTCCTTGCGGCATACGGGGATGCAGAGCTTATCGTAAGGCATCTTGTGCTGCCCAGCCATATCGAGTGCTGTACGAAGCCAATCGTGGAGTGGATTGCGGAATACATGCCTGAAGTGAGGTTCAATCTCATGTTTCAGTACGCGCCGCATTACAGAGCAAACCGATACCCAGAGCTGAACCGTCGGCTGGAATATGACGAAAGGAAGAAGGCGTTCGAGATCGTCAGGGATGTTGGACTGGAGAATTTGGTATAACTGCGGCATCTTTCAGTAAATCACTCTGTCTCGATAATCAGCCGCTTTTTATCCTCAGGTTTGATAAGAATTCCCCTCCCTTTTTTCAACTTCATGAATTCGGCCACTTTTTTCGGGATTCTCACTATAAGAGAATTCCCAGAATATCCTATTTTCCCTTTTTTCTCAAGTCCCCATAGTCCCGATGCTTTTGCATTCTTATCTATGGCATCAGACGACTTTTCTGTAAAGAATATTTCGCCACAAGACGAACAAACGTCTGCCTCAAAGGTGCCGAGTTTAACGCTTCCTATTGTATACGGGACTTTTTTTCTTTCCATATCTCCTTCACATATGGGACACTTCATCAATTCACCTCCAGTAAGTCGTTATGATATAATAATGGCAAGGTCTCTTCCAAAAGACGACTTCCAATTTTCCGAAGATGCCAATGACCTTTTTTCCTTGCAATCTTTTTGCTCCTTTCAAAATACAGTCCAACACCTCCCTTTTTGAAATGCCTCTAAGGACCATCTGACTCTTGGCATGTTTCGAGGGTTGAAATTCGCATTGCATATTATATCACTTACACTAACTCACATAAAAGTTATTGTATATATCATTTATTCTTTTTGGCGTCAGAATTTGGCGAGTTTGGTGTGACTGCGGCATTTTTTATCTTCAAATGTTCTGATTTTAATGCTATCTGCTCCTTGAGATTAATACGCCCTTCTACAAATGTTTATTTATCTTATTTTGTGATGGATGATTCAAAGATGAGCTCCTTATTATGTTTAACTCCAAAACACTCTAAGATTTTTTTGCCATGGAATCCTTTAGGATAACCTTTTAATCCTACGACCAATTTAATATGGTAACTCCTATGTTCAGCATCGAATTTGTACCGGATATGCCGTTGGACGAACTTGTAAAGTACTGCGTCTTAGCGGAGGATAACCGATTTGACAAAGTCTGGATCACCGACCATTATAACAATCGAAACGTCTATACAGCGCTGGCTTTAATAGCTAGAAAGACCGAACACATCAGGCTTGGGCCGGGTGTGACCAATCCATATCAAATACATCCAGCATTAACCGCCTCGTCTATTGCTACCATCGATGAGATTTCAAACGGCAGGGCTGTGTTTGGCATTGGGGCTGGTGATAAAACTACCCTTGGTGCACTGGGCATTCAAATAGATAAGCCCGTGACGAGGTTGAAGGAAGCGGTAGAGATCATAAAACGACTTTTGAGTGGGGAGTGCGTAACCTTCAACGGAGAGTTCTTCAAGATTGACGGTGCCAGACTGGCGTTCAAACCCTCCAACATTCCCATATATATCGGAGCCCAGGGTCCGGTGATGCTCAAGACAGCTGGAATGATCGGCGATGGCGTTCTAATCAACGGTTCGCATCCCGCAGACTTTAAATATGCGATCCCCAGGGTTCGCGAAAGCGCTCCAAAGAATTTTGACATCGTTGCATACACCAGTTTCTCGGTTGATGTAGATGCAGAAAAAGCGAAAAAGGCTACGATGCCCGTGGTCGCATTTATTGCTGCCGGAACACCTCAACCCATTTTAGAACGGCACGGCATCAATCCGGTAGATGTCACTCCCATAAAAAATGCATTATCCAGAGGTGATTTCAGGACCGCTTTTGGAGCTGTTACGGAGCAGATGATTAACGCATTCTCCATATGCGGCTCGCCGGACCACTGCATTCAGAAAATTAGAGAACTGTATGACATGGGGGTCACCGAGGTGGTGGCTGGCTCCCCAATCGGTCCGGATAAGCGGATGGCGATAAAAATCATCGGTGAGGAGATCATACCAAATGAAAACTAACAGAGCGTTCTACATAGGTCGCTTCCAGCCATACCACTTAGGGCATCACATAGTTCTTCAGAAGATCGTGGACGAGGTTGATGAGATAATTATCGGAGTCGGCAGCGCCCAGCGGAGTCACACGATGAGGGACCCGTTTACCGCCGGGGAGAGGGTGATGATGGTTTCGCGCTCCCTTGAGGGACTGGACACCACATTTTACGTCATTCCGATAATGGACATGGACTGGCATGCAGTCTGGGTGTCGCATGTCCGCTCACTGACGCCGCCGTTCAATGTCGTGTATTCCAACAATCCGCTTGTCATCAGCCTGTTTAGCGAGGCTGGTAAACAGGTTAGACGATCTCCATTGTACCAGAGAGACGAATATTCTGGCACAGAGATACGCAGAAGAATGCTTAATGATGAAAAATGGGAACACCTGGTACCAGAGGCAGTCGTGGAGATAATCAAAGAGATTAATGGCGTGCAGAGACTGAAGAATCTGTCACAATCTGATTAGACTCCAATCAAACCATTCTTCGCTACCACTCTATGACATGGAATTATTACGGGCGCTGGATTTTTAGCCATGGCATTTCCTACCGCCCTATCTGCCTTGGGGTGACCAATTTGTCGAGCCAATTGGGAATAAGTGATGATTTTTCCATGGGGAATCTTCATAACTTCCATGAGCACGAGTCGTTGAAATGGCGTCAGGTGCTGCAGGTCAATCTTGCCTATAAGCGGTGATTTATTGCCGTTCATATCTTATAAAAGGCTCAACCCCTCCAACTCCCCGACTATCTTTTCCACCGCTACCTCTGCATCAGCAATTTTTTTGCCGCCAGTAATTACCAACTTGCCAGACCCAAACAGCAACACCACTACCTTCGGGTTTGATAGTCGATAAACCAATCCTGGAAATTGCTCGGGTTCATATTCGATATTCTCCAAACCGAGTCCGATGGC
>BBPE01003172.1_pt1 | contig 17075 bp, 13 predicted proteins | sample 1344301 | NCBI WGS metagenome assembly BBPE01 (sample SAMD00019089, study PRJDB2971) | groundwater metagenome | isolation source: The Cedars highly-alkaline
CTCAACACCACGATGGGCGCGCTGCGCGAGGTGTCGGAGCTGATGGTCGGCAAGGACGGGCAGGGTGGCATCCGCTCGACGCTGATCAAGCTGGCGAGCACGACGCTGAGCGACGCCGACCGCCGGATCTACACCAACGACTTCGTGAACGCGGTCAACCAGATGAACCGCGCGCTCGGCGACGCGAGCTACAACGGGCAGAGCCTGCTCGCCTCGCAGGACAGCCAGGGCATCGCCGCGCCGGCCGTTGCCAACGCCAACGCCAACGTCACCCGCAACGAGACCGGCTCGACGCTCGCCATCACGGCGGTGGACGCGACGACGCTGACCTTCGACAACCGCGTGGCGACGCGTTCGCGCGACGTGTCCGGCACCTGGACGCCGCCCGCGGCCTTCGACATCCAGGCGAACGCGGTGCTCACCGCGACGCAGGCGCAGGCCATGCTGGGCAACGGCCCGTCGGCGGCGCTCACGGGCCTGGTCAACGCCAAGGCCGACAATGTCGCTTTCGGCGGCGCGGCCACGGCGGCGAACATGCGCTCCTTCGACGCGGTGCTGACGGACGTGAACAACGCGCTCGCCAAGTTCGGCGCGGACAGCCGCGGCATCGACGTGGCGCTGAGCACCAACCGCACGAAGATCAACTCCTTCGAGAGTGGCCTCGGCGCGCTGGTGGACGCCGATCTCGCGAAGGAGAGCGCGCGGTTGCAGGCGCTGCAGATCCGCCAGCAGCTGGGCACGCAGTCGCTGTCGATCGCCAACCAGTCGCCGCAGTCGCTGCTGTCCCTGTTCCGCTGATCGTCCCCGCGGGGCTGGCAAAACGCCGCCCTTGCGCCGCACACGCGGCGTTGTCGCCGCCGGACCGCCCCCTGGACCGCCCCTGGGCGGTTTTTTGCTGTCCGGCGTAACGCTTCGTTCACCCGTCCCCGGTATTCCGGCCATGGAAGCAGGACGCTTTCGGCTCACGCCAAGGGGAAAAACCGCGGATGTCCCTCAATTCGGTGAACACCAACGTCGCCGCTATGGTCGCGCTGCAGTCGCTGAACCGCACCAACGCCGAGCTCGAAAGCGTGCAGAAGCGCGTCTCCACCGGCTTCCGCGTCTCCGACGCGAAGGACGACGGCGCGGCCTTCGCGGTCGCCCAGCGCGTCCGCGGCGACCTGTCGGCGCTGACCACGTCGAACGAGCAGCTCTCGGGCGCCAAGGGCCTGCTCAACACCACGATGGGCGCGCTGCGCGAGGTGTCGGAGCTGCTCGTCGGCAAGGACGGCGCGGGCGGCATCCGCTCCACGCTCATCAAGCTCGCGAGCACGACGCTCAGCCCCAGCGACCGGACGATCTACACCAACGACTTCGTCAACGCGGTCAACCAGATCAACCGCGCGCTGGGCGACGCGAGCTACAACGGGCAGAGCCTCATCGCCTCGCAGGACAGCCAGGGCGTCGCGGCGCCGGTGGTGGCCGATGCCATGGCGCGCGTGCCGCGCAACGAGGGCGGCAACACGCTCGACATCGCGGGGCTCGACGGCGCGCTGCTCGGCTTCGACACGCGCGTGGCGACGCGCGGCCGCGAGATCGGCGGCGTCTTCGTCCAGCCCGGAGCCTTCGCGCTGGGCGGGCCGATCACGGCGGAGCAGGCCCAGTCCATGCTCGGCAGCGGCCCCGCCTCGAACCTCGTCGGCCTCATCGCGGCCAAGGCGGACACCGCGAATTTCGGTGGCAACGCGGCCGCAGCCAACCTGCCGGCGTTCGCCACGGTGCTCAATACGGTGAACTCCGCGCTGGCGCGGCTCGGCGCGGACAGCCGCGGCCTCGACATCGCGCTGGCAAACAACCGCACCAAGATGAACTCCTTCGAAAGCGGCCTCGGCGCGCTGGTCGATGCCGACCTGGCGAAGGAGAGCGCGCGTCTCCAGGCGCTGCAGATCCGCCAGCAGCTCGGCGCGCAGTCGCTGTCCATCGCCAACCAGTCGCCGCAGGCGCTGCTGTCGCTGTTCCGCGGCTGACGTCGCCCGACGGATAGAGGAGCCGAACCGCAGTGAGCACGGAGACCGCCACGCGCCATGCCGGCGCCGCCGCCTACCGCCGCCACCTGTCGCCCAAGCAGCTCGAGGCGGAGGTGTTTGCCCGCGCGGCGCGCACCGCCCGCGCGGCCGCGAGCTCGGGCCGCCCGACCGAGCGCGCGCGTGCCCTCGCCGACAACCAGCGCCTGTGGAACGCGACCCTCGCCATCGTGCTCGACCCCAACAACACCCTGCCCGACCAGCTGCGCGCCTCCATCGGCTCTCTCGCCCACGCGGTGCTGCGCGAGTGCGACAGCCAGGAGGGCGACCTCGAATTCGTGGCCGAGATGGCCGAGCAGCTGGCGGCCGGCCTGTTCGTCGGCGCTTGACGCGGTGGGCGCGCGCGTCCAGCGCGGCGCGGCCATGACCGCCCACCGGACCCTGATCGCCAGCCACCGCGGCGGCGCCTTCCTCTGGCCTGAGAATTCGCTCCTCGCGATCCGCCATGCCCTCGCCTGGCCCGCCGACCAGGTCGAGTTCGACGTGCACGCGAGCCTGGATGGCGAGCCGGTGGTGTTCCACGACGCGACGCTCGAGCGCATGACCGACGGCACCGGCCCCGTCGCGGCGCGGCCCTGGCCGAGGCTGCGGGAGCTGCGCGTGCGCGGCACCGGGGGCGAGGGCATCCCGCACCTCGCCGACGTCGCAGCGCTGTTCGATGGGTCCACGCAGCGGCTGCGGATGGAGATCAAGTCGGACGTCACGGGCCGCCCCTACCCGGGCCTCGTCGCCCGCTGCGCCGATGCGCTGGGCGGGCGCCGCGCGCGCACCGTGATCATGTCGTTCGAGGCGGCGACGGTCGCCGAGGCGCGCGCGCTGGGCGGCTTCGCGGGCTACGTCCAGCTCGTCGAGAGCCGCCCGTTGCGCGGCCTGCGCCCCGCCGATGCCGCAGCACTCTGCCACTCCGCCGGGGCCGACGAGCTCGGCGTCCACATCGGCGTCGCCGACGCGCGGTTGCGCGACGCGCTGGGCGCCGCCGGCCTGCGCCTGTCGGTCTGGGGCGCCAACCACGCGCCGACGATTTGGGCCGCGCTCAAGCTCGGGGTCCACGCGCTCGCCACGGACGATCCGCCACTGGCGCTGCGGCTGCGCGACGGGTTCGCGGCGGCCATGGACGGGCGGTAAAGGCGCCGCTATCGTTCCCCGAAAGCACGGGGAGGTGCGTGGTGTCGAAGCCGGTCCTGGCCGCCGAGCACGTGTCGCTGCGCTTTGGCGGCGTGCGCGCGCTCGCCGACGTGTCGTTCGAGGTTCGCGCGCGCGAGGTGTTCTCGATCATCGGCCCGAACGGCGCCGGCAAGACCTCCATGGTCAATTGCGTGAGCGGCCGCTACCGGCCGACCGAGGGCCGCATCCTGTTCGACGGGCAGGACATCACCCGCGTGCCCACCAACCGGCGCGCGGCGCTTGGCCTGGGGCGGACGTTCCAGAATCTCGCGCTGTTTGGGCACATGAGCGTGCTCGACAACATCCTCGTCGGCCGCCACCACCTGATGCGCAGCGGCTTCCTGCGCGGCATGGTGTACTGGCTCGGCGGCGCGCAGCGGGAGGAGCTGGAGCACCGGCGCGAGGTGGAGGAAATCATCGACTTCCTCGACATCCAGCACGTGCGCAAGGCGCCGGCCGGCACGCTGCCCTATGGCTTGCGCAAGCGCGTGGAGCTCGCGCGCGCCATCGCGCTGCGGCCGAAGCTCATCCTCCTCGACGAGCCGATGGCGGGTATGAACCTCGAGGAGAAGGAGGACATGGCCCGCTACATCCTCGACCTCAACCGCGAATGGGGCATGACGGTGCTGATGATCGAGCACGACATGGGCGTGGTGATGGACATCAGCGACCGCGTGATGGTGCTCGATTTCGGCAAGCGCATCGCCCACGGCACGCCGGCCGAGGTGCTGGCAGATTCGCACGTGAAGCGCGCCTACCTGGGCGAGGAGGACGAGGTCGTCAGGGAGGACGCGGAGGCGTGAGCGAGCCCGACACCGGCAATCCCGACACCCTGCCCAAGCTGCTGCTCCGCAACGCGCGCGCGCACCCGGCAGAGGTGGCGCTGCGCGAGAAGCGCTTTGGCATCTGGCGCGAGATCACCTGGGCGCAGTACGCGGAGCGGGCGGGGCGCTTCGCGCTCGGGCTGCGCGCGCTCGGCGTCGCGCGCGGCGAGGTCGTCGGCCTCATCGGCGACAACCGGCCGGACTGGGTGATGGGCGAGGTCGCGGCGCACGCGGCGGGGTGCCGGACGCTGGGCGTGTACCGCGACGCGCTGGAGGACGAGGTCGCCTACCTGCTCGGCTTCAGCGGCGCGTCGGTGGTGTTCGCCGAGGACGAGGAGCAGGTGGACAAGCTGCTCGCCATCTCCGGCCGCTGCCCGAACCTGCGCCACATCGTGTTCAGCGACCCGCGCGGCATGCGCAAGCTCGACGACAAGCGGCTGATCCACGCCGACAAGCTGGCGGAGATGGGCGAGGGGGATTGGGCAGCCCTGGCCGGGGCGACGCGCGGCGAGGACGTGGCGATCCTCTGCACCACCTCCGGCACCACGGCGCGGCCGAAGCTCGCGCAGCTCACCGGCGGCGCGCTGGTGCGCCACGCGGCGGCGTATCTGCGCGCGGATCCGAAGGGGCCGGACGACGACTACGTGAGTGTGCTGCCGCTGCCCTGGATCATGGAGCAGCTCTACGCGCTCGGCTGGAACCTGCTGTCGCGGATGCGGGTCAACTTCGTCGAGGAGCCGGAGACGATGCTCGCGGATTTCCGCGAGATCGCGCCCACCTTCGTGCTCTTCGCGCCCCGCATGTGGGAGCAATTGGCGGCGGAAGTGCGCGCGAAGGTGCTGGACGCGAGCCCGCTCAAGCGCGCGCTGTACGAGCGCGGGATGAAGATGGGCCTCGCAGCCCTCGACCAGGGCGGCGGGCGCAGCCCGGCCGCGGACGCGCTGCTGTTCCGTGCCCTGCGCGACCGGCTGGGCTTCTCGCGCCTGCGCTCCGCGGCGACGGGCGGTGCGGCGCTCGGGCCGGACACGTTCCGCTTCTTCCTCGCCATGGGCGTGCCGCTGCGCCAGCTCTACGGCCAGACCGAGCTGCTCGGCGCCTACACGCTGCAACAGCCCGGGCGCGCGGATTTCGAGAGCGTGGGCGTGCCCTTCGGCCCGGAGGTGGAATTGCGCATCCGCGAGCCGGACCCGGCTGGCGTGGGCGAGATCGTCACCCGCCACCCCAACATGTTCCAGGGCTATTTCGGCATGGAGGACACGGGCGACGTGCGGCAGGGCTGGATGCACACGGGCGACGCCGGCTACATCGACAAGGCGGGCCGCCTCGTCGTCATTGATCGCATCAAGGACATCGCGAGCACCTCGGGGGGCACGCGCTTCTCGCCCGCCTACATCGAGAACAAGCTGAAATTCTCGCCCTACGTCGCGGAGGCGGTGGTGCTCGGCGACGCCAAGCCGCACCTCGCGGCGATCATCTGCATCCGCTTCCCCATCGTGTCGAAATGGGCGGAGCGCAAGCGTATCGCCTTCACCACCTACACCGACCTCGCCGCGCGGCCGCAGGTCGAGACGCTGATCGCGGGCGAGGTGGAGAAGGTGAACGCGACGCTGCCCGAGGCGCAGCGCATCCGCGACTTCGTGCTGCTCTACAAGGAGCTCGACGCGGATGACGAGGAGCTGACGCGCACGCGCAAGGTGCGCCGCGGCGTGATCAACGAGAAATACGCCGACATCATCGCCGCCATCTACGGCGGGGAGGACCGCATACCCGTGGACACCACGATCACCTTCCAGGACGGCACGAAGAGCCGCATCCGAACCACGCTCACGGTGCTCCGCCCCGGCGGGCCCGCTCTCGCGAAGGCGGCCTGAGCGATGGAGTGGGCGCTCCTCTTCCAGCTGCTCGTCAACGGGCTGATCGTCGGCGCGCTCTACGGCGTCGTGGCGATGAGCTTCGTGCTGATCTACAAGGCGAGCCAGGTCGTGAACTTCGCCCAGGGGGAGTTCCTGCTGGTCGGCGCCTGGGCGTGCTGGTGGCTCATCACGTCGATGCAGCTGCCGTTCTGGCTGGCCTTCCCCGTGTGCCTCGCCTTCATGACGATCTTCGGCATCGTCCTGCAGGTCGTCGTTCTGCGGCCGTTGATCGGTGAGCCCGTGATCTCCGTCATCATGGCGACGGTGGGGCTGTCGATCTTCTTCCAGGCGCTGATGAAGTGGATGTTCGGTGTCTTCGCGCAGCCCTTCCCGCCGATCTTCGAGGCGGAGCGGATGGTGTTCCTGGGGCTCGAGGTGAGGACGGTCTACCTGCTCAGCCTCGGCCTCTCCGCCTGCATCATGCTCGGCTTCTGGTGGTTCTTCACCTACTCCAAGCACGGGCTGGCGATGCGCGCCACGGCGTTCGACCAGCAGGTGGCGCAGTCGCTCGGCGTCTCGGTGCCGCGCGTCTTCGCCATGTCATGGGCGATCAGCGCCGTCGTCTCCGCCGTCGCGGGCGTGGTGGTCGGCGTCGTCTCGGGCGTCTCCAGCGGGCTGAGCTTCTACGGCATCAAGGTGTTCCCCGCCGTCATCCTGGGCGGCCTCGATTCCATCGTGGGCGCGATGCTGGGCGGCATCATCGTGGGCGTGCTGGAGAACCTGGCGCAGTTCGTGGACAGCCAGTGGCTGAACTGGGGGAACATGATCAACGTAGCGCCATTCTACGCGCTGATCCTCATCCTGCTGATCAAGCCCTACGGGCTGTTCGGCACGAAGAACATCGAGCGGGTGTAGCCCATGCGCCCCACGGAGTTTCAGCCGGAAGAAGCGGCAATCCGCCGCCGAGCGATCTTGCGGGCCGGCCAGGAAGCCGGCGCCGCCGATGCTGGTTGCATCGGCAAGACGGCCGACGCCGCCGGGGCGCACGGGCGCCGGCGGATCGCGCCGCACGCTCCGGGAGGCATGGGCTGACATGGCCGGCGCTGTTCAACTCCCGGCCGGCGACTTCCGCACCTCCTACGCGGCCGACACGACGATCTTCCCCACCCGCAACTCGCGGCTCGCGCTCCTGCTCGGCCTCGCGCTGCTCGCCTGCGCGCCGCTGCTGCTGGGCCGGTATGAGCTTTCCATCCTCATCCAGATCGGCTTCCTCGGCATCGCCGCGCTGGGGCTGAACATCCTGGTTGGCTTCACGGGGCAGATCTCCATCGGCCACGCGGCCTTCTTCGGCTTCGGCGCCTTCGCCAGCGCGGGGCTGGCGGCGAAGGGCGTGCCGGTGGCGCTCGCCATCCCGCTCGCCGGCGTCGCCACCGCGCTGGTCGGGCTGGTGTTCGGCCTGCCGGCGGCGCGGCTGAAGGGCCTCTACCTCGCCATCGCCACGCTCGCCGCGCAGTTCATCCTGGAGGATTTCTTCGCCCGCGCCTCGTGGTTTTCGGGCGGCGTGGCGGGGCGGGTGACGGAGAGCTTCTCGCTGGCCGGCTTCCGCTTCGACCGCGAGGAGACCTATTTCTACGTCGTCCTGTTCTGGGTGTGCGTGATGTTCGTCGCCGCCGCGAACCTCATGCGAAGCCGCGACGGCCGCGCGCTGGTCGCGGTGCGCGACCAGTACCTGTCGGCCGAGATGATGGGGATCAACCTCGCCTACTACCGCACGCTGTCCTTCGGGATCGCGAGCTTCTACGCGGGCATCGGCGGCGCGCTCTACGCGCACTACATCCTGTTCGTGAGCGTCGAGGCGTTCAACATCCTCTTCTCCATCCAGTTCCTCGCCATGGTGATCATCGGCGGCCTCGGCTCGGTCATGGGATCGCTCCTGGGCGCGGCCTTCATGGTGATCATGCCCGAGGCCGTGACGTCGGCCGCCATGGCGCTGCAAGGCTCCTGGCTCGACGACGCGCTGCGCCTCGGCAACTCGATCAACTTCCTGCGCGAGATGGCGATCGGGGCGGCGATCATCCTGTTCCTGATCTTCGAGCCGGACGGCCTCGCGCACCGGTGGCGCTTGATCCGCGCCTATTGGAAGCTCTACCCATACAGCCACTAGCCATAAGAAATCTGGGAGGTTCCACCAAGATGAAGCACCTAGCCCTCGCCGCGGCGCTCGCGCTTAGCGCCACGCCAGCGAACGCGCAGCCGGCGGCAGCGCCCATCCAGGTCGGCCACATCGCCGATTTCTCCGGCCCCACCTCCGATGTCGGCGTGCCGTTCGGCCACGGCGTGCGCGACGCGCTGGCCTGGGTCAACGCCAACCGCGCCATCGGCGGGCGGCGCATGAACGTGATGACCATCGACTATGGCTACCAGGCGCCGCGGGCCATCGCGCAGTACCAGGCGTGGATGGGCCGCGAGCGCCCCGTCGCCATCAAGGGCTGGGGCACGGTGGACACCGAGGCGCTGATCGCCTTCAACACGCGCGACCAGGTGCCCTACATCAGCGGCTCCTACTCCGCCGCGCTGACCGACCCGACGGGCCGCGCGCCGCGCGCCGACAAGGCGGCGCCCTTCAACTTCTTCTACGGCCCCTCCTACTCCGACGCGCTGCGGGCGATGCTGATCTGGGCGCGGGAGGACTGGACGCGCTCCGGCCGTACGGGCCGCCCGCGCTACGTCCACATGGGCGCGAACCACCCCTACCCGAACTCGCCGAAGGCCGCCGGCGAGGCGCTGGCCGCCGAGCTCGGCTTCGACGTGCTGCCGGCGATCCAGTTCGCGCTGACGCCCGGCGACTACACAGCGCAGTGCCTGACGCTGCGCCAGCAGGGCGCGCACTACGCCTATCTCGGCAACACCGCCGGCTCCAACATCTCCGTGCTGCGCGCCTGCCAGACCGTGGGCGTGCAGGTCCAGTTCCTCGGCAACGTCTGGGGCATGGACGAGAACGCGATGAAGGCGGCGGGTGCCGCGGCCAACGGCGTCGTCTTCCCCGTCCGCACGCAGGCCGTTTGGGGCGGGCAGGGGCCGTGGGCCGCGAACGCGCAGGCCATCAGCCGCATGAGCGACCGCGAGGGCAACGCCTACCGGCCCGTCCACTACCTGGCCGGCATCTGCTCGGCGATGCTGATGGTGGAGGCAATGGAGACGGCCGCCGCGAGCGGCGGCGCCGTGACCGGCGTGCGCATCCGCGACGCCTTCTACACCCGGCAGAATTGGGTGCCGGCGGGCTTCGAAGGGCTGTGCGAACCGTCCAACTTCACGAACGAGGACCACCGCGGCACGATGCGCATCGCCATCTACCGCGCGCGCGTCACCGGCGACACCACGGCGCTCTCCGTGGACGAGCTGATGCGCCGCGGCACCATGCGCCTCGAGCCCGTGCAGACCGTGCAGCTGGAACGCCGCCGCGACTGGCTCGGCTGGTGAGCGAGATTGCGCTGAAGACCGGGGCAGCGGCGGCGGCGGTCGAGCCGCCGCTGCTCGCCGTCAGCAACATCGAGGTCGTCTACAGCGACGTCATCCTCGTCCTGCGCGGCCTGTCGCTTGAGGTGCCGAAGGGCAGGATCGTCGCGCTGCTCGGCGCCAATGGTGCCGGCAAGTCCACCACGCTCAAGGCCATCTCCGGCCTGCTCAAGACGGAAGAGGGTGAGGTCACGCGCGGCGAGGTGCGCTTCGCCGGCGAGCGCATCGACGGCACCGACCCGCACCTCATCGTCCGCCGTGGCATCTTCCAGGTCATGGAGGGGCGGCGGATCGTCTCCGACATGACGCCCGTCGAGAACCTGCGCCTCGGCGCGTTCACGCGCTCCGACAACCAGGTGAAGCGCGACATCGAGATGGTGTTCGACTACTTCCCCCGGCTGCGCGAGCGCACCGGCCTCGCGGGCTACCTCTCGGGCGGCGAGCAGCAGATGCTCGCCATCGGCCGCGCGCTGATGGCGCGGCCCAAGCTCATCCTGATGGACGAGCCCTCGATGGGCCTTTCGCCGCTGCTGGTGAAGGAGGTGTTCGGCATCATCCGCAAGCTCAACGAGGAGTTGGGCATCACCATCCTGCTCGTCGAGCAGAACGCGCGCATGGCGCTCTCCGTCGCCTCCTACGGCTACGTGATGGAGCAGGGGAAGGTGGTGCTCGACGGCACGGCCACGGCGCTGTCGCAGAACGAGGACGTCAAGGAGTTCTACCTCGGCGGCCACGGGGCGGAGCGGAAATCGTTCCGCGACATCAAAAGCTACAAGCGCCGCAAGCGGTGGCTCTGACCTACGAATCCTGGCGCCGAGACTTCCGCTGGAACATCCCCCGGCGCTTCAACATCGCGCGCGCCTGCTGCGACCGCTGGGCGGACGGCTCGGGCCGCGTCGCGCTGTTGCAGGACAGCGGCCCGGCGATCACCTTCGACGCGCTGCGGGCGATGAGCGCGCGGCTTGCCAACGCGCTGGTCGCGCACGGCGTGGCCGCGGGCGAGCGCGTGGCGGTGCTGCTGCCGCAGGTGCCGGAATGCGCGGTCGCGCACCTCGCAGCGTATCGCATCGGCGCCATCGCCGTGCCGCTGTTCCAGCTCTTCGGCGAGGACGCGCTGGAGTACCGGCTGCGCGACTGCGGCGCTGCCGCCATCGTCACCGACGCGACCGGCCTCGCGAAGATCGAACCCCTCCGCCACCGCCTGCCCGGGCTCCGCCTCGTCCTCGCGGAGGATTCGCTGCGCGAGGCGATGGCGCGCGCCTCCGACGCGCACGCCTGCGCCGACACGCTGGCCGAGGACCCGGCGCTGATCATCTACACCAGCGGCACCACGGGCGCGGCGAAGGGCGCGCTGCACGCCCACCGCGTGCTGCTCGGCCACCTGCCCGGCGTGGAGATGCCGCACGAGCTGTTCCCGCAAGCGGGCGACCTGTTCTGGACGCCGGCGGACTGGGCCTGGATCGGCGGCCTGCTCGACGTGCTGCTGCCGAGCCTGTTCCACGGCGTGCCCGTGCTCGCGCACCGCATGGCGAAGTTCGACCCGGAATTCGCGCTCGCGCTGATGGCCCGGCACGGCGTGCGCAACGCGTTCCTCCCGCCCACCGCGCTCAAGCTGCTGCGCCAGCTGCCCGACGCCGCCGGGTTCGGCGCGCGCCCGCGCAGCGTCGGCTCAGGTGGGGAGTCACTGGGCGGGGAGTTGCTGGAGTGGGGCCGCGCGGCGTTCGGCGTCACCATCAACGAGTTCTATGGCCAGACCGAGTGCAACCTCACCCTCGCCTCCTCCGGCGCGCTCTTCGCGCCACGCCCGGGCTGGATCGGCAAGCCGGTGCCGGGGCACGAGGTGGATGTGATCGCGGGCGAGATCTGCGTGCGCGCGCCCGACCCGGTGATGTTCCTGCGCTACTGGAACCGCCCCGAGGCGACGGCGGAGAAGTTCCGCGACGGCTGGCTTTGCACCGGCGATCGCGGCGAGAGGGACGGCGACTGGTTCCGCTTCACCGGCCGCGACGACGACGTGATCACATCCGCCGGCTACCGCATCGGCCCGGCGGAGGTGGAGGAGTGCCTGCTGCGCCACCCCGCCGTCGCCCTGGCCGCCGTCGTCGGCGTGCCGGATGCGCTGCGGACGGAGCGCGTCACCGCCGTCGTCGTCGCCACCCGGCCCGCCACGCCCGCGCTCGCGCGCGAGTTGCAGGAGCACGTGAAGGCCCGGCTTGCGGCCCACCTGTACCCACGCGACATCGTCTTCCGCGACACGCTGCCGCAGACCGCGACGGGCAAGATCATGCGCCGCCGCCTGCGCGAGGAACTGACGGAACCAAGCGAGTGATCCCCAACACGCCGGACATCCCCCAGCTCGACCACGCCCTTGGCGAGGAGATCGACGCGCTGCGCGACACGGTGCGCGCCTTCTCGCGCGAGCGCGTGGCACCCATCGCGGCCGAGATCGACCGCACCGACGAGTTCCCGCGCCACCTGTGGCCGGAGATGGGCGCGCTCGGCCTGCACGGCATCACGGTGAGCGAGGAGCAGGGCGGCGCCAACATGGGCTACCTCGCCCACTGCGTCGCGATGGAGGAGGTGAGCCGCGCCAGCGCCTCGGTCGGGCTGAGCTACGGCGCGCACAGCAACCTCTGCGTCAACCAGATCGAGCGCAACGGCACGGCCGCGCAGAAGGCGCGCTACCTGCCCAAGCTGCTCAGCGGCGAGCACCTCGGCGCGCTCGCCATGAGCGAGCCGGGCGCGGGCAGCGACGTCGTCTCGATGAAGCTGCGCGCGGAAAAGAAGGGTGACCGCTACCTGCTCAACGGCACGAAGCTGTGGATCACCAACGCGCATTACGCCGAGACGCTGATCGTGTACGCCAAGACCGAGCCCGACGCCGGCGCGAAAGGCATCACCGCCTTCCTCGTCGAGCGCGGCTTCGAGGGTTTCACGCCGGCGCAGAAGCTCGACAAGCTCGGCATGCGCGGCTCGCCGACGTCGGAGCTCGTCTTCGAGGATTGCGAGGTGCCGGAGGAGAACGTGCTCGGCCAGGTCAACGGCGGCGTGCGCGTGCTGATGAGCGGGCTCGATTATGAGCGCGCGGTCCTCGCCTCCGGCCCCATCGGCATCCTGCAGGCCTGCCTCGACGTCGTCGTGCCGTACATCCACGAGCGCCGCCAGTTCGGGCAGGCGATCGGCGAATTCCAGTTCATCCAGGGCAAGGTCGCCGACATGTACACGCGCCTGAACGCGGCGCGGGCCTATGTGTACGCCGTCGCGCGCGCCTGCGACGCGGGCAAGACCACGCGCAAGGACGCGGCGGGCGCGATCCTCTTCGCCGCGGAGGAGGCGACGCGCGCCGCGCTCGACGCGATCCAGATCCTCGGCGGCAACGGCTACATCAACGACTACCCGACGGGCCGGCTGCTGCGCGACGCGAAGCTGTACGAGATCGGCGCGGGGACGAGCGAGATTCGGCGGCTGCTGATCGGGCGCGAACTCTTTCGCGAAACGGCGTGAGCGCGGTGCTCGCGTTGGCCGCCGCGCGGGTGGCGGCCGCCCCGCGCGCCGGCGCGGTCCGCTCCCTGCCGAACCGCCGCACAGCGCATCGCCGCGCGGCCGGCGCGGGCACGCGCTGAATGGCCCGGATCGCCTCGCAGCTCGACACGCGGGCCGCCGCCTTCCGCGCGAACGCGGAGCACAACCGCGCGCTGCTCGCGACGCTCGCTGAGCGGACCGCACACGCGGCGCTGGGCGGTCCGGAGGCGTCGCGCGAGCGCCACATCGCGCGCGGCAAGCTGCTGCCGCGCAGCCGCGTGGAACGCCTGCTTGACCCCGGCTCGCCCTTCCTCGAGCTGTCGCCGCTCGCCGCGCACGACATGTACCGCGGCGAGGTGCCGGGGGCGGGCCTCATCACGGGTCTCGGCCGCGTCTCGGGGCGCGTGTGCGTCATCGTCGCCAACGACGCGACGGTGAAGGGCGGCAGTTACTTCCCGCTCACCGTGAAGAAGCACCTGCGCGCGCAGGAGATCGCCGCGCAGAACCGCCTCCCCTGCCTCTATCTGGTGGACAGCGGCGGCGCGAACCTGCCGAACCAGGACGAGATCTTCCCCGACCGCGACCATTTCGGCCGCATCTTCTTCAACCAGGCGAACATGAGCGCGGCGCGCATCCCGCAGCTCGCGGCCGTCATGGGCAGCTGCACCGCCGGCGGCGCCTACGTGCCGGCGATGTGCGACGAGGCGGTGATCGTGCGCGAGCAGGGCACGATCTTCCTCGGCGGCCCGCCCTTGGTGAAGGCCGCGACGGGCGAGGTGGTGAGCGCGGAGGATCTCGGCGGCGCCGACGTGCACACGCGCCTCTCCGGCGTCGCCGACCACCTGGCGCAGGACGACATGCACGCCCTCGGCATCCTCCGCCGCATCGTGGGCAACCTCAACCTGCCGCCACCCCCCGCGCCGGCCCGGGCGGCGCGCCCGCCCGCCTACGACGCGGAGGAGCTGTACGGCCTGCTGCCGGCCGACCTGCGCACGCCCTTCGACGCGCGCGAGGTCATCGCGCGCGTCGTGGACGGCTCGGAGCTCGACGAGTTCAAGCCGCGCTACGGCGCCACGCTGGTCTGCGGCTTTGCCCACCTGTGGGGCATGCCGGTCGGCATCGTCGCCAATAACGGCATCCTGTTCAGCGAGAGCGCCCAGAAGGGCGCGCATTTCGTGGAGCTGTGCTGCCAGCGCGGCGTGCCGCTGCTGTTCCTGCAGAACATCTCCGGCTTCATGGTGGGCCGGAGATACGAGGCGGGCGGCATCGCCAAGGACGGGGCGAAGCTCGTCACCGCTGTCGCCTGCGCGGCCGTGCCCAAGCTCACCTTGCTCATCGGCGGCTCCTTCGGCGCCGGCAACTACGGCATGTGCGGCCGCGCCTTCTCGCCGCGCTTCCTGTTCGCCTGGCCCAACAGCCGCATCTCCGTGATGGGCGGCGAGCAGGCGGCGAGCGTGCTGGCGACGATCCGGCGGGACTCGATGAAGGAAGCCTGGTCGGCCGAGGAGGAGGAGGCGTTCAAGGCGCCGATCCGCGACAAATACGAGCGCGAGGGCGACCCGTACCACGCGACCGCGCGGCTGTGGGACGACGGCATCCTCGACCCCGCGAAGACCCGCGACGCGCTCGGCCTCGCGCTGCACGCGGCGCTGCACGCGGATGTTCGCCCCCTTGGCCCGGAGACGCGCTTCGGCGTGTTCCGCATGTGACGATGTTCGGGACCCTCCTCATCGCCAACCGCGGCGAGATCGCCTGCCGCGTCATCCGCACGGCGCGGCGCCTCGGCATCCGCACCGTCGCCGTGTTCAGCGAGGCCGACCGCGGCGCGCTGCACGTGCGCGAGGCCGACGAGGCGCACCCCATCGGCCCGCCACCGGCCGCCGAAAGCTACCTGCGCGGCGAGCGCATCCTCGAGGTCGCGCGCAAGTCTGGCGCCGAGGCGGTGCATCCCGGCTACGGCTTCTTGTCGGAAAACGCGGGCTTCGCCGAGGCTTGCGCGGCCGCCGGCGTGGTGTTCGTCGGGCCGAAGCCGCACGCCATCCGCGCGATGGGCAGCAAGGCCGAGAGCAAGCGCCTGATGGTCGCGGCCGGCGTGCCGACCGTGCCGGGCTACCACGGCGAGGACCAGTCCGACGCGCTGCTCGCGGAGGAGGCGGCGCGCATCGGCTTCCCCGTGCTGATCAAGGCGAGCGCGGGCGGCGGCGGCAAGGGGATGCGGCCCGTCTTCGCGGCCGAGGAGTTCGCCGAGCAGCTCGCCGGCGCGCGGCGCGAGGCGCAGGCCGCCTTCGGCGATGCGCGGGTGCTGCTGGAGAAATACCTCCAGCGGCCGCGGCACGTGGAGGTGCAGGTGTTCGGCGACCGCCACGGCCGCATCGTGCACCTGCACACGCGCGACTGCTCCATCCAGCGCCGCCACCAGAAGGTGATCGAGGAGGCGCCGGCGCCGTTCCTCTCCGACGCGCTGCGCCAGCGCCTGCACGAGGCGGCGGTGAACGCGGCGCGGGCGGTGGACTACGAAAACGCGGGCACGGTGGAGTTCATCGTCGATACCGACGCGGGGAGAAACGTCGAGGGCAAGGAGGCGTATTTCCTCGAGATGAACACGCGGCTGCAGGTCGAGCACCCGGTGACGGAGGAGGTCACCGGCCTGGATCTGGTCGAGTGGCAGTTGCGCGTCGCCGCCGGCGCGGCGCTGCCGGAAAGCTGGCCGCCGGCGGCGCTGGGCCACGCGATGGAGGCGCGGCTCTACGCGGAGGACCCGGCGGCCGACTTCCGCCCCGCCCCGGGCCGCCTCGCGCGCCTCGCCTGGCCCGCCACCGGCCGCGTGGACACGGGCGTGGTCGAGGGGGACTCCATCACGAGCTTCTACGACCCGATGGTCGCCAAGCTCGTCGCACGCGGCGACGATCGCGCGGAAGCGCGGCGCGGCCTCGCGGCGATGCTGGGCGGCGCGGAGGTCGCCGGCACGACGACGAACCTGCGCTTCCTCCACCGCCTCGCCGCGCACCCGGCCTTCGCGGCGGGCGAGCTCGACACGGGCTTCATCGCCCGCCATGCCGACGCTCTCCTCGCCGCCCCCCCGCCGGAGGCGCGAGCGCTGCTTGCCGCCGCGCTGAGCGCCGTGGCCGATGCGCCCGCGGGGCCCGGGCCGTGGGGCGCGGCGAGCGGCTTCCGCCTCCAGGGCGCGTCGGAAACGCCGCTGCTGCTCGAGATCGAGGGCGTCGCGCACGCCCTGGTGCTCCACCGGGCGGGTGATCGCGCGGAGATCGTGCCGGCGGACGGCGCGCGCCACACCGCGCGCGTGCTGCGCGCCGCGCCGGACGGCGGCGGTTGGCTGCTCGAGTTCGGCGACGGCGTGCGCGGCCGGGTCCCCGCCCCCGCCTTCCGTGCTCTCGACGCCTACGCGCGCGGCGGCGGCGGGGGTGTCACCGACTCCCGCCTCGCCTCCCCCATCCCGGGCCGCGTCGTGCAGGTCCTCGCCCACCCAGGCGCGCGTGTGGCGAAGGGCGCGACGCTCGTCGTCATCGAGGCGATGAAGACGGAAATCCGCATCGCCGCCCCGGCCGACGCCATCGTCGAGGCGGTGCTCTGCGCCGCCGGCGACAGCGTGGAGGAGGGGGTGGAACTCGTGCGCCTCAAGCCCCCGCCCGAATGAGCGGCGCGTGCGACGCGCAAAACCCCTCCACAACCGCGGCGAGCGCGTCGCACCCCGCGTCGCCCACGGGCAGCGAGAGCGACACCACCCCGCGCCGCGCGAGGTAGATGCCGCCCGCCAGCAGGTCGAGGAAGAACAATTCTCGAAGTCCCGCCTCGCGCGCCGTGTCCGCATAAGGTGCCGCGGCCGGTCCATTCCATAGGCAGGTCGCCGGCGAGCGTGGTGAGGCGCGCGCGCAGCGCCTCGCCGCGCGCGTAGAGCGCCTCGGCCGCCTCACGTGTGTACACCCCGCCGAGCGCCGCCGCGCCGCCGGCCATGGACCAAACGGTGTTGTTGAAGGTGCCGGCGTGGGTCAGCGTCCAGCCCGCCATCGGCTCTTACAGCAATTTCCGTTCGCGTCAGCTCACAAAAATCGCTCTATGACGTTGTTTTCGCAAGCATCTTTATCCGACCAAACGACTCCATTTGATCGGATGAT
>BBPE01004048.1_pt1 | contig 16907 bp, 17 predicted proteins | sample 1344301 | NCBI WGS metagenome assembly BBPE01 (sample SAMD00019089, study PRJDB2971) | groundwater metagenome | isolation source: The Cedars highly-alkaline
CGTGCCGTTGCCGCCGCCGCCGCCGATCGCGCCGCCGGCACCGGTTCCGCCTGTCACGCCAGGCGCCAGTTCGCCGCCCCCGCCGCCGCCGATCGTGGTGGTGCCGCCGCCGCCGCGAAACGCGGTGACCAGGCTGCCAAAGGTGGTGTTGCCACCCGCCGCACCAGGCGCGCCGCCCGCGCCGATGGTACAGACCACACTGCTTGGCACATCGGCATAGCGGACCAGCCGTTCGCTGTAGCCGCCGCCACCCCCACCAGCAGCGCCACTGCCGGTCGCCCCCCCGCCGCCGCCGCCCCAGGCCTCGATGCGCACCAGCGTGTCGGCGGCGTATCCCGCCGGGCGGTTCCAGGTCGTGGATGCGGTGATGGCAATGCTGTAGGGGCCGCCGCCGCCCGCAGCATCGGCCAGGATCGCCGTCAGCACCCGGAACGACCCGCCGATGTATTCGATCAGCGCCCGCAGGCCAGGTGCGACGGCATTGGCGACCAGCGCCGCGCCGCTTTTGTCCAGCAGGGGGACGGCCACACCCCCGTTGATCGACAGCACCATGCCGCCGGTGTTGGCGGCGGCAAAGGTCAGCGTGAACTTCATGCCGTCGACCAGTCCCGATCCGTCCAACACCGGGGCAAGGCTGGCCGTAACCGCGTTCGCCGTGCCGCCCACTGCTGTCAACGGCAGCGCGCTGGCATCGAACAGCTGCTTGACCCGCTGGGCATATTCGGCGACGAACCCGGTCGGCCCCCCGCCCGGCACCGGCGGGGGCGACAGGTGGCTGTAGGTGGTTCTGTTGGCCATGGTCTGGGGTCCTTTACGGCGTCAGGTCTGGGGTGGCGCCCGAGGCCTCATCCACCAGCGTCAGCGTGGCGGTCAGGTCCGGGCGGGGTTCGATGGCAAAGACGATCAGGCGCAGCATCTCGCGCGTCAGGGGGCCGGTCGCGACCAGCGTGCCAATGTCGATGCCGGCCGCGCTGATCGCCGGCGAAAAGCTCAGGCTGGCGGTCTCGCCGCTGGCGCTCGACAGGCCATGCGTGGTGCGCGACCCGGCCCGGCGGATGACGCAGCCGGTCCGCGCGCCGATCGACAGCATGTCGGGCACCGCCAGCACATCGGCGACCGCCAGCAGCTCGGGCTCGTTCTGCACCGGCACCATGCCGTCCAGCCTCAGGGCGCTGATGTTGCCCGCGCCGTCAAAGGTGATGTCGATCACCCGGCCCGATCCGCCGTGCATCTGCAGGCTGTCGTGCTGCACGCCGACCAGGCTGCCCCGGCGGCAGACGATGGCCTCGGCCGGGGCGTCCAGCGTGTAGAACACGTCGCGCAGGTCGGTCTGCGCCTGGTCGTAAAGCGCCTTGGCAATGACCTCGGCCTCGGTCACCAGCCCTTCGTAGGTCACCTGTTCCAGCCGGCCGGTATCGGATGACACGCCGGGGCGAAAGACCGTGATCTGGCGCGCTTCGTAATCGCGGGTGGCGTCGCGAAAGTTGACGCGAAACCCTTCCGGCGGGCGGGCAAAGGCTTTGGTCCACTGAAAGTTGGACGCATTGCGCGGCGTGAACACCTGCACCGGCGCCTCGGCGCTGCGGTCGCGGTCGCGGATCACGCCCCAGACTTCGGACATGTAGGGCCGCGCATAGCCGCAAGAGGCGACGATACGGGCAACGTCATCGACCGATCCATCCTCGATCAGGGCGTTGCACCGATAGCCCTTGGCGGTGCAGTCGCTGCGCCAGGTCACCAGCTCGCCCTCGTCCAGCACCGACAGCGGCACCGGGTCCAGGTTCTGGCCGCCGGTCAGCACATGGCGCAGATGCGGCGCGGGGTTCGAGGTGACGTGCCAGCCGCTCCAGCCGGTGCCGTCCCAGTCCGGCACATAGCCGCCCGCCAGCACCGACACCCTGTCCATCTGGCGGTTGCGGGCGCGGATCGCCACCACCGCGAAATCGTCGGTCGGCAGCGGGTGCTCGTTCCAGATGCTGACGCTGCGCACCAGCACCGCCGAATCCGCCACCCCGTTGCGGCTGACCGGAATGCGCGGCGGCGTGCCAAAGGTCCCGAACAGGTCATAGACCGTGCCGCTGACCGTATAGGCCGAATCGGACCAGTCCGCGTTGTCGACCACCGCGCCGCGCATCACCTCGATCTCGTAGCGCCCCTTTGGAAACACCGCCGTGTTCAGGACAAAGGCAGCAGTCCAGCGGTCCAGCGTGACGTGATTCACGCGGGTGCTGCCTAGGTTGGCCGCGCTCATCCAGGCAGCGCCGCTGCCGTCGTCAAAATAGGGGTCGGCCGCCCAGGCGTCGCCTGCCGGGGCGACGGTCTGGGCCGGGGCGCTGATCCGGGCCTGCACCCAGCCCTCGCCGCTGCTGGCTGACGGGGTGGTCGTGGCACTGGCGGTCCAGACCAGCCGGATCGTCGCGCGGATCTGGCGCGGTGTGGCACCAAAGAAATGCAGCTCCGGCAGGTTGATCCAGGTTGCCGCGCCGAACCGGCGGATTCGGACCCGTATCGGGACCCGCAGAAAGTTGGTGGCGCTGGCGTTCCGGTTGATCCCTGCCGGAAACACCAGGTGCAGCTGCTGTTCGTCCGGGGCCTCGCGCGTGGCCAGGGTCATGCGTTGCGGCAAGGCCGTCTGCAGGTCGCCGGTCGGCGATTCCAGCGTGAAGCCATCGTTGGAATTGACCGTGTGCGGCCGAAGTTCGGTGTTGCGGGCATCGGTCCTGGCCTGGCGGCGGACAAGCGACAGACGCGGTTGCCCCGGAAAGCCTTCGCGCAGTTCAAACTCGACATCGGTCAGTCCGGCCATCGGGGCCGACCCGACGCGGATATCCTGCAACCGGTGCGGCCCGGCCAGCACATAGATCGCCTCGACCACCTCGTCGGCGCCGTCGAAATAGATCAGCGGCTCGCAAGCCAGGGGCGGAAACACCTTGCGCTCGCCCACCACGCGCGGCACCGGGCCGTTCGGGTCCAGCACGTTGCCCTCGGCCGATGCAGGCCCGGCGTTCTGCAGCGTCTTGCCGCCGGCGGTGGCGATCGACGGTGGCGGCACCAGCCCGGACAGCAAAAGCGACCCGATCAGCGACACGCCGGCGGCGGCCAGGGTAGCCCCGATGCTGCCTGCGCCGAACAGCCGGGCGGACAGGCCGAACTTGCTGGCCAGGCCACCCCCGGCAACAAATCCGGTCGCCACGGTCAGCGCGATCCCGGCGACGATGGCCAGCACGTTTTTCCTGCCGCCGCCACTGCCGCCAGCCCCGCCGCCCAGCGGGGGCGCGTGGAACGTGATCTCGACCGGCACGCCATTGACCTCGGGCCTTGGGGTTATCTGGCCCCAGGCGCTGCGATAGACCGGCATGCCGTTGATGCAGATCACGCCCCGGCTGTCAAAGTCGGGCGGCAGGCAGACCATCTGGCGGCGCAGCTCGGCCAGTGTAACGCCTGCGGGCAAAAAGCGCGCCTCAGGCCGCGCCAGGCTGCCGAATTCGCGGTAGACCGCCAGGATCGTCATGCAGGCACCATCATGGGCGGCGCATATCTCCGAAAGCCCGCGATGCGGTTCCTAATCGTGAAATGGCTGATCGGCACGATGACCGATCCGGTGTCTTCTTCGGCATGCAGCACCTGCGCAGCATCGGCGATCAGGCCGACATGGCAGATCGCCCGGCCGCCGCGCGCGGATCGCATCAAAACCACGTCCAGCACGCCGGGACGGGCGGGCTCGCACCAGGTCTCGCTGTCCTTGCCGTCGCGCAGCAACCGGGCAACCCGCACCAGATCGGCGGGGCTGGTGTCGCCATGCTCGGGCAGCTCGACGCCCAGCCGGTCGGCATAGGCCCGGCGCACCAGCGACCAGCAGGTCACCTCGCCGGTGCCGGTGCCAAAGCGCAGGCCGATATAGGGCGTCCACCAGTCCATGCCGCTACCGGAACAGCGCCGGGCAACGCGACTGCGTGGCGCGCAGGCCGGGCCAGGTTTCCTGGGCATAGTCGCGCAGCATGACCCGGCCGGTGATTTCGGCCGCATCGACGCTGATGTCCACCAGCTCGTACTGGTCGAAGGCATAGACCGGCGCACCGGCCGCCACCTCGGTGCGCGGGCTCTGGCTCAGGTCGAAATCGACCGACGACCGGATGTCCAGCCGCAGCCGGGCACGCTCCTTGATCTGGCGCAAGGCAAGCCCGATGCGCCGGTCGACGTTTTGCATCCGGATCTGGGTCTGGGGCGCGGACTCGCTGTCGCTCAGCAGCTGATAGTCAAACGGCATGCCGATAAAAACCTGGCCGGCGACGATGTAATCCATCACGTCCGACACCACCCGGATCGGGTCGCTAAGGCCGGGGTGCGTAATGGTCAGAAAGGCCAGCAGCGCATCAGGCGTCTCCGGTGCCTCCAGGCCCGCCCGCACCGTGGCATTGATGACGCGATCATTCATCGGTGGCACTCATGGCAGGAAATAGGTCCGGCGCCTGGTCAGCGCGGGCGCGGTGGCAGGGATGCCTCCCGGCGTGATGACCTGGGCGGCGGCAAAGGTTTCGACACCGGCGGTCGACAGCGACCAGACATCGAAAGTGCCCGCTACTGCCGGCAGGGCGCTGGCCGGCACGCGCCTGCCGTCGATGCCGTGGATCCCGGCGTTCCAGTCGGCGACGACCTGCGGCGGCTTGGACGATCCCGCCCGGACGTAGGGCGCCCACCAGGGCGTGCCGGGCAGGCGCATCAGTTGCACCGTCAGATCGCTCAGGCCCGCCCCCCGGTGCGCCATGTCATAGGCACGGTCGCCGGACCCCAGGATGCGCCACAGCGCCACTTCGTCGGTCACCGGGTCGCGCCAGGCAAAGGCCAGCGATCCGCCGGCCAGATCATCGGCCCAGAAGCCGCGAAACGCCGCCCGCATCGTGCCATTCAGGTTTGGAAACAGGCCCTGCCAGATCTCGGTTTCGGCCGTGGTGCGGCGGCGCAGGATCGGCGGGCCGTATTCGGGCTCGAACTTGGCGCGGTTGTCCTGCGGTCCGCCGGTCCAGCTGCCGCGCTGGGGCGTCTGACGCATGGCGGCGGGCCAGTAGGGGACAGGCATCAGCGCACCGTCCGCTGCGGCTTGACGCCGAACCGGCCTTGCAGCGACTTGTCCTGCCGCCCCGCCCCGATGGATTCGCCGACCGTCAGTTCGATGATCTGCTGACCGTTCGGGCCGCGACTGCGCTTTTCGCTGGCCGGCTGGCCGGTGTTGTTGTTGATGATGACCTGCGTGCCGCCCCCGCCGCGCGCCATGCCCCGCAACGCATCATTCGGGTAGATCATCGATGGGCCGGTCGCCTCCAGCTCGGGGCCGTTCTCGCCCACGATGCGCAGCCCGCCGCGGTGCCTGCCGCCCTGCGCAAAGCTGGGGATGCCCAGGGGCAGGATCCCGCCACCGCCGAAGATCGACGGAAAGCCCCGCGCCAGCCCCTGGTACAGCGCCATCATCGCCAGCTGCCGCGACAGGTCCTGCAGCGCCTTCTGCGGATCGTCGAACAACCCGTCAAAGGCGCTGCGGATCGCCGACGCCGCCTTCTTGCCCAGGTCGCCCGTCTCGCCCAGCTTGTCGTTCAGCTTGTCCAGCTGGCGGGCATGGGTCTCGTCGGTGATCAGGCCTCTCTGCTTCAGCCGGTTGACCTCTTCCAGCGCGATGGCGTATTTCTCGGTCTCGGTGCGGACGCTCTCGGTCAGCGCCCTGGCGCGGGCAAGGTCGGGGTCAACTGCGCCGCCACCCCCGCCACCCCCGCCGCCACGGGCGATAGCTGGCGGCCTGAAGACACCGCCGGCGCCCGAGGCCAGCGTGCCTGTCGACACGCCCGGCGCGTTCCGCGCCAGCAGCGACCGGCGGGCCAGGTCCGGGCCGCTGGCGCCCATGTTCACGATCTTGGCGTAGTTCAGACTTGCCGCGCGCATCAGCTCGTTGGCCAGCCGCCCGGCCTCGTTTGCCGCCCCTCCGATCGAACTGGCCATGTCGATCGCGCCGACATTGGCCGCTGCCTCGACGGCGTCCAGCAGGTTGCTCACCAGACCGCTGGTCGCCTTGTCGGCCGCGTCGACCGAACCATAGATTGCCACCAGCCCGTCGATCAGCGACTGGATCGCAGCCACCTGTTCCGCCGCACCGGCACTGGCGCTGTCGCGCACGCGGGCAGCAGCCGCTGCCAGCCCTTCGGCCTCTTCGCGTGAAATCGCATATTGCCTGGCGATTTCGGAAATCTCTCCCTGCACATCGGTGGCAAGCGCCGCCAGTTCCTGCATCTCGGCCGACGGGGCGCGAAAATCCTGTCTCAAGGATCGCAGTGCCGCCAGACCGCTGGTCGAGCTGACCTCGAACCCGCTCTCGCCCAGCGCCGACTGAAGCGCCCTTTGCGCCTCGCCGCGCGCCAGTTCGGCCTGCTGCAGCCGCGCTTCCCGGACGCTGGCGGCCAGGCTGCCATATTTGGCAATCAGCTTGTCCATCGGTTCCAGCGCCGCCTCGGACGCGCTGGCATAGGCGTCTGTCGCCGCCTTGACACCTTCCAGCTGCTTCGCTAGATCACCGACATCCTCAGCCCCGCTGCTGAACAGCGACCACAGGCTGGGCAGCGCCGCCACCAGCACCGATACGGCCACACCGATCAGGCCAAAGCCCTGCAAGAGCTGCGGCAATTGCTGCGCCAGCGCGCGGGATGCGTCCGTCCCCGAGGATATCTGCACGAAAAAGTCGCTGACCTGAAAACCTGCGTTCTGCAGCTTGGCCCCGGTCGCCGCCGAAACAGTGCCGACCTGCTCGACAGCCCGCGATCCTTCGCGCGCAACCTCCTGCAGGCCTGCCTTCACCTTGTCGCCGCCCTCAAACCGGACCCGGACGGATACTGTCTTGTCGACCATGTCAGCCCTCCTGTCCGGTCATTCGCTGTTGCTGTCGTCGGCCTCGCGGCGTGCCGCGCGACCCTTCACCATTTCCGCCTCGATCCAGGGCAGGAACTCGGCCACCGCCAGTTCGGGCACGCCCATGGCGCGGGCCAGGGCCAGCGCCGCCGTAAAATCCCAGCCGGTGACATGGCCCCAGTCGGTCCGGACCTGGCCGCCGATGCGCAGCACCAGGTCCCAGACCTGTGCGCCTTCTTGCGTTTCGGGGCGGTTCAGCCGGCCGGGACAGTCGGGGCAGGGTCCGTCGCAGTTGGCGCAGTAGCGGGCGCCGACCCCGAAGTGCCATTCTGCAAGGTCGGCAAGCCTTTTTTTTCCTCGTCGATCCTGATGCGGGCATCGACCACCTTTTCGCTGAACGCCCGGAAGATCAGGAAGATATCCATCACCGCGTCGATCGTCTCGGGCGTCACCGGCAGGGGCTCGCCGGTGGCGTCATCGACCACGCCGCGCCAGTCGCGGATCACTGCCCGGGCGACGAACTTGGTAATAGCAACAGTCTGGTTCTCTACGTCCCCGGGAATCGGGAACGCTTTGAATGCCGCCTGGGCGGCCTCGGAAAAGATGGCGCTGGTGACCGGGCCGTGCAGCACGTCGAACCCGGCCAGCAGGGTGGTCCAGCGCTCGGCCAGCGAAAGATCAAGCCGGACCAGCATCAGTAGGTCGCAACCGTGTTGGTCAGGACGGCGGTGCAAAGCCGCGCCGGCGTGATCGCTCTGGCCGCCATGAAGTCGAACTCCACCTCGATGCCGCGCGGGCCTTCGACCGAAACGCTGGGGCGCTCCAGGTAGACGGCATGGGCGGTAAAGCTGAAGGCGGCGTTTGCGCCGATGCTGTAGCTGAAGATCAGCTCGCAGGGGGCGCCGCTGATTGCCTGGGTGAACAGCGCCATGTCGGCAAAGCGCATGGTGACCTTGCCCTTCAGGCTGGCGATGCTGGGGTCGATCCCGTCAATCAGGCCGTCGGCACGGATCGTCTCGACCGGGTCAAGGTTGTTCATGTATTCGACATCCGCCGCGACCACGTTGCCCAGGGCGACGGCGTCGCGGGTGATCGCACCATGGAACGGGCTGAACCGGGTCAGCGCATAGCTGGTGGGCGTGCCGGCACTGGTCGTGCCGGTCGGCGCGTTGGCACCTTGGGCGACAATCCCGACCCGGGCGGTCAGCAATCCGCCGCGCCGCATCGTCCAGCGCAGGCTGTCGACCATGCAGCCGCGCACCATCTCGAAGGCGGGCACCTGCGGATAGGCGCATTCGATCGACAGGCTGGGCAGGCTAGCGCCACCCGAGTTGAAGGTGTGGATCCTCGGCGTGGTGCCGGTGGTGACCGGCTGGCCAAAGGCTCCCTTCAACCAGACCCCCCAGTTCTCCACGTCCAGCGGCACGACCAGTTCGCCGTCCGCCGTCAACACGTCCAGAACGGGGGGCAGCGGATCGCGGCCAAAGCCCAGCAGCTCGTTTTCCAGCAGGGGCCGCGCTGCACCGATGCGGGTGCCTGGCGCGAAGGGCATCGTGCGGTAGCCCGACGCGGGCGGCGTGCCATAGACGGTCTCAAAGACAGCGTTCAGCGCAACCAGCGCGCCGGTTTGACGGGCCATGATGGGGTTCCTTCCCGAAGTGTCAGATCAAGGGGTCTGGCGTTGCGTAATGCAGGCGCACGCCGATGCTGGCGGCGCGGTAGGTGATGCCGCCCTCGACGGGCGTGTCGTCAGGCGCGGGCGCCTCGGCTTCGACCCAGTCGCACAGGCCGCCCAGCGTGCGATCTGCCGCAACAGCCGCGCCGACCCATTGGCAAAGCCTGTCAAACAGCGCCTCGCGGTCGCGGCCGGGTTGGACGAACAGCTCGATCTCGGCCCGGTGCTCGTAGTGGTAAAGCAGCGGCGACATGGTGGTTTCGGGCTCGCCAGGGTCGCCGTCGAGCAGGATGACCAGGCCTTGCGGGCTGATCCTGGTCGGCAGCGCGTCATTGCGGCGCAGGTCCACCAGGCGCGGCGTCAGCTGCAGGTCCAGCGCGGCATGAAGCCGGGTCAGAATGGTTTCGCGGATGCTTGGCATCAGTCCCTCCAGCCCGCGACCATGCGGGCGCCCATCGACCGGGCCAGGCGGTCGGCCGCACTCATCAGACCCAGCCGCTTTCGCAGCCGGACGCGCGGCACCAGGACGAAGATCGGCACCGAACGGTTCTTGAAACCCCGTGCAACGCTGCCACGGCCAAAGTTGGACGGACCCCGGATCACGGTGCCGTTGTCCACCAGCAGGGCGCCACCCTTGCGCCGCCGGACGAAATGCAACCGCCGGCCGCGCCGCCGCTCCCACTCGCCTGGCGAAATGCGCCCGTTGCGGACGCTGGCCCCTGCGGCCGGCAGGGGGATCGCCAGAAACCGCGCGTTCCGCGCCCGGATCTCGGCCCCGGTCTCGAACGCCCCGACGATCTTCTTGGCGTTGGACCAGACCAGGCCCGCCGCGTTCAGGCTACCCTGTTTCGGATAGGCGGCAGACCGCACCGTGTTGCCCAGCCTGCGGCCAAGCCCGGCTTGGGCAATCTGCCCGCGCCAGTTGTCCTTGATCACGGCGGCAACGCCGGTGACCGCGCCAAGGGCGGCCAGGCCGCCGGCGCGGATCTCGTCGGCCATGGATGGCCGCAGGTCGCCTTCGATCTGCACGTCGATGCGCATCACGCAGGACCCGTCACTGCGGCACCGCTTCGCATTTCCAGGTCAGACGCTCGCGGTCGCGCGATGGCGCGCCTTGGATGACCAGCGTCTCGCCGCCAAAGGTCACGGTATCGCCGGCCGCGGGCGTGGCGATCTCGCTGACGCGCACGTCCAGCATCACCGTCGCGCTGGTGATCCGGGCGTCGCCAAAGCTGGACTGCAGGTCGGGCCGGGTCAGGATCACCCGGCACGGCGTGCCGGGGCCGATGCCCCCGGCACGCCAAACGGCATCCGCCGCCATGTTTCGGTCCGCAAAGATCGCGTTGATGGCGGCGGTAAAGGCGGTCATGGTCAGGCTTACACGGCCAGGGCCGCGGGGGCCGAGGCATTCAGGCGAACCCGGCCGATCGTCTCGCCGGCACCGCCACCGACCGGCGCGACACACACGCCCAGCAGGATGTTGCCGGAGGCGGCGGTCGTGGCGACCAGCGTGGTGGTGCCGACACCAAAGATCGCTTGGCCGACCGTCCATGCCTGCGAACCCGCCTTGGTCACGTCATAGACGCCCTCGGTCGAGATGACCAGCGGCGCGCCGCTGGCCGCGTCATGGATCGCGACGCCGGCAAGCAAACCGACGCGCACCAGTTGCCCGTCGACGACGGCAGCCGGGGCCAGGACATCAATCCGGTCGCCGGGCTGAATATAGTTTTTCATGAGCTTGCTCCACGAAAGGAAAAGGGGATCGAAACGGACCCGGGGCGACCGCTTTAGCCGCTCCGGGTCCGCTTGGTTTGTCAGGTCAGGCCGGATCAGGCGCCGGGGTTGCGGAAACCCGCCCGAAAGTCGATCGCGCCGACGCCGAAGCGATCAACGATTTGATAGATCACGCCCAGCCGCCCGATTGGCGTCTCATTGCGCACCTGCGGGCCTTCCGACCCTTGCAGGAAGCCGTAGGCAAAGTTTGCCGCCAGCGACGGCTCGGCAAAAAGATACCAGGCGTTGCCGGTGATTTTCGGCGTCGCCACGATCCGCAGGGCGCCGGCAAAGGGGTTCTGGTTGGACACAGCGTCGGCCTGCAGCGGCGACACGACCTGCTGGGCCTCGGTCAGCCTGGCCGGACCGACCAGAAGGACGGCCGGGACCATGTTCAGGTCCAGTCCGTTCAGGCTCCGCTTCGTCATGATCGCCGCACGGGCGGCACTCAGGCTGGCGACCGAGATTGCGGCGCCGGTGGCGGCAACCGTGTTGTCGGTCGTGTTGAACACAGGCCGCCCGGTTTCACTCAGCGTCGGACCGGCGCCCGCCGCCGACAGCATCATGGCGTAAAACACGTTGTCCTGGTTCGCCGCGACAACCTGTCCGGCGCGCGACAGCATGGTCGAGATCGCGCTCAGGTCGTCGTTGACGATCATCTGCTCGGTGATCTCCGCCATCGTGCCAAAGACCCGCAGGGTCAAGGATTCCCGCTTGTCGTTGAACGTGCCGTGCCTGATTTCGGCGCCTTCGGCGATTTCGGTCATCGGCGTCAGTTCGCCAACGCCGACCACGGGGTGCGGGCGATAGTCGGCGAAGTCCAGTCGCTGCGCGATCTCGCGGTAGGTCGGCAGCGCCAGCGCGTAAGCGCCTTGCACCCGCTTGTGCAAGGCGTTTTCGAAGATGCCGGCGAAGTCGCTGGTCGAATGCGTGCCGGCCATGAAAACCTGCAGCTTGCCCTGCGAATGGCGCGGCGCGGGCTTGCCCATCGACTGCGCGGCCATTTCAACCAGGCTCATGTCCATGAAACCGCGGCCGGGCGTGCCTTCGACCTTGACGCCCGGGACACCAAGCCGCGCCTGCAGCGCCAGCCCCATGCCGGTGACCATGGTTTCGCGCTCGTCGCGCAGGATGCGCGCGGTCGGCGCGCCCTTCATCGGGATATCCACGTCGCCGTTCTCCTTCCAATGCGCGGTGATGTCGTCAAGGCATTCCTCGACCGACTTTTTCGATGCGATCAGGCTGTCTGCGATCGCGGTGGGCAGCCCGGCCAGCGTGACCGACGCCAGGATGCGCCGCGCGCGGGTGGTGGCGGCCGCACCGGCAGCGATGGTCGCCAGTGTTTCCGGGACGCTGACCGCGACCACGGCCTCGCTGTCCTCGCTCGTGGTTTCCTCCACGGTCTCGGCGGACCCATCGGCCGTGCTGGTTGCTTCGTTGTCTGCGAGGATCGCCGCCGCAGCCGGCTTGGATTGCAAAGCCATCACAGGCTCCTTTCTCAGTTGCGTGCGGGGTCGCCCCGCGATCATGGCCATGACGGCCTCACGTTCCGGGGCAAGCCCCAGCCTTTCCGATGCCACGCGCAAGCGTTCCGGCGCGTGGGCATAGATGCGATAATCGAATGCGGCTTCTGGGATGGCGGGTTGCTCGCCATCGACGCCGGTTGCAAAGCCCATTGCGACAGCCATGGCGCCATCCAGCACGGTTTCGGCCTTCATGATCTCGCGGCACTGTTCGCGGGTCTTGCCGCTTGTCGCTGCGTAGATCTCAGCATAGGCGTTGCCGACCACGGCCAGCACTTCCGCTTCCTTCCGGTGATCCGCTTCCGTTCCCCGCCCCATGGTCCAGGGCGTCGCCGGGTCGTGGATCAGCGTCCATGCCCCGAGGCGATAGATGATGTCATCCCCGACCATGCTGATCAGCGAGGCCGCGCTGGCCGCGACACTGTCGACGATGACCGTGACCCTGCCCTTGGGCTTGTAGTCCTGCAGCATGGTGTAGATCGCCTGGCCTTCGCTGGCGACGCCGCCACCCGAGTTGATGCGGACGGTAATGTCGCCCGTGCGACCCTTCAGCCACTCCCGCACCTGGGCTGACGTGAAATACGCGTCGCTGTACCAGTCAGCGCCGACCGTGCCGTAGAGGACCAGTTCAGCTTCGGACATCATCGTCATCCTTCTCGGTTGTCTCGTCGTCGCTCACATCTTGCGGCGGCACGGGCTGGGCGGCGCCGAAATGCACGTCGCTGTCAAAACGCAGACCGTGCTGTTCGGCCAGGTCACGATCCTCGATGTGCTCGCGCGTCAGATCCTCGGGATCAAAGCCCAGCTCGCGCACCACGCCCTGGCGGCTGGCAAAACCGGCCTTGACCTTGTCGCGCAGCGCCGGGATCTCGCGGGCGGGATCAACCAGCATCCGATGCGGCGGCACCCAGTCCAGGGTCAGTTCGGTCGACCGCTTCATCTGGCCGGTCGCAAGGTCAAACGCTTCCAGCGCCCAGTGCGACAGGGGCTGCATCATCTGCGGGATCATCAGCAGCCACTGCCAGGCGCTGACGTTCCGGTCCATTTCCATGCGACCCATCCGGGCGCTGGAAAAGTTGACCTGGCTCAGGTCGCCGGCCAGCGCCTCGTAGGTGATGCCCAGCCCGCCCGCGACCGTCTGCAGGATCAGCCGGGTGAACTTGTCATAGCCCTCGACACTGGGCGGCTGGGCGAACCGGATATCCTCGCCAGGCGCCAGGTTCTGGATCCGGCCCGGCACCATCGTCGCCAGGCCTGCCGGATCATTGTCGCGGCTCGGCGAGGTGAACTCCGCCTCTGGCGCCACCCGGAAGGCAGCGAAGCAGGCCGCGATCTTCTGCCGCATGATCTGCGCGTCCTGCCCGTCCGCCAGATCCTGCAGCGCCAGAGCGACCGGCGCGAACCAGCTCACGCCGCGCATCTGCTTGGGGCGATCCTGGCGATAGATGTGGATCACCTCGTTGGCCGGGATGCGGCGTGACACCAGGCTGGTGCGCAGTCCCCAGGTGGCACCCGGATGCTCGGGATACAGCCAATAGGCGACACGGCGACCGATGGCGTCAAACTCGATCCCCTCGCGTACTTCGCCTTCTGCGCCGGCGGACGCCAGCAGCCGGTCACGGCTGTTGTCCAAGTGGTCGATCTCCAGCACTTCAAGCTGAAACGGCAAGGGCAGGCCGTCGCGGTTCTGCCGACGCCGACGGCGGATCAGCACTTCACCGTCCGACACGAGCGCATTCATCACCAGCCGCTGCAGGCCATACAGGTTGCAACGTCCGTCTGCGTCGATCTTGGTCGTGTCGAAATGCGCCTTCAGCGTCTTGCGCAGCTTTTCGGCCCGGGCCGCACTGCCACCCGACACTTTCCAGATGATCCCGTCGCCGACCACGTTGTTGCAGATCACCGCCTGGGCGCGGACCGCCAGCGGGGTGTTGCGGATCATGTCGCGGCCGACGAAGGCCAGCCGCATGCGATTGCCCGAGGCGGTGTCGGCATCCGACGCAGACCGGCGCCAGGACGCGCCCCGGTTGCCGCTCGTCGCAGCGTCATAGTTCGCCATCACCGCCAGCGCCCGGCGGGCCTGTTCACGGCGATAGGCCCAGACCGGCGAAAGCCCTGCAATGGCGCGGTCGATCAGGTTCATGCTCAGGTGCCCCGTGTGTAGACGGGGTTGACATGCGTCACGCGCGTCGCCGTGCTGGCGGTCAGCCCGTTGCGCACCATGTCGCGGGCGCGGATCAGCTCTTCCATGCTGCGATATTCGATGCGCTTGCCGTCATATTCGGACCGCAACACGCCCGACGCGATCATGGCATTCAGGTTGTCCAGTTGGGCCTGGCTGAATTCGGTCATATCCAGTTCTTCCTCGGCTTGATCCAGCTACTTTCACGCTCCGGCCGGGCCGGAGTTTTCGTGTCACTCATCGGTGCGGCGGGCTGCACGGCCTCTGTCCCGGCCAAAGGCGCGAACAAATCCGGCTGCCGCGCGGCATTTGGCCCCGACGTTAGCCGCTCGGCCCGCAGCGCCGCCCATTGGTCGGGCGTCTTGCGGTCCAGTTTCAGGTGATAGGCCATGGCGCGGGCGTAGCAGGCGATGTCCAGCGCCTCGTTCGGGCGACCGCTCATCTTTTCCCAGGTCTTCACGATGACGCCGGTCTTCAGCTCCTTCTCGACCAGATGCTCGGCCGTCAGCTGCTCGCAATAGGCCAGGTCGACTTCACCCGGCAGCACCATCAAGCCCGCACCCGGGCCTTCGGGACTGGCCGCGTCCGAGGCCACCAGCGTGCGACGGATCGTCGAGTACAGGTCGGCCTTAAGCGGAAAGCCCCCGACCGGCCACAGCAGCACGCCGCGCGGGATGCTCTTGCCGTTGAACCTCACATCCTTCCGTTTCGGCGACCCGATGAAGGGCTCGGTCCGGCCCGTCTTGCCATCGACGGCAAACACACGGGGGCGACCCCGCACATAATTGTAGACCGTCTGGCTGACATAGCCCGAGTCGATGGCCCAGGCGTCCCATTCGATCACGCTGCCGGTCTCGGTCGCATAGCGCGCATCCTGCATCACCCTGCTGTGCGCCGCCCAGGTCTCGGACGCGACCGGATCGCCCGGAATCACGCCCCAATCGACCAGCCATCGGGTCATGCCTTCCGACCAGCCCCAGACCGCCCATTCCAGGCGGTTGCCCTGCACGTCGGTCGCTCCGGTAAAGACCACCGGGCCGCTGGTCGGCGTGATCACCGGCTTGCCGCGATGCACCTCCAACAGGCGGGTCTTGTGCAGTTTTTCCGCCTCTGGCGCGTCGCCGCGATCTTCCCAGGCCTCGCCCAGCACCTGCTGCGTGAACACCCGCATCTTTTCGTGGCGGCCCTGCGCGTCCTTGAACTGCTGGACGATCTGGTCCCAGCTTTCGAACAGCGTGTAGGCCTGCCAGATGTGGAACCCCCGGATCCGCGTGCGAACGACGCGCGACCTCCACTGCGCCAGATCTTCTGCCGGAAACACCTCTGGCGGCGCAGCTTCCCCGGCCGTCGGCAGCCAGACCCCGGCCTTCATCATCGCCGCCTTGTCGGCATGTTCGATCACGCAGCCATTCGCGGCACATTCGAACCAGGCTTTGAACGGCCAGGACTCGGACTGCCATTTCAGCCGCTCGAACCGCAGCACCTGAAACGCGCCGCAATGCGGGCAGGGCACATAGCGCTTCTGCCGGTCCGACCGCTCATAATCCGCCGTGATCCGGCACGTCCCGGCAATGGCGGGGGTCGAGGCCCAATACCGCTTGCGGTCCCGCTCAAACGTCTTGGTCCGGACCTTCAGCTGCTCGACCGGGTCGCCCCGCTCGCCCGCCGACTGCGGCCATTCGCTGACCTCGTCGCCGATGGTATAGCGGGCCGACAGCATCTGCAGGCCCTTGGAGGACCCGGCAAAGGTGATCTGGGCAAACCCGCCGGGAAACCGCTTATAGGCCGCCGTGCTGCCGCGCTCGGTCCGGTTCGTCATCTCCGACACCTTGCGGCGCAGGCTTGGCGTCTCGTCGATTGTCGGCTGCAGCTTGGTCCGGACGTATTTGATGCTTTCGTCATGGCTTGGCAGGACCATGATCATCGGCCCCGGCGCTTGCGTCACGACAAAGCCGAAGAAGTTGACCCCGACCTCGGATTTAGCCACCTGCGCCGAAGCGACAAAGACGATGTCTTCTGCCGGATCGTCCGGCCCCAGCGCATCCATGATATCGACCAGATGCGGGGCCCGGTCGTTGCGCCACGGGCCGGGATAGCGCGAGCCGCTTTCCGCCGCCACCACCCGATGCGCCTCGGCCCATTCCGACACACGCATCCGCGGCGGGGGCGTCATGGCTGCGGCCAGCGTGGTCAGCACCACCTGTTCCGCCGGGGCGCAGCGCGCCAGCACGTCAAGCGGCACTGGTGACCTCGGACGGTGCCGCCGCCAGCGACAGGGCCTGCACCCCCTTGTCCAGCACCTCGCGCATCAGGTCTTCCAGCGCGCGCTCCATTTCCCGCACGTCGTCGATCCGCGCCATGACTTCGGCCCTGGCAATGGCAATGGCAAAGGCGTTTTGCCGCAGCAGGTTTCCGGCTGCGGCCACTGCGGCCTCGACATCGTCGCGCCGCAACGTCCGACCCAGCCGCTCGGCCAGATCCATTTCCGCCATTTGCGCCTTGGCCGCTTCCGATCTGCCCCGCGCCCCGTTCAGGGCCTCGACCATGCCGCCCGGTGCGGCGCCGGCGGCCTGTTTTCCGGTCCGGGTCTGCATCTTGGGGTTCACCACCGCCTGCCGCAGCTGCGCGATCTCCGTCACACTGACCAGCCCGTCATCGCCCAGCAAAGCCGGGTTGCTTTTGCACAGCCTGGTGATGGTGGCCTTGTCGACCCCGATCTGCCGCGCCGCTTCTGCGCGCGAAACGCGTTCCTGCATGCCCGTAGCCCCGATCAAAGCCCGAATAGTTGCGCAACCCACTGATCCGGTTGCAGAAGTTGCACCTTTCCCCGACCCTGCAACAGAAAAACCAAAACGCCTCGCCGACT
>BBPE01000240.1_pt1 | contig 16882 bp, 20 predicted proteins | sample 1344301 | NCBI WGS metagenome assembly BBPE01 (sample SAMD00019089, study PRJDB2971) | groundwater metagenome | isolation source: The Cedars highly-alkaline
CTCTGGTGAAACGATACGGATTTCCGGGAGCAGAAGAAGTTCGGCGGATCACGCGGCCCGATGCCGCCTCCGTTGTCGTGTCGGTAGATGGCAGTGCCGTTTCGGAATGGACGCTTGTGGGAGCGGGCGAGATCCTGTTCGACGATCCGCCGCCGGAGGGTTCGGAAGTGCGTGCCGGATATCTGTTCGATGTTCCGGTCCGGTTCGGAGTAGACCGGCTGGAAGTGTCGCTGTCGGGTGTGCGATCAGGTGAGGCGCCCAGCGTTCCGCTGGTCGAGATTCGCGAATGAGTGGCGTGCCTGCATGGCTGGAGGCGAAAGTCAGCAGCATTGCCATCTGCTGGCGTCTTGCGCGACCGGACGGGGTCGTTCTTGGCTTTACCAGTCATGACCGGGACCTGAGGATCCGGGGGGTCACCTACCGGGCAAACCCAGGAATCACGCCATCGGCAATTGTCCAGGGGGAAGGCCTGGAAGGAGACAGCATGTCGATCGAAGGCGTGCTGGAGGCGGATTCCCTGACTGCAGCAGATCTTGCCATGGGCCGATGGCAGGGAGCTGCCTTGGAGATCTTTGCCTGTGACTGGGCGGCTCCGACTGCGGAAGTTCTGTACCTGTCGCGTGGGCGCCTTGGGGATGTGACCCGCCCTGGCCTGGGCAGACGCGGATCGTTCCGGGTGGAGCTGCTGGCGGATATCGATCTTGCTGCTGAGCTTCTTCCGCTTCGCCTGAGCCCGACATGCCGCAATGCGCTGGGCGATCATGGCTGTGGTGTCAGCCTCGACGGACACCGACTGGACTGGCGACTGGCGGGTGGTGAAGGCAGCCTGATCGTTCTGGAGCCGGGGCTCGATGATCTGGGGCGGTTTTCACAGGGGTCGGTCCGATTTCTGGAGGGTCACTTCACGGGGATCGACCGGTTCATTTCGGAGACGGGGCCGAGTGGCTTGCTTCTCGACAGCGATTTGCCCGCCGGAGCTCTCGCGGGTGTCCGGGTGCGGCTGACCCCGGGATGCGACAAGCGACTTTCGACGTGCCGACAGCGCTTCGACAATGTGCGGATGTTTGGCGGTGAGCCGCATGTTCCGGGTACGGATGCCTTGCTTCGATATGACCGGGGATGAGCTGCACCCCCTGGCCGAGAAGCTGGAATCGGCCGCACGGTCGCTTGAAGGGGTCAGGTTCCGCCCGCAAGGGCGTAGCCGTGCCGGTTGCGACTGCCTTGGCCTGACGATCCTGGTTGCGCAGGATGCCGGGCTGGCGATGGATGTGCCGGCCTTTCCGTTGAGGGGATTTGACCTCGCCACGAGCCGGGGCTGGCTGGCCGATCTGGGATGCCGGGAACGCTCCAAAGCGCAGTCGGGCGATCTGTTGCTCCAGAGCCCGGCGACGCTTCAGGTGCATTTGGCCGTGAAGGTCGGGGGCGGGGTTGTCGAGGCACACGCCGGCCTGCGGCGGGTGGTGTTTCGGACGCTGGTTGCCGGAGAGATTTGGGATTCCGCCTGGCGGCTGCCTTTAGGAGACGGATAATGGCATCGGTGCTGTTTTCGACGGTTGGGCAGGCCATCGGGGGCCCGTTGGGAGCGGGCGTGGGGGCAGCACTTGGCGCAAGTGTTGACTCGCGTCTGTTCCGGCGGCGTGCCCGGGGTGCCGAGGACGGCTTTGCTAGCCGATCGGCGTATGGCGAGATCGTGCCCAGGGTGTTTGGACGCGCCAGAGTTGGGGGCTTGCTGATCTGGGCACTCGCGCCTGGCGAAGGTAGTGGCAAAGGCCAGGGACGAAGAACCCAATCAACAAGCTTCGCGATGGCGTTATCGCGGGGGCCGGTTGCCGCTTTGGGGCGGATCTGGGCTGATGGGGGCCTTGTGCGCAATGCCGAAGGCACGTTCCTGACGAATATGCGAATGCGCCTGCATTCCGTCGGCGAAGAGCAGCCCGATCCGATGATTCTTGCAGCAGAGGGCGAAGGCGCAGCGCCTGCCTACAGCAATCTGTCCTATGTGGTTTGCGAGGACTTCGATCTTGGTCCGTTCGGGAATCGCATTCCCTCCCTGAGCTTCGAGATCCTAGCTGACGATGGGCAGGCAACGCAGTGGCTGGCGGAGATGGCAGCACCCCGTGGAGCGAGCGTCGAGGGCTTTTCGCCGGTGGCTGCGATCGGCGGCTATTCCGCGCTGTACGATCCAGTTGCGGACGACATTGCTACTCTGCTCGCCGCAGCAGGCGGCCGGATCGCGCGCCGTGACGGCCGCCCGGCTGTTATCTCGGAGCCGCGATTGGCAATCCTCCCGGCAGGCGAGCACGTTCAGGAGCCGACGGATCCCGAGTCAGAAAGTCTTGTTTTCCACAGTGAGCGGCCAACCGGTGTCAGCCTGTCGTTTCAAGACAGCGATCGTGACTTTCAACTTGGCTGGCAACAGGAAAGAAGGGTCGGGCGTGGGCCAATGCTCTCGACTAGCTGGCCGATATCGGCCACGGCCAAAGCCGCGCGTGCGATCGCGGTGCGATTGCTCCAGGAGGGCGAATTCGGATCTGAAACTGTCCGCATCACGCTTCCCATTCGGTTCCTGACCCTGTGTGTCGGCGACGTGATGCAGCTGGACGAAGATGCCGACTGGCTGGTGGTGCGGCGAGAGATCCGGGGTCTGTCCCTGCAATTGGAAGGGCGGCGGATTCCTCGCAACGGGCGGGTGACCGATCTCGATACCGACTCTGGCCGGATTCTCGAGGGGCCGGACCAGCCGATTCCGCCCTCCGTTGCGATGACAGTCGAGTCGCCTGTATCCGTGCAGTCAGGTTCTGGTGCGGGGTTGATGATCCTTTCGAGCGGACGAGCCGGGTGGCGAGGTGCGTCTGTTAGCCTGGTTCAGGCAGGTGACGAAATATCTGTCGGAGCCGCATCGCAGCCACTGCCATTCGGCATTCTGGTCGAAGCGCTTGGCCCTGCGCCAGCGACGATCTGGGATGAACGTTCGCATGTCCTGCTGGACGTTTCGGCCGGCAATGGCCTGTTTCTTGGGCGGAGCAAGCCTGATGTGTTGGATGGCGGCGGGCTTTTCGCTTTGGGACAGGAGCTCGTTCAGTATTCTCGGGCCGAACTGCTGGAGCCGGATCTGATGCGGCTTTCCGGGCTTCTGCGCGGTCGGTTCGGAACGCGGCCCATCGGTTCGGCTGCGGGGGCGATCGCAATGGCAGTGCCTCGCACGCCGGACGGATGGCTGCGTCTGCAACCCGACATGACTGGCCGGGAGCTGTCTTTCCTCGTCGCAGGGCGGGGTGATCCGGTTGGGGGTCTGGTCGTCAACCATTCCGTTCAAGGTGCAGGACATGCGCCGCTGGCGCCCGTCCACCTTTCCTTTCGACGCACTGGGGACGGCACAGTGACCTTCAGCTGGATTGCGCGGGACCGGAACAACTGGAGCTGGGAACAGACCGCGCTGGGGGATGCCCAGAGATATGTCTTGCACTATCAATCTGATGCTGGACAGCTTGTGATGATCGATGCGTCCGCTTCGGGTGTGCGCCTCGACGTGGACGCACAGTTTGCGGCTTTCGGAGGGCCGCTGCCTCCGGGCGCATTTCAGGTCGAGGCGCTTGGGCCGGGGCCGCTCGACCTCAGACGATCAGGATGGGTCCGGGTCTGAAGAAAGGCAAATGAGATGGAACTGACAGCGCGCTTTGGACTGCCCCTGCTTGTTGCTGGGCAGGGCCAGAAGGAAATAACGCATAATGAAGCTCTGGTGCTGCTTGATGCAATGGTTGGTTGTGTCGTGGAGCGACGGGATGTTGTTGCTCCGCCAGTCCTGAAGTCGGAAGGACAGTGTTGGCTGCTGCCGACGGGCGTAACCGGGGACTGGACGGGCAAAACAGGCCAGGTGGCGATCTGGACGGCCGGAGGCTGGCGGTATGTGTCGCCCCCGGAGGGCGCATCCGTTTACGTGCGGGCGGGAGCGGAACGGCTGCGTCGGCTGAATGGGCTTTGGACCCACGACACGCCGAGGAATGTGCCGACAGCTGCCTTGGACAATCCGACGGGTGGGTCGAATGTTGATTCCGAGGCCAGGGCGGTTCTTTCGTTGCTCCTTGAGCGACTGCGTCAGATGGGTCTTATCGCGACCTGACCGGCCTATCGTGGCCGATTGCGAGCCAACATGTTGCTCTCGAAACACAGTTTTGGTGAATCGACCCCTTGCTATCGCGCACCTGCCTCGGTTAGAAGGCCCGGCCTTGGGGCGTCATACGTTGAAGGGGATAGTTATGCGGAAGTTCGCCGTTGCGGTCGCACTTGCGACTACGGTGCTGGCAGGAGCGGCGCAAGCGCGCGACAACTCCTGGTATATTGGCCTTGATGCAGGCGGCTTCATTGCCGAGACAAAGGGCTGGGATCTGGAAACGCCGGCAGGCGTTGGAACTGCGGATGCAGTCCGCAACAAGTACGAGCCGGGCTGGGAAGTCGGTGGTGTCCTTGGTTACGATTTCGGTGTCTTCCGGACTGAATTTGAGGTTGCCTACAAGGACGCAAATCTTGACCAGGTGACCGCGCGGACAGGCGTGGTTCCTGGCCCGAACCGGCAAGGCAACGTTTGGGAGTCGGCAGACGGTAACGCGCAGATCCTGTCGTTCATGCTGAACGGCATGTTCGATTTCGGCGCCGAGGAAGGCTCGCCTTTCGGCGGTTTCGTGGGCGGCGGTGTCGGGGTTGCCCGGTTCAAGTCGCATATCTGGCAGCTCGCCAAGTTCGAGGGCCCGGCATTCTCTGACGACAGCGACACGGGCTTCGCGTGGCAGGCTCTGGCTGGCATCCGCTATGCCCTGTCGGAAAAGGTCGATCTTTCGTTGAAGTATCGCTTCTTCAACATGAACGGGATCGATCTTCAAACGACGAACGGCAATGATCTGTCTGGCAGCTGGCGCAGTCACAGCCTTCTGCTGGGTGTGAGCTTTAACCTGTTCGAGCCGGAAGCACCGCCTCCGCCTCCGCCTCCGCCGCCTCCGCCGCCCCCGCCTCCGCCGCCCCCGCCGCCTCCGGCGCAGGTGGTTCCGGGTCCGTTCCTCGTCTTCTTCGACTGGGACAAGTTTGACGTCACCCTGGAAGCGGCTGCAATTCTCGATCGGGCTGCCGAAGCGTACATGCAGACCGGCCAATCGTCGGTGGTCATCGATGGCCACACCGACACATCCGGTTCGGCAAAGTACAACCAGGGCCTGTCGGAGCGTCGTGCAAATGCTGTGAAGGCCTATATGGCGGGCAAGGGCATCGCAGAAAGCCAGATGACGACGCGTGGCTTCGGCTTCAATCGTCTGCTGGTCGACACGCCGCTTGGTGTGCGCGAGCCGCAAAACCGGCGCGCCGAAGTCGTCTTCGGTCAGCCGATGAACTGATCCTTATCCGGGGGCTTTGGCCCCCGGGTTTGACAAAGATGGCCCGCGCTCTCAGCGCGGGCCATTTTTTTGCGAGCGACTTTGCCGGCCACATTCTGCCAAACCTGTGCGCAGATCCCACTCTACGCAACAACGTGCCTTCACGCTTTGAGGAGTGGACGGAGGCGGCCGCTGCTTCAGCGGCAGCGGGACTTGCCTGGGCACGGGTCCTTGATCGGGGATACAATAGCCCATTCCAGCCGAGGTGCGAGCAGTTGCTCTTGCTTGGTGTCAACAGCGATCCGAAGAGCAGGCAACTCGGCCGCTGCGAACTCTGCCAATTGGCCCTTTGGAACCGTGAGCGCCTTGCGGCCGACCAACGCGGCGGCGTTGCAGAAGCTTACCTGCCCGTCATACGATGCCCAGCTCTGGTTGGAGCGCGTGGCGTAGGAATCAAACGCCCGCTGCCCGGACTTGCCTTTCGTTCGAACAAAATAGCCTGTCAGCGTTTTGAACGCATCGCCCATTTCGTCCGAATGCTGTCGAAGAAGCGCATTGTAGGTCGGAACCGTCGCCAGAAATGGCGAAAACTGGCACTGAAGGGCTGCAACATTCAACCCAGCGCGCAGTGCCCAGACGTTGTCTGCGCGCGTTTCCCTGACAGTCAGGTCAGGCAAAGGGGCGGGCGCCGCAGCCCGAGCCGCTGGCACCCCACCTTGAGCGAGCACAGCCACGAGAACCGCCCGAAGGCCGCCCTTGATCGGGCTGTTGCGCACACCACCGTCCGGCATCAGCCCAGAATTTTCCCGAGCTGCATGGCAATCCCCATATCACCTTCGACTTTAAGCTTGCCCAACATGAAAGCCATCTGCGCATTCTGCTTGCCGGCCGCGATGTCCTGAAAATCCGCCATGGACACCTTTACACGACAATCAGCCTGACCAGCATCATTGTCTACGACCGCGGGTGTCGTGGTTCCGTCGATGCGAACGCAGCCCTCGTCACCGAAATCAAAGGTCACTATCTTTCCAGCAAGACCACCATTCTTGGAAACCCTTTCAGACATTCCTTGGGTCACTTCTGCGAGACTCATGCCAACTCCCTCCTCGTAGAAGAAAGGCCGCCTTTCAAAGGCGGCCTTTCAGAACCAGCCGGCCGCGTCGTGGCCAATCAGACCTGCCAACTTACTTGGCCGGCTCTGCGGCCGGAGCAGCGGCAGCAGCGGCGGCATCGGTTGCAGCAGCGGCGGCGTCGGTTGCAGCAGCGGCCGCGTCCGTGGCTGCGGCAGCTGCGTCGGCCGGAGCAGCGGCAGCAGCAGCGGCGGCGTCAACAGCAGCGACATCGGCCGGAGCAGCTTCGACGGTTGCAGCTTCAGTCGGCGTAGCGGCTTCTTCGGCTGGCTTTGCACCACCACACGCAACAACGAACAGGGAAGCGCCGGTCACAAGCGCAGCAGCCTTCACCTTCTGGAGAACGTCACCCATATCTGACTCCTTGATCTTATTGCGGAAGTTCTGGAGCAATCGGTCTGTGCCGACCCCGAACCTTTTCGGAACCTAGCTGCAATCACTCGGGTCCTCAAGCGTCTTGATGGCGGCCTCGGTTTCGCCCGACAAAGAGTGCAACATCGTCGGCAAACGGTGCAAAAGCGCCCGGTCAAGCGACGGCATGTCGACGCCTGGCCGAAGATCGGACAGACGGGCAACGCCATGGCCTTGAATTCCGCAGGGAACAATGGCCGCGAAATGATCGAGGTCTGTCGTGACGTTCAGCGCCAGTCCGTGAAAGCTGATCCAGCGACGAACTCGGACACCGATTGCTCCGATTTTGAGAAGCCGGCCGGGCTGGTGCGGATCATGAACCCAGATTCCCGTCCCGAGCCGACTGAGACCCGCATTGACACCAAGATCCCGGAGGGCGGCAATCGCCCAATCTTCCAGCGCCACAACATACCGACGGACATCCCGGCCCCTGCGGCCAAGATCCAGCATCGGGTAGATCACGCGCTGGCCCGGCCCATGGTATGTAAATCGGCCGCCTCGGCCCGTCGCGACGACGGGAAAACGCTCAGGCTGCAAGAGATCTGTGGCAGAAGTGCTCGTGCCGGCCGTGATCACGGAAGGATGTTCGACCAGCCAGATTTCCTCGGCTGCCATGCCGCGCGATATCTGGTCAACATGGTCCTGCATATCTGCAAGAGTCTGCCGATAGTCGGACAGGCCCTGGAAAAGCCGCCATGCAGGTGGTTCCAGAGAAGGCGGTAGAGAGGACATTCGCGCCGGATAGCCTCTCTCGCGCGACCATGCCACCCAAGCTTCTGGCCAGCGGACTCTGCAGTGTGATACCTAGTGCCATGCAGTCTCGCCGCGGTTTTTTCCTGTCGGGCATGTCCCTGTTTGCCGCAACGGCATTGCCGTCAGCGGTGAGCGCGCTCAGCCTGTTCGACCAACAGAAATATGCCGCGTTCGTGGCCGACGCGACCACCGGCGAGGTGCTGTACTCCCGTCGGGCAGACACGCCCCGATTTCCTGCCTCCATCACAAAAGTCATGACCCTGTACATGGTGTTCGAGCAACTCGCGGCAGGGCAGATCCAGCTGAACGACAGGGTGGCCATGAGCCGGTTCGCCGCGAGCCAGCGCCCTTCCAAGCTTGGTCTGAAGGCGGGTGAGACCCTGACTGTCGACCAGGCGATCCGCAGCCTCGCAACCAAATCGGCGAACGACGTTTCGGTGGCGCTCGCGGAACATGTCGCCGGCAGCGCGGATGAATTTGCCCGTCGCATGACCATGAGGGCAAGAGCGCTGGGAATGGCGAACAGCCGCTTTGTGAATCCGAACGGATTGCCGGATTCTCGCCAGATCACGACGGCGCGCGACATCTTCATCCTTTCGCAGGCGACGATCCGCGATTTTCCACAATACTACAGTTACTACCAGCAACAGCAGTTCGTGTTCGGCAACCAGGTTCTGCCCAATCACAACCATCTGTTGCGAACGATGCCAGGTGTCGATGGCATCAAGACCGGTTTCACGAATGCGGCCGGCTTTACCCTGGCGGCATCCGCCGTTCGAGACGGCCGCCGTCTGATTGCCGTCGTGCTGGGCGGGCCCAGCAGGGTTGCGCGCGACAGCAATGTGGAAAGCCTGCTGGCTGCCGGGTTCGCGGTGCTTGCCGCCCGGGACCGTGGCCAGAATTTGCAGGTGGCTGACCTGCTTGCCGAACCGGGCGATCTGAATGACTCTCTGCTGAAGCAATTGGTGGAACAGGGCAGCGCAGATTCATTTCCCACCGGGTCCAGGTCCCGCTGACCGCCGGTTTTCGCCCCACACAATCGGGCTTAACCTTCGCGTCCTCCTGCTTTACCAGACATTGGTATTTCGCTCGGCTGCGGGAGGGAAAGAAGCCATGCCGGACATCCCGGAGAGCCGTTTCCAAGGTCTTCCCCGCGGGCGCCTGTCGCGCAGGGGCTTGCTTGCCGGCCTGGGCGTTGCTGCGGTCGGGTTCAGCCTGCAAGCTTGCGGACAGACCGACGATGGGTCCGGATCCGGCAGCAAGAAGCTCAATTTCTACACCTGGGACACTTACATCGGAGAAAATACGCTCGACGATTTTGCGAGAGCCACTGGTATTCGGGTTCAAACCAGCTATTTTGCGACGAACGATGAGTTGTTTGCAAAGCTGAAAGCCGGAAAACCCGGCTACGATGTCATTGTCCCGACCAATGAATTTGTAACGCGGATGCGCGAGGCGGGCATACTGCAGCCACTCGATCTATCAGCTATCCCAAACTTGAAAAATATTCCCCCCGAATTTCTTGGTCAGCACTATGATGAGGCGCCGAAACACAGCATACCCTACACTTGGCTGGTGCTTGGCATAGGTTATCGCAAGAGCCGTGTGAACGGCGTGCCTGACAGCTGGAAATGGCTGTTCGACAGCGACCTCTACAAGGGGCGCGTTGCCCTGAACTCGGAGGCGCCGGATCTGCTCCGGCTCGGTGCGAAATACATGGGCCGATCGTTGAACGGCGTCGACGCTGCAACGCTCAAGGCTGTCGAGGAAATGCTCATTCGGCAGAAGCCGAACATCAAGGCATTTCATGAAGATAATGGGCAGGATCTGTTGCTGGCCGGCGATGTGGATCTGGTTCTGGAACCGAATGGCGACATCGCGCAGATTGCGATGGAGGACGACGACATCGGCTTCGTTGTGCCGCGTGAAGGGTCGCTACTGAATGCAGATACGCTGGCAATTCCGAAAGGTGCGCCACGATCCGAACAGGCCCACATGTTCATCAATTACCTGCTGGATCCGCAGGTGGGCAAGCATATCATCGAGACCATCCTTTACCCGACGCCGAACGCTGCAGCCAAGGCACTGATGCCGCCCACCTATGCAGCCAATCCGATCATCTTTCCATCGGGTCCCGGCATGGATGCCAGTGAGTGGGGCAGGTATGAAGGACCGGAAGCTGCGCGCGTCTTTGAAGATGCCCTTACCCGCGTTCGCGCAGCCTGACATCGGACGGTCTGGGCGGGAATGCGCGAAGGGGTCGAGTGGCGGCATGCAAAGTCGGGGGTTCTCGGCCTCCTTGGGCCGCCGCTCGGCTGGTTCCTTCTCTTTTTTGCCGTGCCGATGGCTGTCGTCTGGGCATACAGCTTCGGGACAAACGTTGGCACCATCGGTATCGAGATTTCCGGCACCTTCGCGAATTACGCGCGGGCGCTCGAGCCGCTCTACATCGGCATCCTCGCGAAATCGCTTGCGTTTGCAGCGCTCGCCACACTCATCTGTCTCGTTGTCGGCTTTCCGGTTGCGCTTGCCATCAGCTTTGCGGACCCGCGCCTGAAAACCGTCCTTCTCATCGGGGTCATGCTTCCGTTCTGGACCAACCTCCTGATCCGGACCTATGCCCTGATTGCCCTGCTGCGCGATGAAGGCCTCATCAACCAGGGGCTGCAATGGGCCTTCGGCTGGGCCGGCTTTCAGCCGCTGTCGATGATGAACAGCAATTTTGCCGTGATGGTGGGTCTGGTCTACGTCCATCTGCCCTTCACCGTGCTCCCCCTCTATGCCGCACTGGACAGGCTGGATCGCTCGCTTCTCGAGGTGAGCCTCGATCTCGGCGCAGGGCATCTGAAGACGATCTTTCATGTGGTGCTTCCGCTTACAGCCGCCGGGATCGGCTCTGCCTTGCTCCTCACGTTCATTCCTGTGCTCGGCAGCTATCTCGCACCTGATCTGCTGGGTGGCCCGAACAGCCAGATGATCGCCAATGTGATCGAGCGTCAGTTCAAGCGTGCAAACGACTGGCCATTCGGCGCTGCCCTTGCCTTCATGCTGATGTATCTCACCTTTTTCGGCATCGCTCTCCAGTCCATGCTGCGGCGCAAGGGCAGCGACCGATGAGGGAGACGCCCGGTCTCCTCGATTATGCACGGCGCTGGCCACTCAGGCTGTGGATGCTGCTTGTGGGGCTGTTCCTGTATGCCCCACTGGTGGTGCTGGTGGTGATGAGCTTCAACGACAGCCGCCGCACGACACACTGGCGCGGCTTTACATTCGATTGGTACCGCAAGGTTTTCGATGATTTCGAACTGGTTGAGTCCCTTCTCAACTCGCTTGCCATCGCCGGCCTCTCCACCGCCGTCAGCCTGGTGCTCGGCACCCTCGCTGCCATTGCGCTCTGGCGTTTCCGGTTTCCCGGCAAGCCGCTTGTCGAAAGCGGCTTTGCACTGCCGATCGTTGTGCCGGAGATCTGCATGGGGGTGGCCCTGCTGATCTTCTTTGCCCGGGTGATGCCCTGGCCCGCCGGCCTGGTCTGGCCACTGTCGCTCGGCCCGATCGTGATCGCCCACGTCGCCTTCAGCTTCCCCTTCGTTGCCGTCGTGGTCCGGGCTCGGCTCGAAAGCTTCGACCGCGCCCAGGAAGAGGCAGCCCGGGATCTGGGCGCAAGCGACTGGCAGGCCCTGTGGAATGTCGTCGTCCCGCACATCCGGCCGGCGCTGCTGGCCGGGGCGCTCCTCGCGTTCACCCTCAGTCTCGATGATTTCGTCATCACCTTTTTCACGGCCGGGCCCGATACGGTGACCTTCCCGGTCAAGGTCTATTCCATGGTCCGTTTCTCGGTCACGCCCAAGGTCAACGCAATCTCGACCCTGCTGCTGGCGCTCACCGTGCTCCTCACCTTCCTCGCCTTGCGCCTGCAGGCGAGGGCAGAAGCCGAAAAGAAGCCCCGATGACCGTTCCGCAGCCATCGCGCACCATCATCGAGTTCCGCGACATCACCAAACGCTTCGGTCCCGTGACGGCGGTCGACGACGTCAGCCTGTCCATCACCGAAGGCGAATTCTTCGCCCTCCTCGGCCCGTCCGGGTGCGGAAAGACGACACTCCTCAGGATGCTTGCCGGCTTCGAGACCCCGACCAGCGGGCAGATCCTGATCGACGGACGCGACATCACGCGGGCCCCGCCCAACAAGCGTCCCGTCAACATGGTCTTCCAGAGCTATGCCGTCTTCCCGCACCTCTCTGTCCAGCGAAATGTCGAGTATGGCCTCAGGATGGATGGTGTGCCGGCATCCGAACGGCGCGACCGGGCCGAGGCCGCTCTCGGGCTCGTCCAGCTCGCAGGCTATGGTGACCGCATGCCCGATCAGCTCTCCGGCGGTCAGCGCCAGCGGGTCGCGCTGGCCCGTGCCATCGTGAAGCGCCCGCGCGTCCTGCTGCTCGACGAACCGCTGTCCGCCCTCGATGCCAAACTGCGCGAGGAGCTCCGCTTCGAGATGTCCGCGCTGCAGGACAGCCTTGGCATCACGTTCGTCATGGTCACACACGACCAGGACGAGGCGCTCGCGCTTGCCACGCGGTGCGCGGTCATGAACAAGGGTTCGCTGATGCAGGTCGCAACGCCGGCCGATCTCTACGAATTCCCTGCCTCGCGCCTTGTGGCCGACTTCATAGGCTCGGTGAACCTGTTCGAAGGCCGCGTTGTCGAGGACGAGAGCGATCACGCCATCATCGACCTGGCTGAAATCGGTGCAAAGGCATGGCTCGATCACGGCACCGGCGCGTCCGAGACCCTCCAGATCTGGCTCGCGCTGCGGCCCGAGAAAGTCGAACTTCACAAGCGCGATGCAGCCCACGGCCCTCCCGAGATAGAGGGGACGCCGCCCGGCTACAATGTGCTCAAGGGCACAATCATGGATATCGCCTATCTCGGGTCCGAATCCGTCTACGATGTCCGGCTGGAAGGCGGAAAGCGGGTCCGCGTGATCCGCCCCAACCTGACCCGCTGGGACCAGGAGGATTTCAGCTGGGACGAGGATGTCTGGCTGGGCTGGCATGCCGAAGGTGCGCATGTGCTTCTGACATGAAGGCGGTCGAGCAATTCCTGCGCGTGCCCGGTGGGCGCATGTTCACCTTGCAGTGGGGCGAAGGCCCGCTGCTTCTGTTCACCCACGCAACGGGCATGTGCGCGCGGGTCTACACCCGGTTGCTCGCGCCCCTGGCGGGCCGCTTCCGCATTGTCGCGCCGGATGCGCGCGGCCATGGTCGCACCGAGCTCGACGCTGTGCCCGGGCGCATCCCCTCGGATTGGCAACCGTACAGGCAGGACCTCGTCTCGCTCGTGGAGGCACTAGGCGGCGGGCCGGTGCTGCTCGCCGGCCACAGCTTCGGGGCGACGGTCTCCCTCGAGGCCGCGGTCGACACGCCCGGCCTTGCAAGCGCCGTCTGCCTGATCGATCCGCCCTTCATCCCCACCGATCATGTCGCTGCCTACCGGGTCGCGCGCGACGCCGGCAGTCCGCCCAACCCCATGGCAGACCAGGCCGAACGCCGACGTGCCCGCTTCGAAAGCCGCGCCGCCGCCCGCGCCAGCTACCACGGCCGCGGCGTCTTCCGCGGCTGGCCCGATGACGCGCTCGACGACTATCTGGACGGGGGTTTGCTGCCCGACGGTGCCGGCGTTCGCCTCGCCTGCACGCCGGGGTGGGAGGCAACCAGCTTCCGGGGTGTTTCCACAAGCTTCCTCGGCAGCCTCGCCCGTGCCGACTTTCCCTTCACCCTGCTTGCGGCCGGCGAGGGCAGCACCGTTCCCGAAAGCGCGGAGGCGCAGATCCGCGCCAATCCGAATGCAACGCTCCGCCGCTTTCCCGGCACCGGGCACTTCCTGCCTGTCACCCACCCTGAGCTGGTGCGACCCTATCTCGAGCTGCTGGGTTCGGGCACCTTTCCAGACAGATAGAGGAGCTGCACCTCGGTCGTGACCCGGCCGTCCGGTTCGGCACCCCGCTTGAAGGCTGCCTCTGCCGCAGCCCAGCGGGCGGGCGTGGTCAGCCCTCGCCCTCGCGCGGCAAGCCAGCCGCTGTCACCATGCGCACGGAGATCGATCGCGAGGTCCCTCAGGCTTCGATAGCGCAGTTTCAGCGTGTCCACTTCGGCCACCTGCTCCACGAAGCCCGCCCGCTGGAGCAGCCCGGCAGCCTCTGTCGGGTCAACGGTCGGTCCGACGCGCGGCGCGACCCCCCGCCCGGATTCCATGTCCGCTTCCAGAAATGCGGCGCGCACCCCGGCGAGGGAAAGACCGGCCGGAAACGCGGCCTGAAACCGGCCGCCCGGCCGCAGCGCGCGGCGACACAGGATCAGTGCGCCTGGAAGGTCATTTGCCCCGTGAAGCGTCATGAAGGCGGTGATCCGGGCAAATCGCCCGTCTGCGAAATGCCGTCGATCCTCGTCGCCTGCCAATCCGCCGTGCCTGCCAGCCAGAACGGCGGATGGATCAAGCCCGACATGCCGGGGTGGGGGCGGCAGCAGAAGGCCGATCCACAGCGCTTCGCCGGCAGGGCAGGGTTCCAGCAGGGCCCGACGCTCGGCAAGCTCTTGTGCCACATGCACCAGCAGCTCGTTGCGGTCTCCGATCAGCCGCGCTGCACGATCCCGCGCCCGTCGCCGGGCGTCGCGATCGAAGGGTTCTGGTTGCGACATGCCGCGGTTCGGGCCTTCCATGCTATGCAAAGTCCATGACGGTTGCCCAGACCTTGGCCCGCGGGGCCCGCGACGCGGTTGGAAATGCCGTCCAGTCTCTTGTCGACCTTCTGATGCCGCCTGCCTGCATGGCCTGCAAGGCCCCGGTTGCAACGCCGCTGGGATTTTGCGCCGATTGCTGGTCCGCGCTACCGGCCATCGATTCCGCGCGCTGTGTCCAGTGCAGCGTCCCGCTGCCGATCGAGTGGGCGGCGGAAAGCCATTGCCTCGGCTGCCTGCACGAATCACCGCGCTTCGATCGCACTGCCGCCCCTTACCGCTATGAAGGCCCGGCCCGCGCCGTTGTTCTTGCCTTCAAACATGGACGCGAGGCCTTTGCCGGCCCGATGGCAGCCGCAATGCTGCGGGCCGCCCCCGGCTGGGTTGCCGAAAACAGCCTTGTCGCAGCTGTCCCGCTCCACCGCTGGCGCCTTGCAGCGCGCGGCTACAACCAGGCCGGGCTTCTGGCAGGCGCAATCGCCAACCAGTCGGGGGCGCATTTCGATCCGGACCTGCTTGTGCGCGTGAAGGCGACACCTCGCACCAAGGGCCTCAGCCGCGCCGCGCGCCGGCGCAACGCCGGGGGCGCATTCAGCCTGGCAGGCGACGGAAAGGCGCGCATTGCCGGGCGCCACGTGATCCTCGTCGACGATGTGATGACAAGCGGAGCGACTGCCTCTGCGGCGGCAGGGGTGCTCAAGCGCGGCGGTGCCGCCGGCGTCACCGTGCTTGTCTTTGCGCGGGTTGCGGCCACTGATGCGCGATCATATGTTACCGTATCCGTCAGTCAGGACGATCATGGCCAAGGTTGAAATCTACACCAAGTTCCTGTGCCCCTACTGCACGCGCGCAAAGTCGTTGCTGAAGGACAAGGGCGTCACGGCGCAGGAGTATGACATCACGATGGGCGGGCCCAAGCGCAGCGAAATGCTCCAGCGCTCCGGCGGCCGGACAACGGTTCCGCAGATCTTCATCGACGGACGCCATATCGGCGGTTCCGACGACCTTGCTGCGCTCGAGCGTGCCGGCGGCCTCGACCCGCTTCTCGCTGCATGACAACGCTGAACGCCGGGCTGGTCCAGACAACGACCGGGCTTGATCCCGAGGCCAATGCCGGGGAACTTGCAGACGCCGCAGACCGTTTGGCAGCAGCGGGCGCCCGGATCGTGTTCACCCCCGAAATGTGCGGGCTCCTCGATCGCAACACGGCGCGTCTGGCCACAGCGGCAAGGCCAGAAGCCGAAGACCCGACCATTCGCGCGCTGGCAAGCGTCGCCCGAAGGCGCGGCATCGCGGTTGCGATCGGTTCGCTTGCGATCCGCGATCCCGCAGCCTCCGACGGCCGGCTTGCCAACCGCAGCATCCTGATCGCCCCGGATGGGCGCATAGCTGCCCGCTACGACAAGATGCACCTGTTCGATGTCGATTTGCCCAACGGCGACCGCTACCGCGAATCCGCCAGTTTCCTCTCGGGAAGCCGCGTCCAGCTGGCAGATCTCGCCTGGGGTCGGCTTGGACTCACCATCTGCTACGATCTGCGCTTCCCGCTGCTCCACAATGCCCTCGCGCTTGCCGGGGCCGATGTGATTGCCCAGCCGGCTGCCTTCACCCGCCCCACTGGCGAGGCACATTGGCATGTGCTGCTGCGCGCCCGCGCAATCGAAACCGGCGCATTCGTGGTTGCAGCTGCACAGACCGGCCTGCACCAGGACGGCCGCGAGACCTACGGCCATTCGCTGGTGGTCGATCCCTGGGGCCGGGTGCTGCTGGACATGGAGACCGATCCGGGGGTCGCCATGGTCGAGCTCGATCTCGCCCAGATCGCCGACACCCGCGCCCGGATCCCCAACCTTCGCCATGCCCGCGCGCTTGCGCCTGCCGACGTTGCGGACGCCCGATGATCGTCTTCGACCTCCGCTGTGCCGACGCCCATGTGTTCGAGGCCTGGTTCGGCAGCAGCGACGATTTTGCAGCGCAGAAAGCGCGCGGGCTCGTCGCCTGCCCGATCTGCGGGTCCGCCGAGGTCGAGAAGGCCGTGATGGCGCCAGCCGTTCCGGCCAAGGGAAACCGCCTCGTCATGGATGCCGAACGCAAGCAGCATTCACAAAAGCTGCAGGCCCTTCGCATCGAGGTCGAAGCCAGCTGCGATTATGTCGGTGCCGATTTTGCGCGCGAAGCCCGCTCCCGCTTTGCAAGACCGCCGGCCGATCCCCAAACCCCGCCCCGCGGCATCTACGGCCAAGCAAGCCTTGCCCAGGCCGCAGACCTCATCGCCGATGGAATCCCGGTCGCACCCCTCCCCTTCCGCCCGCGCAGGCTCGCAGACGCCTGAGCCATTCCGCAGCAACCGCCCGAGGGTTGCAGTTCGCGCCATCTTGGGCAATGGCAAGCCGCGTGGTCCCGTAGCTCAGCAGGATAGAGCGGCAGTTTCCTAAACTGCAGGCCACTGGTTCGAATCCAGTCGGGATCACCACCAGCCTTGCCTGCCGGGATG
>BBPE01011211.1_pt1 | contig 16721 bp, 16 predicted proteins | sample 1344301 | NCBI WGS metagenome assembly BBPE01 (sample SAMD00019089, study PRJDB2971) | groundwater metagenome | isolation source: The Cedars highly-alkaline
GGATAAATAGGGTCAACTCTATTTTCTTTTTTTAATAATACTACATTGGTTTTTTAGAGAAAATAGAGTTGACCCTATTTATATTTACCATTATTTATGCAAAGGTCATTAGAACAAGGACAAAACAAATTTTACAAAATGAAGTAAAGCAAAATTTGGGCAAAGGCCCGTATAGCATTATAACCCTTCGTCCATAAATTTTTTACATTTAACACAGTCTCTAATCTGGAATCAAATTATATAAATTTTTGCCTCCCCGCAAGGGTAACGCATCGGCGCAATCGTAAACCGCCTTCAATGGTTTGATCAGAAAGTTAGCGGGGAGAGGGATTTTCCCGGGGATGAAACTTCCTGTGGACCTCTTTTAACCTGTCTTTTTCTACATGTGTATAAATCTGTGTTGTTGATATGCTTGAATGTCCCAGAAGTTCTTGAACAATTCTTAAATCTGCCCCCCTTTCAAGAAGATGTGTTGCAAATGAGTGTCTGAATGTATGGGGTTTTACTTTTTTAAAAAGCCCAGCCTGTTTTGCCGTATCTTTGACCATCTGCCATATGCTTATTCTTGAAAGTCTTTTCCCCTGATATGACAGGAAGAGGTAAGATTCTTCATTTTCAGGATTTAGCTTGTTTCTTGCTTCTTCTATGTATTTTTTAATCCATTCGGATGCAATCCTGCCGATAGGAACAATCCTTTCTTTTCTTCCTTTTCCAATACATTTTATAAAGCCAACACTTAAATTCACATCTTCCAATTTTAAGTATGAAACCTCTGAAACTCTTAATCCCGAGGCATACATAACCTCAAGTATTGCCCTGTTTCTTATACCAATGGGCTTATCAGTCTTTAAAATGTTTAATATTTTTTCTATTTCTTCTACCTTCAGCACATCGGGAAGTTTTTTCCAAAGCTTTGGGTGTTCAAGCACACTTGTTATATCGTTTTCAATAATTTTTTCTCTTGCAAGAAACCTGTGAAGCATCTTTATTGCAACAAGCCTTCTTGATATGGTAGTGGGGGCAGCATTCTTCTTTTGTTTTAATTCCATTAAAAAATCTACAATATTTTCCCTTTTAACAGACTTAAAAGAATGTAAATTTTGCTTATTTAGAAATTCAATATATTTTTTAAGGTCTAAAAAATATGAATAAACCGTATTTTTTGAAAGCCCTTTTTCTATCTCCATATAATTTAAAAAAATACCGACCTGTTCATACATCTGCTCCTGTTCTTTGGATAACTGGCAATTACAGGCATCCATCTTTAGATCCACCCCCTGTGACACTGGATAATTTTATACAACCGGCAACAGATGACCGGTGATGGAAAAACAGCGCAAGTCTTAAAATTACAAACACCAGTTCTCAAAAAATAAGATACAAATGACAAATAAATAACAAATGTTAAATGTCAAATAGATATCAACAGGTCATACTTTTTGTCATTTGGATTTTGACATTTGGCATTTATCATCAGCCATCAGCCACCTGTCACCTGTCACCTGTCACCTATGTTCTGGGTATCCTTTGGTCCTAGTATAACTGTAACCTTTCTGTCCTGATTAAAATATTCTTGTATTACATCTTTTACATCTTTTATTTTTATTCTTTTTATTTTTTCAAGACTTTTTTCCTGATTATCTGCCCCCATCCCATACAAGACATCCAGACCCACTGCAAATCCCAGCCCACCTTCTGTCTGTGTTTGAAGAACCTGTGCGCCTATGGCTTCTGCCTTTGCAAGTTCAATTGATTTTTCTTCTATTTGTTCTGCTAAAGAATTGATAAACCTCTGTATCTCAGTATGTGCCTCTTTAACATTCTCCTTAGATGTAAGTATATGGAATATGAATGCACCCTGTTCAATCCCGGATATATTTGCAGAGCCAAGACTATACGCAAGTGCCTTTTCATCTCTCAACCTATGATAAAGACTTCCACCCTGGTCATTCATTGCATTGGCAAGCACATCTAATATATATCTGTCATCTGAATACATTGTTGTGCCGGGAAAACCTATTACAATACAGGCCCCTTCTCCATCAAATTCTTCTTCAATGGTCTTCGGCGCTTCTGGAAAATCTAAAGGAATCTGTTGAATTTTAAATTCTTTCCCAGGTTTGATTGAACCAAAAGATGCTTTTATTTTGTCTTCTGTTTCTTTTTTAGAAAAATTCCCGAATATTGATAAAACCATATTTTGAGGATTTATTATGTCTTCTGCCTGCTTTATAACCGTTTCTATTTTTATATCCTGTAAATCACCTGGATTCCCATCCGGAGGATTTGAGTAGGGATGTTTTCCAAACAGTTCTTTTCTCAATCTATTCAGAGCAATATGTATGGGCTGTTCATAACCCTGTTTTGCTATTGCAATTGCCTGAGATTTTTTTAAACTGAACTCATCCTCAGAAAAAACTGAGTCTTCAAGTACAGACTTCATTATGTCCATTGCCTTCCCTGTATTGTCAGGCGGAACCTCTATTGTCCAACCTATTGAGTTGTAACCTGTATGTACAGAACTCTGCCCCCCAATTTTTTCTATCTCAAGTGCAAGTTCCTGTGCATTGTATTTACTTGTTCCGGACTCCAGCATTGAAGAAAGGACGATGGAACTGCCGGGCTGTTCATCTGTTCTTAACCCACCAAGGAAAAGAGCCTTTATGCTTACTAGGTTTGCATATGGATTCGGACGGATAACAAGTCTTATCCCATTGTGAAGTTTTATTTCTTCCACAGATAAAAACTCTTTTTCAGTCTTACCCTGTTCTACTGTCTTCTTTTCTTCTGAGCAGAGTTCTGCAATAACAGATCTTTCATTTGTTAGGTATTTTTTTACGGCTTCTCTTATTGATACAGCATCAACCTTTTTTATGTTTTTTAGATATAAAACCGAAAAATCCGGGTCTGCTGTAAATACAAAGTTAGAACCTACATCTGCTGCGGTTCCATGTGCGGTCTGGATTGAAAAAAGATATTCGCTTTCTATTTTTGTTTTTGCTCTTTGTATCTCTTCGTCTTTTACACCCTGTTCTTTTATTTTTTCTATTTCTTCAAAAATAATTCTTTCAACCTTTTCGAAATTTTTTGCATCAAGTGTGCAATATATACCAAAAAGTCCGGGGTCTTTCGGTGTATAAGACCAGCTGTCCACTGAATATACAAGATTTTCTTTTTGAATAAGTCTTTGATAGAGTCTTGAAGGTCTACCCTGCCCGAGTATAACAGAAAGCATATCCATCGGATAAAGGTCTGGTGAATAAAAACTTGGACCATGGAATGCAGTGATGAACCTTGCAATATCCACAGGCATAGTCTTGCGAATCTTTTTTTGTGAAAGTTGAGGAGGCTCCAGAGCAACCGGATTTTTAACAGGACCGGACCTTTGAAAACTGAAAAATATTTCTGCTTTTTTTAATACATCTTCAATCTGGATACCACCTGCAACAACAAGAACACAGTGTTCTGAGCCATAGAAATTCTTATAATATTTTACAAGGTCTTCTCTTGTAAGTTTCTTAAAAAGTTCAGGATATCCTATCACTGGAATCTTATACGGATGAACCCTGAATGCAGTCTCCCACAGTGTCTCAGATATTTCCCTATCAGGAGAATCCTGTCTCATATCCATTTCTCTTAATATTACATTTTTTTCCTTTTCAAGTTCCTGCCGGTCAAACAAAGGCTCCGAAAGTATCATATGTAAAATCTCTATTGCATCTTTAACATATTCTTTAGGACAGTCAATAAAAAATACTGTTCTTTCATGTGAGGTATATGCATTGATTTTACCCCCGATAGCCTTAACCCTGTCTCCGATCTGTTTTCCTGTTATTTTTGATGAACCCTTAAATATCATATGTTCAAGAAGGTGTGATATACCGGCCCCCGACCATTGGTATTCGGTTGAGCTTCCTGCTGCAACCCATACCTGAACAGATGCCGAATTGTTTTCACCCATTGAACACACTATAACATCCATGCCATTTGACAACTGTCTTACAACAGTCTGGTGCTGTGAAAATTTTGAAAATCCGCTCTCAAGGATGGATAAAACAATAGAACCTGTTATAGCCATTTTCACACTCCTTCTGTTTTTAATAGACTATCGACTATGGACTGCGAACTGTGGACTAAATTTAACCATCCGTTCAATCCACTTCTTTGCAGTTTCTATACTACAACCTGCGGTTTTTGCAACCTTTTCATAGCCTGCACATATAATTCCTTCAACAGAGCCAAACTCTGATATTATCCTACTTTTTCGTACAGGACCTATACCGGAAATATCATCAAGAATTGAATGAATAGCAGACCTGCTTCTTATTTTTTTATGATAACTCATAGCAAACCTGTGTGCTTCATCCCTTACCATTTGTAAAGCCTGCAGGGAAGCGGAATCTCTGGATAAAACTATCGGCTCTTTTTTACCCGGAACAAATAACCATTCCTGCTTTTTTGCAAGCCCTGCAACACAGACAGATAAAATCCTCAATCCGTTTAAAATCCTTTTTGCGGCATTTGCCTGTGCAATTCCACCATCAACAAGAATAAGGTCTGGCATCTGTTTTTTTTCTTCTAATAATTTTCCGTACCTTCTGTGAACAACCTCAGAAAGCATCCCTGCATCGCTTCTTTCTGATGATAATATTCTATACCTTCTGTATTCGGATTTAAAGGGTCTGCATCTTACAAACCTTACAACACTTCCCACAGGATGCACCCCGGATATATTTGAAACATCTATCCCTTCTATAATATTTATATCTTTTTTTGTTTCAAACAATTCACCAAGTATTGAAGGGACGCTTACATCATAAGATTGTTTTAGCCTCTGGACAGTTTTTTCAAGCAAATATATTTTGTCTCTTACAATCTTTGCCTGTTCATATTTTTGTTCATCACTTAACTTTTGCATCCGGGTATGAATATTTCTTATAACCTTCTGTCTTTTGCCCTGTAAAAACAGCTTTAACTGTTTTATAAGACTTGCATAATCCTGTCTTAAAATCCTGCCTTCACAGGGAGCAGGACATAATTTTAAGGGATAATATATACAGTGCCTTTTGGGGAGATTTATACAGGTTCTGTACGGTATTATTCTTCTTACCGTAGATAGTGCTTTTCTTAAAGCAGTGGCATCGGGATAAGGACCAAAACATTCCGCTTTTAACTTTAAAAATCTTTTTCTTCTGCCGATTGCTACTCTTGGGAACTTTTCTTCACTTATACATATCAGAGGATAATCTTTATCATCTCTTAACTTCATATTATAAGGTGGCTTATATTGTTTTATCAGTGCATTTTCCAATAGCAGGGCTTCTTTTTCATCAGATGTTGTAAGGATATGGACACCCTTTACTTTCTGCATCATAATAGAGATTTTAAGCAACAATGGCTGTCTCAGGTAAGACCTTACCCTGTCTTTTAAGTCAGCAGCCTTACCTATATAAAGAACATCTCCTTTGTGGTCCCTGAAAATATATACACCCGGCTGATGAGAGATCTGTTCTATCTTTTTTTCAATATCGGCACAACTTCCCATATCTCGTTAATTTTTAATAACCATCCTAAAGAGAGAAACAAAATAATCCCTGTAAGCACAGAAAATAAAAGACCGGTTATATCGCCAAAAATACTTTTGAAAAATATGTATAAAAAAAATATAGAAAAACCAAAAATCACCGAAAGGACAAGACTTTTTGCAAATGTAATAGATATCCTTTTTCCATCAATTCTTCCAATTTTTTTTCTTAATATTATTCCAAGCAAAGAAAAATTGACAAAACTTGAAATAGATGTTGCAAGTGCAATACCAGAAATCCTCAAAAATCTAACAAGGATTATGTTTAATATTATATTTAAAATAAGGCAGATAAAAGAAATCTGGACAGGCGTTTTTGTATCCTGCATCGCATAAAACCCGTTTACCAAAACCTTTACGCACCCATATGAAAAAAGTCCTATTGAATAGAATATAAGAGCATCATTTGTAATATTCACAGCATATGTATCAAATGCCCCTCTTTGAAAAAAAACCTTTATTACAGGATACCCCAGTGCTATAAAAAAAGCAGACGAGGGAAGAAGGACAGAGATTATAACCCTTAACGAATGTGAAATGACTTGAACAAATTTCTCTTTATCACTATCAATAGCAGAGGCAGAAAGAATCGGCAGACTGACACTTGAAATGGACACTCCAAAAATTGCAAGCGGGAGTTGAAAAAGGCGGCCACTGTAATATATTGCAATAACACCTGCCTGACCAACAAGAAATGTCAGGGATGCAAATATAGTATCTACAAATGTATTTGCAAGATATACAGCACTTCCAAATATCCTTGGCAAAAGAAGTCTAAATGCTTTTTTAACAGATGGCATACTGGGAGCAAAGAAAAACTTCCACGAAAAAATACTTTTTTTTATTTGTGGAATTTGTATAAGAATCTGAAAAACCCCCCCCACAAGCACACCTGCTGCAAGACCGAATATAGAACCCTGTAATAAAAAATATGAAGACAATGCACCCGCAATCATACCGATATTCATCAAACACGGTCCTAATGCGCTTGTAAGAAAAAGATGTTTCACATTTAGGACAGACATAAAAAATGCGTAAACACCGACAAGAAGGATATACGGGAAAAGAATGAGGGTAAGTTTAACAGTCAGGCTATATTTTTGGGGTTCAAGTAAAAACCCCGGCGCACACAGCCCTACAAGTAAGGGTGAAAATATCATCCCCAATATTGTTAAGATAATAAGGGCAACAAACAGAATGTTTCCCAATGCAAATGCAGTGTCTTTAAAATTCTGTTCTGACTTTTTTTCTTCTTCGCAAAGAACAGGAACAAAACTTGCATTTGCCGCACCTTCTGCAACAAGGTCCCTGAGAAGATTTGGTATCCTGAAAGCAACAACAAACGCCTGTGCAGAAATACTTCTTCCGAATACTGCTGCAACAATTATATCTCGGACCAAGCCTAAGCCCCTGCTTAATGCTATTGCAAGCCCCACACCTCTGGCAGACTTTGAAATTTCTTTACTTTCCATCCGCTATTATTATAACCAATTCTTACCCGAAAATATATCTTCTTAAATGTGACATTGGGAATAAGAGAAAAGAGCAGCATATGCCACCGGTTTTTCTGTTTCCCAATGGGAGAGATAGGAAGATAGGCACCCCATAAAAAGGGGAATAAATTTTAATACAAAAATTTGACAAAATTATACAATTGTGACACACCTGCGAATATAGAGCAAGGGGGAAATATGACAACAGGAATAAGAAATTATCCAATAAGAATAAGTAAGAATGTCACAGAAGAAATTAAAAACTTCTGTGAAAAAAAGATTAAAAATAGGAAGATTTATAAAAAATGCAGTTAAAGAAAAAATAGAAAAAGAAGAATTGTTAGAGGATAGTGTCGAAATAATGAGATTACAGCATTATAAAAAAAGTGGCAAAACCATAGAGAAGTACCGTAGAAAAAAGGAGGATATAAAAAAAACTAATAATTACACCACCTGTTGAAAAAGATTTTGTTGGTTTTCCTTTTTTTACCCCGTCAGATAACTTTACATCCAATGGGGCTTATTATAATAGACAATGAACTGTGAACTAAATGGTGGATAATGGACTTAAATTTTTCCCAATCTCCGGGCACCGGTTGCTGGTAGCCTTTATTTTTCCCCAACAGGGCAAAGATAAAAAACATCTTCTTTAATTGCTAAAACCTTCCTCACAGAAGCATCGTTAAAAGCACCAACCATAACAGTCCCAAGTCCTAATGATTCTGCTTGAAGATGGATATTCTGACCACAGTGTCCTGCCTCCATAAACACATATCTTTTTCCTCTTTCACCATATCTTGAAGTGGTTTTTTCAAAAACGCCTGCAATTATAATAGTCGCAGGTGCTTTAAGAACCATTATCTGATTTAGTGCAGATTCACTTAAACTGCTTCTAATATCTCCTTGTTTTATGAGTGTAAGAGAATGTGTACCTATATTGTAATGATAGACACCGGAAGATATGTCGGAAACATTCCCACAAGCAATATAAATCTCTATCGGATATGTTGCCCCCGCAGAAGGAGAGGTTCTTCCATAGTCTTCAATATTTTTTCCATCTGCTGCCCATAAAATTTGAGATATTTCTTTCAAAGAAAGAGGCGTATTTTTATATTCTCTTATGGAGCGTCTATTTCTAAAACATTCTTCAACAGATTTTCCCTTTTTTATCTCCGGCTGTGGCAGTTTGATTGCAGTCATTTTCTCTTCTTTCTAGATCTTGGATAATATGAGGAATCGGGAAGTTTCCCGACCCTTATCCTGAGAAGCGTAGCGACGAAGGATCTTATGAGATCCTTCAGCCCTTTGGGCTTCAGGATGAGCCCTCGGAAGAAAATAAAAGAAAAAACTCCCCGAGGGCTCAGGCAAACTCTATATTTTTGCATCTAACAGGGTTAGACAAAAAATTAAGAAGAAAAGGTTTAATCAGTAATTCATACTTCCTGTTCTATACCCTTCCAAATCAACTGTAATATGTTTAAACCCGAGCAAATGAAGTTTTTTTATTATTCCCTTTCTTATTTTTTCATTAAAAACCAATGGAACCTGATTCAAGTGCAATTCTATTCTTGCAAGATTTCCGTAATTTCTTACACGGAGTTGGTTAAACCCAATTTTTTTCAAAAATTCTTCGGCTTTTTCAACTTTTTTAAGTTCTTTTTTTGTTATCGTTCTTCCATAAGGAAATCTTGAAGCAAGACAGGCCATTGAAGGAGCATTCCAGTTTGGTAGTTTATTTTTTTTTGCAAAAAACCTGATCTCCCGTTTTTCAAAACCTGCTTCTTGAAGCGGATGCTTTATAACAAATTCTTTTCCGGCAATACTTCCCGGCCTGAAATCTTTTATATCATCAATATTGCTTCCGTCTGCAATGTAACTGATGTTTTCTTTTTTTGCAATCTGTTTTAATTTTGAAAAAAGCTCTCTCTTACACCAATAACACCTGTTCACAGGATTTTTATAAAAATTAGGGTCTTTCATTTCATATGTATCTATTATTTTTAAGTTAACATCTAACATTTTTGCAACTTCTCTTGCCTGTTTTAATTCAAATTGCGTATATGTCGGAGACCTTGCCACAATTGCACACACATTTTTCTTCCCCAATACCTTTCTTGCAACACTTAACAGATATGAGCTATCTACACCACCTGAAAAAGCAACCACAACCCTTCCCATATTTTTTAGCAGATTTTCTAACTTTTTTTCTTTATTCCTTATTTCTGCCACTGCGCTCCTGCTCGTTACCTTATTCAATCCAACCCCCTCCAAGAACAATACCATTTTTATAAAATACCACTGCTTGACCGGGTGTAATTGCAAACTGCTTTCTTGAAAAAACGACCTTTGCTAATTTATTGTCAACAACCTCAACCGTGCAAGATGAGGCAGGGTGCGCTGACCTTACCTTTGCTTTACACTTTATAACCTTGTCAGGCTTTTCAATAGAAACCCAGTTAATGTTTTTTGCAAAAAGTTCTTTTTTACATAATATTTCTCTCGGACCTACCACAATCTTATTGTGTTCCGGTTCAATTCGGACAACATACACAGGTTTCTCTTTTGCAATACCAAGCCCTTTTCTCTGTCCTATTGTCCAATTTTCAATCCCCATATGTTTCCCCAATACCTGCCCTTTTGTGTCTGTGATATTCCCCTGCCTTCCAGCAGAAGAATAATAATGTTTAACCACATCCTGATACTTTCCTTCTCCGGCAAAACAAATCTCCATACTCTCTTTTTTATTATAAATAGGAAGCCCCAATTTTTTTGCAATTGAACGAACCTGTTTTTTGGTAAAACTTGCATTTGGGAATATTGAATGGGCAAGCTGGCCTTGCGTTAATGAGAAAAGCACATATGACTGGTCCTTTTTTTTGTCTTTTCCACAGGAAAGAACAAACCTGCCTGTTTCTGTATCTTTGGACACATTGGCATAGTGCCCTGTTGCAATATAATCACAATCTAATTGTTTTGCTTTTTTTAACAGTCTATCAAATTTTAGTTTTTCATTACATAATATACAAGGGTTTGGCGTTCTCCCCTTTAAGTACTCTTCACAGAATGGAACAATAACCTCTTTCTCAAACTCCTTTCCCATATTAAGAACATAGAACGGGATGTTTAACTTTTCTGCAACAAGACGGGCATCCTGTATGGATTGAAGACCGCAGCAGGATCTCTGATGCTGAGTTCCACAAAGCCAATCAGGCCACAGCCTCATTGTAATACCAATAACCCTGTTCTGCTTCTTACACAACTGTGCAGCAGCAACGCTACTGTCGACCCCACCTGATAGTGCAACAACTATGTTCATACCTTCTGCCTTCCTGCCTGCTGTATCTGTGAGCGTTGTAAAATTGTCTTTAAAAGAGGTTAAACAGAATCAAGTGACCAGATGTAGAAATCAAGGGGAAAGAAAAAGTTTAAAAAGAGTTTCTCTTTTTCTAATTTTAAAAAAGAATCAGGGGGAAGGGTTCCAAAAAGAAGTTTTACCATTTCTTGCTCTGGAAGTATTACCATGTCTTTTACCTCTTTTTGACTAATTTTTATTCCTTTATCAAAAAGAAGAGTTGCTTTTTGCTCTGTGCCAGAAAGATAAAGGGTAATTGCTTTTTTTAGAGTCATTCCACTTTTTAAGTACCTTTCTTCTATTTGATAAATAAAAGTTTCCAGAATCCTTCTTAAATCTATAATTTTTAACATACAAAAAGAGGAGACAGAAAAAACAGAGGTGGCTTTTAAGAAAAGAGCAAGCAAAGGATACTTAAATGGAACAGATATATTGATATTTCCCAGATTGAAAGTTTGGATGAGAGAAAAGATGGAAGATAATATAACTTCCAAGTTTCCACCAAATTCTATAACAGAATTTTCTTTCAAGATAAGGTAAGCATCCTCTCTATTTTTATAACCAAGGTATGTGACTATGTCCGGTCTTTCCAGCAAAATTTTATAATCTTTATCTTTTCTTTGGACAGAAAAAGGTTCTTTTTTATGCATAGAGATAATCTTCTTTAACTCTATTTCTTTCCCCTCATATCTTTTTAATTTTAGATTGGAAAGATTGGGCATTTTTTCCAATGACCTTTTATTTAAGGTTAAGTTTATCTGCCTTCCGGCTAATTCATAGCCAAAATTCCCATACCGTTGTCTATCTCCCCAGAGCACAGAAAAAGAGTACTTTTCTTCCTCCATTTTTTTAACCGCGTAATTGAGAAGTTTAGTCATTAATCCTTTTCCACGCCATTCTGGAAGAGTAGCTACACCACCAATTCCTCCAACTTTGGCGAACTTTTTTCCTACCCTAACATTTAGAGGAAATAGACCAACATGGCTTACAATTTTACCTTTCTCTTTGATAATAAATATATTCTCTAAATCAACCGTCTCTTCCCTCCAGACGGCAGGGTAATGAAGCGGAAAAAAGCCTTTTGGATGTCCGTAGACTCTTTCCAAGAACCACATCAATTCATTAAATTCTTTTTTCCTGACCCTTCTTGGTCCTTCCATCTTAGTTATCCTCTCTTTTTAGGGAAATCTTGAGATTGTATCTGCCTAATGGACTTTCCATAAATTATAAGTAGGCGGACAAAAGGTGTGTGTGACTAAGAATCTTAGTGTTTTCGTTTTTTTCTGTTTTCCAGTCACCTGTCCCTGTCGCCTGTTGCTTAACACCAAATCAATGTAACCTTAGTATTTAAGTTATTTAGGCTGTTGGCACCTACAGTCTAACAGTCTATCCACCTGAACAGTTGACTTTCCTTTATAATTATACTACACAAATGAGAACTATGCAACGAACCTCTGCAGTTTCTGACCATTATCCCCACAAAGCTGAAAGAGACAGTCAGCGGAAATGACCTGACCAAATCAATGACCTATTTTCCCCTGGTGGGACTGCTTCTGGGGGCAATCCTAATTCTGGTTAACCTGGTTAGTTCCTCCTTGTTTCCGCCTTTAGTGGCTAAAGCTATAGTTTTGATTGTTTTGGTTATCCTCACCGGAGCTTTACCCCTGGGGGGATTTGTTGCTGCCTGCGAGGGGTTCTTCAGCGGAAAACATGGAGATGAAGCCCTAACTATCATGCGAGAGAGCCGTCCTGGTTTCCGGGGAGTTGTGGCTCTAATCCTCCTGCTATTAATTAAATTTGCTCTTCTCTATAGCTTGGTTGAGAGGGTAGAGTTGGGGGCGCTTCTTCTTATGCCCCTTATGGGCCGCTGGGCTATGGTGGTCATAGGAACTCTTGCCCCTTATGCCCGGGGGATAAGCCGGGAAAGATTTTCCTCTTCCGGCCAAGATGATTATCGAAGCCTCGTCAGAGCCAGCCTTATCACTTTTATCGTCTCTTTGTTGCTCTTTAGGTTTTTTGTCATTCCCCTTATGGCAATTGTTTGTTTAGCCACCCTGACTCTTCGCTGGTTTAGCTTAAGGAAGCTGGAAGGAATAACCGGCGATGTCCTGAGGGCAACGGCGGAATTAATGGAAATAGTTACCCTCCTCCTGTTTTGCCTGATAAAGTAAAATCGCGGATTTTTTTGACAAGTTTTCACACATGTGTCATACTTTAATCAGAAAGTAGTAATGGATTAAGCGCTTGTTCAGGAGAAGGAGGAACAGGAAATGACTCAAGTAGAGAGGGTAGCTGTTAGCCTACCGAAGACATTGGTTCGACAGGTAGAAGAAATGCGAGATCGCACAGGTCTTAACCGGAGCATGTTTTATAGACTGGCGCTAAAGGCCTATCTGGAAGAATTCCCCCGGAAGGAAAATAAGAAGTTAGCTCAGCTTTATCAAGAAATCCATCAGACCGACCAGAAGCTACTTCGCCATTTCAGACAATACTCTGATAAACATTTCCCACTATACCAAGAATAGGAGAACTGGCGAACATGAATACCGCCAACTATCCACAGAGAGGAGAGATTTATTTTCTTGATACCAGGAAAGTATAGAGCGTTTAGCTTGATAAATCAAGCAACTACAATTCAGTTGATAGGACACACCATGGCCCGGGGTTCTAGTAGAGCATTTGCAAGAGCAGGCTTTCTTCTGCTATTTTTTCTTACCCAAGTTTTCTTTTAGCCGTTCAATCTCAGATTTAAGCCCCTCTAGTTCACTGCGGGTTGATATATCCAGCTTTTCTATTACACCCTTAACTGTCTTCTCTATCTGTGTTTGCATCTCCTTCCTACTCTCTTGTCCCTTTTCAATCAATTCATTGACTAATTTTCTACTTTCTTCCTTGCCAACCTCGCCTTTTTTAACCAACTCCTTCACAACTTCCTCTGCTTTTTCTTTGGTGATGACTATCGCCCCAAGGCCCAAATTAAATACTTTCTTTAAAACATCTTGCATGATTATCACCTCCTCATGTTTCTTCCTGCTTCTTCCTGAACCCATCAACTCGCCCTCATATTTAATGCCAAATATTCAGTCAACCCCGTGTCCCCCTGATTTAATCAGGGGCAGTGAGCAGGAATCCAGATTCCTGCTTAAAACATGCAGGAATGACAGAGAGAGGGAACGATGTTTACTAGAGTATTTACTATTTAATTATACGCAGCGGCAACCATCTTGTCAAACAAAAATTTCTTATCCATTTTTTTATCCATGCCCTCTGCTAAATCAGAATCATCTACTGCTGTCATTTTTGTTAAGATATTCCTTGTTCCAAATAGGGGCCGACAACCTCTTCAGGCTTTTACCATAATCTATCATGCCCTTCCTGTATTCTTCATCCTCTAACGCTGCTCCTGCCTCGGGATAAATAGGTCTGGGATGATGTTTCTGTAATATATGCTCATAAAATTCCTTATAATGATCTCTAATCGGACAGGTCATTAGAAGATTATCCTGCTCTAAATCAGATTTTCCGTATGCATAGTTGTCTTGCCATTTTCTTACTGCGCGGAAGAAATCAGACTTGAGAACAGTATTCAAATTCCCGCCTTTTTCATAAATATCATTTATATTATCTGCTGTATATGGCTGAAATCCACAGGGCGTACAATCGCCCGATCCGGTTATATTAAAATAGCCTCCACCTCTACCTGCTGCCAGACATCCTCTACATGATGGCCCATCGTTCCAGAAATCACCTATGAAATACTCCTTTTCTCGTTCCATTTTTCGTTTTCTTTCTCTTGTAAAAAGCCTCTGCTGGGGAGTAGGCATAAGCTCAAGCGTATACGATCTTCCCACAGGCATATAGTGGAACTGCCACTGATATTTCACTCCTTGTTGCTCAAAGTAGAAGTCATAGAACTCATCACTGGTTATCACATCTATATTCTTGCTCGTAGCAGTTACCGAAATCCCGAAAGGAACTCCGGCATTCCTCATATTAGCAAAAGCTGTAAGTATCTTTTGATAAACACCTTCCCCCCTTCTTGCGTCTGTCTCTTTTTCAAATCCTTCCACGGATATAGCCGGGGTAATGTTGCCGGCTTCAGCTAATCTTTGGGCCATTTTCTCGTTTATAAGGGTACCATTACTGTACATCAAAAAGAGAACATCCTGGTGCTTTTTTGCAATATCAAACAGGCGTGGATAGAGAAGCGGTTCCCCACCCGAGAGGACAATAAAATGAGCGCCCCACAATTCTTTTATTTCTCTCACAATTCTATCAAATACCTCATACTTAAGCGTATCTCCGTTTTTCCCTGAAGCTGTATAGCAACCCGGACATTTTAAATTGCAGAGTTGTGTCGGACATACAAGCACAAAAAAAGGCGTTTCCCTCCCCGTTTCCTCCAGAAATATCTTTTTTGGTTTAGCTTCCCCTCCACCTAATAATTTCCCCATAAAAATATCTGTTAGAGCGTCAAAACATTTAGGAGAAACGTTGCTATCCAGCATTTGCTCAATAGAGTGTAAAAGAGCTATGAACATATAGTATCCATCTTCAGCTCGTTTACTTTCCCGATTTAGCGCCATTTTGCGCAATCGCTCTTTTGCCTTAGTAAAAGCAATTTTTCTCAACCTGGAATTACGCAAAACTTTTTTGCCTACTGGTAGAAAAACATGCCCCGCCTTTGCAAAAACTTTATTCCACAGTTCTCTGCTATTTGACTTAATCATTTTTATTACCCTCCTTTGTTTTCATTAATAATATCTATAATTAATTTTGCTGTATGCGCAGCAGCAAATGGTTTGGCCACTGCTTTTGCCTTTGCTCTCATCCGGTTTAGTTCCAAAGGATTGTTTAATAATCTCCGGACTGTGTCTTCAAGCCGGTTTATTTTTTTATTCTGCATGCTACTCCCTTACTTATCAAATAATTGCCGTTTGCCCTCTCCTGACCATCTATAACATCTATCAGAACAGCCGGCAGACCCTTGGTCAGCAATTCAGAAGCAACAAGTCCTCCCGGCTTAGTTATAGCTATATCGGATATTTCCATAAGTTCATCAATGTTATTAACATAACCGAAATTTTTAATGGAGATATTTGGCTCGGGTGAAATTTTCTTGAGTTTATCATATAAGGCTTCATTCTTCCCTGCCACAATAATGAGTTGAAGCGCCATTTTTGAACCATTCAGATGCTGAACTATTTTCTCAATAGGACCTAATCCCCAGCCTCCACCCATTACAAGAATAGTAGGTAAATCTTTTCTCATTCCAAGTTTTGTTTTTAAAGCCAGTTTATTTTGCGTTTTGGAAAAACCTGGATGAATTGGAATCCCAAAGGCATGTATTCTATTCGCTTCTATTCCATAGCTGATAAATTCCTCTTTCATCTCTTCTGTAGGTATAATAAATTCATCAACATATTTGCTGAACCAATAAGGATGAGCATCAAAATCGGTTATTACGGCTATTAACGAGGCAGAAATCTCTCCCTTTGATTTGAGCTCAGAACTTATTCCGCAAAGAGTTTCTCTTATAGCCTCACCGGCTCTCATATGTCCGGAGCCTGTAGATGTTGTAAGAAAAAGCACGCGTTTTTGTCTCATTAATAAATCCATATTCAGATGGTTCGTCATACGAACTATCGTGTTAAAAAATTTTAGCCATTAATCTTCTGCATTCCTATTTCATTAGCAGCCCGAGAGACTGTTTTTAATATATCAATTAGAGTCTGACGCTCAATATGGACTAATTTCCCTAAGATGTCAGAGATATGCTTCTGTTTCTTTTTTGTCATACTGTGAAAGATCTCCTGCCCTTTATTGGTTAAATTAACCCAGACTATACGATTATCTTTTATATCTCTATTCTTGCAGATAAAGCCTCTTTTTGCTAAGCGGTTGATTAATTCGGTCATTGTGCTTAAAGCCACATTCATAGTTTTACTTAATTCGCTTACCATGCACTTACCACTCTTAGCCAGTGCATTCAGTGTTAAGTACTGCTGCAATGTAATCTTAACTCTAAATAATTTATAAGGATTGGAAATCTGAAAATGTTTGATTAAAGTGGGGAGCAAATCATCCAATTGTGAAATAAATCTGCTTACTTCCTCTTTTTTCATGAGAACCCCTATAATTAATTAAAACTTCGTGTGCCTAACTATTTATTAGTATACCGATTAATATCTTTGGTGTCAAGTGATTTCTTGAAGTATAGAAAAGTATAAACCACTTTCTATACTTGATTACACAGATTAACAGGCAGATTACCCAGATTACTTCAAAAGAA
>BBPE01000956.1_pt1 | contig 16714 bp, 15 predicted proteins | sample 1344301 | NCBI WGS metagenome assembly BBPE01 (sample SAMD00019089, study PRJDB2971) | groundwater metagenome | isolation source: The Cedars highly-alkaline
CTTCGGCATCACCGAGCGCCACTGCCGCCGTTTCCGTCTGCGCGGCAAGCCGCGATCGGAAGGGCTGTGAGCCAGACCAAGCTGCGGTCTGCCGTGGAGACCGCGGCTACGCGTTGCGGCGGCTGTTCAACTGGCTGCAAACGCCGCGAATGGCGTCCTAAACTCGCCGCACGCCCGAGCCTTGGCGTGCATCTATGGAGTTTTCACATGAAAGTCGAAGAAGCCGAAAAGGCCATCGCGAAGATTCTCGCCGAGCTCGAGCGCACGAACGAGGGCTACGTCGAGGCGATCGCGGTGAAGAGCATCGACATGACACGGCTGGAGCATGGTCGTGTCCATCTGGTGCGCCACATCGAGATTACGTTCAAGCCGAAGCCGGGCAGCGACTGGGCGGCCTGATCGCCTGATCCAGCCGCGGACATTTCCCCTCAAATGACTGTTTTCACTATCGGCTACGAAGGACTGGACATCGACGCGTTCATGTCGCTGCTCGCTGAGCACGGCATCGAGACCGTCGTGGACATCCGCGAGCTGCCCCTGTCGCGCAAGCCTGGGTTTTCGAAGAAGGCGCTAGCGAACGTGTTGAATCTCTCCGGGCGCGAGTACATCCACATGGTGGATCTGGGTTGCCCGAAGCCCGTGCGCGACCGCTACCGAGAGGACAGCGATTGGCAGCGCTACACCTACGGGTTCATGAAGTACCTCAAAACGCAAGACGATGCCATCGCCGCGCTTTCGTCCTTGGTGGCGGCGTCAAACTGTGCGTTGCTGTGCTACGAGGCCGACTCGAACTTCTGCCATCGGTCGATGGTGGCGAACGCGGTCAAGGACTACTGTGGTGCGCGTGTCACGCACATCAAGGCAGCTGCTAAAACAGCGAGCCCTGCGGCGTCTCTTCGATTGGCTTTCGCTTAGGCGGGTAGATCAGACTGATGATCAGCCACTGGTCTTGAAACCTGTGCTGATTGCCCATCAGGAACATCAAGTCCTTTCCGCCGAGCTGACCTTCTAACTTGGCGCGAAACGGGGCCTCCCAATCGACGCCGTGGTCGCGGCGGCAATTCCAGAATAGCGCGCCAGCTTCCCAATCGACTATTTTGTGCCTGTGCTCCTTTTCGCCTTCCGGCGTATCGCACACATACCGGTAGTGAAAGTCGAAGGGCACCTTGCGCAGCTCCTTCACCTGCCGCTTCGCTTCGGCCTCAGAGAAGAGATCGCCTTGCATCTGCTCGCGCATCAGCTTCTCCTTTTCCTCGTCCGTCCACTCCTGGTTCCGAGCCTTCGTGATGTCGAGGCCAAGCAGCCGCTTGGGGCGCAAAAGCGCAATCGATAGACCGTCGTTCAGACGACCGGCATCGATAGCGTCGACGCTGTCGAACGCCGGAATCTTGTCCAACCATTCCCACCGGGCAGACCATTCCTTCTTTGTGTCGATCACGTCACCGCAGGCAATCGTGTCGACGTAGAGCTTGTGGCTCTCAGGCCGATGATCCTTGTTGGCCTTCTCGACCCAAACGTCGATCCACTGCCACTTCTTGAACTGCTGACCTTCCTCGATCATCCGGAACGGCACGGGGTAGAGACGCCGCATCACGCCGTCTTGGCTGATGCCAGCGACGCAAGACGTCTCGACGTACTGTGCGCTTGGCGACGGATAGGTTTTCGCCAAGATGAGGATTCGTTCGATCCGAGCCAGCGCCATCCTTCTCGCTCCTATCTGTCAGGGATTACTTCGACATAGCCAATCAGTTCAGCAGAGTAGCTGCCATCCCCGTTGGCTGCGCCCTTGTGCTTGAGCTCACGCTGCAGCGTAGGCTCGACAGCGCGTGAAAACAGTTCGAGCCGCTGATCCGGTGTGAATCTCGGCGTGGCTGTCGGGGCCTGTAGGTAGCGTTCACATTGCCGCTCTAGCGCAGGCACACGCGTGCCGTCTTGCTTGACCGCAATTGGCTGAACCACCACACGGCGTTCGCCGTTCTTGCCGGATGCCTCGACCATCCAAAACGACAGCAGTACTGGATCGTCGACGTCGGCCGCAACGGCAATTCCAATATCTTCCGGCGGCACGATGCGCCATCGGCCAAGCTCTTCCTGCACCAGTGGGTGATCCAGCCCCATCAGCTCCACGTTGTCGTTACTCGTGGCCGTCTCTCGATTCAACGTAAATCGGGCCTTGCGCGCACCATCGACGGTCACAAGGTCATAGGTCTCGTCGTCCACCTTGACGAGCCGCTGCTTCCGATCTGCCACCGCTGCTGACATGAACCGCACCAATCGATCCAGGCTGGACGACACATCAGAAAAGGGCTTGTAGTCGTCGAGACTGAAGCCTTCAAGGTCTTGGAACAGGTCAAACACGACCTGCCGTGCTTCGCGCGAATTCGACAGGGCCGCTTCCAGCTCCACCTTTGTCCGCTTGAGCTCGGGGTCTGACAGCGCCTCTTGATAGAGGCGGTCGTAGTTGAGGCGCTCGGAGAGTTGACCAAGAATTTGCGCCCGCAGGTCTTCGGCGACGTTGCCTTGCTCATCGACTTTCCCAACCGTTCTGGCAATTTCGATCAGCTTCTCGTCCAGCATCAGGAAGATGCGGCCTTCGATGGTGTCGGACAGCACCAGGTTGTAGACCTGTGCCGTATGGTTCTGCCCGTAGCGGTGGATGCGGCCAATGCGCTGTTCCACGTCCATCGGGTTCCACGGCAAATCAAAGTTGAACAAGATGCGCGCGAACTGCAGGTTGATGCCTTCGCGCCCGGCTGCGGTACAGACCAGCACGCGTGGGCCATCTTTCTGACGGAAGCGGCGCTCGGCTGCCACCTTGGCGCCGTGATCTCCACCGCGCAGCACCGCCACACCCTGACCGGGGAAGGTCTGGTCAATCTCACGGGCGATCAGGTCCACCGTGCCGAGGTAGGTGGCGAACACCACAATCTTCTCGTTCGGGTTTTGCCGCCACAGGATGCCCAGGCCGTCGAGCAGCTTCTGCGCCTTGGTCTCGCGCTGCTGCGGAAAGACCTTGAGCAGATCTCCAATGCGCAGCCGTTCTTCGGGCAGGTGCAGCTCAACGACAGCCGATGCGGCTTCTTCGGCGTGGGCGGCTCCGTATTCGCTGCCTTACGGATCGGAGGCCAGCTCCAGCGCTTCCTCGTCCAGCTTCTTGACCAGTCGATACTTGAGATCCGCCAGCACACGATCCACTTCGCTGCGACCGATGCTGTCACGCGCGAGTTTGAACTCCTCGTGGATCAGCTCTCGGGCCTCCTCGGTCAGCCGCTCGCGGCCCTCGATGTCCAGGTCTTTGTCCCGCAGGAATGCCTCGTGCAGCGTCAGCATCAGCAAGCGGCGTTTCATGGTGCGCTGCACAGCGGCGAAGCTCGACGCGGCAATCTTCTGGAAGATGGCCATCAAGAAGCCGAGGGCACGCCCCTGGCCGCCCTGGCGACGCGCAAGGTCGAAGCCATCCTCCAGGTACTCGCGCAGCTTTTCGTAGAAGAGGCGCTCCTCCGGGCCCATCAGGAAGGACTCGGTATGCACCCAGCGTCGTGCAAACAGCGGCAAACCATCCGGCTGACAGGCGTCCGCCTTCGTGCGCCGGAACATCACCGTGTTCAAGCGGTGCCGGTGTTCCAGCATTTCCTCGGGGCTGCCGAATAGCGTTGGGTTCAGCAGTTGAGCCAGCATCCAGAACTGGAAGTGATTGCCCTGGTGAGGCGTGGCCGAGAGCAGCATCAGGTCGCGCGAATGGCCTTTCAGCGCCTCAGCCAGCTTGTAGTTCTCGGTCTTCCTTACCTTGCCGCCGTTGCGGTAGGCGGTGAGGTGATGTGCTTCGTCGAACACCACCAGATCCCAGCGCGGCGCGTCCAGCAGGCGCTTGATGCGCGTCGGGCGCTTCAAGGTGTCGATGCTGGCGATCAGGCGGTCGTGCTTGGCGAAGGCGTTGGTCTTGCGGTCGGTGACGTCGCCCTCGGAGCCGAACACCTCGAAGTCTAGGTTGAACACTTCGTTCAGCTCACGGTGCCAGTTGTTCACCAGACCCGCTGGCACCACCATCAACGCCCGGGTCAGTTCGCCCCGGCTGGCCAGCTCCCGAAGAATGAGTGCCGTCTCGATGGTCTTGCCCAGCCCGACCTCGTCGGCGATGAGGTAGCGCCGGGGCGATGCGGTGGCAATGCGGTGCGTCAGCACCACCTGATGCGGGAGCAGATCGATCTTGGCTGAGGTCAGCGCCGACGCGCTTTCCATCACCGGCAGCGCGTGCGCCTCGTAGGACAGCCACGCCTTGCGTGCCCGATCTGTACCGCCGTCGACGGCCCGAAGAATGCGATCGGTGCGGGAGAGCTGGCGGCGAACCGAGACAACCGGCACACGGCGCTCGCCCACGCCGAAGAATGCGCGCAGATAGCCGTCGCGTGCAGCGTCGAGAACGACGCCTTGGCCGAATTCGTGATGGGTGATCCGTTCGCCAGGCTGGAGCTGAGTCTCTGCTTCCACGCGCCGACCTCAGGTGATTCGCAGGTGGAACAAGCCAGCAGGCTTGCTGCCTTCGCGCAGCAGAATCTCCTGCGGATACTCCGTCGCCTCGCCCCACAAGATGCGCCCGAAGGCGAGCAAGCTTTCGCTGCGCGGTGCCGCGCAGCGCCACTCAACAGAGTCCGTAGCGGGATGAAATTTGATGCGCCCCTGACCGGAGGGCAGCCAGAAGATCAAGGCGGCCTGTCCGTCATAGGCGTCCTGGAACGACAGGATCGCCTGCTTCACCGAATCGCCCAGCCACGTCTCAGCATCCTCTGGCGTCAGCAGATCCAAGCCACCTTCCAAGCCCGCTACCACCAGCGTGTTATTGCCATTGCTTGGCAGGTCTTCGGGCCATTTCCCCACCGCCTGCACGAACTGGCGCAGACTCCAGACCTCGCGGGCCACGCACACCTGATTGCGCGCTTCCTCGTCCCAAATCCAGCTCGTGCCGCGCCGCTGCCAGACCGTGTCGATTGTCTGCCTCATACGCCACCGCCTTTTTCGATTCCGGCGCGGCGTGTCAATTCCAGCGCGAGCTGCTCGAAATCTTGCAGACACTGCTGCACGTTGGTTTGATGCGCGCCAATCGCACCGTCGGATGGCTTCAGGGCCCACATCGGTTTGCGCGCCTCCATCGCCATTGGCATCAAGCTGCGATAGTGCTTGATGCGCTGAATCTGATTCAGGTCTGACCCAGGCACATTGAGCAGGAGACTTTCGCCAAGCACGCTCTCGCGGTAAGCCAGCGGCAGCCGCTGTTGCCATTTCGCATAGGCCTTGGTTGGACGACCCAAACGCTCTGCGTGCTGCATCAGGACATAACCGGTAGGCACCATCTGGCCCGAGGGCGTATCGCCAATTGAAGCCGGCGTCTTGGCGAGTGCCTGCCGCCAGGTGTCGCGCCACTGGCGCAGGGTAGGCCCGAGGTTTTTCAAGCCTTGCAAAGAGAAAAGATCCGGTGCCACGGGCACAACGACATGGCTTGACGCAACCAGGGCAGCACGATTGATCGCCCCCAGATTGGGCCCGACATCGATCAGTACCACATTGGCACGGTGGCGTTCGGCCGCCTCCTTGATAACCCGCCAAAACGCAGTGGTCACACGAAAAGCGCGCTCCCGACCTTCCAGACAGCGCGGCCATTCCGTGGACAAATCGTCTTCGATCCGAGACAAGGCCAAATCACCGACCAGAAGACCCAAGCCGTCTGACAGTGGCTCGATATGCGCGTGCTTGACATCGCCCGTGCCCCCGAACAGGGGATGAACAGCGCCAAACAGGGTGTCCGGATGATCGCCATCGGGCCACAAAACCTCCAGTCGCTCCTCATCCAGCGCCATGATGGACAGGTTCGACTGCGGGTCGAGATCGACAGCCAGCGCCCGATATCCAAGCTCAGCGAACATATACGCCGTGTGATACACCAACGACGTCTTGCCCACCCCGCCCTTGTTGTTGAAAAACGCAATGCTGTTCATATCTCCTCCCTGGCGATGATGGCCGCAACAAAGCCGGGCTGCACCTCGAATCGCAGTCGCTCGCCCAAGGCCTTGCGGGCGATCACAATCCCGGCACCGAAGCGCTGTACAAAACCCAGCGCGCGCAGGGCTTCCGCCAGGTTCGGGTTGCGGTAATCCGTCACGCCCGGCTGACCGAAATTTTCGGGTGTGACGCTACCAAAGGGGCCGCCCGGATTGTGGATTTCGATGCGGTCGTCAAACCAGTACACCCGCACCGGCGCGTTCGTCGCTTCATAACTCCGATGCATATAGGCGTTGCGCACCAACTGACGCATCGCATCGAGCGGATACTCTTCAACGCGTGCTTCCCTGTCCACATCGGTGAATTGCACGCTGCGCCGATTGTGGGTTTCGAGCTTTTCTTCCAGTCGGCGCAGTTGATCGGTCACCGTGCCATAGATTGCTTCCTCATCCAGAATCGGCGCAGTCAAATCCGCGCCCGCCACACGAAGAAACTGCGTGTACGCGCCAGGCAGCCAGTCGGCCGGGGATTTGCCGACCACCAGCAAGCCCAATACGGTGGGGCTGGCTTCTGCCTCGCCTGCAATCATTTTGGTGGCGGCGAGGCGTTGCTCATGGCTGCGCTCGTTGGCCGCCAGCACGTCGCGCGCCACGACCGACGGCAGGTATTCCTGCTCGAAGCGCAGACGATCCAGATCGTCCAGGGTGGCATCCGGCAACACTTGAACATCGAAGGGTCGGTCGCGGTGACGGCGGCGTTCATTCAGGATGCGCTCGTCCTGCGCACTGGCCAAGCCCCGGCGCGGCCCCCAGCGCACGTGGATACGCCCCTTGTAGCGCACCGGCGGCGTATCGCAAGACCACACGGTAATGACGGCGTAATCCGCCCCGCCCAGAGGCCGTTTTTCCACCAGCAAGGTCGGGGGCGGAGCGATATTGCCATCGGTCTTGATGTCCGCAAGGCTGCGCAGCAGCTCATCGGAGACCACAAAACCGGGCATGGTCGTGCCGTCATCCTTCGCACCAATGAACACCACGCCGGGCTGGCCGTGTCCTGCCAGATCATTCGCGAACGCACACACCGCTTCCCGAGCAGTTTGTGGCGCATTGCCCTTGAACGACTCCTTGCGCTCCACCCGATCCGATTCGAGATCAATCAACATGGCTTCAAGCGCTTCGTTGCTGTATGGATTCATCGTTCGTACTCCTCAAACAGCGCACCCTGCGTCGGCTTGACCGCTTGCGTTGCTGCCCAACCGTTGTAGATGGAGACAGCGCGCGAGGCGGCATTCCGGCTGGCTTGATCGGGGCCGTTCTTGTGCAGCCATTCCAGCAAAGGCTTGAGCGCCACGTGGGGCTTGAAGTTCTCGTTCTTCATCGTGTCGGAGGCGTTGATGCCGCTGCCATCGAAGCAGGCCCCGATAAGTACCAGCGCCTGATCCAGATCGGACGTCAGTCTTCGCTTGTGCTTGCCAGACCAGTCGCGGGCAAACTCCAGCGGATTCACCCGCGTGACGAGCTTGCTTTTCTCCGAGCACCAGCCACGCTGCTCGAACTCGTCGGGCGTGGTGATCGAGCCCTTCAAGAACTTCTGGAGCTGGTCACGCTTCATTTCGGTGGCATTGCCGAAAGTGCGCAGGAATTGACGGGTCATCGGCTCGGCATTGACCGGAACCGGCTCCTTGCCCTTGTCGGCATCCTCGTCGATGAGTTGGTTGATACCGACCAGGGCATCCCTGACCGAGATCGTGCGCCCTTCATCGACATAGACCTTGCCGTAGTGACGGGAGAAATACTCCAGCGCCTTGCCACGCCGGATCACCTGGATATCCGCTGCAGGCAATCCTTCCTTGGCGTGGTTTTCCAGCATCCCCTGCAATTGCCGCACGTCGGCCATGACTTCACGACGCATCCTGCCCCAGCTCACGGGCTTGGGTTCCTCGGTGCGCTTACGGCAGACGTGGATGATGTCGTACTCGACCTTCTGTGAGCCAAACTGACCATCGCCCTTGGTTTCATCGGAGCGGATCGGATAGGTGGCTTCGAGGTAATACCCGGCGTCGAACAACGACTCCAGCACTGCCACCCACGGTTCGTCTTCGCTGTGGTGGAAGGTGAAGGCCAGGATTCCACTAGGCTTCAAGAGGCGGTGTGCCTCGCGCCAGCAGCCAGTCAACAGGCGTTGATAGAAACCGTCTGGGTTATTAGGTTCCCTGTACGGGTTGGCCACGGCCTCCATCGACTTGGGCGTGTACTCCGCGCCGAAAATCTGCGGGTACTTTCCCTTGAGAAGCAGACGCAGCCAGACGTAGAAAAAATCGGCAAGCTCTGCGTACTGCATCAACTCACCGAAAGGCGGATCGGTGATAACCAAGTCAAGACTGCCGTCGGCAAGCTGTGTCAGCTCTGTGGAGGAACCGCAGAAGACCTCCGCACCCCTGACAGGATCGCCGGGGAAAACCTTCTCGCTCTTGCCGGTGGTACCGCTGGCCAGCGCTGCATCCTTGCGTTTAAGACCTTCGGCACTGACGACTTCCCATGGATGCAGTGCCCAGTCTCGGCCTTCAATGATGCCCTCGATACACGAGGCCCAATTGCCACGACCAAGGGTAGCGAAAACACAATTTTCGACAGGGAGTGCCTTGGGGTGGTAGTTGTTGTTGCTCAAGTGAGGCACGAGCTTATCGTAGCCACTATCCCAAAAGCAGAACATGTTCTGGTTGCGCAAATACTGCTGATAGGCACCGAGCACATACTCGCGAACCTGCCAATCGTAGTCACCGACAGTGGCAACGGCTTTGAGTAGTTGCGCGTGCACCAGCAACTGGCGCGGGTTGAACATCGTCCAGTAGTGGGTGTGCCCATGCTCCGGAATACCCCAGCCGTGCGTCTTCCACCCCTCTGAAAGCAGGCTGAGCGGCCAATAATCCTTGAGATCACTTTCTTTGCGCGTCTCCCATTCCGCGAGCGCCTCGTCGTACTGCCGTGCAAACGCCGCATCGTAGGCGGCGAAGAAACGACCGCTATAGGGTTTCCTCGCTTCGTCTCGCTTTGGGGCGTAGCCCTGAACTGCATAGGCGGCCACCGGCCCGGTTTTGCCGCTGGCCTTTACGGTGGCCAGCACATCCTGTACGGTGCCGCAGGCTGCACAGGCGTAATTAGAGCGCTTGGGAACCGTGCCAACCTCAGGCTTGAAGGTGACCTTCGTTTCCGGGCAGGTCACTTGATCTGGCAGCGTGCCACGCACCTCCAGCAGGCGAATCTTGGATGCGCGCTCACTGTCCCACCGCGTGGTCGCGGACACATCGTCCTGCGCCGAGCCGCCGTAGGGCTGGCTATTCGCATCCTGCTTGGGCGAACCGGCCAGCCATTGCGGATGCACCAGCAGGCTCAATTCGACCTTCTTGTTCTTGCCCTTGCCGAGCTTGACCATAGCCGTATGGCCGCAATGCGGGCAGATCACGCCCTTTTTGTGGTCAAGCACGGAAAACGGATGCTCTGTCGGAGCCACATAAAGCGGCACATCCGGGGCCATCCGCGCCGCGTCTTCCTCAACGTGGAATTCACCGCCGCATTTGCCGCAGCTTTGCTCCCAGTGCTTGACACTGATGGTTTTTACCGCCATCACCGGGCTGCTCATGATCGGCGTGCGGTGGCCGCAGCCCGTCACCTGACAAGGGCCGTGCTTGGCCCAGAAGGTGTAGATGATCTCCGGGCCTTCGTAGCGGTAATCCTTGCGCTCGTCGCGCGGTATGGTCAACGGGTCGAAATCGGCGGGCATCACCTGCTTGGTCGGCAGGTGCGTCCACGACCCTTTCTCACCTTCCGGGCCGTCGCAGGCGTAGTACGGCATGATCTGCGGCTTGACCTCGGCTTCGATGTCGGCGAGCAGGCGTTTCACTTCGTCCAGATCGACATTCGCCAGCTCCTGCTTGACCACAAACCACGCGACCGGATTGAGGTCGTTGCCGATCATCTGCATGCCGAGGCGGGAGCCTTCCACCAGCGTGGTGCCACCGCCCATGAAAATGTCGGCCACCTTCAGGTGCTTGAACGCGCCCTTCTTTTGGTGATTGGCGTAGTAGTTGTCCCACACCAGCTTGGCCGCGTGCGACTTGTCCTCGGGAGCTTTCGTGGCCGCCGCGATGAGCATCGAACGAAACACGCTGGAGCGACGCCGCGCCCACCACTTCGACATCTGGTAGATCGGCTTGCCCGCGTTGCCTTCGATGATCGCCACCTGATTGACCGGCAGGATCGGGAAATCGACTTCCAGGCAGGTCTTGGGCCGGTTCGGGTCGTTGAAGTCGACGGTTTCCATGGCGACCGTCTTGCCAGCGCTGACGGCCTTGGCGACTGCCTGAGCAAGTAGTTCTTTTTTGGGGACCATTTTTTTATGCGAGCCCCAGGGTTTGCTTCAGTGCCTGATCGATGGTGGGCATGGCGGGGCAGTGACCAATGGTCTTGTCGATTTCGCGATCCAGAACCGTTGCAAGGTTGTCAGCTACGACAACGGAATCAGAACGCAAGCCCATGGTTTTCCCTTCTTGGCTTTGCTGCTGAAAATGGACTCGCGTAGTGCCTGTTCGCGAAGTGTTTGACGTAATCAGGGCAATGATTTTTTGTGACAAGCCAGTTGCCAAACCATCGGCTTGCACCACCAAAGCAGGGCGCTTTTTATATGTTTTCAAGTCCGAATTCGGGAATCTCACAAGGATCACGTCGCCGCGCTTACAGGTCATCGTAAGCCTCCATACCAGGAGCATCCCAATCTTCGGCAAAGTTGCGAAAGCGAAGATGCGTCTCCAGCGCCTCAATCGAGCTCCAGCCCAATTGCTCAATACCGGGTAATTTGGCCGCGTGTGTGGTGACGGTGCTGGACGCACCAAGTATGTAGTGAAAGCCTCTGCCAACCCTGTTCAAATAGGATGAAGTTGGCGGCTCAACTCTCGTTTGAATTTGTTGAACAACCGGATACCAAAGCGGTGGGATATTCAGCGTGTCAATTGTGGTTGCCAACATGTCAGTACTCCGGTTCCATGAGCGCAATCGCGTCTGCTGTCAGCAGGTGTTGGTAGAAGATCGCCTTTGAACGGTCGTGAATGTGATCGATTTGTGCGCGTACGTCTTGCCAGCTGCTCGGCTGTGAGCTGAAAAATGTTTCCAAATCAATTACTGAGCCTTTGAGTTTTCCTTCTGGCAAATTGGCTTCTGCAGGAGTGGCAATTTGTATAACGTGATTGCAGTCGCCGTCAGGTATCTCAACCCGCATTTGCAGTGGGCGATTCTGTAGACGCCATTGCCCAATCTGAAATTGGACTTGTAACGCCTTGAGGTCTGGGGCTGGGTCCAGAGTAAGCAAGTCGATATACCGCAATGAATGACGCCCGGGAACTGGCACCAAACCGCTACTTTCGATCACATCCAGAAGCTTCAAGATTCTTTCCTTGAATGCAGACCAACCTGTATAAGGTTTTCTGCAGTTCATGGTCACGATTCGATCGCCAATCTGAAACAGAAACGGGCTGCCGGGTTCTTCCATGCGGTACTTTGCAGAAAACCGCAGGTTCGGATCGAGCTGTGCGACAGGGGCTGGAATGTCCGCAGTCGGCAAGCGATATATTTGCAAATTCGGGTAAGCAACCTTGAGAGCTGAATACAAGATTCCGGGCAACAGATCGCCAACGGGCAAGCCTTCCTTGGGTTCGAATTGAGCTTGCCATATGGCCTCTATTAAAGGTTCTTTATTCAGGCGTTTCGGGATTTTATTCATTGCGAGCCTCAATGTTTTGAAATTTCGATGAACGGCGACAGCACCTCCAGCAGCGAGAGGCCACCATGCGTCAACGTCGGGTAGCCGCCTTGGCTTTTCCACTTCCAGCGGCCAACGGCCAGAAGGTGAGCGCCGTGCGGGCTGTTGATCTGCAGTGCCACGGGCGGCACGAAGGGGCCGCAGTCTTTTTGTGTGAGACCGGTGCCCTTGGCGCTGCGCCCGCTGGCGAATGTTTTCTTGAGGAACTGGCCCACCTCGCCATCCGCGTCAGGGAAGTAGCCTGTGGCCGCGTAGCCGTGGTCGGATGTGATGACCAGACGCCGCCCGGTGGCCAAGCGCTCGACGAAAGACCAGAAGTCATCGCTACTGAGTTGGTCGGCTGCGTCGCGGGTCAACGTGTCCAGGCCTTGGCCCGCACCTGATCCGTCATGCAGTTTTTTGTCTGGCCATTCATGCCAGAACATCCAGTTCTTTGCACCCAGCGCAGCGTCAATCAATCCAGTGCAATCTTTCCATGCCATATCGACACACTCGGTGTGCGTCGGTTGCAGCTTGTGGGCAAATCCGCCGCCGTTGTTCTGAAGCTGGCTGCGGCTGCCGAAGCCCAAGGCCTGCGCGAATTGGTTGGTTTCACCGGGCAGTTCGGATGCGTTGGCGGATACCTCGTGCAGCGTGAAACCGCGCTCTTTGGCACCTTGCAGCAGCCAAGGCAGTTCACGCAGGGACAGGCCATCGAGCACCAGCACCGCTTTGGCGCCGCTGTTGCCATAGCCCGGCTCGGTCCACCAGCGCGCCAGTCGATCCGAGGTGCGCTCGACGCCGCTTATTTCAGCTTGGCCGAAGGCTTGCCACAAGTCCCAGCCGGTGGAGGACAGGAAGTGGTCAAGCATGCCGATTTCGCGGTCGCGCTTGATGACCTCGCCAGGGGCATTGCCCTCGGCCAATGGCCTTGAGGCGATGTCGAGCGTGCGTTCGATGATGAAACGCCATGCATCAGCAGCGGTGCCCTGAGTCAGGCGCTGCAATATTCCTGCATCGAGCGCCATCAGTTGTCCTCCTTCTCAAGGCTGAGCTCGAAGGTCATGCCGTCGGGCAGCTTCTTGAGCAGTTCCTTGAGTTGCGCCCCGGTCGCTGCCGACACCTTGATCGAGACTTCGGCGACGGGTGTGGCCGGGCCAATGCCCCAGCCCTCGAGCTTGCCGATCAGATTCAAAGGGGAGGTCGGTGGGTTGCTCAGCGGAATGCGGGGCTTGCCGCCAGTGCTGGAGCCACCGCCAAAGATTCCGCCACCGGTCGGTGGCGTGCTGCCACCCGTGGGTGGCGGCGGTGGCGTTGTGCCGCCACCGAACAAGCCACCGCCTTCGCCGCCAATTGGCGGCTGAGGCGCGGGGGGCGTGGTGCCACCCGTGGTCGGCACTGCCGAGGGTTCCATCAGTAACACTTCATCGAGCTGGCGGCCGGTATAGGACAGCTTGGGGCGCAGGCGTTTCCAGGCCGAATCTTCATCCTCGCCGGGCTGGGTCTGCAGGTACTCCAGGCCGCGCAAGTTGATGGCGACCCTGCCCCGCGCGCACAGGCGCAGGATGCGCTCCTTCATCGCGGTTTCGCCCAGCCAAGGGATGCAGTCTTGGCCAGCAGGGCGAGGCTCTTGCAGCTCGCGCAGCAGCTTGCCAACGGCCGCGTTGTCGGCGGCAGCTTCGAGCACGAGGGCTTCAAAGTCCTCCGGCACGAACAGGTCGTTGATCAGCGCTTCCTCTATGCCTTCGGGAATCTGAGCACCTTGTTTCTTCAGGCTCTCGACGCTGAACATGCACTGATTGGGATCGGCGAAATTCCAGCGATGCAGTACCGCAAAACGGTCGAAGCGCTTTTTCAGGATGTCGCGCAGCGCACCCTGGTATTCGGCATGCAGCTTCTTGTACTCGGGGTTCTGGCCGCTCCATTCCTGCGCCTTCATTTCGGCACGCGCGAGAATCAGCAGATCGCGATCCTGGAAGGCATTGGTGTAGCCGGATCGCGGCAGCAGGAAGCGAATGGTGTTACGGCGCTTCTGCAGATGATCTTTGATCCAGCGGCCTAGGCGCTGGTCGATGTTGTCCGGTTCCTCCGGCAGCACCAGAACGGGCAAGCGATCGTCCCAGCGCTCCGGTTGCTCAGCTTCATCCAGACTGACCCAAGGATCGGTCTGCCAAGCCTTCGGCAGCGCGATCACGCGGAATGTCTTGGCGACCTCGTCGGTACCGCCGATCACGTAGCGAACCTGCTTGGCAAGCTGGGCTTGGTCGGAGCCGTCGGTGAACAGCCTGTCGTTGCGAGCACAAGCCATCAGCTTGGCGCGCGGGTTCTCTTCCTCCTTGAAGACGAGCCGGGGGCCGTCTTGGTGGATGTTGAAGCTGTTTTCGACGATGGTCGCCAGCTCCACCTGGAACGCGTTGTCGTCGACGGCCTTGGTGCGCGTGATGTCGACCTGCAGGGTTGCCGGTTCGGCACCAGCCAAGTTGCCGACAGCAATGGATCGCAGCCACAAAGCGCCGACAATCTCCTGAAGGTGCGGGGCAAGGTTGGCGTGGTCGGACACCGCCTCGGTCACCGATATGATGTTCTGCTGGGCCTTCGCGCGCAGCGTGCGGTGGTGCTCGTTGGAGACGGAGTCGAGCAGCGCGCCGATACCTGAAGCATCGTCGTCAAGACGGAAGTCAGCAGCCGTGAGCACCGGGGCCGCCTCACCACGACTCTTGTAGAGGTTGGCCAGGATGCGAATCATGTCGCGAGTTTCCTGAGCGTCGGTGGCAATCAGTACCTGTTCTTCAAGCAGGCGCAGCAGATGCGGGGCAAACGGCCAAGAGACCAGGAATTCCTTGCGCTTGCGCTCATGCTCAGCAGTGGGCACCTCCATCAAGCGCAAGCTCTCGGTCACGTGAGATCCAATGAGCGAGGCAATCTGGGGCTTGGTGATCTGCAGCCGGTTGGTGAACAGACGATGCAGCAGCATCCGGCGTCGATCCTGCTGGACCCGCTCGGGGTTGCCGCCCGCCATGAAGTCGATGGCGACCGGATTGACGCGATGCACTTGTTGATAGGCGTCGCTGCCGCCGTTGCGAACCGAAATCACGAGCACCAGCAGTTCCGGATGCTCCTTGGCGATCTCGGACAAGATCTGAATGAAGTTGAACGCCCAGTTCTTCCAAGGATACTGCTTGGTGTTGGTCAGGCCGTCGTACCAAGTCTGGAATTCGTCCAGCAGCAGCATCGTCGGGGTGTGTTGCAACAGCTCCAGGATCAGCTTGTCAGACGGGATGTCGGTCTTGGCTGCGCCCATGCCCTCCCACTTGCCCTTGATGTAGGTGCCGTGCGGGTGGCGCTCGAACAGCAAGTCCCATAGAAACTTGTAGCGCTGCCGGTGCAGGCTCTCGCCGATCACGGTCATTCCGCTGCGCAGCCCGATCTTGCTGATCTGTGGATCGCCCAAGGTGGTGGCCCACGAGTTCAGCCACGCACCGGTCGAGGTCGCGTCGTTGACTGCATGGTACAGAGCGGCCATCAAGTGCGACTTACCAAGACCGCGCTCACCGATCACCACCACCGGACGCCCTTGGTTCGGGCCGACCGCCTCGATTCCTTTCAGCAGATCGTGGGTCGGGTACGTGATCTCCAGGAATTCCTTCGCAGCGATTTGCGTAGCGCCGGTATTCGTGTCGTTGGAGAGCTCAATGGTTGTCCCTTTGAGGCGTTTGCCCCGAAATTCTTCTCGTAGAGTCAGTCCAAGCATTTACTTTCGCTCCCCATTGTTCGGTTGGCCAGTGGCATCGCCATCTTGTTCGCGGCTGGTTTCGAGCCCCTCCATCGACTGCTGCTTGATCCAGCTATCGATGTCCGCCCGCGAGAACCGCCAGCTCCCACCCACTTTGAAGGCAGGGATCTGCTTGGCGGCTGCCAACCTGTAGATCGTTCGCTCTGTGACCTTCAGGTAGTCGGCGACCTGCTTGATGGTGAGGATTTCGTCTTCGCTGGTACTTTTAGACATGGTGATGGCCAATTTAGGGCAAACCACGACAGGTTAGTGCGAAATTTTCAAACTAACAACGACGCATTGTTGATTTATGCACGATTTTCTAAAGGGGCAGGCTCACCAAGTGAGCCACGGTGATCAGTCGGAAAGGCTGGGGTGCCTGCCGGGTAAGCGGGGACGGGCGCTATTTGGCCGCGCTAGGGCCAAATCGTCGAATTCACGCCCTCACAGCCTAGGCGTTACTGTCTGGTTCTGATTGCGGACGCGGGTTCGACTCCCGCCACCCCACCATTTACCAAAGTCCCAACCCTGATCGGTTGGGCTTTTTTCTGCCCGAGCCCGCCAAAGATGGTGATGCGGGCGCAGCAGGCATTGCGCTCTTGTATTGACCCACCAGTTTCTGCTCAGCTCAGGCCGCTAAAGCATATGCCTCGGCGGGGGTTTTCATGTCCAGCGCTTGGTGCGAGCGTCGGCGGAAACATATGTGACGGCTCGGGGTGGGATGAGGCCTGCGCGATGTCGGAAGGGCTCTGGCGAAAGTTCGCAGACTGGGTGATCGAGTTTGATCGGACGTCGTTCTATTCCGATGACTTCGACGCCAGCGGATGGGATTGGGCCGCCTTTCACGAGCGAGGTCTGCAACTGTCCCGTAGGCTCAAGGAGGAGGTGGGCGACGTGTACCGCATCGTTTATGAGAAGCCTTGCGAAGATCCCGACAGTTACTTGATGAGCGCAGGGAGGTTCTGGCCGGTGGCACTGTGACCTTGGTGCAGCTACCTTCGTTTAGGCAGCCAACTGCTCGGTTGTGTTCGGTGCGGCACTTTTTGCTGACGATGGGGGTGGCTTCTGTGTGAGAAAAAGTACGTGATAAAGAATTTCCGACCAGACGTGGTGCTTCGGATGCCATCGCTTTGTATGAGGCCTTGACGAAGCCGATGC
>BBPE01003135.1_pt1 | contig 16693 bp, 18 predicted proteins | sample 1344301 | NCBI WGS metagenome assembly BBPE01 (sample SAMD00019089, study PRJDB2971) | groundwater metagenome | isolation source: The Cedars highly-alkaline
TGGCCGCGGCGCGCCGCCGCGTCGCGGGCGGGCGAGGCGGTGGCGAGCAGCGCGCGCCAGCCCTGCGCCTCGGCGAGCAGCTGCGCCGTGTCGCGGGCGGAGAGCAACAGCGGCGGCATGCTGCGTGAGGCCGCGGCTTCGCGCCGCGCGGGCGGCGCCACGCCGATCACCGCGCCAATCACCGCGCAGGCGTTGGTGCCGCCGAAGCCGAAGCTGTTGACGCCGACCGCGCGGCCCACGAGACGCGCCGGGCGCCGCGCCAGCGCCAGCCCGTGGTCGCGGAACGGGATGTGCGGGTTCGGCTCGTCCGCGTGCAGCGTGGGGAACACGCGCCCCCGCCCGAGCATCAGCAGCGCCTTGAGCACCCCGACGAGGCCGGAAGCGGCCTCGGCGTGACCGATATTGCTCTTGGCCGAGCCGAGCGGCAGCGGGCGCGAGCGGCGCTGGCCGATGGCCTCCGCGATGGCGGCCGCCTCGATCGGGTCGCCCACCGGCGTGCCGGTGCCGTGCGCCTCGAAGGCGGCGAGGTCGTCGGGCGTGACGCCGGAGCGCGCGAGCACCTCGGCGATCAGGCGCGCCTGGGCGGCGCGGTCGGGCAGGGAGAGGCCGTTGGTCCGGCCGGCCGCGTTGACGCCGGTGGCCAGGATCACGCCGCGCACCGCGCAGCCCTCGGCCATCGCGCGCGCAAGCGGCTTGAGCGCGAGCACGACGCCGCCCTCGGCCCGGACATACCCGTCCGCACCCGCGCCGAAGGCCTGGCAGCGGCCGCGCGCCGAGAGCATCCCGGCGCGGAAGAAGCCGCCGAAGGGGAAGGGCGAGAGGAGGAGGTTCACGCCGCCGACCAGCGCCGCCTCCGCCTCGCCGCGCGCGAGCGCCGCGCAGGCGGCGTCGAGGGCGACCAGCCCGGAGGAGCAGGCCGTGTCCAGCACCATCGCCGGGCCGCGCAGGTCAAAGGCGTTGGTGAGCCGGTTGGCGAGGATCGAAAGCGCGCCCCCTGTCATCACGTGGCGGTCGCCGCCCGCGGGGTCGTGCTGGCGCAAATCCGACCAGTCCGTGGTGGAGGCGCCGATCCACACGCCCGTCCGCGTGCCGGCGGCGCGCTCCTCCGGCCAGCCGGCATCGCGCAGCGCCTCGCGCGCGAGCTGGAGAAGGAGCCGCTGCTGCGGGTCCATCTCCGCCGCCTCGCGGGGGGAGATGCCGAAGCCGGCGGCATCGAATCGCAAGGGGTCGGCGTCGAGCACGCCCGCGCGGAAATGCACGCCGCGGCCCGGGGATCCCGGCTCCGGATGGAGGAAGCGCGCATGGGTCCAGCGGCCGGCGGGCACCTCGGTGACGGCGTCCTGGCCGGAGGCGAGCAGGTCGGCGAAGGCGTCGGGGCCGGCGGCGCCGGGAAGGCGGCAGGCCACGCCAACGATCGCGACGGGCGACGACGTCGCCCCGGGGGTGTCGCTCCGAGCCATCATCGGGTTCATGCCACGCCGGGAAGCGCCGCCGCAACGTCTCGCACCGCAGCAACACGCTGCAAAAGCTTCGACGACACGGCGAAGTGCCGGTCCCAGGTCGGCGCCGCCCATGCTTTTGCCCGCGGCAGTTGCGCGGCGCGGCGCGCACTCGCTTCCGCTGCGTAGTCCTCGATGGCCTGGCGCCAGGCCGGGCCGTCGAGCGGGTGCAGGAAGTCGGGCGCGTCGCCGCCCACCTCGCGGAACGCGGGGATGTCGGAGGCGAGGACGGGCACGCCCATCGCCAGCGCCTCCGCAAGCGGGATGCCGAAACCCTCGTCGAGCGAGGGGAACAGCAGCGCCCGCGCGCCACGCAGCAGGGCGGCGAGCGCGGCGTCGGGCAGCCTGCCACGGTCCTCCACCTTGCCGCGGAAGTCGCCGCGGTCGAGCAGGTCGGTGCCGAGATGCGGCGCGGCGGGGCGGCGGCCGACGATGACCAGGCGCGGGCAGGCCGGGCCGAGCTCGGCGGCCATGACGCGCCAGAGTTCCAGCATCAGGAGGTGGTTCTTGCGCGGCTCGAGCGAGCCCAGCAGGACGAAGTGCGGCTCGGGCGGGTCCGGCGCGGGGGTAGGCGGCGCGGGGCCGGCGAGGTGGCCGGGTCCGGCGCGAGGCAGGTCGAGGCCGGGGTGCGCCACCGTGATCTCGGGCACCCGCCAGCCACGCGCGGCGAATTGCCGGCGCATGGCGTCGCGTGCGGCGCCCGAGACGAGCAGTGCTGCGTCGGCGAAGCGCGCGACGCCCTCCATCCGCCGCGCGTGGCGCTCGCTCTCGCCGGCGGGAAAGCAGTGCGGGTGGTCGAGCGGGATCACGTCGTGCACCAGGGGCACGAAGCGGCAGCCCAGCGCGCGCATCGCGGCAAGCGCCGCGTGGTGGTGCGTGACGGCGTTCGAGACGGAGAGCAGCACGCTGTCCGGCCGCGCGGCGATGCGCGCACGCAGCCGCCCCGCGCCCTCGCCGAAGAACTGCCGCGCGATGACGATGGCGGGGCGGGCGCGCAGCGACCACTCGCGATGGCCGAGGCCGGTGGCGATGCGCGCCTCGGCGGCGGCGAGGATGTCCTGCGCGAGGCCGTTCGGCACGGCGGCCAGCCGCCCCCAGGCGTTGCGCATGACGAAGGTCAGGTCGCGCGCGGGCAGGGTGCCACGCCAGTGCCGCGCGTGCGCCGTCTCGACGCGGTCGATCCCCGAGGGCGCGTGCAGCCATGGCTTGGCGACCGAGAGCGAGATGTCCAGCACGAGGTGCATGCGCGCCGCGACAGATGCACGCCGGTGGCCGCCGCATCAACGGCTTGACAGGACGCGACCCCTGGTGAGCCTGCCGTGGACCGCGCGCGGAGGGCGGGCAATTCATGACGATTTGGCGACAGCGCGCGACACCGGAGCAGATTCACGCCCGCATGCCGGGCACGGCCAACGCGCATCTCGGCGTGCGCATCCGCGAGGTCGGCGACGACTTCCTGCTCGCCGAGATGCCGGTGGACGAGCGGCACGTGCAGCCCTTCGGCGTGCTGCACGGCGGCGTCTCCTGCGTGCTGGCGGAGACGGTGGGCAGCCTCGCCTCGCTCATGGCCTGCCCGGAGGGGTTCTACGCCGTCGGCACCGAGATCAGCGCGAGCCACCTGCGCCCGGTACCGAAGGGGCAGACCGTCACGGCGCGCTGCACGGCGCTGCGGATCGGCCGCACCGCGCATGTCTGGCACATCGAGCTGCGGCGGGAGGACGGGGAGCTCGCTTGCGTATCGCGGCTGTCCACCGCGATCCTGGAGCGCAGGTGATCGCGCGCATCGCCGTCATCGGCACGGGCGGCACGATCTCGTCCATCGGGCGGGGCCCGTTCGACATCGCCGACTACGGCGCGCTGGGAAAGGTGATGGGGGTCGAGGAACTGCTCGACTTCTGGCCGCAGGTGGGCGGGCTGGCCGACGTCGTGCCGGTGCCGTTCCGCGCCGTCGCCTCCACCGCGCTCGGCCCGCCGGACTGGCTGGAGCTGGCCCGGCTCTGCGCCGCGCTGGCCGCCGACCCGCGGGGCTTCGACGGCATCGTCGTCACCCACGGCACCGCGACGCTGGAGGAGACGGCGTACTTCCTCGCGCTGACGAACCGCAGCGCCACGCCGATCGTGGTGGTGGGCGCGCAACGGCCGTCCACGGGCCTGTCGTCGGATGCGGGGATGAACCTCGCGAACGCGATCCGCGTGGCCGGCGACCCCGGCGCCAAGGGGCTTGGCGCGCTCGTGGTGCTGAACGACGAGATCCACGCGGCGCGGGACGTGGTGAAGACCTCGACCTCGCGGTTGCAGACCTTCCGCTCGCCCGATTTCGGGTGCCTCGGCCACGCCGACTTCGACATGGTCGCGTGGTACCGCAGGCCCCTGCGGGAGGTGGGCGGCTTCGACGTGTCGGCGCTCGACGCGCTCCCCCGGGTGGACATCGTGCCCTGCTACGCCGGCGCGGACGGCGCGGCGGTGGAGGCGTTCCAGGCGGCCGGCGCGAAGGGGCTCGTCGCGGCCGGCTTCCCGCCGGGCTACGTGACGCCCGCGCTGATGGAGGCACTGTCGCGCGCCGTCGCCGCGGGCGTGCCGGTCGCGCAGAGCAGCCGCGCCGGTTCGGGGCGCGTGTTCCACGTCAGCCACGTGCGCGCCGCCGGGTTCCTCTCCGCTGACAACCTCACGCCGCCCAAGGCGCGGGTGCTGCTGATGCTGGCGCTGACGCAGACCGTCGAGCCGGCGGCGCTGCAGGGCTTTTTCCATCGGATGTGACCGTTTCGCCGGCAGCGGGCGCGCGGCGGGGTGGAGCAATGCGAAGAATCGCCTTGAATCCGCCACGCGAGGGGTTTCTCTTACCCGGATGCGACCATTGGTGGGCATCTCCTGCTGCGTGAAGGGGTTCGGGCTGTTCAACACGCCGAACCACTCCGCCTCCGACCACTACATCCGCGTGATCCTCGGCCCGGTGGGCGCGACCCCGGTGCTGCTGCCCGCCGCGGGCGACGCGCTGGCGCCGGAGATCCTGCCGCGCCTCGACGGGGTGCTGCTCACGGGCAGCCGCAGCAATGTCTGGCCCGGCCACTACGAGGGGCCGAGCCACGCGGATGGCACGCACGAGGACCGGGATCGGGACGCGACGACGCTGCCGCTGATCCGCGCCGCGGTCCAGGGTGGGGTGCCGCTGCTCGCCATCTGCCGGGGCATGCAGGAGCTGAACGTGGCGCTCGGCGGCACCCTTGACCAGCGGATCCAGGACCTGCCCGGTCGGATGGACCACTCGACCCCATCGGACCAGCACATTCCGCTCGTGCGAACCGGAAAGGCGCACGCGGTGCGCTTTGCGGCGGGGAGCGAACTGGCGAAGTGGGCGGGCGGCGATGGCGGCGCGGCGAGCGAGGCCCCGGTGAACTCCCTGCACAACCAGGGCGTGCAACGGCTCGCGCCGCGCCTTTCCGCGGAGGCTTGGGCACCGGACGGGACGGTGGAGGCGGTGCGGGTGCGCGGGGCGCGCGGCTTTGCCTGGGGCGTGCAATGGCACCCGGAGTATGACTGGGACCGTGATGCCTTCAGCCGGCGGATCTTCGCGGAGTTCGGACGGGCCTGCTGGAGCTGGGCCATGCCGCGAGGGCATCGCCAAGCTGCGGAATAGACGCGCATTTTGGTCTTGGCGCGGGCATGCTTCCACGCTATCTTCACCGGGTTAGCGGCAAAACCGCTGGCCTAGCGAGGCGGAATTCCCCCACCGGCTCGCCCGACCTGACTAAGACTTGGTACCCCCAATGGGCGCCTGGCCACCCCCCTGGCCAGGCGCTTTTTGCGTCTTGAGGGCCCTGCGGGTCAATCCTCACATTTCACTTCAATTGCCGTTTCCCACAGCTCTTTGCGCCGCATCACGCGGCTGCTACAGCATGGCCGGTGCGGCATCTCGCCCCAGGACGTGACCAGCCGATGCGCGACTTCGTGATCCCGCCGCCGGCCCAGCCTTGCGTGCCAGTGGCGGGCGGCGGGGTGTTCCCCGTGCGCCGCATCTTCTGCGTGGGCCGCAACTACGCCGAGCACGCGATCGAGATGGGCAGCGACCCGACGCGCGAGCCGCCCTTCTACTTTGCCAAGCCCAGCGACAGCCTCGTCACCTGCGGCGGCGACATGCCGTACCCGACCCGGACCAGCGACCTCCACCACGAGATGGAACTGGTCGTCGCCATCGGCGCAGGCGGCACGAACATTGCCGCGGGCGACGCGCTGCGCCACGTGTGGGGCTATTGCGCCGGCCTCGACATGACGCGCCGCGACCTCCAGGGCGAGGCGAAGAAGACCGGCCGACCCTGGGACATGGGCAAGGGTTTTGACCGCTCCGCCCCGATGGGCGAACTGGTCCCGGCAAACGGCTGGGACGCGGCGCGCGGCAGGATCGAGCTGCGCGTGAACGGCGCGGTGCGGCAGGCGAGCGACCTCGCCAAGCTCATCTGGAGCGTGCCGGAGGTGATCGCGAACCTGTCCGAACTCGTCGAGCTCGCGCCCGGCGACCTCATCATGACCGGCACGCCCGAGGGCGTGGCGGCGGTGGTGCGCGGCGATGTGCTGGAGGGCTTCGTCGAGGGGCCGGGCGGCGCGCGGCTCGAGGTGCGCACGCGGATCGCGTGAGCGCGGGGCGCGCCCGTCGCGCCTCGGCCTTCCCCCGGCTGCGCCACCTCTGTTACCCGGTCCTCATGCCCGCCCGCCGCGCGAAGAAACCGCTTCGCATCGCCACCTGGAACATCAACTCCGTCCGCCTCCGCGCGCCGCTGCTGCGGGAGCTTGTCGCCGCCCTCAGCCCCGACGTGGTTTGCCTGCAGGAGACGAAGTGCCCCGACGAGCACTTTCCGCACGAGGCCGTGCGCGAGGCCGGCTTCGCGCACGTCGCGCACCGCGGGATGAAGGGCTACAACGGCGTCGCGGTGCTCTCGCGCGTGCCGTTCGCCGTGCGCGAGGCGGACCCGAACTGGTGCGACCGCGGCGACTGCCGCCACCTCGGCGTGACGCTGGACGCGCCGGGCGGGCCGGTCGAGCTGCACAACTTCTACGTCCCCGCCGGCGGCGATGTCCCTGACCGCGCAGCGAACGAGAAATTCGCCCACAAGCTCGACTTCGTGGAGCAGGTCTCCGCCTGGTGCGAGGCCCGCGCCGACGCGCCGCGGCGCGTGCTCGTCGGCGACCTCAACATCGCGCCGCTGGAGCACGACGTGTGGAGCCACAGGCAGCTGCTCGACGTCGTCTCCCACACCCCGGTCGAAACCGACGCGATGGCCGCGTGGATGCGGCGCGGCGCTTGGGAGGACGCGGTGCGCCACCTCGTCCCCGCGCCCGAGAGGCTCTACTCCTGGTGGAGCTACCGCAACCGCGACTGGGCCGCGAGCGACCGCGGCCGGCGGCTCGACCACGTCTGGGTCGGGCCGGACCTGCTGGGCGCGGTCGCCGCGCACACGACCCTCAAGGCAGCGCGGAGCTGGCCGCAGACGAGCGACCACGTCCCGGTGGTGGTCGAGCTGCGGCTGTAGCGCCGGCTACTCCGGCTGGAAATTCGCCAGCCGCAGCAGCGCCTCGCTGCGCTCGAAGTCGCGGCGGATGAACGCCGCGAAGTCGGCACCCACCTCCGCCAGCGGCTCGATGCCAAGCGTGCCGACGCGGACCAGCACGTCGGGCTCGAACATGCCGGTGCGCAGCGTTGCGCCGATGCGCGCGACGATCTCTGGCGGCAGCGCGCGCGGGCCCCACAGCCCCCACCAGCTCTGGATGTCGAGGCCGGGCATCCCCTGCTCGGCGGCGGTCGCGATCTCGGGCGCCACTTGCGCGCGGCGCTGCGCGGTGATCGCGATGGCCTTCACCCGCCGCTCGCGCACCTGGGGAAGGGTCGCGAGGATCGGGTCGAACATCAGCTGCACGTTCCCCGCCACCGTGTCGGTGATGGCGGGCGCCGTCCCGCGGTAGGGCACCTGCACGACGTCCACCCCGGCCTCGCGGATGAACTCGATGGTGGCGAGGTGCCCTGCCGCGCCGAGCGAGGAGATGGCGAAGGGCCAGTCGCGCGGGTTTCGCCGCACCGCCGCCAGCACCTCCTGCAGGGTGTTCTGCGGGCGCGCCGCGTTCATGATCAGCAGCAGCGGCCCCTGCCCGGTGCGGATGACGGGCGCGAGGTCGGTCACCGGATCGTAGCCCGGGTTGCGCATGACGAGCCGCGCCAGCATCTGGATCGAGGCGGAGAAGCACAGCGTGTAGCCGTCGGCCGGCGCTTGCGCGACGAACTGGCCGCCGACCGCGCCGTTCGCGCCGGGCCGGTTCTCCACGACGAAGGTCTGGCCGAGTTTTTCCTGCAGCTTGCCCGCCGTGACGCGCGCCATGCCGTCCGTGGCGCCGCCGGGGGTGAAGGGCACGATCACGCGCACCACCCGCGACGGCCAGGGTGCCTGGGCGAGAGCCGGCGCGGCCAAGCCGGCGGTGGCGGCGGCCCCGGCCGATGCGAGCAGGCTGCGTCGCTTCATGCTCGTGGCTCCCGGCTCGTTTTCCTGAAGACAACAGTTCCCCATCTCCGCGCAAAGGCCAAGATGCCATGGCGATGGAACCCGTGGATCTTGCCCTGGTGCTGGCGGTGGACGTCTCAGCCAGCGTCGATTTCGACGAATTCCGCTTGATGGTCGGCGGCCTCGCCGCGGCGCTGCGCGAGCCGGCGGTGCAGGCCGCGATGTTCGCCGGCCCGCGCGGCGCGGTGGCGCTCTCGGCCGTGTTCTGGTCGGAGGCGGCGGAGGCACCGCTGCGCTGGAGGCGCCTCGCCACGGCTGCGGACGCCGATGGCGCGGCCGAGGCGCTGGAGGCCGCGCCCCGGCTGCCGCGTGCGGCGGCGACCGCCCTGGGCGAGGGGCTCGCGGCATCGCTCGCGCAGCTGGCCGGGCTGCGTGCCGTGGCGACGCGCATGGCGGTGGACGTGTCGGGCGACGGCTGGCTCAACCGCGGCCGCGCGCTGGAGCCGGTGCGCGAGCTGGCGCGGCAGGCCGGCGTGACGGTGAACGGACTCGCGGTGCTGAACGAGGAGCCCGAGCTGCTGGCGCGCTACCGCGACGAGCTGATCACGGGGCCGGGCGCCTTCGCCATGGCCTGCGCGGACTACGCCGACTTTGCCGACGCGATGCTCGTGAAGCTGCTGCGCGAGGTGCGCGGGCCCGAGGCGCTGAGCGTCTGACGCACCCGAATGGGCCTCATGGTCTTGATCGGGCGCGGCCTCGGTTGGGCGCGCGGTCGGCAGGGCGCTTGGGCCGGGTGCTTGGGTCGGGCGCTTGGGCGCGCTCCGCGGCAGCCCGCTACCCCTCGCCGCGCCCCGCGAGCCGGCGCAGCGCATCCGCCACCGCGTCGAGCTCGGCCAGCGCCTCCGCCGCGGAGGCTTCCGGGCGCCCGGCCGGTTCGAGCTCGACGAGCACGCGCTGCACCCCCTTGATCGTGTACCCCTGGGTGTAGAGCAGGTCGGCGATGCGGCGCAGCAGCACGATGTCGGCCGGGCGGTAGTAGCGGCGGCCGCCAGCGCGCTTCATCGGGCGCAACGCGGGGAACTTCGTCTCCCAGAAGCGCAACACGTGTTGCGGCACGTTCAGCTCGTCCGCCGCCTCGCTGATGGTGCGGAAGGCGTGCGGCGCCTTGCGCGGTGCCGGCAGCCTGACGCGCGCGGCCTCCGCGGTGTCGCCCATCCGGGTCAGCCCGGCCGCTTCGCCGCGGGGCGCGGCGGCGGCTCGGCGCGCGCCAGCTTCGCGCGCAGGAGCTGGCTGGGCCGGAAGGAGAGCACGCGCCGGGGCAGGATCGGCACCTCCACACCCGTCTTGGGGTTGCGGCCGACCCGCTTGCCCTTCTGGCGCACCAGGAAGGTGCCGAAGGAGGAGATCTTGACGCTCTCGCCCTGTTCAAGCGTCAGCGCGACGCGCTCCAGGATGGTCTCGACGAGCTGCGCGGCTTCGTTGCGCGACAGGCCGACCTCGGCATAGATGGCCTCCGCGAGGCCGGAGCGGGTGAGTGTCTCCATCGCCGCACAGCTTTGCCTTGCAAGCCCTTGCTCGTCCAGAGGAAACGCGGGCGTGAGAGACAGCTTCGCCAGGGCTGTGTCCGGAAAGCTTCAGCGCGCGCGAGCGTCAGAGGATGTAGCGCGACAGGTCCGCGCTCGCCGCCAGGGGCGCCACGCGCGCGCGCACCATCGCGCCATCCACCACCACCGTCTCGCCGCGCCGGTCGGAGGCGGTGAACGACACCTCCTCCAGCAGCCGCTCGAGCACCGTCGCGAGACGCCGCGCGCCGATGTTCTCCACCGATTGGTTGATCTCCGCCGCGAGATCGGCAAGCGCGTCCACCGCGTCGTCGCGGAAGTCGAGCAAGACACCCTCCGTGCCCATCAGCGCGGTGGCCTGCTTGAGCAGGCTGTGCTCGGGCTCGGTGAGGATGCGGCGGAAATCGTCGCGGGTGAGCGCCTTGAGCTCCACCCGGATCGGCAGCCGCCCTTGCAGCTCGGGCAGCAGGTCGGAGGGCTTGGCCAGGTGGAAGGCGCCGCTGGCCACGAACAGGATGAAGTCGGTCTTCACCGGCCCGTGGCGCGTGTTGACCGTGGTGCCCTCGATCAGCGGCAGCAGGTCGCGCTGCACGCCCTCGCGACTCACGTCGCCGCCGCGGAAGCCGCCCTCTGACGTGCGCGCGCAGATCTTGTCGATCTCGTCGAGGAAGACGATGCCGTTGTTCTCGGCGTTCGCCACCGCCTGGCGCGTCAGCGCCTCGTTGTCGAGCAGCTTGTCCGCCTCCTCGCGGACCAGCGCCTCCCGCGCGGTGGGCAGCGGCATGCGGCGCGGGCGGGCGCGGGCGCCGCCGAGCATCTTGCCGAGCATCTCCTGCATGTTCTGCATCTGCGGCGGCATCCCCGGCATGTCCATCATACCGATGGGCATGCCCTGCGGCTCAGCCACCTGCACCTCCACCTCGCGCGTCTCCAGCTGCCCGTCACGCAACAGGCGGCGGAACTTCATGCGCGTCTCGCCCGACGCGCCCTCGCCGACGAGCGCGGTGACCAGCCGCTCCTCCGCCGCCAGCTCCGCCTTCGCCTGCACGCCTTTCCGCGCCGCCTCCCGCGCGTGCAGGATCGCCGCCTCGACCAGGTCACGGACGATCTGCTCCACGTCGCGCCCGACATAGCCGACCTCGGTGAACTTCGTCGCCTCGACCTTGAGGAACGGCGCGTTGGCAAGCCGCGCGAGGCGGCGCGCGATCTCCGTCTTGCCGCAGCCGGTGGGGCCGATCATGAGGATGTTCTTCGGCACCACCTCCTCCTGCAGGGATTCGGGGAGCTGCTGCCGCCGCCAGCGGTTGCGCAGCGCGATGGCGACGGCGCGCTTCGCATCGTTCTGGCCGATGATGAAACGGTCGAGCTCGGAGACGATCTCGCGTGGGGAGAGGTTCACGGTCTCGACCTGCGGGCGGTCGGCGGCGCCTGTCGTCGTCATGGCGTCGTTCATGCGGCCAAGCTCTCGGAAGGCAGGCTTTCGAGGACGAAATTGCCGTTGGTATACACGCAGATGTCGGCGGCGATGCGCATCGAGCGCCGCGCCACCTCCTCCGCGTCCAGGCCATCCACGGCCATCAGCGCGCGCGCGGCGGCCAGCGCGAAATTGCCGCCAGAGCCGATGCCGATGACCCCGTCCTCCGGTTCCAGCACGTCGCCCTGGCCGGTGAGCAAAAGCGACCGGTCCTTGTCGGCGACCGCGAGCAGCGCTTCGAGCCGGCGCAGGTAACGGTCCGTCCGCCAGTCCTTCGCGAGCTCGACGCAGGCACGCTCGAGCTGGTCGGGGAAGCGTTCGAGCTTGGCCTCCAGCCGCTCGAGCAGGGTGAAGGCGTCGGCCGTGGCACCCGCGAAGCCCGCGAGCACGCGGCCCTGCGCGACGCGGCGCACCTTGCGCGCATTGCCCTTCACGACGGTCTGCCCGAGGGAGACCTGGCCGTCGCCCGCCATGGCCACACGCATGTTGCCGTGGGCATCGGCGCGGCGCACGCACAGGATCGTGGTGCCGTGCCAGCCCGCGAAATCAGGGGATGATTGCATCAGCGTGATGTGGAACCGCCCCGCGGTTTCGGCAATCCGCGCATGGGTGCCGCGCTCGCGGCGCGGGGTCTAAATTCAGATGGAACGTTGGAGCCTGCCGATGCCCCTGCCCTGCTTCGCCGCCTCCGGCCCCGCCTTGCCGCTGCACGTCGTGCGGCCCGAGGCGTGGTCGCACCACGCCGGATCGGGGCTCGCCGCCGCGACCGGCTTCGCCGCGAAGCCGGGAGAGGTCGCGCTGCTCGCTGACGCGACGGGCTTGCTCGGCGCGATGGTGGGCAAGTCGGAGAGCCCCCTGGCCTACGGGGCGCTGCCCTTCGCGCTGCCCGAGCACGCGCCGTGGCAGGCCGAGGACGGGGGTGGGGGCGAGGGCGAGGGCGAGGGCGAGGCGCTTGCGCTGGGTTGGGCGCTCGGCGCCTACCGATACACCGCCTTCAAGCCGCCCAAGCGCGCCGCCGCGCGGCTGCTGCGCGCGGCCCCCCTGCCGGAGGCCGAGGCGATCTGGCGCGCGCGCGACCTCGTCAACGCGCCGGCCAACATCCTCGGCCCGGCGGAGCTTGCCGGAGCTGTGCGGGAGGCCGCGCAGCGCCACGGCGCGCGCTGCCGCGTGATCGAGGGCGAGGAGCTGGAGCAGGGGTTCCCCGCCGTCGCGGCCGTCGGCCGGGGCAGCCCGCGGGCCGCGCGCGTCGCCATCCTCGAATGGGGCGGCGACGACCCCTCTCTCCCCCTCGTCGCGCTGTGCGGCAAGGGCGTGTGCTTCGACACGGGCGGCCTCGACCTCAAGCCCTCGGCCGCCATGCTGCGCATGAAGAAGGACATGGGGGGTGCGGCGGTGGCGCTCGGCGTCGCCGAGGCGCTGATGGCGCGCGGCGCGGCATGCCGCCTGCTGCTGCTCGTCGGCGCGGTGGAGAACAGCGTCTCGGGCGCGTCCCTCCGCCCGCTCGACGTGATCCGGACGCGCCAGGGCCTCACCGTCGAGATCGGCAACACCGACGCGGAGGGGCGGCTCGTGCTGGCCGACCTGCTCGCCTTTGCCGGCGAACGCCACCCGGCCTTCCTGCTGGACTTCGCCACGCTGACCGGCGCGGCGCGCGTGGCGCTTGGCCCCGATTTGCCGGCGCTGTTCAGCAACGACGACGGCCTGGCGGACGCGCTGCTCGGCGCCGGGTTGCGCGCGCAGGAGCCGCTGTGGCGCCTGCCCCTGCACGCGGGCTACCGCGCCTGGCTCGACAGCCCCGTCGCTGACCTCAACAACGTCGCGCAGAAGCCCTTCGCGGGCGCGGTCGTCGCGGCGTTGTTCCTCGAGCGCTTCGTGCCCAGCCGGGTGCCCTGGGCGCATCTCGACCTCTATGCCTGGAACGACAGCACGCAGCCCGGCCGGCCCGAGGGCGGCGAGGCGACCGGGCTGCGGGCGGTGGCGGCGGCCATCCGGCGTGTCGTGGCCGCCTGACAGTCGCCCGCGTCCAGTCCGCTTGGCAAACTCCCCCGGCAAGTGAAGATTCTGCAATTTTCTGCTGGCCAAAAGCTGCGTTTCGGGCCTAGCATCCCCACCTGTTGCCCAGGTAAGTCACACGCGGCCGGCAGGCCGGGGCGGGGGCCGGGACGCCAAAGAACACATCCCCCCTTCCGGACGGAACCGGCGGAAAGGATCAGCCGATGTCAGTCCACACCAACCCCGACCAGCTCGTGGGCATATTGCGGGACACGGTCGTCGCGCTCGTTCGCCGCGATGGTCCTGATCTTTCGGCGCGCCAACTCGGCGTGTTCCTCACGGTTTACCTCTCGCCGGGCCCGCACACGGTGCGCGGTCTCGCCGCCGAGCTGAACGTCTCGAAGCCCGCCATCACCCGCGCGCTCGACCGGCTGGGTGAGCTTGACCTCGCGCGGCGCAAGACGGACCCGATGGACCGCCGCTCGGTGCTCGTGCAGCGGACGCTCAAGGGCACCGTGTTCCTGCGCGACCTCCGGCAAACCATGGCCGAGGCCGATGGCGTCATCCATGAGATGCCAATGCCGGAACCCGCGACATCCGAGGAACTGGAGACGATCGGCCGCTACGGCTGATCCCGCCGCCCGCCGTCACCACTCGACGGCCGCGAGGTCGCCCAGGAGGCGCGTGAGGTCGGCGCGCAGGCGGGGGAAGCCCGCGTGGCGCTCGATGCGCGCCTCGTCCATGTAGAGCGGCCGCGACACCTCGATCTGCAGCGCGTGAACCCGCTCGCGCGGGCGGCCATAGTGCCGCGTGACGTAGCCGCCGGCGTACGGGTCGTTGCGGCGGACGCGATAGCCCAGACGCTGCAACCCCGCCTCGACGGCGCGTGTCACCCGCGGCGAACAGCTCGTCCCGTGCGCGTCACCCAGCACCACGTCCGGCGGGTCGGCGGCCTGCGCCGGATGGGCGGGCATGGAGTGGCAGTCGAGCAGGACGCACTGCCCGAAGCGCGCGCGCGTCGCCTCGACAAGGCCGGCGAGTGCGGCGTGGTACGGCCTCCAGCACCCCTCGATGCGCGCCTCCGCCTCGGCGAAGGACAGGCGGCGGCGGTAGATCGCCTCGCCGGTCGCCACCACGCGCGCGATGGTGCCGAGGCCCGCGCCCACCCGGGGGCTGGCGCTGTTCACCCACGGCGGAAGCGGTGCGTCGAACATGCCCGGGTCGAGCTCGAACGGCTCGCGGTTCGCGTCGCACCAGGCACGCGGGAAGGTGGCGGCGAGCAGCGGGACGCCGAGATCCGGTGCGGCGGCCCACAGCTCGTCCACGAACGCGTCCTCGGAGCGGCGCAGCCCATGTGCGTCCAGCCGCGCGGCGGCAAGGAACTCGGCCGGGTAGGCGCTGCCCGAATGGGGCGAGGCGAGCACGAGCGGCGCGGCCTGCCGCTCGGGCTGCAACAGCCGGCAGGCATCGCCCGGCAGGGCCACGGCAAGGGGGGCGGGGAGATCCATCACGCAGTCGCGCATTGCACCACGCCGCAACGCGCGAGTCATCCGGGATGCGGCAGCGCGCCTTGCGGGCGCCCATGCGGCGGGTGACCATCGCGCCGACGCATGCTCCGCTCGCTTGCCGCCACCGCCTTCCTGCTCGCGATCCCACCACTGCTCGCGATTCCGCTGGCCGCGGCGCAGGCGCAGCCCACCGCGCTGCGCATCGGCATCGCCTCGGCCGACGCCGGCGTGCTCGACCCGCATCTGAACTCGACCACGCCCGGGCGCGGCTTCCTCCAGCACATCTTCTCGGGCCTCGTGCCGCTGCGGCCGGGCGAGATGAACCCGGAGAACATGGAGCCGGACCTTGCGGAGCACTGGGAAGCCTCGGCGGAAAGGCGAAGCTGGACGTTCCACCTGCGCCGGGGCGCGCAGTGCCGCCACGGCTTCGGCGAGTTCACCGCGGAGGACGCCGTGTTCTCGCTCGCGCGCGCGGCGAACCGCGAGACCTCCACCTTCTCCTCCGACTACGCCGCGTTCGAGCGGGTGGAGGCGGTGGACCGGCACACGCTGCGCATCACGTTGCGCATCACGCTGCGCGCGAACGTGCCGAGCCTGCTCGGCGTGGTGATGAACTACGCGGGCGGCTTCATGATGTGCAAGGCGGCCGTGGAGCAGATGGGCAACGAGGGCTTCCGCCGGCGGCCCATCGGTACCGGCCCCTTCGCCTTCGCCGAGTGCGTGCCGCAGCAATTCGGCCGCCTCGTCGCGCACGACCAGTACTTCCGCGGCCGGCCGGCGCTGCGCGAGATCACGCTGCGCTTCGTGCCGTCCGACGCGTCGCGCGACCTCGCCTTCCAGGCAGGCGAACTCGACATGATCCACGGCCGGCAGGACCAGGCCTGGTTCGACCGCACGCGGCAGGTGCGCGGCGCGCGGGTCGCGGCGCTGGCGCCGGCCGAGATGTCGGTGATCCACCTCAACATGACGATGCCGCCGCTCGACGACATCCGCGTGCGCCGCGCCGTCGCCCACGCGCTGAACCGCGACCAAGAGGTGCAGATGCGCGGGCGCGACACGTCCGTCGCGGCCGTCTCCGTCGTGCCGCGCAACTACCTCGGTCACGCCGTGTTTGTGCGGAATCGGGATTCCGAAACGGGCTGAGATCCGATTCAAGCTCTGGGCTGGGCGATGGAGGCCAGCCTGGATGCGGCCTTACTCCGAGGATCTGCGTGAGCGCGCGGTGCAACGTGCGGAGGCGGGCGAGACGATCCGCGAGATTGCAGCGGCATTGCGGATCAGCCCGTCCTGCGTGCCGAAGTGGCGCAAGCGCCAACGTGAGACAGGCTCGCTGGCGCCTGACCGGGTGGGCGGGCCCAAGCCGCGCACCCTTGTTGGCGAGTACGCCGATTGGCTGCGGGCGCGGGTTGCCGAAGGCCCGTTCACCACGCGCGGCCTGACGGCTGAACTTTCGGCGCGCGGCATCAAGACGGACCGGCGTGCGGTGTGGGTGTTCCTGCACGCCGAGGGGCTGAGCTTCAAAAAAAACCGTGCTGCCCGCCGAGCAGTCGCGCCCTGACATCGCGTTCAAGCGCGCCCGCTGGCAGGCCCACCAGGGCAAGATCGACCCGCGCCGCCTCGTCTTCATCGACGAGAGCTGGATCAAGACCAACATGGCGCCGCTGCGCGGGTGGGGCCTTCGCGGGCGACGCCTGGATGCGCGCGTGCCGCACGGACATTGGAAGACGCTGACCTTCATCGCCGCGCTGCGACACGACCGTGCCGATGCGCCCTGGGTGATCGACGGACCGATCAACGGCGACCTGTTCACCGCCCATGTCGAGCAGGTGCTCGCTCCGACGCTGGCACCACGCGACGTCGTCATCCTCGACAACCTCGGCAGCCACAAGGGACACCGCGCGCGCCGCGCCATCCGCCAGGCCGGCGCACACCTGCTGTTCCTGCCGCCCTACAGCCCGGATCTGAACCCAATCGAGCAGCTCTTCGCCAAGCTCAAGCACCTGATGCGCGCAGCAGAGCAGCGAACCGTCGAGACCACCTGGCGCAAGGCCGGCGCCATGCTCGAACTCGTCAGCCCTGCCGAATGCGCCAACTATCTCGTCAAGTCAGACTACGCTTCCGTGTAAGCACAGCACGCTCTGGAGCCAATCCACCCTGACTGTCGTCAGGGCGGTTG
>BBPE01013000.1_pt1 | contig 16651 bp, 14 predicted proteins | sample 1344301 | NCBI WGS metagenome assembly BBPE01 (sample SAMD00019089, study PRJDB2971) | groundwater metagenome | isolation source: The Cedars highly-alkaline
TTCTGAAGATAGAGATGATATCGCATCTATTTCTGGCCTTGTTAAAAAGGTCTCTAAAGTTATACAGGTCGGTGTAAGTGTATCAATATTTGTTCCAAAACCCGGCACACCTTTTGAAAGTGAGAATATAATATCGGAAAAAGATGCAAGAGAAAAAATTCAATTCTTAAGTTCAGAGATTAAAAAAATAAAAAATGTAAAGATTTCATTTGAAAGTCCAAGAATTGCAGCACTGCAATATAAACTTTTGAGTTTTGACAATTAAATTAAAAAATGATAAAATTCTAACTATCTTAAGGGGGCGAATAGCTCAGTTGGTTAGAGCGCTTGACTTACATTCAAGAGGTTCGCAGGTTCAAGACCTGCTTCGCCCACCAGATTCAACGAAACAAAATTTAATGGGGGGACGTAGTTCAGTTGGTCCAGAACGTCGGACTGTCGATCCGAAGGTCGCGGGTTCGAGCCCCGTCGTCCCCGCCAGTTGACTTAAGTTGCTTTTGTTAAAGTATTATAATTATACAGACAAACACACCAAGGATACAAACTAAGGAAGTGGTTATCGAATACCTATAAGACACATCTTCTCAAGGGATTTGACACCAGAAAAGAAAGTAGTAAATATTCAGTCAACTGCGTTGCCTGAAGGCACAAAGGCGCAAGGTGACAAAGGCACAAAACATGAAAAAAGAATCTAAAAGGACAGTCCACTTTGTGCCTGTGTGTCTTAGTACCTCTGTTCCTAAAATATGAACGGTGTTTAGTGAATATTTACAATGGTTTAATGGACACAACGGAGTTCACTGAATATTTACCAAGTGGGAAGAAACACAAAAGTAAAAAAATATCTCTCGATGCGTCACTGTTTTACCCTGCTTGAGGGTTAAAATAAAGATAATACACTTAAAAATGAAAGGGAATAGTGCAAGATTTAGGAAGTAGATTCTTATATCAAAATTTTAGCAAGGAATATCTGGTACTTGTTTTGATTGCACTTTTTTTCATTTTAGCAACCCTCGGTGCACTTAAGACTCCTTTGTTTGGTCTGTTGGTTTTTCTCTTCCTGATTCTTTCGGTTCTTCTTGTCATCATCTATAGGCAGCAAAAGATAAGCCTTTCGGTTAGTCAGAACCTATACACTGGATTACTCTCTGCCCACAAAATTGCCCAGTCGTTTGCGGTCTCCACCGATACCGGCGAAACCCTATTAACGGTTCTCTTCTGCGTAAAAGACCTTTTTCCAACTTCCAAGAGGGTTATGCTTTTCTGGATTAAAAAAGAATCGGGAAAAAAGATGATTTCCGGCCTGGACGCTGTTGGAATGAAACTCTCCGAAATTAGAAGTTTTATCTTTCCTCTGGATAAAACATTGGGAGTCATCCCCTGGGTGGCAATAACCAATAATCCTTTTGAAACTCTTGATGCCAAAAACGATTACTTCTGTGACCAGGATTTTGTGGTTAAAGCAGAACTTTCCGCTTTTATTGCAGTTCCGGTGGTCGTGGCCCAACAATCCTTAGGGGTGCTTTTAGTAGAAACCACTGGGAATGCACTCCACAGCACAGAAGAAGTTAAAATCCTTGCCTTTTTTGCCAGTCAGATCGGTACCGCTCTGGAAAATGTCCGGCTTTACAACGAAGTGGAACTTCTGTCCATTACTGACGGGCTTACTGGTCTTTACAACCACCGGCACTTTCAAAAGGTTTTGGAATATGAATTGATCAGAAGCAGCAGATATAAACGCCCCCTTTCCCTGTTAATGTTAGACATAGACTTTTTCAAAGATTATAATGATATTTTTGGTCATCCGGCCGGAGATACAGTTTTAATTACAATAGCCAGAATTATCCAGACCAGTATCCGGAGTACCGACTTTTCTGCCCGGTACGGAGGAGAAGAATTTTGTGTTATTCTTACCGAAACGAAAAAAGGTGACGCCTTGGTCAAAGCGGAAGAGATACGAAGAAAAGTAGAGGAGTGCCAGTTTCTTGACGAAAAAAAACAACCTACCAAAAACCTGACTGTTTCTATTGGTGTATCTGACTTTCCTGACGATGTTATTACTAAAGAAGCCCTGATTAAGAAGGCTGATGATGCGCTTTACTTCTCCAAGAAAACCGGACGTAACCGGGTTACACCCGCATAGAAACTGTGTCACAATAGCGTTTGAACATCTTTCTAAAGAGTCCATTTCATCTTAATTCAAAATTTTAAATTCTAAATTCTAAATAAATTTTTAATTGGCTAAATTACAACCCTGTTAGAAATAAAAAACTTCTAAACAGGGTTTGTATCCTGGAATTTAAAATTTGTTTAGGATTTGAGTTTTGAAATTTGTTTGTGATATGTGATTTGTATTTTCGGGTACCCTCTGGGTGTGGTGTCGAGGTGCTGAGGGAGTTAGAGGTCTCAGGCTTTAAAAAATAATATAATATATAGTTATGCATTTTATGAAAGTACTTTCTTATTCTCAACCATTGGAGGAAACATCTTAATGTGAAGACAATTGTTTTTATTTTAACAGGAATATTGCTTTCGCTTTCTTTCCCAAGGCCTGGTTTTTTTTCTGTTGCATGGTTTTCTTTTGTTCCTGTATTTTTTCTTCTTTATAATGCTTCAAAAAAACAGGCATTTTATCTTGGGTTTGTTTTTGGACTTTCTTTTTTTCTTTGGACAATAAGATGGCTTGCCTGGGTAACATTTGCAGGCTATATACTTTTATGCATCTACCTTGCTTTTTATTTTGCAGTTTTTACATTTATTTTTAAGTTTCTGTCAGAAGCAAAAATCCCTTTCCATTTGTTTTTTATAAGTGTTCCATCTTTATGGGTTTTACTTGAAAAAGTCCGAGACACCACCTTGTTTGGCGGATTTGGATGGGCGCAAGTGGCGTATTCACAAGCACCGTTCTTACCGATTATACAGATTGCAAGTCTTACTGGAACAGCAGGAATAAACTTTTTAATAATAGCATGTAATTTTGCCGTTGCCTTATTATTAAGGTCGGCTTTCTATAAAGATATAAAAATAAAAAATGTAGCATTTTCAACTTTTTTTTCATTTTTTTTGTTTGTTTTGGTTTTTACATATGGTTATATTTCCCTTAAAAAAGAAATTAAAAAAGGTGAGGTATTAAGGGTCGGCGCTATCCAGGGCAATATTCCTCAGGAACAAAAATGGGACCCTTCTGCAAGAGAACTTATTCTTGAAAAATATTCTCTTTTAACAAAACTTGCATCTTTTGATTTACCAGACTGTATTATCTGGCCTGAGGCAGCAACACCTGGATTTTATAATCAGGATTTCATATGGGAAAAGATTGAACAGCTTGCACAGGACACGAAATCATGGCTATTGATAGGAACCCTTCGCCAAACAGATACCTTAACATATAACAGCGCAATTCTTGTAAATCCTGATGCGCAAATTACATCTTATTACGATAAGATACACCTTGTTCCCTTTGGTGAATATTTGCCCGGTGAAAAGATATTTCCTATATTCAGAAAAATTATTCCTCATGGACAGATAATAGGAAATTTTACAAAAGGGAAAGATATCAAGATTATGCACATAGGCAAAAGAGGTGAACCACAGGGCTCTATTCCTGCGGGTGTTTTTATATGTTTTGAAAACACCAACTCTTCTCTTGTATCTAAGTTTGTAAAAAAAGGCGCTATGCTTCTAATAAATATTACAAATGAAGCATGGTTCAGAGATTCCGGACAACAGTATCAGCATGCCCAGATGTCAGTATTTCGTGCCATAGAAAATAGAAGACCTGTTTTAAGAGTGGCAAATACAGGTCTTACCTGTCTTATAGATGAGCGGGGAAAAATTGTAAAAGAGCTCTCAGATGAAAAAGGGAAACAGATTGATGTTACAGGAATAATGATAGCAGACATACACATACCGGAAAAACAAACACTGACCTTTTATACAATGTATGGAAATGTATTTGTATGGTTTTGCACAACTATGGTTTTCTTGACTGCATTTACATCTGTCTGTTATAATAATAAAAGCAGGTGACTGGTGCTTTCCGTTCCCAACTTTCATGAGAGCAAGTTTCACGGGGAGAAGTCTGGTGACTTGTGCACTTGTGCACTTGTGCTCTGGTGACTGGTGCTTTAATGCGGGTGGAGGGAAAAATGGAAGTATTTATAGGATGCGAAAGAAAAGCAAGATGCTGCTATGGATTTGATGAGGTGGCGCTTGTCCCGGGGGAAATTACAATAAATCCAAACGAGGTTGATACTTCATGGGAGATTGGTGGAAAGAGATTTAAGGTGCCTATAATTGCAGCGGCAATGGATGGGGTTGTTGATGTAAGATTTGCTATTGCTATGGGTAGGGTAGGGGGGCTTGCAGTTTTAAATCTTGATGGCATCCAGACAAGGTATGAAGAGCCTGATGAGATACTGGATAAAATTGCAAAAGCCACTCCACAACAGGCAACAGAACTGGTACAGGAAATATATATAGAACCTATAAAAGAAAACCTTATATCAAAAAGAATTGAACAGATAAAAAAAGAAAATCTTCCTGCAATTGTAAGCACTATCCCTCAGAATGCAGAAAGGTTTGGAGCAATTGCACAAGAGGCAGGAGTTGATTTTTTTATTGTTCAGTCAACTGTTACAACACCAAAACATTTGTCATCTGAATATAAAGCACTTAATTTTACTGATTTTTGTAAGAAAATGAAGTGTCCTGTTATTATCGGAAACTGTGTAACATATGAAACCGCACTGGCGCTGATAAAAACAGGTCCTGCCGGATTATTGGTTGGAATAGGCCCAGGTGCAGCCTGTACCACAAGAGGAGTTCTTGGGATTGGTGTGCCTCAGGTAACTGCAACCTGTGATTGTGCGTCAGCAAGGGATTTCTATTATAAGAAAACAGGTCATTATGTCCCGATAATAACAGATGGCGGAATGAGAACAGGCGGAGATATATGCAAGGCGTTCGCATCGGGTGCAGATGCTGTAATGGTAGGTTCTGCATTCGCAAGAGCAAAAGAATCGCCTGGCAAAGGCTTTCACTGGGGCATGGCAACATCTCACTCAAATCTTCCCAGAGGAACAAGAGTCCAGGTTGGAACAACCGGCACATTAGAAGAAATATTATTTGGACCTGCAAGATTAGATGATGGTTCACAGAATCTTATGGGAGCGCTACAAACAAGTATGGGAAATGTTGGTGCAAGGAATATAAAAGAGTTTCAACTTACACAGATAATTATCGCACCTTCTATACAAACAGAAGGCAAAGTATTCCAGCAGGTTCAAAGGGTTGGGATGGGGAACATAAAAGAGGACGAAAAATTCTAAAATGAAACGGACACACACTTGTGCAGATATTAATGAAAGAAATGTTGAAACTGAGGTATGCCTTGCAGGATGGGTTAATTCAAGAAGAGACCATGGCGGACTTTTATTTATAGATTTACGGGACAGAAGCGGTATTATTCAACTTGTAATCAATCCGAAACAAAATAAAATTGCAGAAGGTTTAAGGAATGAATATGTTGTATATGTAAAGGGCAGTGTCCAGAAAAGACCGCCCGGGACAGAAAATCCAAAAATCCTGACAGGGAATATTGAAATAAATGTAAAGGAATTAAAGATATTAAATGATTCTCAAATACTTCCGTTTGAAATTTCAGATAATTTAAATGTATCAGAGGATTTAAGACTTCAATACAGGTTTCTTGATTTAAGAAGACCCTGTATGCAAAAAAAGATTATAACAAGACACAAGATTGTTCAGTATATAAGAAAATATCTTGAAAAAAAAGGTTTCATAGAAATAGAAACACCAATTCTTACCCTCTCAACACCGGAAGGTGCAAGGGATTATCTTGTTCCAAGCAGGGTTAATCCGGGAAAATTTTATGCGCTTCCTCAATCTCCCCAATTGTTTAAACAAATTTTAATGGTTTCAGGATTTGAAAAATATTATCAGATTGCAAGGTGTTTCAGGGATGAGGATTTAAGAGCAGACAGGCAGCCCGAATTTACACAGATTGATATGGAGATGTCTTTTGTAGATGAAAATGATGTAATGAATATGACAGAGGAACTCTTAAGAGAAATATTTTCAAAGGTTAGCAATATTAATCTCCCTGAGCCTTTTCCAATAATAAGCTACAAAGATGCGATGGAAAGATTTGGAACAGATAAACCTGATTTGAGGTTTAAATATGAGATTAAAAACTTAACGGATATTCTAAAAGATACAGAGTTTAAGGTTTTTAAAACTATTGTAGATGTAAAGGGAAGCATAAGGGCAATATGTGTTAAATGCGATTTATCAAGATCCCAGATAGATGAAATTACGCAAGCTGCGAAGGGATTTGGTGCAATAGGGCTTGTTTGGTTTAAGATAAAACAGGAGCAGATTGAATCTCCTGTGGTAAAGTTTCTTAAAGAAGAATCTTTGAAAAAAATAATTGAGTTGTTTGACGCAAAACAGGGAGATATGATTTTTGTAATGGCAGGTAAAGAACCGGATGTTCTTCACTGGATTGGAAGGCTCAGGTGCTATATTGCAGAAAAGATTGGAATAATTCCAGAAGGGATATTTAAACCGGTCTGGGTTACAGAGTCTCCGATGTTTTTTTACAACACAGAAGAAAGAAGGTGGGAGGCAGAACACCATCCATTTACAGCACCAAAAGAAGAAGATATTGCACTTCTTGACAAAGAACCTTCAAAGGTAAGATCAAGGGCATATGATGTAATTATAAATGGTTTAGAAGTAGGAGGAGGAAGTATAAGAATTCATAACAGGGATTTACAGGAAAAGATATTTAGACTTCTTGGTATAGATAAAGAAACGGCAAGATTGAGGTTTGGATTTTTACTTAATGCATTTGCATATGGCGCACCGCCACATGGCGGCATTGCGCCGGGGCTTGACAGATTGGTTCGTCTTATAACAGGTGATGACAACATAAGAGAGGTAATTGCATTTCCAAAAACACAAAAAGCAATATGTCTTATGACAGAAGCACCATCGGAAGTATCTCAAGGGCAGTTAAAGGAATTGCATATAAATATAGTAGACAGTTATATGAAATTCGGCTCGGATTGATATGAAAGTGAAAGAGAACCAAAATTTGAATTTGTTTCCAGATTTAGACCTTATTGAAAAAGGCAAAAGTAAGGGGAGAACCACCGAAGGACTTGAACGGTTAGACCTTCATGGAGAATTACAAAAAAAGATATTACCATTATGCAGGTTAAAGTATGGAGATGTGTGGGAGGACTCAGTTAATGGACATAAGGTAGGCGTATTGGATGCAACAAATCTGGAAGATGTAAGAAAAATAATGGGCGTGGAAAAAGCAAAGTTAGTTGTAAATGACCCACCCTATAATGTGCCGGTGGGAAATGCAAATACAAACGCTCTCTTTAAAATAAATATAGGAGAATATTTAAGGTTTTCAGAAAAATGGGTGCGAAATGCAATTTTAGTGATGGATAAAAATGCTCATTTTTATGTTTGGTTAGGTGCAGATTACAAAGACAATCTTCAACCTCTTCCTGATTTTATTATTTTAATAAGAGAATTCAAGGAGTTGAAACCTAAAAATTTCATTACCATGAGAAACCAAAGAGGATATGGAACGCAAAAAAACTGGATGTGGGTGAGGCAGGAACTTCTTTATTATGTCAAAGGCAATCCCGATTTTAATGTAGAAGCTGAATATACAGATATTCCTAAAATATTAAGGGGATACTATAAAGAAATTAATGGAAGAATTACAGAAAATTTAGAACGAAGCAAATCGAAGTATATAAGAGCTGGCAATGTGTGGGTAGATATTCAGCAAGTATTTTATAGGATGGAAGAAAATGTCCCCGGTTGTTATACCCAGAAACCTTTGAAAGCAATAGAGAGAATAATTTTATCAGCAACGGATGAAAAAGATTTAGTTGTAGACTTCTTTGCCCATTCTGGAACTACCTTGATCGCTGGGGAGCAATTGAAAAGAAAAGTATATACATTTGATATTGACCCTATATTTACTGAGATTACGATAAGGAGATTAGAGCATTTTAGGAGGACAGGGAAAACTGGATGGCAATGGCAAAATCCTTTTCTCGAAATCGAAGATAAGGTTCTTTCGCAACAGAAATGAAAAATAGGGGTTAAAAAACAAACCAATGTTATGCAAAAAGAAAAGTATCGTTTTTACCAAGATTGTAGGTGGATGCGTTATAAAAGAGGAGGCTTATGAAAAACATTGTTTATTTACTGGTGCTTTGTTTTGCAATAACCGGCTGCGCAGGATATAAAGTAAGAATTATAGGAGAGGAAATAGAAAGAAAAGATCAGAATATTACAACTGGAAACAGGGGAGTTGTTGTTGGAAGTCCTGCGCTTCTTGAACAACCTGTATCAAAGAAAGATATAAGATATGAAATAAGGATAGAGGAATATCCGAAGGGTCACATAAAAAAATAACCTTATAAAAAGACTGTTGATAAAGATATAGAAGGAAACAGAGGATATATCTATATCAAATAGAAGATTCAAAGGTTAAAATGTTTTAAGTATTTTAGGTGTAGAAGGTTAAAGGGCCATTGACATCTTATTTGTAATGACATTTGACATTTGATATTTGACATTTCTATGCTGCCTTATTTGTTAGGAAATTGAGTCTAATTAACTTATGCCTGAATCTACAATCCCTATAACATCAATAGATGAACTTCGCGGTATTCTCGGAACTTATGACGAGAACATAAGAATTGTTGAAAAAAATACTGGTTCAAAAATTCTTATAAAAGATTATAATCTTATAATTCAAGGGGATGAAAAATCTGTTGAGTCTGCAAGGAAAATAATTGTAGATTTAAAAAATAAATTTAAGTTAAATGGTTTTATAAAAAAAGACGATGTTGTAGAAAATACAAGACACAGAAGTGTTATAGACCTGCAGAAAAAAGATGAACGATGGGCAGTACATGTTGCATCAAAAAAACAGGTGATATATCCCAAAAGCGAGGGACAAAGACAGTATGTGGCCACAATGAGGGATTATGATATTGTGTTCTGTATAGGGCCTGCGGGAACAGGCAAAACATATCTTGCTATGGCAATGGCAATTGAATATCTCTCAATGGAAAAAGTAAGTAGAATAATACTTGTGCGTCCTGCAATAGAGGCAACGGGGGAAAGCCTGGGATTTTTACCCGGTGATATATCTGAAAAAGTAGGTCCATATCTAAGACCGCTTTACGATGCTCTTTATGATATGGTTGACCCTGAAAAGATACAAAGATACATAGAAAGTGGTGCGATAGAAATGGCGCCTCTTGCATATATGAGGGGAAGAACACTAAATGATGCATTTGTTATACTTGATGAGGCACAGAATGCCACCCCTGAACAAATAAAGATGTGCCTGACAAGGATGGGTTTTGAGTGCAAGATAATTATTACAGGAGACATAACTCAAAGCGACCTTCCGGGGGGCAAGGCAACAGGGTTGCTGAAATCAGAACCTATATTAAAAAATATTGGAGGAATAAAATTTATCCGTCTTACAATTGATGATGTTGTAAGACATGAACTTGTACAGAAAATAATATCTGCATACCAGACAGATCAGAAATGAAGGATTTTTGGCAAACAAAATCAGATATTAAAAAACGGGGAGCCCAATTCACAATTGCCGAATTCTTTACAAAAACACTTATAGGTGCCCTACACGGGAGAATAAAATATGCAGACACGGACGGTAAAAGGACAAAGGATATATATACAGAAAAGGGTGAAACAAAAAATATCGGCACAACTGATAAAAAAAACAGCACAACAGACCCTTGATTTATTTAATAAAAAAAATTGTTCTTTAACAATAGTGATATGTTCTAAAAATACAATACAGAAATACAATAAAATATACAGGCAGGAAAATAATCCGACTGATGTGCTTGCTTTTGAATTTGAAAAACATAAAAAAGAAAATTACCTAGGAGATATACTTGTATGTTCTGAAATTGCATCAGAAACCTCAAAAAAACTAAAAATTTCGTTTGAGAAAGAAATATCCAGATATGTAATACACGGCATACTTCATCTTATTGGTTTTAGCGATAAAGATAAAAAATCAAGAAAAAAGATGAGGTATTATGAATATAAAATATTAAAACTTACTCAGGATTTATGAAATCTACCAGAACAATAGTAGATAGTTTTAATGCGGCAATAGAGAAGATAGTTTATGTTCTAAAAACCCAAGAAGAATATGAGATTGCATTTTATTGTTGCGGTGGTCATTATAATAATTGCCTTGCTTATACTTGAAAATAAAAGTGATATTATGATTTTAGGTCTTACGGTTTCTTTGGTTATAATTTGCAGAGATTTTTAACATTGCGATTGAACTTATAATAAACACAGTAACAGACAAATTTCGTCCTGTAATCAAAATGATAAAAGATGTTGTTGCAGGCGGTGTTTTGATATCGGCATTAAATGCGCTATTGATTGGTTATATAATCTTTGTCAGATAACCGTTTGTTGAGAAGTTGACAGATAGTATGAACAGGTTAAGACATTCGGACTGGCGTGATGCGCTTATTACGCTTATTTTATTAGCAGCAACAATATATATAAAGACGATATTTCAGAAAAAAACTCCTCTTAGGGGGGGTGCCAAGCGGACATTCTGCACTGACTTTTGCCATATGGACAGCAGCTTCATTCGTTTCAAATAACAGGTTTATAATTGTTTCAACATTTATTCTTGCATTTCTTATCGCACAAAACAGAATATCAAAAGGATGTATGCTGTATGGGAAGTTATTATCAGTGCTTCAACCGGAGCCACGATAACAACATTGGTATTCCAAATATTCTAGAAATAGTATGGATAGAATTAAAAAAGCAACAGGAATTGTTATAAAATATTATCCTTTTAAAGAAACAAGCAGGATTGCAACAATATTAACAAAAGAATCCGGTAAAATAAGAGCAGTTGCAAAGGGGTATCACAGAAAAAAGTCAAATTTTGGAAGCACCCTTGAACCATTAACCTGCATAAACTTTGTTTTTTATGAAAACCCAAAAAAAGATTATTTTCTCATTTCACAGGCTGATATTATAAAAAGATATGAGAATATAAGAAACAATTATGAAAAACTAATCTGTGGAAGTATTATACTGGATATGACAGATAAGGCTCTACATCTTGGACAGGGCGGATTTTATGATATTACAAACAATACGATTTTATCTCTTGAGAAATATAATAATTTGTTTGGAATATGTGTCGGCTATCAGATAAAACTTTTGTCCTTGTGCGGATTTGCGCCAAAACTTAAAAATTGTATAAGATGCGGTAAAACCACCGAAGTAAAGGCAGGATTTAGTCCTGCTGGCGGAGGAACAGTATGTGAAAATTGCCTCTCTTATTTTAAGGATATTATCTATGTGCCAGTTGGCGCATTTGCACTTCTTAATAGCCTTTTGAGAATGGATTATCAGCAGATACAAAGGATAAAGGTTCACTGGACATTGCAAAGATTTGCATTGAATATAATTGAAAGGTTCTGGCTTTTCCATTTTGAAAATCTTCCTAAAATGTGGAATGAAACCGTCAAAATAATTTCATAAGAAAAGATTTTTTAAGGTTAATAAAAAAGGATCAAAAAGTGGAACAGAACGACATTATGGAGAAAATAGTCTCCCTTTGTAAGAGAAGGGGTTTTATATTTCCCGGGAGCCAGATATACGGAGGACTAAGCGGCACATGGGATTTTGGGCCTCTTGGGGTTGAGTTGAAAAAAAACATAAAAAAATCATGGTGGAGAGCACTTGTATATCAGAGGGATGATATCGTAGGGCTTGATACAAGTATAATTATGAATCCATCTGTATGGGAGGCATCTGGACATATACAGGGATTTTCAGACCTGCTTGTTGATTGCAAAGAATGTAAAAAGAGATTTAGAGAGGATATAGTAAAACAAACCTGTCCGGAATGTAAAGGGGCACTTACCCAATCTAAACAATTCAACCTTATGTTTAAAACATTTGTAGGTTCTGTTGAAGATTCTACATCAACCGTATACCTTAGACCGGAAACAGCACAGGGTATCTTTGTGAATTTTAAAAATATTTTAACCACATCCAGAAAAAAACTCCCTTTTGGCATTGCACAGTATGGAAAAGCGTTTAGAAATGAAATAACCATAGGCAATTTTATATTTCGTTCAAGGGAGTTTGAACAGATGGAATTAGAGTTTTTTGTACAACCCGGTGAAGCTCAGAGGTGGCATCAATACTGGATACAGGAAAGGCTTTTATGGTATCAAAGGTTGGGCATAAAAAAAGAGCATTTAATTGTAAGACAACATGAAAAAAAAGAACTTGCACACTACGCAAAAGATTGTTATGACATAGAATATTTTTTTCCGATGGGGCCAAGTGAATTAGAGGGAATTGCGAACAGAACAGATTTTGACCTTCGCCAACATTCAAAGATAAGCGGAAATGATTTGAGTCTCCTTGATGAAAAGACAAACACCAAATTTTTCCCATATGTTATAGAGCCCTCAGGCGGTGTAGACAGAGCATTGCTTGCTTTTCTTATAGATGCCTATTCGGAAGAAATTGTAAGAGGAGAAAAACGTGTAGTTTTAAGGCTTCATCCCAGTCTTGCTCCGGTCAAGGTGGCAATACTTCCACTGTTAAGAAATCGCCCTGATATTGTTGAACTTGCAAAAAATATTAAAAATATTTTCCCAGGCAATTACTATGTGGTCTATGATGATACGGGTTCTATCGGAAGATTATATAGAAGGCAGGATGAGATAGGAACACCGTATTGTGTAACAGTAGATGTTCAATCATTAGAAGATAAAAAAATTACAGTAAGAGATAGAGATACAATGCAACAGGAAAGAATACATATTGAAAACTTAAAAGAGTATTTAGATAAAAAGCTTGAATGAATGTTAGATAAAGAAATAGTAGGTAGTAGATAGTAGGTAGGAGGTAGGGAAGAAATAGTTTTTCCTGTCTCCTGTCTCCTGTCTGCTGTATCCTCCTGATTGGCGAAGAGGATAAAGAAATAGGAAGGAGTTAGGTATGGCAAAATATGTTTATTTTTTTGGCAATGGTAAAGCAGAGGGAAGGAAAGATATGAAATCTCTTCTTGGTGGGAAAGGTGCAAACCTTGCAGAGATGACACATATAGGGGTTCCTGTTCCTCCAGGTTTTACAATTACAACAGAGGTTTGTAATCTATATTTTACAAGTAATGGAAAACTACCCTCAGATGTAGATATTGAAATGGAACAAAACTTAAAAAAACTTGAAGAGGTATCTTCATATAAGTTCGCAAGTATAGACAATCCGCTTCTTGTGTCTGTTCGTTCAGGTGCAAAGTTTTCTATGCCTGGTATGATGGATACAATCTTAAATTTGGGATTAAACGATAAAACAGTTTTAGGTCTTGTAAAAAAGACAAACAATGAAAGGTTTGCATGGGATTGCTATAGAAGATTCGTGCAAATGTTTGGAAATGTCGTTCTTGATATAGATAAAAATGTGTTTGAGACTATACTGCATGGGAAAAAAGAAAAAAAGAATATTACATCCGATACCGAACTAAACGCACAGGACTTAAAAGGACTTGTTGAAGAATATAAAAAAAAATTAAAAGAACTGGGGAAAACATTTCCTCAGGATGCCATGGAACAGTTAAAAATGGCAAGAGGTGCTGTATTTAAGTCCTGGGACAACGAAAGAGCAGTATTTTATAGGAAACAGTATAAGATACCGCATAATATCGGAACAGCAGTAAATGTACAGATGATGGTTTTCGGAAATATGGGCGAGACATCTGCAACCGGTGTAGGTTTTACAAGAGATCCATCCACGGGTCAAAAAGAGTTTTTTGGAGAATTTCTCACAAATGCGCAAGGCGAAGATGTTGTAGCGGGAATAAGAACACCAAGGAATATATCGGAAATGAAGGCGTTGATGCCAGATGTCTACAACCAGCTGATTGAAATAACCCAGAAACTTGAGAAGCACTACAGGGATGTTCAAGATTTTGAGTTCACAGTTCAAGAAAATAGACTTTATATGCTTCAAACCAGAAATGGCAAAAGAACAGGCGCAGCGGCAATAAAAATTGCAGTTGAAATGGTTCATGAGGGACTTATAACAAAAGAAGAGGCAGTGTTACGGGTTGAACCGGAACAGCTTGACCAGCTTCTTCATCCAAGGATAGATGTAAAGGCAAAACCAAAAGTCATTGCCAAAGGGTTGAATGCATCTCCCGGTGCAGCAGTCGGAAAGGTATATTTTACAGCAGAAGACGCTGTAAATGCGGCAAAATCAGGAGAAAAAGTTCTTCTTGTAAGAAATGAGACCTGCCCTGACGATATAGAGGGTGTTGCCCGTTCTCAGGGGGTATTAACAGCAACAGGCGGAGCAACAAGCCATGCAGTTATTGTCTCAAGACAGATGGGAAAACCCTGTGTTGCAGGCTGTTCAGCTGTTCGTATAAATGAAAAACAAGGCACAATGGCAATAGGTAATATAAAAATTAAAAAGGGTGATTATGTGGCAATTGATGGCTCAACAGGCGAGGTAATGCTCGGCAATGTTCCGACAATAAAACCGGATATAAAAGAGTTGGCAAAGTCAGAATATGGTGAGCTGATACAGTGGGCAGATCAAATAAGAAAACTTGAAGTAAGGGCAAATGCAGATATACCAAGAGATGCTATTATAGCAAGAGCAAATGGCGCAGAAGGTATCGGACTTTGCAGAACAGAGCATATGTTTTTTGCCCCGGAAAGACTTCCTCTGATGCAGGAGATGATACTTGCAAAAGATGAAAGTTCAAGAAAGATGTCTCTTCAAAAACTTTTGCCTATGCAAAGAGAAGACTTTATAGAGCTTTTTGAGACAATGAAAGGATTTCCTGTAACAATAAGATTGTTGGACCCTCCGCTTCATGAATTTTTACCGAAAAGAGAAGAGATTATAACCTCTTTAGCAGAATTAAAATGCGGGAAAGATGTAACACCTGAAACGATAAGAAATCTAAAAACACAGTTAAGGGTTGATAAAATTATAAAAATCCCTGACACCGATATTGAAGGCAACATAAAGCAATTGGAGGCACTTCTTCATAGAGTAGAAGAACTGCACGAATTCAATCCGATGCTTGGATTAAGAGGATGCAGGCTCGGTATAGTTATGCCGGAGATTACACAGATGCAGGCACAGGCAATATTTGAGGCAGCAGCAGCCGTTATAAAGTCAGGAAGCAGTGTTCACCCTGAGGTAATGGTTCCACTTGTAGGGCATGTTCAGGAATTTATCCACCAGAAGGCAATAATTACAAAGGCTGCAGAAGAGGTGATGAAAGAACATCAGATCAAAATTGAATATTTGATTGGAACAATGATAGAGGTTCCAAGGGCTGCACTCACCTCTGATGCAATTGCTAAGGAGGCTGAATTTTTCAGTTTCGGGACAAATGATCTTACACAAATGACATTCGGTTTTTCAAGAGATGACTCCGGGAAATTCCTTCCATACTACATCGGACAGGGAATTCTTACATCTGATCCGTTTGTTTCATTAGACCAAACAGGTGTGGGCCAGCTTGTAAAAATGGGAGTTAGCAAAGGAAGAAGTGTAAGACCGACACTTAAGTGTGGAATATGTGGAGAACACGGAGGCGAGGGTTCAAGCGTTGAATTCTGCCACAGGGCGGGTCTTGACTATGTAAGTTGTTCACCTTACAGAGTTCCTCTGGCAAGGCTTGCAGCAGCGCATGGGGTATTAAAAGAAAAGAAAGAACAATAGAGTCTGTTGCAGTGGAAACAATACAAAACTATTTCAGAAAGAGAAAGACAGTCTTTTATCTTACGATTTGGAATTGAAAATAGAATCCCAAAAACACTTACTGAGAAGTAACAAAAACATTCAGGATAAGCAAAGAAATGATAAGACAGATTGAAAAGTCTGCACTTAAGAAGATAGGAAAGATTTTAGAACTTGAAGAAGAAATTTTAAAAGTTAAAGAAGGTGCATAAACCATATGCCCCAATAGCTCAGTCCGGATAGAGCACAGGTTTCCTAAACCTGGTGCCGAAGGTTCAAATCCTTCTTGGGGCACATATACCCTGTTATTAATTTGTCAAGATGTTAAACTTTTAATTTTTTAAAATGTTAAACATTGCTATTATAACAAGACAGAATAATTCTTACCTTTGATAAGAATTTTGCTGAATTGGTATTCAAGTAGACAGCACAAGTAAGGGGTGTTATTCTCTTAAGATTCGCACCAAAATCGCCAGAATTTATAGTCTTTAAAATAAAAAGTTTGTTAATAGGTCTCTTAGTAGAATTAGAAAAGAATTTCGTTGTCGTGGAAGAAAATAGAGTAAGGTCGCGGAAAATATAATGAAAATAGGAATCAGTGTTAAACAGATGACAAAAGTGACAAAGATGACAGGCACAGTGAACCTTATCGGCGAGTAAAGATTATTCTTAAACATAATTAAAAAACTCTTATTGATGAAGAGATAAATATATCCAAATGGAACAGAGTATCTCACATAAAATAATCAGAAACACTATTTTTAACACAATTGGAAGTTTCTGG
>BBPE01000023.1_pt2 | contig 16590 bp, 16 predicted proteins | sample 1344301 | NCBI WGS metagenome assembly BBPE01 (sample SAMD00019089, study PRJDB2971) | groundwater metagenome | isolation source: The Cedars highly-alkaline
GATCGCGCCGCGCCACCTCGCCGCGTGCCACCGCGCGCCGCTCGGCCTGCCTGTGGCCGCGTGAACGGGCGGTCGGGCGGGCCCGAAGTGGCCAGGTGCCGTGCGCCGTCCGGCAGGCGGTCGCGCCGCGTGGCAGCGGACCCTGTGCCCTCCGGCCGGCCGAGCGTGGCTGGCGTCAGCGTCGCCTCCGCCTCCGCCTCCGTCGCCGTCGCCGTCGCCGCCTCCGCCTCCGTCGCCGCCTCCGCCACCGCCTCCGCCTCCGCCTCCGTCGCCGCCTCCGTCGCCGCCTCCGTCGCCTCCTCCGCCTCCGCCTCCGCCTCCGTCGCCTCCTCCGCCTCCTCCGCCTCCGCCTCCGCCTCCGCCTCCGCCGCCGTCGCCGCCTCCGCCTCCGTCGCCGTCGCCGACCAGCCCTCGGTTGCCGTCGTTGGCTGCCGTGATGGGGGATTCCGTGACGCGGGCCGCCGGAAACGGAGCCGCCGCGATGGCGGCCGCCGTGACGCGGGCCGCCGCGGCCAGCCGCCGGCGTGACGGCCGGCCCCCCCCTGCTCGAGCTCGACGGCGTGCGAAAGCACTTCCCGCTCGGCCGCGGGCCAAGGGGGCGAAACGCGGTGCGCGCGGTGGATGGCGTGTCGCTCTCGGTCGCGCGCGGCGAGGTGCTCGCCATCGTCGGCGAGAGCGGCTGCGGCAAGAGCACGCTCGGCCGCGTGGCACTGCGCCTGATCGAGCCGGACCGCGGGCGCGTGCGCCTGGGCGGCGAGGATCTGCTCGCCCTCAGGCCCGCCGCGCTGCGCGCGCAGCGCCGGCGGATGCAGCTGATCTTCCAGGACCCGTTCGGCTCGCTCGACCCGCGCATGACCGTCGAGGCCGCCATCGCCGAGCCGCTGCGCCTGCACAGGCTGCACCGCGGCCGCGAGCGCGCGCGCGTGGCCGAGCTGCTGGAGCGCGTCGGCCTGCGCCCGGAGCTCGCGCGCCGCTGGCCGCACGAGTTCTCGGGCGGGCAGCGCCAGCGCATCGCCATCGCCCGCGCGCTCGCCACCGAGCCGGAGCTGGTCATCGGCGACGAGCCGGTCTCCGCGCTCGATGTCAGCGTGCAGGCGCAGGTGTTGAACCTGCTCGCCGACCTGATCCGCGAGCTCGGCCTCACCTTCGTGCTGATCTCCCATGACCTCGGCGTGGTGCGGCAGATCGCGGACCGCGTCGCGGTGATGTATCTCGGCCGCATCGTGGAGGAGGGGCCGGCGGAGGACGTGCTGCGCCGCCCGCGCCACCCCTACACGCGCGCGCTGCTCGCCGCCGTGCCGGGGCAGGGGGGGGAGGTGGTCTTGCAGGGCGACGTGCCCTCGCCCGTCTCGCCGCCGCCGGGCTGCCGGTTCCACACGCGCTGCCCCTTCGCCGAGCCGGCGTGCCGGACGACGGAGCAGGAGCTGGCCGGCATCGAGCCGCACCGCGCCGCCTGCCACATCCAGCACCGCCTGCCGCCGCCGCGCCCGCTGCGCGATGTGGCGGGCGACGCGCGCCTGCGGTATCTGCAAGGCTTCTTCCAGGCACGGGAACCCACCGCATGACGCTCCGCCGCGCCCTGCTCGCCGCACTCGCCGCGACGCCGCTCCTCGCATGGTCCGCGGACGCACAGACCCCGCAGAACCTGCGCATCGGCCTGCGCGAGGACCCCGACATCCTCGACCCGACGCTGGCGCGCACCTTCGTCGGCCGCATCGTCTTCGCCAGCCTGTGCGACAAGCTGTTCGACATCAACGAGCGCCTCGAGATCGTCCCGCAGCTCGCCACCGGCCACCGCTGGGAGGACCCCCGCACGCTGCTCATCACGCTGCGCGACGGCGTGCGATTCCACGACGGCGAGGCGATGGACGCCGAGGCCGTGAAATACTCGCTCGAGCGGCACCTCAACATGCAGGGCAGCTTCCGGCGCAGCGAGATCACCGTGCTGCAGGCGGTCGAGGTGGTGGATCGGCTGACGCTGCGCCTGCGTCTCTCGGCGCCCTCCGCCGCCTTCCTCAGCCAGCTCACCGACCGCGCCGGGATGATCGTCTCGCCGCGCGCGGCGGAGGCGGCTGGGCGCAATTTCGGCCAGCGGCCGGTCTGCGCCGGGCCGTTCCGCTTCGTCGAGCGCGTGGCGCAGGACCGCATCGTGGTGGAGCGTTTCCCGGAATACTGGAACGCGGCGAACATCCACGTCGGCCGCATCACCTTCCTGCCCATCCCCGACAGCACGGTGCGCCTCGCCAACCTGCAATCCGGCGCGCTCGAGATGGTGCAGACGATCGACCCCGACGACGTGCCGGCGGTGCGGCGCAACACGCGGCTGCGCGTGTCGGTGAGCGACGAGCTCGGCTACCAGTCCATCACCTTCAACATCGGCAACGGCGCGCGGGCGCAGACGCCGCTCGGGCAGGACGCGCGGGTGCGCGCGGCGTTCGAGCTCGCCCTCGACCGCGACGCGATCAACCGCGTGGTGTACGAGGGGCTGTATGTGCCGACGGCGCAGCCCGTCCCGCCCGGCAACCCGTTCCACGCCCGCGCCTTCCGCCCCGAGCCGCGCAACGTCGAGCGCGCGCGCGCCCTGCTGCGCGAGGCGGGCGTCGCCACCCCGCTGCGCGTCGAGATGACCGTGCCCAACAACCCCGACCTGCGGCAGGTGGGCGAGGTGGTGCAGGCCATGGTGCGCGAGGCCGGCTTCGACCTGCGGCTCAACGCGATGGAGTTCGCCTCCTCCCTCCAGGCCGCGGTGCGCGGCGACTTCGAGGCGTATTTGCTCGGCTGGTCCGGCCGCGTGGACCCGGACGGCAACACCTGGGCCTTCATCCACAGCCGCGGCGGGCAGAATGACGGGCGCTACTCCAACCCGGCGGTGGACGCGCTGCTCGACCAGGCGCGCACCGAGCTCGACGAGGAGCGCCGCCGCGCGCTCTACGCGCAGGTCTTCCAGATCGCGATCCGCCAGGACCGGCACCGGATCTACCTCTGGCACCGCAAGAACATCGTGGCCCACACCGCGCGACTCCAGGGCTTCGTGAACATCCCCGACGGGCTGATCCGGCCGACCGGCATGCGCCTGCAGTGAACGTCACGCTCGACCACGCGCCGCGCACGCGCTCCTCGGGCGTGCTGTGCCTGCTGGAGGAGCGGGGCGTGCCGCACGCGCTCGATCTGGTCCACCTGCGGCGGGGCGAGGGGCGGCGGCCGGAGTTCCTCTCCGTCAACCCGCTCGGCCATGTGCCGGCGCTGACGGACGCGCGCGGCGCGGTGGTGACGGAGCAGGTGGCGATCCTCCGCCACCACGCCGACGCCCATCACGCGGCGGGCCGCGCGCCCGCCCTCGGTGACGCGCTGCGCGGGCCGCACCCGCGCTGGCCCTGCCTGCGTTGGACGGTGTTCCACGCCGCCGCCTTCGAGCCGGCGGTGATCGACCGCGCGATGGAACGCGGGCAGCCGAGGCCTGGCATGGGCCAATGCGGCACCCACGAGGGGACGCTGGCCGCCGTGCGCGGCATGGTCGCGCCTGGGCTGTCCGTGCTGGGCAGCCGCGTCTCGGCAGCCGGCATCCTGTGGGCGAGCACGCTCGAATGGACGATGGCGTTCGGCATGGTGCCGAAGGAGGCGCTCTTCGAGGAGTTCGTGGCCAGCATCGTCGCGCGCCCGGCCATGCGCCGGGTTCGGCGGCGCGACGCGGAACTCGCCGCCGCGGCGCGCGAGGCGTGAGCGGATTCCTGCTCCGCCGCGTGGGCCAGATCATCCCCACGCTACTTATCGTCTCGCTGCTCGTCTTCGGCCTTCAGCAACTCATGCCCGGCGACCCCGCGCTCATCCTGGCCGGCGAGGAGCGCGGCGACCCGCGCGTGCTGGCCGAGATCCGCGCGCAACTGATGCTCGACCGGCCGCTGTGGGAGCAATACGGCCACTGGCTCTGGCGGCTGCTGCACGGCGATTTCGGATTCTCCTGGCGCATCCAGATGCCGGTGGCCGACCTCATCCTCGCGAAGCTGCCGGTGACCGCGCAGCTCGCGGCGATGAGCTTCGTCATCGGCGTCGCCATCGGCGTGCCGGCCGGCGTGTTCTCGGCGGTGTGGCGCGACCGGCCAGCGGATTGGGCGATCAACGCCGTGGCGCTGTTCGGCATCTCCACCCCCAATTTCTGGCTCGGGATCATGCTGATCCTGCTCTTCTCCGTGAACCTCGGCTGGCTGCCGCCCTCGGGCTACGTGCCGCTGTGGGAGGACCCGTGGCAGAGCCTGGCCACGACCATCATGCCCGCCTTCGTGCTCGGCACCGGCGTCGCCTCCGTCCTCATGCGCCACACGCGCGCCGCGATGCTCACCGCGCTCGCCCAGGACTACGTGCGGACGGCGCGCGCCAAGGGCGTGCCGGAGCGGCTGGTGGTGGCGAAGCACGCGCTGCGCAACGCGCTCATCCCCGTGGTCACGCTGGGGACCATCGAGTTCGGGCGGCTGCTCGCGGGCGCGGTGCTGACCGAGCAGATCTTCACCATCCCCGGCTTCGGCAAGCTCGTCGTGGATGCGGTGTTCAACCGCGACTACCCGGTGGTGCAGGGCGTGGTGCTGGCGACCGCGCTCATCTTCGTGCTGCTCTCGCTGCTGGCCGACGTGCTCTACACGCTGGTCAACCCGAGGCTTCGCGCCGCGTGAGCGCCGTCACCGCCACCGCCACCGCCACCGCCGGGGCCGCGCTGATCGAGTCCGGGGAGAGCCCCACGCGCCGCGCCCTGCGGAAATTCCTGCGGCATCGGCTCGCCGTGTTCGGCCTCGCCGTTGTCGTCGCCTTCGTCCTCGCGGCCCTCCTCGCGCCCTGGATCGCGCCGCACGACCCGCTGGCGACGAGCTGGGCGCGGATCCGCCAGCCGCCCTCCTGGGCGCACCCCTTCGGCACCGACGAGAACGGGCGCGACGTGCTCTCCCGCGTGCTGTGGGGTGCGCGGGCGAGCCTGATGGCGGGCGTCGTCGCGGTCGGCTTCGCGGCGGCGATCGGGGTGCCCATCGGGTTGCTCGCCGGCCTCGGCGGGCGTTGGCTCGACGCGCTCATCAGCCGCGTCGCGGACGCGATGCTGTCGGTCCCCTTCCTCATTCTCGCCATCGCGCTGGCTGCGTTCCTCGGCCCGGCGCTGGAGAACGCGATGCTCGCCATCGCGGTCTCCATCGCGCCGGTGTTCGTGCGCCTCGCGCGCGGCATGGCTCTCGATGCGAAGAGCACCGATTGGGCGGAGGCCGCGCGCGCGCTCGGCAACCCGCCTTGGCGCGTCGGGCTGTTCCACGTGCTGCCGAACATCCTGCCGCCCCTGCTCGTGCAGTCCACGCTGGCCATCGCGGAGGCGATCATCGCCGAAGCCTCGCTCTCCTTCCTCGGGCTCGGCCAGCAGCCGCCGCACCCGTCCTGGGGGAGCATGCTGAACGCGGCGCAGCGCTTCATGGACAGCGCGCCGTGGCTGGCGATCTTCCCGGGGCTGGCGATCTTCCTTGTCGTCCTCGCCTTCAACCTGGTGGGCGACGGCCTGCGCGACGCGCTCGACCCGCGCTCGAGCGGGATGCGTTGAGGCGGAATCGCCGAAAACGCTGAATCCCGCGAACTGGCAAAGGCTAGAGCATCATCCGATCAAACGGAGTCGTTTGGTCGGATAAAGATGCTCGCCAAAACAACGTCATAGAGCGATTTTCGTGAGCCGATGCGAACGGAAATCGCTCTAGGCCATCTGCGTGAGCCCATGCGAACGCAGCATTGTCTCGCGTGGCGGGCCCTGAGCCGGGCTACACGCAGCCCTTCGCGCGCAGCGCCGGCTCCACCCACGCCCGGTCCCACGTGCCGTCGCGGATCGCGGCCTCGGCGCGCAGCTCCTTCGCGTTGTGCGCCTCGGCCGCGGCGATCACCGCCTTCGCCTCCTCCCGCGGCACCACCACCACGCCGTCGTCGTCGGCGGCGATCAGGTCGCCGGGCATCACCACCTGGCCGCCGCAGCTGATCGGCGTGCCGATCTCGCCCGGCCCCTCCTTCCATGGCCCGGCCGGCGAGTGGCCGCGCGCCCAGACGCCGAGCGAGCCCAACGCGCGCAGGCTCGCGATGTCGCGCACCGCGCCGTCGATCACCGCGCCCGCGATGCCGCGCTGGGCTGCGTGGCCGAGCATGAGGTCGCCCATCAGCGCCACGTTGAGGTCGCCGCGGCCGTCGCACACGATGATGTCGCCGGGCTGCGCGAGGTCGACCGCGCGGTGCAGCAGCAGGTTGTCGCCGCTGCGCGCCTTCACGGTGAAGGCCGGGCCGGCGACGCGCTTGCAACCGCCATAGGCGTGGAACGGGCCGGCCAGCGTCTGCACGCGGTGCATCACGTCGCCGATGTTGGCCGCCGGGATGGCGGCGGCGCGGGCGCAGAGGGCTGGTGCGACGCGCGCCGTGACCTCGCGGATGCGGAAGCCGATGCTGATGCTGATGCTGATGCTCATGTGGCGGCGAACTCCTCCCGGCAGGGTGGGGCCGCACGCCGGCCCGCGCGTCTCACCCGGTTGGGGGCACGGTTCACCCGCTCGGCGCCTCCGCCCAGCCGGATCGTGCCCTCGCCTGCGCATCCGACCACGGGGCGTGCGGCAGGGCCAGGGTGGGCGGCACCAGCAGCGGAATGGGCGGCGCGTCCGCGATGTCGAGCGGCAGGAAGCCCGCCGCGTCGCCATCCGCCTGGACGCTCACGCGGGGCCCGTCGAGGGTGACATGCCGCACCCGCCGCAGCGTCACGCCCGGCAGCCGCGCGAGCAGGCCGAGCGGCAGCGCGGCGCCGGCCGAGAGCGCGGGCAGCGCCCCGCCATCACGGAACAGCACCAGCGTGAAGCCAGGGTGGAACGGCGTGGCGCCCGGCGCGAGCAGGTATCGGCCGGCGTAGAACCGCCCCTTGGTGACGATGGCGGAGGCGGCGGCGAAGGACACGCCATCCGCCTCCCCCGTGATCGGCGGGAAACGGTGGCGGGCCAGCTCGCGCAGCGTCTGCACGACGTAGGCCGCGCGGCCGAGCTGCCGCTTGAGGACGAGCGGCAGGCCGTGCACCACCGCCGCATCGAACCCCGCGCCCACCATCTGGACGAACTGCCGGCGCGCGCCGTCCGCCGTGACCGCGAGGCCCGGGTGGAGCATCGCGCGCCGCCCGCCCGCGAGCACACCGGCCGCGGCCTGTGCGCCCATCGGCAGGCCGATTTCGTGGGCGAGCACGTTCGCCGTGCCGAAGGGCAGGATGCCGAGCGCGGTGCCATGGCCCGCGACGCCGGCCGCGACCTCGGCTATGGTGCCGTCGCCGCCGGCCGCGACAACTATGGAAAAGTCCGGCGCGGCGGCGCGGGCAATGCGCTCCGCGTCGCCCGGCCCGCGCGTCTCGGCAAGCTCGGGGCGCAGGCCCGCGTCGCGCAGCGCGGCAAGGGCGCGCACCAACCGCCGGCGGCGCGCGCTGCCCGCCGCCGGGTTGAAGACCACCAGCATCGGCCAGACCGTCTATCCCGGCACCATGACGCGCGTCGGGCGTTGGCGCGACACTGGCGAGACATCGCCACGCCGTGCCGTTTCATCATAGGTTCATTGGCCCATGGCGGTTTTCCGCCGCATGCCGCCATCCATCCACAGGGAATCGAGGCCCCGACATGCCGCTCGACGCCACCCCGGACCATGCCTCGCCTTCGGCGCGTCCCCTGGCACGTCCCCTGGGCCTCCCCTCGGCCCTTCCAATGGCGGAGAAGGCGAGCTACCGCGCCGTCTTCCTCTCCGACATCCATCTCGGGACGCGCGGCTGCAACGCCGCCTTCCTGCTCGACTTCCTCGCCCATATCGAGTGCGAGAAGCTCTACCTGGTCGGCGACGTGGTGGACGGCTGGCGCCTCAAGAAGAGCTGGTACTGGCAGCCGCAATTCGACGATGTCGTGCGTGCCTTCATGGACCGCGCGCAGGCCGGCACCGCCGTCACCTACATCCCCGGCAACCACGACGAGATGTTCCGTGACTGGCTCGGCCTCGAGCTGCGCGGCATCAAGCTCCAGGGCGAGGCGGTGCACACCGCCGCCGACGGCCGACGTTTCCTCGTCATCCACGGCGACGAGTTCGACGGCGTCATCCGCTACGCCAAGTTCCTCGCGCATCTGGGCGACTGGGCCTATGACTGGGCGCTGGTCGTCAACCGCGTGTTCAACGCCGGCCGCCGCCGCCTCGGCTACCCCTACTGGTCGCTGTCGCAATGGCTCAAGCGCCAGGTGAAGGAGGCGGTGAAGGCCATCGACCGCTTCGAGACGGCGCTGGCCGGCGAGGCGAAGCGGCGCGGGCTCGACGGCGTGATCTGCGGCCACATCCACCACGCCGAGATGCGCACCGTGAGCGGCGTGATGTACATGAACGACGGCGACTGGGTGGAGAGCTGCACGGCGCTCGTCGAGCACCACGACGGCCGCTTCGAGCTGCTGGACTGGGCGGCGGTGATGCGCGCCCGCCACGCCGCCTCGCAGACCTCCCGCGTCACCGTGCCGGCCTGATGGCCCGTCTCGCTGTGGACCGCCCAGTGGACAAGCTGACGGTCGGCACGCCACAAGCTTCCTGATGGACGGCACACTGGTGCACGAGCGCCCGATCCGAGCCCTGATCGTCTCCGATGCCTGGCGGCCCCAGGTGAACGGCGTCGTGCGAACCGTCGAGACGGTGGCCGACGTGCTGTCGCGCCGCGGTGACACAATCGAGGTGATCGGCCCGGACCGCTTCCGCACCTTCCCCATGCCGGGCTACCGCGAAATCCGCCTCGCCCTGCGACCCGGCGCCACGCTGCCCGGCCTGGTGGACGATTTCGCGCCCGACGCCGTCCACATCGCCACCGAAGGCCCGCTGGGCTGGGCGGCGCGCGGGCTGTGCCGCCGGCGGGGCTGGCACTTCACCACCTCGCTGCACACCATGTTTCCCGAATACCTGGCCGCGCGCACCGGTATCCCGCCGCGGCTGGCCTGGGCCGTGCTGCGGCGCTTCCACAATGCCGGCGACGGCACCTTCGCCGCCACGCCGTCGCTGCGGGAGCTGCTGGCCAGGCGCGGCTTCACCAAGGTGATGGAGTGGACGCGCGGCGTGGACCTCTCGCTGTTCGCCGAAGACGGGCCGCGCGACGCCTGGGCCGGCCTGCCGCGGCCGATCTTCCTCTACGCCGGCCGCGTCTCCGTCGAGAAGAACATCGAGGCCTTCCTCGCGCTCGACCTGCCCGGCACCAAGGTCGTCGTCGGCGACGGGCCGCAGCGCGCGGCGCTGCAGGCGCGCTTCCCCGACGCCCACTTCGCCGGCTGGCGGATGGGCGCGGCGCTGGCCGACGCCTACCGCGCGGCGGACGTCTTCGTCTTCCCCTCCCGCACCGACACGTTCGGCCTGGTGCTGCTCGAGGCGATGGCGTGCGGCGTGCCGGTCGCGGCCTACCCGGTCATGGGGCCGCTCGACGTGGTGGGCGGCGCTGCGGAGGCCGGCGTGCTGGACGAGGACCTCCGCCGCGCCTGCCTCGCGGCCCTCGGCCTGCCGCGGGATCGCGCGCGGGCACACGCGGAGGGCTTCTCCTGGCCGGCCTGCGCGGAGGTGTTCCGGCGCCAGCTCGTGCCGGTGCGCGGCTTCGGCCAGCTCGCGCGCGCCGACGCGCAGTCCGAGCGGGAGCCGGCGCCGGTCTGATCGCTGCGTCGGGCGGGATGCCGAAGCACCCCGCATTGGGTTGACTGGCGTGCGGGCTATGGCCGAGACCGGCCTCGCGAAGCCGCCGCTTGGGCGAGCAGGTGCGTCGCGGGTGGTCGGGGTCTCGACACCTTGCACGGGGACGCTGGCGCGGACCGGTTTCAGATTCGGTCGGAATACAGCCCGCCGACGGAAACCGACATCATCATGGATTTCAGCCAAGCAGAGGGCGATCTCATCGACGTGTCGTTCATCGACACCCAACCTGCGGTGACCGGCGACCCAGGGTTCGTGTTCATCCCGGTGCCAGTGACTTTCCTTGCGCCGCCGCCCGTGCGATAAGTGTCGGGTCGGGCCCTGCGGTGACCAATTGGATGAAGGCCTTCTGGTCGCCGCGCACCGCGCGGCGGCGAGCAGCCCCGACCGGTCCACGCAAGTGGGGGCCGCCCTGCGGCTGGCCAACGGACGCGTCCTGTCCGCCTGGAACAGGCCCGTGCGGGAAACGTGGTCCGATGACCCCGCGTTGCTGCGCCGCCCCGAAAAATACGGGCTGATGGTCCACGCTGAGGCGGCCGTCCTGTCCGTCGCCCTGCGTCTGGGCCTGTCCTGCCAGGGCGCGGAAATCGCGGTCACCCACATGCCCTGCGACGCATGCGCTCGGCTTCTCGTGGAGGCGGGCGTGTCCCGGCTCGTGCTGCACGCCGAGCCGCCCGACATGGGTTAGCCCAAGGAGGCGCTGGCACTGGCCTCCTCCATCCTGGCCCGCGCGGGAGTGGAGATCTCCCGCGTGCGGCCGCCCCCGGAGGGGATTCCCGAAACGCGAACAGGGGGCAGGCCAGGACGACCCGCCCCCTTTTCCTGCCCGATTGTGACTCCCCGCCCTTAGGCGGGAACGCTCGCCGCTCGCCTGCGCGCGGCGACCATCCCAGCCAGGCCGAGGAGCAGCACGGCCATGCCCGCTGGCGCGGGCACGGCCGCAGGCGGCTCGTCCCCGAAGGTCACCGACACGATGCGCGCGGCGCTGTCCGTGAAGTCCACGAAGCGCGGTCTGGTCGGACCGCCGAACTGACTGAAGCTCTCGCTGAATACCAGCGAAACCCCAGCTGCCTTGTAGCCGCGGAACAGGGCCACAAGGCCCGCCGCATCCAGGACGCGGTCTGCGCGGAGCCCGCCGATCGCCCCATCCAGGAACCCCGTCAGGATCAGGTTGTGAACGATGGTGTCCTCGGTCCTGGTCGCGATGTTTGTCACCGTTACCTCGAAGGCGCTGGAAAAGCCGAACACTCCCTCGCCAACCGCAGCGGTCACCCAAAGCGTGTTCGGGACGGATCCGGCCACGGCCACGGCTGGATTGGGGGACAGGAACGCGCTGACCGGGGAGGTGAAGGAGAAACTTGACGTGCGCGGGAAGAAGTCGGTCAGAGAGACGTTCCCGCCGGGGGACCACTGGACGGAGGCGACCTCGAAGGACAGCCGGGCCGTCCCCCGAACTGGGCCGATGGCAGCCTGGCCCCTGGGGACCGAACTGTCCAGCACGGACGAGCCAGACACGGCGATGTCCACCACGATGGGGGCCGCACGCGCGGGCATGGCGATGGCCAGCGCCGCAAGGGCAGCGGCCAGTGTGTTGCGGACGAACATGTTGGAGACTCCTGGTTGCGTCAACATTTTGTTAGCAGAAACTTCCTTGTCTGGCAAGGGGTTTTTGAGCATCGGACGCAGCCGGTTCTGACCACGACCCTACGACCCTGCTGCTGGGTCGCTGCGCGGTGGAGGGCACGAACCGTCCGAAAATTCTCTCCTAGGCCTGGGATGTCAGCGGGGGGGCAGGGCCTCCGTCCCGTCGCCGGCGGACAATTCCGGGTCGCCCCCGTTGTCTCGCAGCATTTCCGCCAGTTTCTCCTTGGCGGCGGACAGCGCTGCGTCCGCCAGGTCGTCGGCCACCTCCAGGAAGTAGCGGTTGTCTCCGTGGGGATGGTTGCCATCAATTCCCCACACGGCGTGGGAGTACTCCCCGGTCAGGTCCACGCCCGCCTTGAACGCGGTCACGGCGACCCCGAAGTAGGACCATTCGTTGTCGCACCACGCCTTCAGCGCCTCATAGTCCTTCATCACCGCCGCCCTGGTCTTGGCACGGTGGTAGGGGCTTCCCTGCCTGCCCTTGGTGGCGACCCATCCGTCTTCCAGGGCTTTGCGGACGCTGTCATCGACATCGTAGACCAGCCGAGAACCGCGATCCTCGGCAAGGGCGAGCTGGCCTTCCGAAAGGGGTTCGCGGGTCCAGCCCAGCACCGTGCCGTGACCCTCCTCCTCATCCTCCCAGGGAGGCCCGTGGTCGCCGTCCAAGTGGAGCGTGGCCGTCAGCGTGAAGCCGTCGCGGACGACCTTCACCCTGTCACCGGGGCTGACCTATTGGCCGAACCCTTCGGTTTCCTTGAACGCCTCGGCCATGTCCGACCCTCCGTGGTGTTGCCCCCCTCCGATCATGCCACTTCGGTCCGCAAACCTGGGGCGGGGGCGGCGGGTTCCACGTCCAGCCTCCAGACCGCGATCCCGTCGCGGCCCGACATCACGTGCGAGCGTCCCCCGCCGAGTCCCGACGCGTGGCCGAGCACGGTGAGCAGCGCCCACCCCACGGGGGGGACGTGAAGGGTACCCAGACGTCGGGCCGCCACGGATAGGGCTGGCCGAAGCGAGCGGCCCAAAGCCTCGTGGCGGTCCGCCTCAGCTGGGGCGGAGGGCTGGGCGGGGACGGAAAGCGGCGCGTCGAGGATACCCGCATGGCCGGGGATGAGGATGGAATCCCAGCCCCCCCGGTCGTCGTCGCGCGCGCCCGCCGCGTGGGAGGACAGCGTCCAGTCCGAGGGCGACCCGGACGCTTCGGGGAATCCCCGAACGTCCAGGGTAAAGGGGGCCATTCCCGTCAACGAGGCGATGGACATAGCCGCCGCCGACAGGTTGGCCCCCTCGTCGGGCAGGGACGACCTGACCGACGACCACCAACGCTCCACGCATCTCCCAAGCTCCCGATCCCGCCCCTCTTCGAGCAGGGTGGAGAGGGGAAGGAATTCAACGGGATCGCGATGGGGAGACACGTCCACCGACCGCCCGCCGAACAGGCGTTTCGCCAGGATCCAAGGCACGTCGGCGGCTTCCTTCCGTTGACCTGCCGCATTCTGCCACACCGCCGTCCCACCCGCCGGTGTTCGTCGGTTGACAGGCCGGGCTTTTCCGTTCCATGCAGGGGGGCGGGGCATGATGCGCAGAACCGGGGAGAAGCAGGATGTCTTTGGAAGACAAGCGCAGCGAGTTGGTCTCCCTGATGGGCAACGAAGGATTTTCGCTCTTGAGGGCCGAACCCCAAGGGCATTGGCTGAAGCCCGACTGGATCGAGGGGTGTGAGTTTCTGTCCTTCGCGCCGGACGCGGGACCTCCTGGATCTGCACGCCTCGATTTCGTCCTGGGACGTGTGGTGAACCCCGCGCCGCTCCTGGCCGACCTGCACTCCCCCAACGTCCAAAACGCGGTTCCAATGGGCGGCGGTGCGATGGCCGAACTCAGATTCATGGGAGGACGCGTCGCCGAACTGGATCCCTGCATCGTCCTGGAGATTCCTGACAGCGTGTCCCCCGAGGACGCCCTGGAACTCTCCTTCCTGGCGGCCAACGAAGCCTCCGCCATGACCTTCGCCTTCGCCGAGAACGACCGCGCGTGGGCTTCGCGAATCCCTGCCCTGTCGTCTTTCCCGGGCATCCGGCCCGCTTCCCAACGACGTGACTTCGCGCTGGAGTCCGTCCGCGTGCGGGTCAAGGCCCAGCCAGAATGGGGCCTGGGTGAATGGCTGCTGGAGATCGGCGAGGGTCCTGGGGCGGCGGTGGTGTGGGGGGGCAACGGCGCGGGCAAGACCCTCCTCGCCCGCGCCGCAGAGGCGCGGGCGGATTTCGGGTTCCTGCACGAGAGCCAGGAGATCGCCGAACGGGCCTCGGCGGGGGATGGCGGGCAGGAAATGCGGGATTGGCGGCTCGCCATGGGCTACGGGGACGAGAATGGCGGCCTGGTCGTCCCCTACCCAATCCTCGGGGCGGGCGAGCGGGAGATGGAGCGGCTCGCACGTTGCCTGCTCCGGTCGGGGCCGAGGATGGTTCTGGACTGCCCCCTGTCCGGGGTCTCCGAACGCCACCGCCACCAAGGCCTGGAGATGATCGCCCGGGCCTGCGCGGCCAGGCAGGCCCTGGTAGCCTTCCGGCGCGGGACGGATGCGGACCTGTTCGAACGCCTGTGCCGGGCGCACGGGGTTCCCGTCGCCGTTTCTCGGATGCAACCGGGACAGGACATGTCCGTGAGCGTCGGGAGCGCGCAGCCCTTCGCGCCCTCGCCGCGGTGAAATCCCTGCAAGGATAGGGATGAGCGATGATGCGCTTGGGAACCAGGGATGCCCGCGTGGTGGTTTTCTCCCCAGGCGGGGAGGTGGCCGGGATCGATCTGGGATGGGACCACACGGCCGACCATGAGTGGGGCATCATGCCGCTCAGGATGGCCCTGAGAGTGGGAACGGGAGAAGTGCCCGAAACGTCCCTGTCCCACCTCGCCGCCATGTCCGACGCGGCAAGGGACGCGGCAGACCTGCGCGAACCCGTCCCGCTGGGACTTGATTCGTGCCTTGTCGGACATCTGGATCGCCCCGTCGGGGCGTGGGCGGAGGGCGACGGGGACGCGCTGCTGGTGGTCGGGAGCTGCGAGTGGATTTTCCAAGAGGCGGGGGCCGCCCTGGAACGCGGCGAAGAGGTATTCTCGGTCGGGGCCGGGGCGATGCGCCGCCTCGAAGGCCCCGTCGAGGGGATCGGGAATCCACTCGTCGTCCTGCCCCGCATTCCCGGCTCGACGGCGAAGCTCGAACGCGATGTTCGCCTCGCCTTCCCCGCTGTTTCCGAGTTCCCGCACCCCGACGGGCGGGCGCGCCTGCGCCGTCCGAAGACCGCCGCCGAGCGGCGCGCGCACCGCGCGGCCACGGCGGGCCTGCGCACGGCGTGGGATGGGTCCTCTTTCGCGGTGATCGCCCGGGGCGACGAGGCAGTCGCCGCGCTGGGCGTGGTCCGCGACGCGCTGGCGCGCGGCAGGCTCACCGTGGGCCTGGGAGGCAATGGCGGCAATCCCTTCGCCCGCGGCGGCCTCGTGGCACTCGACCGCGACCGCGTGCCGGCAGCGGTCTTCGCGCGGACCGCCGTTGCGGACGTGGAACACCGCACCTTGCACGAGCAGGCCCGCAGGTCGGGCGTGGAGAAGGCCCTGAAGGCGGCGGGAAAGCACGCATTCGACGAATGTGCGCCGTCGAACCTCGGACCGGTTGCGGCAGCGTCTCGACCCTGAGGGTTTCCAGGCCGCCCTGGAGGCGCTGCCCGCCGCCGGGTTCGACCCGTCCGATCCCCGCGCCGCCCATGTTTTCCACTCCGTGTCCCCGTTCGAGGATCCCGCGGTCGGTCCCTGCGCGCGCGTGGGGCCGCGCGTCCCCGCCGTCGCGGTGGCCAGCTGGTACTCCGCCGCAGAACTGGCGGGGTGTCTGGAAGGAAACCATGCCCCGCCAAGGGATGGCGAACGGGGGCGGGCTGAAATGGCCAAGGACGCGGCGGTCGCCCCATCCCCGCCGTAGCCCCGCTGGGCGGACATTCACCGTCCCCGCGGGGCGACCCGAGGCAGGGTGTTTCCCCGCCCCGCGGCATCATGGCCTGGGGGAGGAGGGATCGAAACGCATGGATTCCACCGCCGCACCCGACCCGGGACACCGTCGGTTTCGCGAAGTCGCCCTGGGCGTGCGGCGATTCGTGGGTGGGGCCCTCCGTGTGATCGATCCCGGGGAAGGGGGTTGGCCGTGGCGTGCGGTGATCCAGGACCGTCTCCTCGGCAACACCGTGCGCGTGTCCCTGCCCCCGCCCTCCGGCCTGTCGGAGGGGGACGAAATCGCCTTCGTGGGCGAGGAGACCGCCCATGTCAGGTTCCTCCAAGCCCCCCTGCGGCGCGCGGCTCGACGTGCTGGCGGAATTCTCCGCGTGCGCCCACGACACGGGGGAACCCGCGCGCGGCGGCGGCCCGCGCCTTGCGGGGATGGTCGGTCGCGCCGTGCGGCCCCGAACTTCGGCGGACCCCGACCTTGATTGGGCGATGCGCGTCTTTTGCGAGGGGAATCTTCCGTCCACGCGCGGTCCCGTCCTGCTGCTCGATCCCTCGGTTGCCTACTCGTCCGCCGTTGCGCCGGGCGGCGCAGGTGCGGGTCCGGCCAGAAGATTCCCACCGATGCCGCGCCTCCGCGCACGCGGGTCTCCTGGTGGGAACGGGCCGGACGGCGTGCCTTTCCTGTCTCCCGAAGGCAAGGGCCGGCTGCTCCGGGCGGCGGCCCAGGGCATGCCCAACGCCGACAAGATGCTGGACCCGTCCGACCACCGCCGCCGCCCCTGGGGTGCGGCGGTGACCCTTCCCCTGGTCCACGATCCTCTACCGCTCGCGAACGAGCTGGCGCAGCCCTCCCCTCTGGGGAGGCGCGCCAAGGGCGCGACGGGGCGGATTGCCGCCCTCCGCAGGCACCTCCGCCGCTTGGCGGGGAAAGGCTCAATGCAGCGTGGGGGATTCCTGGCCGTCCGAGGGTATGCGTGCGTCCAGGACGGGCGGCAGGAAGTCGCGTTCCTCCAGGCGCGCGCGGGCGAAGGCCACGGAGGCCTGGTCGGGGTCCACCGGCGAAAGCACCCCGTCCAGGTTGGCGGACAGAAACATGTCCAATCCGCCGGGGGGTTCGGGGAAGTCGGCGGGCGACGGGTTTCCCCGCGCGTCGAAATCCAGACGGAATGCGTGGGCGGACGCACGCACCTCGCCCTCCCCATCGCGCCACACGGCGGCGGCGACCACCGAGCGCAGTGGTCG
>BBPE01005893.1_pt1 | contig 16545 bp, 7 predicted proteins | sample 1344301 | NCBI WGS metagenome assembly BBPE01 (sample SAMD00019089, study PRJDB2971) | groundwater metagenome | isolation source: The Cedars highly-alkaline
CTCGATTAAATATTATTCGACCACAAGTTGTTTCGATATTTTTACCAATTTTAATAAAAGCTTGAAGTCCTATTTCTTTAATTTCATAAGCCATCAAAGCTTCTTCATCACAAGAAAAAACTCTGCCAGTGCCTAATCCATTAGGGTCAATTTCTGTTAAATAATAAACTCCCAATAAAATATCATTCCACGGACCAAGTATTGGATCGCCAGAAGAAGGCTTTAAAATATTTTTACTTGAAAGCATTAATTCTTCGCTTTCCTTCTGGGATTCTTCAGTCAATGGTAAATGAACTGCCATTTGATCTCCGTCAAAATCAGCATTAAAACCGCGGCAAACCAAAGGAGGAATCTGAATACATAAACCTTCTATTAAAACCGGCTTAAAAGCCTGAACCCCCAAACGGTGAAGGGTAGGCGCGCGATTTAAAAGCACTTTTTTGTCACCAATAACCTCTTCAAGTATTTCCCACACTTCCGGCGGCGCAAGCTCAATAAGTCTATTGGCATTTCTAATATTATAAGCCAGCCCTTTCTCAAAAATTTTATTAATTACAAACGGCTTAAAAAGTTCTAAAGCCATTTTTTTCGGTAAACCGCATTCATCATAATCATGTTGAGGTCCTACAACAATTACCGAACGACCGGAATAATCAACCCTTTTTCCAAGCAAATTCTGTCTAAACCTTCCTTGTTTGCCTTTAAGTATATCAGCTAAAGATTTTAGAGGCCTCCTTCGAGAAGAAAGTTGAGCCTTATTTCCCCTAGTGCTGTTATCTATCAAAGCGTCAACTGCTTCCTGAAGCATTCTTTTCTCATTAATTACAATAATCTCCGGCGCCTTAAGTTCTAAAAGTTTTTTTAATCGATTATTGCGATTAATTACACGACGGTATAAATCATTCAAATCAGAAGTAGCATAGCGACCTCCATCTAAAGCTACCATTGGTCTTAAGTCTGGAGGTAAAACTGGAAGAACAGTTAAAATCATCCATTCTGGCCGGATATTTTGCTTCAACATATTTCTAAAAAACCTTAAACGTCTTGTCAATTTTTGAGTTTTTACAAGCTCGTCGGATTTTTGAAGTTCTTTCTCTATTTGTTTTATCTCTTTGTTTAAATCTAATCTTTCCAAAATATATCTTATCCCTTCTGCTCCGCTCATCGCTTTGAAAGCTCCGCTGAACTTTCTAGAAAGACTGTAAAAATCCGTTTCACTTATAACGAAACCCGGACGCAAATCTTTTAAAATTTCTTTAGTTGTCCCAGCCGCTTCTTTCAGTTCTCCTTCTTTGTCTTTTTCCTCTTTTTTACGAAATTTAAATTCATTTTCAATTTCTTTTAGTGCTCTCTCTCGTTCATTCTCATCAACCTCAACTACAACATAAGCAGCGTAATAAACTACTCTTTCTAATTTTGCCAACGGAATATTCAAAATTAAACCTATCCTTGAAGGGACGCTTCTTAAAAACCAAAGATGAGCAATCGGCGTAGCTAATTTAATATGGCCTGTTCTTTCCCTTCTTACTAAAGAACGAGTTACCTCTACTCCGCATTTATCGCAAATTGTCCCTTTGTACCTGATTTTTTTGTATTTTCCGCAATAACATTCATAATCTTTTGTTGGGCCAAAAATTCTCTCGGAAAAAAGACCGTCTTTTTCAGGACGCTGGGTCCGATAATTAATAGTTTCCGGCCTTATTATTTCTCCATAAGAAACTTTTAAAATTTCTTCCGGGGAGGCGACTTTTAACCTAATAGCCTTAAACTCCATAATTTTATTTATTTTATATTTTTCTTTTTACTTTGTTTTCTCTTTTATTTTTACTTCTTTGTTCTCCTTCTGATTTAGCGTCAAAATCTTGTTTTGTGATATCAAGTTCGGGACCTGCGACAAATTCAACATTAATCCCTAAAGCTCTTAATTCGTTAATCATTACATTAAAAGTAGTAGGAGTGCTCGGTTTTTTAATTTTTTCTCCTCTGATTATTCCTTCATAGGCGGCATAGCGACCACTAACATCATCTGATTTAATTGTAAGCATTTCCTGCAAAGTATGAGAAGCCCCATATCCTTCAAGCGCCCAAACCTCCATTTCTCCAAAACGCTGACCGCCAAACTGGGCTCTTCCTCCAAGGGGTTGTTGAGTAATCAAAGAATAAGGACCAATAGACCTCATATGAATTTTATCAAGCACTAAATGATTAAGTTTCATCATATAAATGCGGCCAACGGTTATTTTACGATCAAAAGATTCACCTGTTCTGCCATCATACAAAATAATTTGTCCATCTTCGGGTAAACCCGCTCTTTCTAATTCAATTTTAATTTCTTTTTCAGTGGCTCCGGCTAAAGCTGGTGAATAAGCGACATAATCAAGCTTCTCTGCCGCCCAGCCCAAACAAGTTTCTAAAATCTGGCCTAAATTCATTCTCGAAGCAACTCCCAAAGGATTTAAAATAATATCAACCGGGGTTCCGTCTTCCAAATAAGGCATATCTTCAATCGGTCTAATTTGTGAAACAATTCCTTTGTTGCCATGCCGACCCGTCATCTTATCACCTGCCTGAATATTTCTAAGCGAAGCTAATTGAATATGAATTCTTTTTATAACCCCCGGTTCAAGTTTATCTCCTTTTTGTCTGTCAAAAACCTTTATACTTATAACTCTTCCTCCTTTCCCGTGAGGAACTTCTAAAGAAGTATTTTTAATATCTCTGGCTTTTTCTCCAAAAATCGCCTTTAAAAGTCTTTCTTCAGAAGTTAGTTCGACTTCTCCTTTTGGCGAAATTTTACCAACTAAAATATCTCCTGATCCCAATTCAGCGCCGATTCTAACTACACCTTCTTCATCTAAATTTTTAAGTTTATCTTCGGAAATATTCGGAATATCAGGAGTAGTTATTTCCGGCCCCAACTTAGTATCTCTAACATCACAACTAAAATCCTGAATATGAGCAGAAGTGTAACGATCTTGTTGGACAACTCTTTCAGAAATAATAATCGCGTCTTCAAAATTACCCCCTCCCCAAACCATAAAAGCAACCAAAAGATTTTGGCCTAAGGCTAAACGACCGTCTTTTATTGCTGGCCCTTCTGCTAAAATATCTCCTTTTTTAACCTTATCTCCCTTTGCAATAATCGGTCGATAAGAAAAAGCAATGCCCTGATTGGTCATCCTAAATTTTTCCAGAGGATAAAGTCGCTTTTCATTCTTTCCTAAAATAATAATTTTAGAAGCGTCAACAGTCTCTACTTTTCCATCTATTTCACTAATCACCAAGTGACCAGAATGATAAGCAGCTTCAGATTCCATCCCTGTCCCAACTAAAGGAAATTCGGGCTGAATTGAAGGCACCGCCTGTTTTTGCATATTCGAACCCAGTAAAGTTCTTTTGGCATCATCGTTTTCAAAAAACGGAATAAGAGAAGCGGCAACGCTTAAAATCTGATAAGAAGAAACATCTATTAAATCACCTTCTTCGGATTTAATATTAGTCGGCCCGCCTTGATACCTAGCCTCGACAAACTTATTAATTAAACGCTTTGTTTGCGGATTTATTTTTTCCCCGGCATGAACAATTTTAAATTTTTCTTCTTCAATCGCGTCAAGCCAAACTAATTCATTAGTTATTACCCCCTTCTTTAATTTAAAATAAGGAGTTTCCAAAAAACCATAACGATTTGGACGACTGTATAAAGATAAATAATTAATCAATCCGATGTTTTGACCTTCTGGAGTTTCAACTGGACAAACCCTGCCATAATGAGAATGATGGACATCTCTAACTTCAAAACCAGCTCTTTCCCTTGTCAGCCCGCCCGGTCCTAAAGCAGTTATCCTCCTTTTGTGCTCTAGTTCAGCTATGGGGTTAACCTGATCCATAAATTGAGAAAACGAAGAAGTCGCGAAAAAATCTTTTATTGAGGTAAAAAGAGGCCGACTATTAATAAGTTGACCTGGTGTGACTAAGGTTTTATCACAAATAGCCATTCTATCTTGAATAATCCTTCTTATTCTACTTAGTCCTATTCTAGCTCTTAATTCCAAAAGTTCACCAACCCCTTTTAAACGACGATTACCCAAATGATCAATATCATCGTTTTTTGATTTTGGGTCGTAATTTAATCTAATGATTTCTTTAGAAATTTCAATTATATCTTCAACCTCAAGAAGCAAAGAAGAAGATTTTAAAACAGAAAGCCGCTGATTTAATTTAAATCTGCCTATTTCAGAAAGACTATAACGGTCCTCTCTTTTAAACATCGCATCAATTAAATTTTTGGCGTTCTCAAAGGAAACCAAATCACCCGGTCTTAAGCGCTTATAAATTTCCATATAACTCTCAATAAGAGTCTTGGCTGAATCCCTTTTTAGCGTTGCTTCAATTGATTTTAAAGTTGATTCATTATCAGAAAATATTTTCTTTATTTGTTCGTCAGTTTCTAAACCAAAAATTCTTAAAAGAGATGTAATTGGAACTTTCCTATGACGGTCAATTTTCACTTCAACGGCTCCATCCCCATCAGTTTCAAATTCAAGCCAAGCGCCTCTGTTAGGAATAATTTTGGCGCCAAATAACTTCTTGCCACGAACAACATTAAAAGCAAAATAAATTCCCGAAGAACGAATTAGTTGAGGAGTTATAACTCTTTCTACACCATTAATCAAAAAGGTCCCTTGTTTTGTCATTATTGGCAGCTCTCCAAAATAAACCTCTTGTTTAATAGTTTTATTATTAACTAAATTAACTAACTCAACATTTACCCTCAAAGGCGCCTCATAGGTCAATAATTTTTCTCTTGCTTCCTCAAGACTTAATTTTGGCGCGTCAAAATAATAATCCTTAAAATAAATAGCCAAGTCCTTGACTGAATGACCATAAATTGGAGAAATCTCATCAAATAAAATTCTTAACCCCTTTTCTTTAAACCAATTAAAAGAATCAATTTGTATCGAAATTAAATTCGGTATTTTTATAAGAGGTCCGAGATATGAAGAAAAAATTTTTATTTTTGACTTATCAAGCATAATAAAACAAGTTTTAATATATGAACTCCGCAATTTGCCATATTGAACGACATACCGCTCAAAATATCAAGTTTAAAGTTCGCTATAGCAATACCTTACTTCAGAAATTAATTTTTCTTAAATATTTATTAATATTGTAATTATGTTCTCTAAGAGTTCTGGCAAAAATTGTCTCTTTTGTTTCTTGATCAGAAATAAAAAATAAATAAGGAGAATCCTTAGGTTCTAAGGCGGCAATGATAGCTGAAACACCCGGATTGCTTATCGGTCCGGGCGGCAGACCATAATGTAAGTAAGTATTATAAAGGGAATCTATTTTTAAATCAAGAGGCGTAACTCTATCACACCACATTGGATCTTTTGCAAAACAAACTGTCGCGTCAACCTGAAGTGGCATATTTATTTCCATTCTTTTTCTTAAAATTCCAGACACTATATTTCTATCATCTTCAAAATGAGGAATTTCTTTTTCAATAATTGAAGCTAAAATAATAATTTCTCTGTGATTAAATTGCCCCTTACCATTTTTTTCATAAAACTCTTTTTCGGCCATAAGCAGCGGCCCTGCCTTTCTATTAAAATTATCTAAAAATCTTCTAACTACTACCCGTCCAGAAGAATTTAAAAAAAACTCATAAGTATCCGGAAATAAAAAACCATTTAAATTTTTAGCGCCCTCCAAAAACCAATAAGTGTCTTTTAAAGAACTAACATCAAAATTAATAATACTTCCTTCTTCTATTATAATACCCTCATTAAATAATAATTTATCAATTTGATGAGTTGTATAGCCTTCAGGGATAGTTACGGTTTTTACCGGATATTCCGGCGGTTTTCTGTAAATCCTACGAAATAAATAAAAAACGCCTGGCCCAGCAACAACTAAAAAAGCCAAAGTAATAATAAGAAAACTAACTAATCTCTTTTGATACCGCAATATTTTGAATAATACCAATAATTAAAGATGATGTCAAGAAATTTGACCCGCCATAACTTAAAAAAGGAAAGACAACTCCGATAACCGGCGTCAGACCCAAAGTAGACCCAATATTAATAATAAATTGAAAAAAGAAAAATAGAACTGCTCCAAGACAAAATAATTTATTAAAATTATTATGAGAACGAATAGCTATTTTACAAATCCTAAAAATTATATAACTAAAAATAAAAATTAAAATTATCCCCGCTAAAATTCCCCACTCTTCTACAAAAGCCGCAAAAATAAAATCAGTATGGGCCACCGGTAAAAATCCTAAATTAACCTGCGTCCCCTGACCAAATCCCTTGCCAAATAAACCAGCTGAACCAATGGCGATTTTCGACTGAATAACATTATAATTTACACCAAGGGGATCCTCCCACGGAGAAAGAAATCCTAAAATTCTCGCTCGTTGATAATCTTCAAACCCAAAATTCCAAATTAATAAACTTAAAACCAAAATAAAAGGAAATGCCAATAAAAGATATTTTAAGGGCATCCCCGAACCCAAAAGAAACCCAAACCAAATGCCAAAAAATATCAGAGCCGCGCCAACATCCGGTTCAAGTAAAATTAGAAAAATCGGAAAAATAAGATAAAAAAACGAACCTAAAATAGTTTCTATTTTTTTAATTCCAACATGACGGCGACTAAAAAAAGAAGCAAGAACAAGAATCAAGGTTAGCTTTGCTAATTCAGAGGGCTGAAACCCAAACGAACCTATGCCCAGCCAACTTCTACTTCCTGATACCGTCACTCCAAAAATTTGAACTAAAATTAGAAGAACTATGCTAAAGAAGAAAATTAGTAAAATTATCCAACGATAGCTAAAAAAATGTCTAAGATTTAAAAAGGGAATAAACAATAAAATAAAAATACCTAAAATCATCCAAACTAACTGTTGATAAAACAACTCCAAAAAACCAGAAGATAAAGTTATCAACCCCAAAGACATAATGATAAAAATCGCTATATTAAGCTGCCAATCAATTTTTTTTAAAATATCCATAAATTATCGTTTAATTTCCCAGATAATTCGAGTTAAATTAACATCCATAGCTTTGTCTTGAGGTTGCCCTCTAACCATAACCGCCTGATGGGGCAGAAAAATATCAAACCTTCTTTTAGAAAAGGCATTTACATTTCTAATTTGAGTCCCCGACGCGTTTATCATCTCCCCTGATTTATTAAAAAATAAAGCGTAAACAGCCAAATTATCAATACTGGTTGCCGAGTTATTTACTATAAATCCGGAGACAACAACATTATTTGAATCAATATCAACTTTAACCGACTCGGTTTTTATAATAAAAGGATAAAATAGCCGAAACTCTCTCCATTCTATGTTCTTTGTTCTAAAATAAATTTTACTTATTCTTCTAAAATTTATATTAACAACGGGCTCAATAATATATCTTGCTTCTCCCAAACCCAAGCTTGACGACCCCTCAAAAGACTTTAATAACGAATCATCAGCGGCATAAACATCAAAAACATAATCAAATTTATAAGGCCAGTAATTAAAACTTTGATTATTAACCTTAACAACTAAAGACGCTTGCGTTCTACTAACAAAAAAAGCTCTCGGAGATTCAGAAATAATTTGGAGCTTTTTAGCCTGACAGCTTAAACAAGGTCCGCCGCAATCAATCTCTTCCTCTCTTTGATTTTTTATACCATCAAAACAAGTTGGTTTAACCGAAAAAAAACTAAAATAAATAAAAACCCCGGCTAAAATTAAAAGTAATAAAAATAACGAACCAAAAAATAACTGTTTTATAGTTCTGCTCATACAATTTTAATAATAAATTCATTTTAACTAAAAATACAATATATAAAATAATGTCTCGGATTTTAATATTTACTATCTTACAAACTAACTCAAACTACTTATAATAAAACCCGCCTAAAACGAACGCATTCATAAAAGAAAAACAAAAAAGCCAGCAAACCCTACTTTCCCCTTTAAAAAAATAAAAAGTATCATCGGGACTGCGTGATTTCACTTCTCTGTTCGGAATGGGAAGAGGTGGGACACACGCAACTAAATCACTGGCTTATTAAAAAATAAATTATTAAACACGTCGTATACTCCGTTAAAAAACAAATAAATTTTAAATCTCTTTTAAATAACCGGTCTATCAAACGATCTATTAGTACCCTTTGGCTAAAACGGTTACCCGCCTTACACCTTGGGCCTATCCCCGACCCTAATTTTAATTTCGAAATTATTATTCAAAACTAAAATTAAGGTCGAGCGCCTTACGGCGACCTAGTCATCTTCTAGGGATCTTTGTTTAATCTTGGGAGGGGCTTCATGCTTATATGCTTTCAGCATTTATCCCTTCCGAACATAGCTACCCGGCATTTCACTTGGTAGCAAAGCCGGTACACCAGAGGTTCGTTCAGCCTGATCCTCTCGTACAAAGGCCGACTTCCCTCAAACAATTTCACGCCTGCAACAGATAAAGACCAACCTGTCTCACGACGGTTTGAACCCAGCTCACGTACCCTTTTAAGTGGCGAACAGCCACACGCTTGGGACCTTCTTCAGCCCCGCGCTAGGGTGAGCCGACATCGAGGTGCCGAGCGTTGTCGTCGATAAGGACTCTCGGACAACACCAGCCTGTTATCCCCGGGGTAGCTTTTATCCGTTGTCTCCGACCTTCCTATAAAGGTTCGTCGGGTCACTAAGCTCTGCTTTCGCACCTGCTCGACTTGTAAGTCTCGCAGTTAAGCCGGCTTATGCCTTTACACAACAAGGTCGATTTCCATCCGACCCTAGCCGACCTTAATAGACTCCTCCGTTACTCTTTAGGAGGATTCCGCCCCAGAAAAACTACCTACCAAACACTGTCCCTTTTAGTTTTTGCCTAAAAGGTTAGAATATAAAATCTAAAAGATGGGTGTTTCATTGTTGACTCCTCCCCGACCGAAATCGAGGACTCAAAGTCTACCCACTACACTACGCATTTAAATCTTAAATTCAATATCAGGCTGTAGTAAAGCTCCCGGGGTCTTTTTGTCCCGTTGCAGGTATCCCGCGTCTTCACGGGAATCGCATTTTCACCGAGCTCCTCGTTGAGACAGTTCTCCAGTCGTTACACCATTCGTGCGCTCCGGAACTTACCCGGAAAGGAAATGCGCTACTTTAACACGGTTATAGTTACCGCGGACATTGACGAGGGCTTCGCTTAATCAGCACTCCAATGTTTCCATTAGAATACAGTCAAGTTTAACCTTCTCGCATCGGTCAGGTGTCACCCCCTATACATTCTCTTACGAGTTCGCAGGGAGCTGTGTTTTTGATAAACAGTCGCTAGAGATACTTTCGCTGCGGCCCAATCGCATCACACTTCGCACGATGCTCAAAATCAAAAATCAAAATATAAAAATCAAAATTATTATATTGACAAAATTCTCTAAAGAAAATTAGATCAATTTTCTAAATTTTGATATTTAATATTTAAATTTTAATTTAACATCACACGCAATGTGATACGATCAGGCAGGCCATTTTGCTAACTTACGGCCGCTTTTTTGCCTAGTTCCTTAACGAGGAATCACTCGTTCCCCTGAGGCTTCTCGCCTCACCCACCTGTGTCGGTTTACGGTACGGTTTCTGTTTTTCTAATTTTAGAGACTTTTCTTGGAATCATGCTCGGTTGACTTATCAATGTAAAAACATTAATTTGCCTTTTTCCTGAAGTTTACAATTAAATGTAGTTCGCCGGATTTGCCTAACGAACACTTTCGGTCAAGGACACAAAACCAATAATGCATTCAACCTACTATAATTCGTCATCCCATCAAAAAAAACAGAAGAGCCGGAATATTAACCGGCTGTCCATTCAGCTACGGCTTTCGCCATTGCCTTAGGGCCGCCTAACCCGTGGTTGATTGTCATTGCCACGGAAACCTTGGGTTTTCGGGGAGTCGATTTCTCATCGACTTTGCGGTTACTCATACCAACATTCTCTCTTCTGCGCGCTCCATCCAGCCTCACGGCCAAAACTTCACTGCGCGCAAAATGCTCTCCTACCACAGCGCTGCAAAGCAGCGCTATTCGCGTCTTCGGTATTTTGCTTAAGCCCCGATAAATTTTCGGTGCATTATGCCATCTACTATTGTAAAACAACAGTAGATCGAATAGTGAGTTGTTACACACTCTTTAAAAGATGGCTACCTCTAAGCCAACTTCCTATCTGTCAATGGCATAACACCGCCTTTAACACTTAGCAAGCCTTCGATAAAATCAAAATTATTTTGAACTAATCGAAGGACAAAAATTTAGGGACCTTAGACTGCGATATGGGCTGTTTCCCTTTTGACCACGGAGCTTAGCCCCCGTAGTCTAACTGCCCCGATAAATAAATTGGTATTCGGAGTTTAACCGAGGAAGCGAGATTTCTCCCTATCAACCTCAACTAGTGCTCTACCCCCAATTTATCATAACGGAACGCTAGTCCTAAAACTATTTCGGAGAGAACCAGCTATTACCAAGCTCGATTAGCTTTTCACTTCTTACCCCAGATCATCCGAAGATTTTGCACAATCAACCGGTTCGGACCTCCCCCCACTTTTCAGCGGGGTTCATCCTGTCCAGGGCAAGCTCGCTTGGTTTCGGGTCTTACGCATACTGCTATCCAGCGCCACCTTTAAGAAATAAAAAAATATTATCCAAAAGTGGCACTAAAAACGCTCTATTCAAACTCGCTTTCGCTACGCCTTCCCCCGCTAAGCGGGGTTAAACTTTGCAATATACATAAAGTCGTTGGTTCATTCTTCAATAGGCACCTCGTCAGAATATAACGCTTGCGCGCTACACTCCTCCGAGTCCTTGTAAGCATATGGTTTCAGGTCTATTTCACCGTCCTCACCGGACTGCTTTTCACCTTTCCCTCACGGTACTTGTTCACTATCGGTCACAAAGTATATTTAGCCTTTCCCGATAGTTCGGGATGATTCCTTCGAAGTTTTCTGTCCTCGAAGTACTCAAGATTAGAAACATAGAAAGATGATTTATTTTCGTCTACAGGGCTTTCACCTTTTTTAACTCCGCTTTCCAGCGGATTCGACTAACAAATCATTTTGTAACTTTCCTTTATTTATACCTATGTTTTTTAAAAAACACAGGTATAAATAAAAAATTCCTATCTTACTACCCCTGCCTAAATTTTCTTGCGAAAACTTTGACTGGTTTGGGCTAATTCCCTTTTTACTCGCCGCTACTTAGGGAATGTTGCGAAATAAAATTCTCAACAATTGACTATTGACTTTTAATAATTGACAAAAATGTCAAAAGTTAATTGTCAAATGTTAACTATTAAAAAATTACTTCGCGATTTTTTTCTTTTCCTCCGCTTACTAAGATGTTTCATTTCAGCGGGTATACAACTAGATATCTTATGTATCTAGTTACGAGCGGTTTGCGCTCGTAGGTTTCCCCATTCGGAAATCCCCGGATCAAAGGTTGCTACGCACCTCCCCGAGGCATATCGCTGCTACGCCGCGTCCTTCATCGCTACTTTATGCCAAGGCATCCACCATATGCTCTTATGAGATAAACCGGTTATTTAAAAGCCGATTTAAAAAAATATTTGTCATTATTCACTTTTTAAGCTTCTATCAGAACAAAAAAACCGCTTATCTATCAAGCGGTTTTTGAATAACCAAAAAAGAATCAACCACTTGATATTGTATAAACCACCAGTTCAATCTTTTTCATATCGTAAGATTATTATATAAGAAACAAACAGCCCCTGTCAAGGGGGCTGTTTGCGCTCAAAATACTTAATTTTTTATTATACAGCAACGCAATTTATAATCTGATTCGTAAAAATTATTCTCGATTTTCAGCTTCGTCCTTTATCTTTTCAATTAAATGTTGAGCATAATCTTTTCCACCTAACCCAAAAGCCAAACCAAAAGCCAAGGCTACACCCATAATAAGGCTAGTGATTACACTTTGAATAAACTCAAGATTTACTCCTAATTGGCCTAAGGCGGTCATTAAACCGAAAATTATAACTACCCACCAAACCATCATCCCAAGTAATTTTGCAGAACGAATTTTTGCGCCCATTGCCGAACTCTTAACCGCCCCTTTGACAAAATCAGCCGCTAAAACCGCTACCATCAATATAACTACCGAAACAATTAAATTCGGAATATAAGCAATAGCTCGGTCAATAAAATCGGAAAGAGCGTAAAAACCAAACCTATCAGAGACAGTCATAACCAAAAGTAAAATTACTATCCAATAAATAACCGCTCCTAAAAACTTACCAGAATCCAACCCTAATTCCAATTTAGACAAATATTGATCAACTTTCAATCCTTTAAGAAATTTATCAAGTTTGATGAAGTTAATAGCCTTTTCAACAATTAAAGCTAAAAGTCGCGCGGTAAATAAACCGATTAAGATAATAAGCGCAAATTCTATTAAGTTCGGGATAAAAAAAACCAAATCCGAAAGAAGACGTTGAACGGAAATAAAATAAATATCTTGCATTTTGTTGTTGTTTAAATTAATCGACCTTTATTTTCTATGGTAAAACAAAGTTTTAACGCATTGAATCTTTGATTTACTATAACATAATAATATTATAAAATTAAAATAAAATAAAGGGTATAATGTAACCTTATTCTAGACTCCAGAGGTAAAATTGAAGTTAATGACCTTTAAGGTAATGACAACATATATTGTATCAGAGAAAATTTGTTTTGAAAAGTGTAATGAACTTTTTCAGTGTTATAGAAAATAAGATAATCAATAAGTTTCTTATTGAAATCGTCTTGAACGGTTTTTTTAGGACAGATAAAATTGTTTTCAATATCTTAACTTTATCTGCGGCTTTTGGGGTAATTATATACCGGTATTTTATCGCATCATTATAAACCGTGACAAATCCTTTGATGTCAGTATATTTTAAATAAATCTGATTAAAAAATTCCAAAATGTATGTTAGGTTATGCAGGGTATTTTGAGCTACATCCTCATTCTCCTTAAAATCTCCATTTCCACCTCTTCTCTTGGCCGACCGTAAGATAATCTTGACATTTCTTTTAACCCTTCAGCCAATTTTAAATCAACATTCCCTTCGTATTTCATTTTAATGTTAAACGGCGCAGTTAATTTCCCATGAATTAAAATTCTTGCATAAGCGTTTAAATTATCAATACTAGTCAAATCCCTTTTTGAAAAAACAGGTTCAAAATGTTTTGATAAAAACTCCACATCGCTTAAACCAACCCTAAAAGCAATAACTGAACCGACATTACCGAAAACCGCGTCGCGAACTTTCTCCTGCAGTTGAGCGATAAACTGATGAGCAATTGTTAAGCTCAACCGATACTTTCTCGCCTCCGCTAAAATAATCGCAATCGTATCGGTGGTAAAATTCTGGAACTCATCAATATACAAATTAAAAACTCGTCGCTGATGTTCCGGAACATCGCTTCTCGAAAAAGCCGCCATCAAGATTTTTCCGACAAAAATCATACCTAATAAATTAGCGTTAATATCTCCAATCTTTCCTTTAGATAAATTAACAAGCAAAATTTTTCCTTCGTCCATAATTTTTCTAAAATTTAAAGCTGATTTTGTCTGACCAATAATCGGTCTCATATAATCATTAGCAATAAAATTGTTAAATTTTGAAGTTATATAAGGAGACATATTCGCCAAAGAATGATCGCCTGTCGCAGAAATAGCTTCTTTCTCCCAAAAATCAACTACAATCGGATTTTTAATTCTTGAAAGTTTTCTTTTCCGAAAATCATCATCAATAAAAATTCTTGGTATTTCCATTAAAGTTGCCGGTTCATTAACCATATCTTCCATTAAAAGCAAAATTGAGTTTTTCATATACTGTTCAAACATTGGCCCGCCAACAAGTTTCATATCGTAAAGTTTATCTAACATACTAAAAAGTTCATTAACCACAAAAGTTTTTTGCTCGGGATAATCAAAATTATATTCCAGCATATTCAAACCAACGGGCATTTCAATATCCGAAGGGTCAAAAATAATAACATCGTCTTGCCTTTCTTTAGGAATAGCTCCCAGCACAAATTCAATCAAAGATCCATGAGGGTCAATAATAGCTAACCCTCCTCCTTTTTTAATATCGCTTCGAGCTAAGATATTCAGTAAGTTTGATTTTCCCGTTCCAGTCTGACCAATAATATAAATATGTTTAAGACGATCTTCATCAGTTAGATAAATCGGTTTTGTTTCTCCTCTAAAAGCGCTATCGCCAATATAAACCCCTTTGCCGGCATAAATACCTTCGCCGGAAACCTCTAAAGGAGGCGGGGCTTCTTTAAATCTTAACCAATTGATATTCGGAGTTTTAAGAGTTGATGTTGGAAAATGAAAAATGCTTGATATCTCATCCGAAGATAAAATCATTTTTTGCGAATCGTCAAACTGCCTGAATATAAATTTATTGAATTTTTCCGGCCTTGAAATTTTTTGAAACTTAAATTCGTTCTTTAAAGGACCAGCAAACTGGGAAAAAGAATTAATAAGGCCATCTAAAAGCTCTTTAGTTTTACCTTGGTCATTAGCAGAAATGATTACTCTTGCATTTACGCTAAAGAGCGGTTTTGAAATTTTTTGTTCCAAGGCCTTAACGGCATTTTCGTCAACTAATTTTATTTCCTGTTCTTTTTTATCTTGATTCTGATTCCCAAAAGAAAAAATATCAGAGAATAAATTTAATTTTGGTTTTAATATGTCTGACAACTTTGTCCCTTTTCTAAGATTATGAATAGCGCCATTTACATTTTTTGCCGCCCATTTTGGCGCAGGCATAATAACCAATTGCAAAGCCATTCCTTCTCCTTGTTTTTGTAATTTAGAAAAATTACTCAAAATCGGAGCAAAAGTATCCAAATTTATCTCATTAAATGTCCTTATAGGAAGAAAATAACTCTCTTTTAATTTTAAAAAAGCTCCTTGGGAGTATCCTTTTGGATTAAAAATATTATAATCACTCACTTCTGTGACTTCAGCTTCTGGCCACAAACCGTTAATGGCTTTTGAAGCAAAATCCGTTAAATCATTCGGCACCGCCAAATAAAAATTTATATCTTCGCCTATTCCGTGAACAGCGGCTTCAACGGCGAAAGGCATTTTAAAATTCGCTAAAAGAGAAAAAAATTGACTGGTTAAATTTATTTCCTGCAAAGGATTTTGAGCTTGGCTATTTTTTGCCTCAAAATCTGGAGAAAGTTTAATAAGCAAAAGTTTTAATTTTAAAGAAGTAATAAAACTTTGACGCTCGCGATAACGCTTAAAAATCCAAAAAAGCGACAAACTAATAAACAGTACAACTAAAAATAAAAGATAAAAAAACGGATTATTTTGAAACATTAAATTAGTCCCTTTTCTTTAAACTTTTTATAAAGTTTGTCCGTCAAAGCATCATGGAAAGCGTCTATTATAAACGGACCTTGATAATTAGCTGTTTTAACCGCCGCCTCTATGCCTTTGTTCCAAGCGATATTAATTAATCTCTCGACCTCTAACTTCAATTCTTCCGGATAATCTTCTAAATAATCGGGGAAAACTGAATCACTTGTTTTTTTTGAAGAAATTTCTTTTTTCGCCGATAAATCTGTCTTCGGAATCACAATTTGTATTTTCTGTCTGATATGTTCTTTTAGAAATTCTCTCGCTAAAGGACTTTCTGGCGAGCTTTTTAAATCTTGAAGCTTTTCTTCAATTTCTGAAATATCTTTTTCAAAAGAACCACTAATTATTTCCTTGTTTTTATCATTAAACATAATAATTTAATTATAGCGAATTTTACTTCAATATATCAATACTATAAATAATGCAAAATGTAAAAATCAAAGCACAAAAACCTCTTTCAATTTTCAATTTTTGATTTTCAATAAATTTTACAATTTTCCAATTATCAAACACTTTGACAAATTTACGAAGTTCAGCCTCAATAAAATAAACTTCGATAAATATCAAAGCTCAACCTCAATAATTACTTCAAAACCAATATATTGACTTCGTAAGTCAATATATTGTTACACTTCAATAAATATAATCCCGATATAACTTTCTCGATACACTTTGCCACTATGACGCGTCATAGTGCTATATGTTATAGCATAGTGCTTGATAATTTGAGCTAATAAAGAAAAAATAATGGTTAAAACAGACATAGTGGCGTTACGAACAAGGTCTGATTTTTTTTATAACATTTGGGCAGAAACTCTGAAAGAACAACCACCTATCCATAGATTATTATTGTTATAAACTCTCGCTCTATAAACAACTGAAGTGACAGCAGTATTAGAAAAAGGAATATCATTTATTCTTCCGCTATTATAACCGCCTTCTTTACTATGCCCTATCGGGTCAACGGTTTTGATACCAACCCCCTCTTTTTTAATTTCAATTCTTTCTCCATGTCTTGTTTCCCAAGATAAAACAATACTTTCGCCTAATCTAATATTAGAAACCTTACTGGCTGAAAGAGAACAAAAAGGTTTGCATTTATTACTCGG
>BBPE01000905.1_pt1 | contig 16535 bp, 13 predicted proteins | sample 1344301 | NCBI WGS metagenome assembly BBPE01 (sample SAMD00019089, study PRJDB2971) | groundwater metagenome | isolation source: The Cedars highly-alkaline
CAAAATGGCGCAGTGGACCAACGGCCACCTCGATCCCGCAATCTTTCAGGCCTTGGTGCGCAGCCTCGGCATTTACCCCACGGGTTCGCTGGTGCGGCTTAGCAACGGCAAGCTGGCGCTGGTGGTGGAGCAGTCGGGCGCATCCTTGCTCAAGCCGATCGTCAAAACGGTGTACTCGACCCTCAGCCACGAGCGGGTGGTCCCCCAACGGATCGACCTTTCGGCACCGGGCAACCGCTTGCAAATCGAAAAGCGCGAAAACCCCAAAGACTGGCAGATTCCCGACCTCGACGCGCTCTGGATGGACGAGTTGGCGCAGCCCTGATCTGGGTGGTCCCACCGACAGGAATCGAACCTGTATTTGCCGCTTAGGAGGCGGCCGTTCTATCCATTGAACTACGGCGGGGGTGCGGCAAGGATTATCCCCGAAGCCCGCTGGCGGGCGCTATTTCGACAGCACCCGCATCGCCTCTTCGAGCCCGCGCAGCGTGAGCGGGTACATGCGCTGGGCCATGAGCTGCTGGATCAGCTCGATGCTGCGCTGGTAGGGCCACAGGCCCAACGGCTGCGGGTTGATCCAGGCGTGGCGCGGGTAGTGGCGCGTCAGACGCTGCAACCACTCGGCCCCGGCCTCGGCGTTGGCGTATTCGACGCTGCCCCCGGGTTGCAGGATTTCGTAGGGGCTCATGGTGGCATCACCGACAAAAATCAGCTTGTAGTCGCGGTTGTAGGTGTGCAGCAAATCGAGGGTGGCGGTGCGTTCGCGGTGGCGGCGCTGGTTGTGCTTCCAGACGAAGTCGTAGACGCAGTTGTGGAAGTAGTAAATCTCGAGGTGCTTGAACTCGGCCTTGGCGGCCGCAAACAGGGCCTCGACCTGCTGCACGTGCTCGTCCATGCTGCCGCCCACGTCGAGCAGCAGCAGCACCTTGACCAGGTTGTGGCGTTCGGGCACCTGGCGCAGTTCGAGCCAGCCCGCGTTGGCGGCGGTGGCGCGGATGGTGTCGGGCAAGTCGAGCTCGAGCGCGCTGCCTTGGCGCGCAAACTTGCGCAGCCGGCGCAGCGCCAGTTTGAGGTGGCGCGGCCCCAGCGGGGCGCTGTCGTCGTAGTCGCGCCAGAGGCGCTGCTCCCACACCTTGACCGCGCTGCGCTGGCCGCCAGCCCCGCCGATGCGGACGCCCTGCGGGTTGTGGCCGCCGTGGCCAAAGGGGCTGGTGCCGCCGGTGCCGATCCACTTGTTGCCGCCGGCGTGGCGGCCTTGCTGTTCTTCCAGGCGCTTTTTGAGCGTCTGCATCAGCTCGTCCCAGTCGAGCCGGGGGGCGTTGGCCTTTTGCTCGTCGCTCAGCAAGCGTTCGAGTTCTTGGCGCAACCAGTCGGCCGGGATGTCGCGCGTGCCCTCGCTGGTCAGCGCCTGCACGCCTTTGAAGTGGGCGGCGAAGGCGCGGTCGAAGGGGTCGAACAGGGTTTCGTCCTTGACCAGCGTGGTGCGCGCCAAATAGTAGAAATCGTCGAGCGAGCCGGCTTCGGGGTTGGCAGGGCCGACCACGCCCGATTGCAGCGCCTGCAGCAGCGTCAGGTATTCGCGCACCGACACCGGCAACTTGGCCGCGCGCAGGGCGTAGAAAAAATCGATCAGCATGGCCGGGTGGCGCCGCGGGGCCGCCTTAGCGGTGGCGCTGGTTCATGAACACCAGCCGCTCCAGCAAACCGGCGTCTTGCTCATTTTTGAGCAGCGCCCCCACCAGCGGCGGCACCACCAGTTGCTGCTCTTTGCCCAGCAGCGCCTGGGGCGGAATGTCTTCGGCCAGCAGCAGCCGGATCCAGTCCAGCAGTTCCGAGGTGCTGGGCTTCTTCTTCAGGCCCGGCAGTTGGCGCAGCTCCAGAAAGGCTTTGAGCGCCGCCGTCAGCAGCTCGTCTTTGAGGCCGGGGAAGTGCACGCCCACGATGCGGCGCAGCGTGGCCGGTTCGGGGAACTGGATGTAGTGGAAAAAGCAGCGCCGCAAAAAGGCGTCGGGCAGCTCTTTTTCGTTGTTGGAGGTGATGAACACCAGAGGCCGGTGCCGCGCCCGGATGGTCTGGCGCGTTTCGTAGCAGTGGAACTCCATGCGGTCGAGTTCGCGCAGCAAGTCGTTGGGGAATTCGATGTCGGCCTTGTCGATTTCGTCGATCAGCAGCACCAGCGGCTGCTCCGCCGTGAAGGCCTGCCACAGCACGCCTTGCACGATGTAGTTGCCGATGTCGTGCACACGCTCGTTGCCGAGCTGCGAGTCGCGCAAGCGGCTCACGGCGTCGTATTCGTACAGGCCCTGCTGCGCCTTGGTGCTGCTCTTGATGTGCCATTGCAGCAGCGGCAGGCCGAGCGCGGCGGCCACTTCTTCGGCCAGCAGGGTTTTGCCGGTGCCAGGTTCGCCCTTGATCAGCAAGGGCCGCTGCAAGGTGATGGCGGCATTCACCGCCAGCATCAGATCGGAGGTGGCGACGTAGTTTGGGGAGCCGGTGAATTTCATTGCAAGGCAAAAGGGGTTTTGGGGGCGCGGGCGGGAGGGCCGGGTGGCGCCGAGCAGGTGAGGCAGGAAAGCGGTGGAGTTTGCCACGACCCAGCTTAAGGCAGGTTGCACGGTGGGCTATGGTAGCGCCTAAGCGTAGCGCCTAAGCGCCGATAGGGCATAGAATGATAGATTCAACCCTTTAACTTGCCTGTGCGCACCATGGAGCCAACCCAACCCATACCGCAGCCAGCCGCTGCCTGCCTGCGGCTTTGCCGTCGCAGCGGGGGCACCGGTTCGGCTTTGCGCGCACCGGTGCATGCGCTGGCTTGGCTGGCCTGTTTGGGCCTGCTGGGTTTGGCGGGTGGGGCGGTGCAGGCCCAGCCCATGCCACCGTTGGAACTGCTCGCGCAAGCCGAGCCCGATTTTTTTTCCGATCAGCCGCCGCAGCAGGTGTTGTCGGTGACGCGGCTGGCGCAGCCGCTGGCCGACGCACCCGGTGCCGTGACGGTGCTGGACCGCCAGACCCTGCGCCGCTCCGGCGCGCGCACCGTCACCGAGGCGCTGCGCCTGGTGCCGGGCTATATGGTGGCGGGCTACAACGGGGCCAACCTGATGGCGGCCTACCACGCCCCGATCGATGAATACGGGGTGCGCAGCCTGATTCTGGTCGATGGGCGCTCGCTCTATAGCCCCAGTTTTGTGGGTGGGGGGTTTCGAGCCCTGAATGCGCTGCCGATCGAGGAGGTCGAGCGCATCGAGGTGCTGCGCGGCACCAACTCGGCCGCCTTTGGGGCGCACGCGCTGTTTGGCGTCATCAACGTGGTGACGCGCCACACGCTCGACACCCTCGGGCAGGCGCTGGTTTTCAACGCCGGCAACGCCGGCGTGGCCGATGCCTACGCCCGCTTTGGCTGGGGCGCACCGGGGCTGTCGCAGCGCCTGAGCGTGAGCCGCAGCGCCGACCACGGCCTGCGCGACCTGCACGACAGCCAGCAGCGGGTGCAGGTGCTCTGGCGCGCCGACCTCAAGCCCAGCCCCGCGACCGAATGGATGCTGCAAGCCGGCTTGAGCGAATGGGATGCCGGCGACGGCTTCCCGGCCAATGCAGCCGATCCGCCGCGCGACATTGCCCTGCGCAAATCCCACGCGCTGCTGCAATGGAATCACGCCCCACAAGCCGAGGCCACTTGGAAAGCCACCCTGTCGTGGGACGAAGAGCGCTTTGCCGACCGGTTTGTGTACCGTGTCCCGGTTAATGGGTTGGGTTTCCCGGTTCCTTACGTCCCAATCGACGTCAATCTGGGCTACCAGGAGCGGCGGCTGGCGCTGGAGTTGGAGCATACGCGGGTGCTGTCGCCGAGCTGGCGCTGGGTGCTGGGGGGTGGTTTGCGCGACGACAGCAGCTTTTCGCCGGCGCAGTTTGCCACCACCGAGCGCGTAGCGGTGCGCGATTGGCGCGTGTTTGGGCATGCCGAATGGGCGCCCGCCCCGGGCTGGCTGGTCAATGCGGGTCTGTTTGCGGGCTATCGCAGCGACACCGGCAGCTACCTGGCCCCGCGCCTGATGGTCAACCACGAAATCGCGCCCGGCCACACGCTGCGCGCCGGTCTGACGCGCGCCGAGCGGCCGCCGCTAATATTTGAGCGCAGCGCCGATGCGCGCTATTTTTTGCCCGATGGCTTCTTTCCCGCTGGCAGTTTCGTTAACACCTACATTCCCAACCCGGCCTTGCGCAACGAGGTGCTGCATACTAGGGAATTGGGCTACCACGCCAGCTTGGCCAACGGTCGCGTCAACCTCGACGTGCGGCTGTACGAGGAGCGCCTGCACAATTTCATCCAGTTTCTCGCCATCCCCCAGCCCGCCCCCTTTCCTGATCAGAGAAAGTACGAGAACGCGCCTGGCTTTACGCTGCGCGGGCTCGAGTACCAGCTCATCTGGCGGCCCAGCGAGCGCACCGAATGGCGGCTGAACCAGTCTTTTAACCAAGTGCAGTGGCACCAGCCCGGGCCGATCGGGCGCGAGCCGCCGTCGCGCATGAGCACCGTGGCCTGGTTTCAGCGCCTCGACCACGGCTGGGGCCTGTCGCTGATGCTGCACGAGCGCTCGCCCATGTCTTGGCGCGGCGCGGCCAGCGCGGTGGGTTCCAGTACGCGTGTCGATGCCCGGCTGGCGCGCGAGTTCGATTGGGCTGGTGCGCGCGCCGAAGCCGCCTTGGTGGTGCAGTCCCTCACCGGCGACATCGACGAGTTTGTGCCCAACCGGCCCAGCAACCGGCGTGCCTATGCGAGTTTGCGCCTCGAATTCTGATCCCGCAGAACCCGGCCGACGCATCGCGATGCTGGCCGGGGCGGGCTTGCTCGGCCACCTCGCCAGTGCCAACCTGTGGGCGCAAGGGGTGGCCGGCGCCATGGCGCCGCCCGCTGCAAGCCCGGCCCCGCTGTGGGTGGTGTTGTCGGAGCGCAACGCGGCCCAAGAAGAGGCGCTGCGCGTCCTGCGTGGCGGCACGGCGCTGCCCTTGCAAGCCGGTCTGTGGTCCGATTGGGCGCAGTGGGAGCAGTTGGGTTCGGGTGCGGCCCTGATGCTGTTGGGTGTGCGCGCGCTGGCGGCTTGGGGGCAACGTCAGCCCCCCCTATTGCCCGGCGTGCCTTGGGTCGCGGGCTTGTTGTCGCAGTCGGCGTGGGCGGGCTTGCCGGCTGCGCTGCGCAACCATGCGCATGCGGCTTGGCTGGATCAGCCGCTGCCGCGCCTGGCCGAGCTGCTGCGGCTGGCCTTGCCCGATCGCTCGCGGGTTGGGGTGCTGTTTGGCCCCGCCACCCGGGCGTGGCGCGAGCCCTTGCGCGAGGCCTTGCAGCAGCGCCAGTGGCAGATGCAGGCGGCCCAGTTGCACGAATCCGACGGGCCGGCCGAGCTCTTTGCGGCGCTGAGCCGCGTGCTCGATGGCAGCGAGGCGTTGCTGCTGTTGCCCGATGCTCAAGTGGTGCAGCCGAGCCAGTTCCAGAATCTGCTCATCGCCGCCTACCGCCAGCGCCTGCCGGTGGTGACGTTTTCGCAGGCCCATGTGCGCGCCGGGGCCACCTTGGGCCTGTTCACCACACCGGCCCAGGCGGCGCAGCAAATGCTCGACTTGCTGCGCCATGCGCAACAACCCCGGGCAAGGCTGCGCCAGCAATGGGCGGCGCAGTTCGAGCTGGCGATCAACGAACCGGTGGCGCGTTCGCTCAACCTGCAACTGCCTGCGGTGGCCATGCTGGCCGGGGCCCTGATGCAGCGCAGCGGCAGCGCGCACGAGGAGGGCAGCCGATGAGCCCCGACCCGATGCTGCGTCAGATGCGGCTGCGCCTGTGGCTGGCGGCCGCCTTGCCGGCGGTGCTGGTGGTGCTGGTGCTGTTGGCCTTGTTTGTGCAGCGCCATGGCCACGAACTGCTGCAAGCCAAGCAGCACCAGGCGCAGGCAGTGGCCAAGCAACTGGCCAGCCAGGCCGAGTTTTCTCTGTTTGCCGCCGACGTGCAGACTCTGCAGCGCCTGGCCGCCACCACCAAAGACAGCGACGATGAGATTGTGGCGGTGGCGCTGCGCGCAGCCAACGGGCAGTTCCAAGCCGGTGCAGGGCGCTTTGGTGCCGCCTTGCCCGATTTCACCGGCAACCGCGTGCACCTCAACGGCGAGCGCCTGTGGGTGATCCTCGAGGTGCGCTCCGACTTGATGGCGGTCGATGACCCGCTGGCGGCTGGCTTGCTGGAGTCGGGGGCGGCGGATCCGGTGCTGCTCGGTTTCGTGGCACTCGAATACGATTTGATAGCGCTGCAGCGCAGCAGCCAGAAGCTGCTGCTGTGGGCGCTGGCCGCCACCGGTTTGGCCTTGATGCTGGCGGCGCTGCTGTCGGCCCTGATCGCTTCCAGCGTGACGCGGCCGGTGGCGCACATCAGCGACGTGGTGCGCCGCATCGGCAGCGGGGAGCTGCAGGCGCGGGCCGAACTGACCCGAGCCGGTCCGATGGCCCAGTTGGCCCGCGGCATCAACCGCATGGCCAGCCAGGTGGCGGTCACGCAAGAGGAGCTCAAGCTGCAGGTGCAGCAAGCCACCGACGAGCTGCGCCTGCAAAAACTGGAGGCCGAGCGCACCGCGCGCACCGATGGTCTGACCGGCTTGCTGCGCCGGCGCGCCTTCATCGATCTGGCCGAGGCCGAAATCCAGCGCAGCCTGCGCTACCAAGACCCGCTCTCGTTCATCATGTTCGACGTGGACCATTTCAAGTCCATCAACGACACCCACGGCCACGCCTGTGGCGATGCGGCCTTGGTGCACCTGGCTGATTTGCTGCGCCAGCAGATGCGCGACTCCGACCTGCCGTGCCGCTGGGGTGGTGAAGAATTTGTGGTGTTGCTGCCGCGCACCAGCGCCGACGTGGCGCGCCACGCAGCCGAGCGCATCCGCAGCCACTTCGAGGCCAACCCGGTGCGCTGGGAAGCGCGCAGCCTGCGCGTAACGGCCAGCTTTGGCGTGGCCGCCTTTGATGCGCGCGACCTCAGCCTCTCGAGCATGGTGGCGCGCGCCGACGCCGCGCTGTACCGCGCCAAACGCAGCGGCCGCAACCGGGTCGAGGTGGCGGAATACGAAGGCTGGGCGGCGGGGGGCTTCGAGCAGCCAGCGGCTTAGACGGGCTGGCCTTAGCTTGGCTGGTTTTGTGGCCCCGTGGACCCCAGCCCCAGCCGGACGCGCTGGCGCGCCAGCTGCAGCCGCACCTGGGCCGGTGCGGTGCCGCCCACGGTCTGGCGTGCCTCCAGCGAGCCGCGCAGGCTCAGCGCTTCGTACACGTCTGGCCCGATCAGCGGGTGAAAACCCTGCAGCACCGCCAGCGGCAGCTCGGCCAAATCGCAGGCGTGGCTGCTGGCGGCCTTGACGGCGTGCGCCACGCACTCGTGCGCGTCGCGAAAGGGCAGCCCTTTTTTCACCAAGTAGTCGGCCAGGTCGGTGGCAGTGGCGTAGCCCTTTTGCGCCGCCTGCTCCATGGCGGCGGCGTTGACGCTCAAGCCCCCTTGCTTGAGGCCGGTGGCCGGGTCGGGCTGGCCGCCGATCATCTCGGCAAAGATGCGCAGCGTGTCGCGCAGCGTGTCCACGGTGTCGAACAGCGGCTCTTTGTCTTCCTGGTTGTCTTTGTTGTAGGCCAGCGGCTGCGCTTTCATCAGGGTGAGCAGGCCCATCAGGTGCCCGACCACGCGCCCGGTCTTGCCGCGCGCCAGTTCGGGCACGTCGGGGTTTTTTTTCTGCGGCATGATCGAACTGCCGGTGGTGAAGCGGTCGGCGATGCGCACGAAGCCAAAGTTCTGGCTCATCCAGATGATCAGCTCCTCGCTCAGGCGGCTGATGTGCACCATGCACAGGCTGGCGGCGGCGCAGAACTCGATCGCAAAGTCGCGGTCGCTTACCGCATCGAGGCTGTTTTGGCACACCTGCGGCTGGCCGTGTTGATCGACCATGCCCAGGCTGCGCGCCACGCGCTCGCGGTCCAGCGGGTAGCTGGTGCCGGCCAGCGCGGCGCTGCCCAAGGGCAGCCGGTTGGTGCGCCGGCGCACCTCGGACAGGCGCTCGGCGTCGCGCGCAAACATCTCCACATAAGCCAGCAGGTGGTGCGCAAAGCTCACCGGCTGCGCCACTTGCAGGTGCGTAAAGCCGGGCATGATGACCTCGACGTGGCGCTCGGCCACCTCCAGCAGCGCGCCTTGCAGCTCCAACAGCAGCGCCTGCAGGGCGTCGATCTCGTCGCGCAGCCACAGCCGCACGTCGGTGGCGACCTGGTCGTTGCGGCTGCGGCCGGTGTGCAAGCGCTTGCCGGCGTCGCCCACGAGCTGCGTCAGGCGCGCCTCGATGTTGAGGTGCACGTCTTCGAGCTCCAGCTTCCAATCGAAGTGGCCGGCTTCGATTTCGGCCGCGATGGCGGCCATGCCGCGCTCGATGGCGGCTTGGTCGGCGGCGCTGATGATGCCTTGCGCCCCCAGCATCTCGGCGTGCGCCAGGCTGGCGCGGATGTCGGCGCGCCAGAGGCGCTGGTCAAAGCCCACGCTGGCGGTGTAGCGCTGCACCAGCGCGCTCATGGGCTCGCTGAACAGGGCCGACCAGGCTTGGGTTTTGTTGTCGAGTGGGTTGGCAGTCATGGGCGGCGCAAGGGAGGCAAAATTGGTGAAAATGGGCCGGTCCGGGTTTGGACGCACGGGGCGCGCAGGGTGAGGGGCCTGCGGGTGGCGGCCCGGTCGGTTTTCTGGGTGCTGGGCTGGGCGATTTTACGTGGCCCAGCAGGGCTTGTGCGGTGGGCTGCCACAGGCTGCTTGGCCGATGGCTGCTTGGATGCAGGAGGGCTGTAATGGTTTGGCGGGTGTTGCTGGTCGATGACGAAGCGCTGGCGCGGGCGCGGCTGCGGGCGCTGCTCGATGAGTTGTGCCAGGCGGGTGCGTGTGTTGTGGCCGAGATAGGCGAAGCGAGCAACGCGGTGCAGGCCATGCAGCAGCTGCAGCACGCCGCCTGGGATGTGCTGCTGCTCGACATTCAAATGCCCGGCCTCGATGGGTTGCAACTGGCCGAGCGCTTGCGCCACTGGCCCGGCGACTGGCCCGCGTCGCCCGCGCTGGTGTTCGTGACCGCGCACACCGAGCACGCGCTGGCGGCCTTCGAGCTGCAAGCCATCGACTACCTCACCAAACCGGTGCGGCGTGAGCGGCTCCAGCAGGCGCTGGACAAAGTGGCGCGCTGGCGGCTGGTGGCGGACACGGCCAGCGCCACAGCGAACGGGGCTGCACCGGCCCACCCCCCCGAGGCGCTCACGATCCACGAGCGCGGTGGCTTGGTGCGCGTGCCGCTGGCCGACATCCTCTACCTCAAGGCCGAGTCCAAGTACCTCACGGTGCGCACCAAAGCCCAAGCCTACCTCTACGAGGGCTCGCTGAACGAGCTCGAGCAGGCGCACCCCGGGCGCTGGCTGCGCATCCACCGCAACGCGCTGGTGGCGCGGCACCGCGTGCGCGCGCTTGAAAAAGCCGGCGCGCACTGCGGCCACGACGAGCCCGAGGGCTGGCTGCTGCGCCTCGACGGCGTGCCGGAGGCGCTGGCGGTCTCGCGGCGCCAGTTGCCGCTGGTGCGCGAACTGCTGGGCGCCTAGTGGTTGGTTGCACCAGGCGCGGCGGATAATCGCGGGTCAGCGAACACCTAGCGTGCGCCGCCCCCTCGATTCGTACCCCGACCCCTTTCTTGCAGCGTGCCCCCCATGACCCTTGCCGCCCCCCGCACCCTCACCATCGCCACCCGCGAAAGCCGCTTGGCGCTGTGGCAGGCCGAACACGTGCGCGCCTTGCTGCAGCAGCACGGCCATGCGGTCGAGCTGCTGGGCATGACCACGCTGGGCGACCAGATTCTGGACCGCTCCCTGAGCAAGGTGGGCGGCAAAGGCTTGTTCGTGAAAGAGCTCGAGCTGGCGCTGGAGCAGGGCCGCGCCGACTTGGCGGTGCATTCGCTCAAAGACGTGCCGATGGAGCTGCCGACTGGTTTCGAGCTGGCGGCGGTGTTGCAGCGCGAGGACGCGCGCGACGCCTGGGTCTCGCCGCACTGCGCCGGGCTGGCCGAGCTGCCGCACGCCGCCGTGGTGGGCACCTCCAGCCTGCGCCGGGTGGTGCTGCTGCGCGCCCTGTTGCAGGAACTGGGCCGCAGCGACGTGCGCATCGAGCCCTTGCGCGGCAACCTCGACACGCGGCTGCGCAAGCTCGATGCGGGACAGTACCACGCCATCGTGCTGGCGGCGGCGGGCCTGATGCGGCTGGGGCTGGAGGCGCGCATCCGGCACCGGTTCGAGCCCGAGCAGATGCTGCCCGCTGCCGGGCAGGGCGCGCTGGGCATCGAAGTGCTGGCCAGCCGCCCCGAGCTGGCGCAAGCCCTGCAGCCGCTGGCGCACGGCCCGAGCTGGGCGGCGGCGGCGGCCGAGCGCGCCGTGTCGCGCACCTTGGGCGGCAGTTGCTCGATGCCGCTGGCGGCCTATGCCACTTGGGTGCAAGCGCCCGCGCAGGAGCGCCTAGAAGCCGGGGGCACGCTGCAGTTGCAGGCCGCCTGGGGCGAGCCGGAAGGCGAGCCGCTGCTGCTGCGCGCCAGCGCCAGCGCTAGGGTCGACAGCCTGGCGGCGGCCGATGCGCTCGGGGTGCAAGTGGCGCAGCAGTTGCAACGCGCCGGGGCCCGGGGTTCGGGCCCTGCCGGCCACGCCAGCGCCCCGGCGGCTTGATATGCCAGCCCTGCCCACGCCCCCCGACGCACGCGCTGACAGCCGCCCGGTGTTGCTCGTGACCCGGCCGGCGCACGAGGCCGGCGTGTGGTTGCAAGCCCTGCACGCGGCGGGCTGGACGGCGGCGCAGGCACTGCCCCTGATCGACATCGCCGCGGCCACCGACCAGGCGGCGCTGCAGCAGGCGCGTTTGCAGGCAGCGGGCTGCGACGCCCTGATGTTCGTCAGCGCCCAGGCGGTGCGCGGGTTTTTCGGCTCCGAGGCGCCACTGGCCGCACTTGCGGCGCGCTGCTGGGCCCCCGGCCCCGGCACGGCGGCCGCGCTGCAAGCGGCTGGGGTGCCGTTGGGGCAGATCGACCAGCCGCCGTCCCACGCGGCGCAGTTTGATTCCGAAGCCCTGTGGGCCGTGGTGCAGCCGCAACTGCACCCCGGGCACCGGCTGCTGGTGGTGCGCGGCCAGTCGGCCGACGGCCGCAGCGGCCGCGATTGGCTGGAGCGGCAGTGCCTGGCACAGGGTGGGCGCGTGCACGCTTGCGTGGCCTACCGGCGCAGCGCGCCGCAGTGGGATGCGGCCACCGCGCAACGGGTGCGCGAGTGGGTGCGCAACGGGGCCGTGTGGTTGTTCAGCAGCTCTGAGGGCTTGCAGCATCTGTCCCGGTTGCTGCCAAGCCAGTCGTGGGCGCAGTCGCGTGCGCTGGTGTCGCATCCGCGCATCGCCGTGTCAGCACGGCAAAGGGGTTTTGGCGAAATAATCACCCATCGGCCCGCGCTCGACGATTTGTTGCGCGCCCTGTCTAAACTGCCCAATCCATGACCGACCCGTCTTCCCCCGCCACGCCCGGCTCCCCTGGGAGCTCCGTGGCTTCTGAGCCCCCACCCCCGCCCCCTGTTTCGGGAGGCTCGGGCAGCGCCAGCGCAGGCGTGACACCGGCTGCGCAGGGCGCGCAATTGCAGCGGCTTGCTCGCCCGGGCTGGCCGGCGCCGCCGCATTGGCTGCTTTGGCTGACCTTGGTGTTGGTGCTGGCGGGTATGGCGTGGACCTTTTCCGTGGTGCAGCGCATGGAGCGCAGCGAGCAGGAGATGGCCCGCCGCGCCGCTGACAGCCTGGCCGAGGCGGTGGCCGCGCGCGAGCTGGCTGCGGCGGCCGAGGCCCAGTCCAAAGACTTGGCGGCGCGCTTGGGCTTGGCCGAGTTGCGTTTGTCGGAAGTGGCGCTGCAGCGCAGCCAGCTCGAAGAACTGATGCTCGCCGTGGCGCGCACGCGCGACGACAGCCTGGTGCACGACCTCGAGGCCAGCGTGCGCTTTGCCCAGCAGCAAAGCCAGCTGTCGGGCAGCGTGCTGCCGCTGATTTCAGCGCTGCGCGGGGCCGAGCAGCGCATTGCCCGCGCGGCCCAACCGCGCCTGAACCCGGTGCAGCGCGCCATCGCAGCCGACATCGAGCGCCTGCAGGCCGCCCAATGGGTCGATGTGCCCGCGCTGGCTCAGCGGCTCGATGGCTTGGCGCAGCGGGTGGACCAATGGCCGCTGCTCAATCAGCCCTTGCCGTCATCCATGGCCTATCCATCCGTTGGCGAGCCGACCGCGCAGCGGATGGCCCCAGCAGGCCGGGGCCTTGAGTCGGCGCAAGCGGGGCAAGCGCCGCTGGCCACGGCCGCTGCACAAGCCGTTGTGGCGGCGCCAGAAGCCTTGCCTGCAGCGGCGCCGCCAGTTCTTGGCTCAACAACCGCCCCTGCTGTCGTCCCCGCCGAAACCGCTGCGGCAGCGCCATCCGAAGCCATCCCGGCAGCCAACGAAGCCGCTCCAGTGGTTGCCGAAACGCCGATTTGGGAGCGTGCCTGGGGCTGGGTCGGGCAGACGGGCAGCGGGGCGGTTTCATGGCTGTGGCAACAGGTGCGCCAAAGCGGCGCCGACCTGGTTCGCATCAGCCGCATCGACCAGCCCGAGGCCGCCCTGCTGGCGCCCGAGCAGGCCTATTTTTTGCGCGAAAACATTCGCCTCAAGCTGCTCAGCGCCCGCTTGGGGCTGATGGCGCGCCAATTCGATGCCGCCCGCGCCGATGTGCAAACGGTGCAGACGCTGGTGCAGCGCTACTTCGACCCCGCCGCCACCGAAACCCAGCGCGTGCTCGACACCTTGGCGCAGTTGCAAATCGATATGCAGCAGCCCGAACTGCCCCGCCCCGACGCCACGCTGGCGGCACTGCAAACCGCCGCTGGCGGCCGCTGAAAGGGGCCACGCCACCATGAAAAACGTGATCTGGTTCTTGCTGCTGGCCGCTGTCGCGGTGGTGGCGGCTTTGCTGGTGGGTGACAACCAGGCCGTCGTGAGCGTGTTTTGGGCGCCTTGGCGCATCGACATGTCGCTCAATCTGGTGCTGATCGGTTTGCTGTTGGGCTTCGTGCTGCTGCATCTGGCGCTGCGCGGCATTGCCCTGCTGCGGGGGCTGCCGCAGCGGGCCCAGCGCTGGCGCCTGCGGCAGCAAGAAAAGGCGGTCTACGTCGGCTTGCTCGAGGCCCTGATCCAGCAGCTGGCGGGTCGTTTCGTGCGCGCGCAAACCAGTGCCGAGCAGGCGCTGCAGGCGCTCGAGCGCCTGCCAGCGGCCACGCTCGCGCACCAAAGCCGCTGGTTGTTGCTGGCGCGCCTGCTGCTGGCCGAGAGTGCGCACAGCTTGGGCAATACCGGGCGGCGCGATGCCGTCATCGAGGCGGCGCTGGCCGAGCCCTCCTCCGATGCGGCGGCGGTGCGCGAGGCGGCCCTGTTGCGTGCCAGCGCCTGGGCCATCGAGGCACGCGACCCGGTGCAGGCGCGCACCTGGTGGCAGCAGTTGCCGCAAGGCGCGGCGCGGCGCATCCAGGCGCTGCGGCTGCGCCTGAAGCTGGCGCAACTGGAGCGGGACAGCCCGGTGGCCATCGACACGGTGCGCCAACTGCGCAAGCACAAAGCCTTTTCGACTGCGGCCGCCGCCAGCTTGCTGCAGACGCTGGTGAGCGAGGCGCTGCAGCAAACCCACGACGCCGAGCAGTTGCTGCGCGTCTGGAAGGGGCTCGATGCCCGGGAGCGCGCCGACGCCGGGCTGGCGCTGCAGTTTCTGCGGCAATGGGTGCGGCTGCGGCCAAGGGGGGTGGGGGCTGCCGATGGCGTTGCCGGCGCAGCGCAGGCCGCGGCCGGGCACTTGCCAGAAGGCAGCCGCTGGCGCGACGAGGCCCTGCAAACCCTCATGGGCGCCTACACGCAACTGGAGGGCGCCGCACAGCACCGAAGCATCCGGGTGCTGCAAGATTTGCTGCCCGAACTCGATGCGGGCTGGCTGGCGCAATTGGACGCAGCGCAGGCGGCCCGCCCGGCCGATGCGGGGCTGCAATACCTTGCCGGACAGGCGCTGATGCAGCGCCAGCTCTGGGGCAAAGCGAACCAGATGCTGCAGCAGGCCAGCCGCAGCCTGCAAGATGCCGGGCTGCGCCGCCGCGCTTGGCGCGCCTTGGCGCAATTGGCCGAGCAGCGCGGCGATGAGGCGGTGGCGCAACAGGCCTGGAAGCAGGCCGCGCTATGCGAAGAAGCGGGGCTTTGAAGGCGCCCGCAGACCGACATCAATCGGGGTTGCGCATTTTGCGCAAGCGCTGCCGCCGCGCCAGCCGTACCCGCAGTGCCCAGATCGCGCTGACCCCAAAATACACCGTCAAACCGAGCGTGACGGCCAGAATCGACAAGCCCACGATCAAGGGCTTGCCGATTTCACCCAGCCTGCGCCAGCCGCGCTCGATTTGTTGCGTCAGGGTCAGGTCGCGAGATTGCGCGTGGTCTTGGGCCTTGCGCTCGACGATGCGCGCCAATTCTTCCTCGGTGGCGGCGTCTTCTCGCAAAATGACGCGGCCCAATTCGTAGGCCGCGTAGTAAACCGGGGCGAAGGTGATGGGGTTGGTCACCAGCGTGCTGGCCGCCGCTGCGGGCAGGTGGGCGCGCAGCAGCACCGAGGCGATGGCCGAGGCAGGAATTTGCGCCACCGGGATCAAAAGCCCAAAAAAAACCCCGATCGCCATCCCCAGCGCCACGCCCTTGCGGCTCAGGTGCCACAGCCGTGGATGCCCCAGCCACGGCCGCAGCCAGCGCAGCCAGCGGTTCTGCAGCAGGCTGTCCTTGGCCGGCATGAGTTTTTTGAGGCGCTCGAGCATGAGGTGGGGGCGGTGGCGGTGGCGGCAAGGACGGCGCAGGGTTTGCCCCATTTTCGCTCAAGCGGGCGCACCCGGTCTGAGGCAAGCCGCAAGCAACCGCGCTATGCTCAGGCCCCATGCGATTGGATGCAATTTTATTTAGCCAAGGCTTTGGTACGCGGCGCGTTTGCAGCGGCCTGATCGAACAAGGCTGGGTGGCGCTGGGCGAACCCAGCCAAATCTGCCGCGACCCCGGCTTGCCGTGTGAACCCGAGGGGCTGGTTTTTTGGGTGCAAGGCCAGCGCTGGGAATATCAGCGCCTGGCCTACCTGATGCTGCACAAACCGGCCGGCACCGAGTGCTCGCAAAAACCGGGGGCTTGGCCCAGCGTGTACACCTTGCTGCCGAGCGCGTTGCGCCAGCGCCCGGGCGGCGCCGCCTGCGGGGTGCAGGCGGTGGGGCGGCTCGATCAAGACACCACCGGCCTGCTGCTGCTCAGCGACGACGGCGCCTTCATTCACCGCCTCTCGTCGCCGCGCCACCACGTGCCCAAGCTCTACCAGGTGGTGTGCGAGCAGCCCGTCGGGCCCGAGATGGTGCGCCGGCTGCTGCAAGGCGTGCTGCTCGAAGGCGAAGCGCAGCCGGTGCGCGCCGCCGCCTGCACGGCCACCGGATCGCACCGCCTCGACTTGACCCTGACCGAGGGCAAGTACCACCAGGTCAAGCGCATGCTGGCTGCGGTGGGCAACCGGGTGCAGGCGCTGCACCGCAGCCGCATCGGGGTGCTGGAGTTGCCCGCCGACCTGGCGCCAGGCACGTGGCGCTGGTTGACGCCGCAGCAGGTGCAGGCCCTGCAGGCCAAGCAGCTTGCGCCGGCCGAGCGCCCCGGCGCCGCCTGATACACAATTGGCCCCTATGCGCTTGGCCCTCGATTCCTTTTGGCGTGCACTGGCTTACAGCCTGCACCCGCGCGTCATCGCTTGGTCTTTCATTCCGCTGTTGCTGATGGTGCTGGCGGCCTTTGCGCTGGGCTATTTTTATTGGGATGTGGCCATCGCGGCGGTGCAGCTCTGGCTTGAGCAATGGGCGCTGGTGGTGTTTGCCCTGCAGTGGCTGGAGACGGTCGGGCTGGGTTTTCTGCAGGCGGTGCTGGCGCCGCTGATCGTGCTGCTGCTGGCCACGCCGCTGATCGTGCTCGCAACCCTGTTGCTGGTTGCCGTGGTGTTGACGCCGGTGGCGGTCGAGCTGGTGGCGCGGCGCCGTTTTGCAGGTCTGGAGCGGCAGCGCGGCGGCTCGTGGCTGGGCAGCTTGGGCTGGTCGCTCGGGCACAGCGCGCTGGCCTTGTTGGCCTTGCTGATTTCCCTGCCGCTGTGGCTGATTCCGCCGCTGGTGCTGGTCCTGCCGCCGCTGATCCTGGGTTGGCTGACCTACCGCGTGCTGGCCTTCGACGCCTTGGCCGAGCACGCCAGCCGCGCCGAGCGGCACGCGTTGCTGCGCCGCCACCGCACGGCGCTGCTGCTGATGGGGGTGTTCAGCGGTTTTTTGGGTGCGGCGCCCAGTTTGCTGTGGGCCTCGGGCGCCATGTTCATTGCCATGGCCCCGCTGCTGGTGCCGCTGGCGGTGTGGGTGTACACGTGGGTG